>Ga0307987_1000714_pt1 | contig 19530 bp, 11 predicted proteins | sample EllFjometagen181_FD_203157 | JGI IMG/M metagenome (GOLD analysis project Ga0307987, IMG submission 203157) | Marine microbial communities from Ellis Fjord, Antarctic Ocean - #181 | ecosystem: Environmental > Aquatic > Marine > Unclassified | place: Southern Ocean | collected 2014-10-08
CGCCCCATTGTAGGGCACCTGGGTGACGTAGCGGTCCTTGAGTCGTGCCTGGATGTTGGTGCGGATGGACTCAATGAGTTCATCGTCCCCCTTGTGGGGAAGGAGCATGATGTAGTCAGCTGTGTGGTAGTCAATGACGCAGAGAGGACGATGCCGGTCCATGATGCCCTGGATCACCTGGGTTTCGGCTTCGGAGGCGGCGCGGGCGCCCTTGTAGTTGTAGTCCCAGGGGACCACGACATCCTGCGGCACGGGCAGTTCTTCCCAGTCGAGGTCGAAATTGCGATTCAGATCGACGCCGCGCGCGTTCTGCCGGGTGAAGGCATCGTAGCCGGCGGGGTTCTGGATCGGCATGATCTTGACGTGCAGGTCCGCGGTCCTCATTCCCTCGACCATCGGGTTCTCGCAGAGAACCTCGGCCAAACGCAGCAGCCCGAACGCATTCTCCCACTCCCAGCCATGTACGGCGGCTCCGAAGTACATCGTGGGCTTGCTTTCGTCTCCCAGGCTGAGGGTCCAGAGCTGCCTGCCGTCGCTACACGCTCCCTCGGCCTCAAGACGGAGTTGCGGGTACTTCGCGGCGGTCTCGTGCATCGCCGCCACAAAACCGTCGTAGGAGAGCCGTTCCGGGTAGTGCTTGCCGTAACGGACGGACTGGCCAATCAGATTGCCCACAAACAGATACTTGTTGGTACTGCCCCACGAGTTGTGGAACGGCCGCAACGGGGAAAGCAGATCCAGAGCCAGAATCTCGCCCCGCCCCACCCGTTCGTGAACCATGACCGCACCGCCGTTGACCGTGGAAGTGGCCAGAATCTGGGTCTCGCCGGACTCCGCGACGTCGAGAATCTGCCTCTGCATCATCTGGTTTGCATACATCTGGTCAGGCGCACTTGAGACCGCGCCGTACCACCAGACCTCGTCCCCCTTCGCATAGCCGCGGGTGATGGGGCTCTCCGTCTCGATTCGCAGCGCTGGGCGCAGACGATCCAGCACGTGCGTCTTGCTGAAGGTAAATCCCCGGTGCCGCGCGTACTCGAATAGACAGCTGACGACCGTACCGCCCTGGCGGGCGTATTCCTCGATGGCCGCGTAGTCGAGCTGTTCAACGTTCTTCCCATCGCAGACCATTGTGACGACATACTCGAAGCTGCTGAGCATCTCCGCCGTGCATTCCTGGGCCACGAAGCTCAGTCGCTTCACACGGCCGGGATAGAGAATGTCGAGGTCGGCTCCGACCCCGGAGTTGGGGCTGTCGCTTAGGAACAGAATATCAGTCTTGTCGTCCATCTCGTCCTCCGAGTTATCGTTTCACGCAGATGCGTGCGGGGGCGCAGGCTTGAGCGGCCGGTGGCTCCCCCGGCACAGAACTGCACGTTGTCATTCGGCCTCAGATCCCGACGTGGTACCGCCCAGTGCACGCGACCTCGGTTCAGTGATTCCGGTAGCGTCTGCGCACCACGCGCATACCAAGTCCGGCTCCCGCGCATCATACCGGTCACGAACAAGGTCCGCAAGCCGAACGCGAACACCGAGTGGGAGTACATGCTCAACGACGACGCCAAGCGCGCGCTGCGCAGGCACTAGGCCAAGGGCAGCGCACCCGGTTCTTCCGCGACCCAGGTCGTCCTCGCCCTCCACGCGAGGGGCGCGGGGCCAGCCCCGAACCCCGCCGGGGAGACATGTCTCCCCGGACCCCTCGATGCAGGATCGCGTGCGCCAAGAGAACATATCCCCGCTCTACCCGGAACGATCCGGCGATTCAGCCCTTTGACTACCCCCCGGCCAAAGGCGTGATAGAGTCTCGTCGCTTGCCGCGTGCGATGCCGCGCATTGCCTGACATTGCCCCCAGACTGCCCTGGAGTTCTCCCATGTGCCGTGCTTGCTCCGTTCTTGGCTTCCTCCTGCTCGCGTCTTCACTCGTCTCTGCCGCTCCGGAGGGCCTTCTGTTTCACTGGCCCTTCGACGAGGGAGCTGGCGCGGTTGCCCGGGACTCATCCGGGAACGGCCTAGCCGGGAAGGTGACGGCCAAGTGGGAGAAGGCCGGGCCGGGCGGCACGCTCTTCCTCGACGGCACGGATGCCACCCAGGTCACCATCGACTTGCCGGAAGGCAAGCGTTTCGGAACTGGCTCCTGGACGTTCTCGGCCTGGGTCAAGCCGGCCAAGCTGGGCATGCCCAAGAGCCCGGAAGGGCAGGATGCGCGGCGCATGTTCTCCTATGGGGAATGGCCGCAAGCGATCATCACCCTGAATATCGGCGGCAGTGGCAGTTTCGGCTGTTTCATGTCCTATCGCGACGTGAACGGGAAGCGGATCGATGGCTCCGCCGGGTCGGCCGCGAAGGCGTTGCGGGTCGGTGAATGGGCGCATGTCGTGATGGTCTGCGACCGCGAGAACCGGCAACTGCGTCCGTACGTGAACAGCATTCGCCAGGGCGCGGGCAACCTGCCGGAACACTTCGCGGGCGATTTCGACGTCTACGGGAATCTGAGTGTCGGCAACGGCTGGCAGAACTTCTGGGGCAGCATGGGGCAGGTCACCGTCTATCGGCGGGCACTCTCCACAGCGGAGGTCATTCGCATGTATCGCGAACAGGGCAAGCAACTTGGTCTCGCCGGCACCGGAGAACTCGATGCGCGGGAACAGCAGGCGCTCGAAGTCGCTGCCAGGCTGGAGGCCCAACAGGCGGCCACCACGGCCTTCGCCAGACGGAACGATGCCGCCACCGAGGCCTGGCTGGCTGGCGACTATGCCGGTGCCCGCGCGCGCCTGGCCGAAATCGTCGGCGACCCCACTACCCCGGCCCATCACCGCAGCTACGCCCACCTGCGGATGGCCCAGGCCTACGTGGCCGCGGGCGACCCGGCGGGGGCCAAGGCCGAATACACCAGACTCGCTGCCGTCACCGACTACCCCGCTGTGCACCGCGAGGAAGCCAAGGAGCGGGTTGTTGAGCTGGACCGCATGGCCCGGGGATTGCCTGCCCGCGACCCACAGGCGGCCCGTACAGCCATCGCCGAGATCACCCGGTTCGCCGCTGAGGTCCATGTGGCTCCGGGCGGCAACGACGGCAACGACGGTTCGCAGTTGCGTCCCTTCAAGACATTGGCGCGGGCCCGTGACGCCGTCCGGGCGCTGAAGGCGGCTGGCCAGACGGGCGCCATCTGTGTTCGGATTCGCGGCGGCGAGTATCCGGTCACCGAGACGCTGGCATTCACCGCCGAGGACTCCGGCACCGCCGAGGCACCGGTGGTGTATCGTGCCGAGACGCTCGGCAAGGCGGTTCTGTATGGGGGCGCCCGCGTTGCCGGCTTCAAGCCGGTGACCGATCCGGCGATCCTCACGCGGCTCCCCAAGGAAGGGCGTGGCAAGGTCTGGCAGGCGGATCTTCGAGCGCAGGGGATCACCGACTACGGCGCGCTCCGGGTCCGTGGCGGGATTGGCCAGCCACCGGCACCACCTACCCTCGAGCTGTTCGTCGATGGCCAGCCCATGACCCTGGCTCGCTGGCCCAACCAGGGCTTCGTCGATATCGGCAAGCTTATCGAGCCGGGCTCTGCCAAGGAGAAGAAGCCGTCGGTGATCGGCTACCTCGACGACCGGCACGCGCGCTGGACCGAGGCCAACGACGCCTGGTTGCTCGGCTACTGGCACTTCCTCTGGGCCGACGCCACCATCAAGATCGGCAGGATCGACACCGAGGCCAAGACCATCACCACCGCCAAGCCCTACAACTACGGCGGACGCGGGATGAACAACCATCAGGGGATCATCTATTACGCGTTCAATCTACTGGAGGAGATCGACCAACCCGGCGAGTGGTACTTGGACCGCGAAGCGGGAGTGCTCTACCTCTACCCGCCCAAGGACCTGACCAAAGCGACGGTCGAGATCGGCATGCATGCCGGTCCCATGGTGACCTTCGACAGCGTATCCCATCTGCGCCTGGAGGGTCTTGTCCTGGACCTCGCCCGCTACACTGGCATTCAGGCATCCAACAGCTCGGACTGCCTGATCGCGGGCTGCACGATCAAGCGCATGGCCGCAACGGGGATTATCATCAATGGCGGCGAGCGCTTTGGCGTCTTCGGCTGTGATCTGCACACGCTGGGGCGCAAGGGCGTCTCGCTTTCCGGCGGGAATCGCGAGACACTGGCACCGGCGGGACATTTCGTCGAGAACTGCCGGATCCACTTCTTCGGGCGCGTGGACCGCACCTATACCCAGGCCGTCACCTTGGGCGGCGTCGGCAACCGCCTGTCTCACTCGCTGCTGTACGACTGCCCCACCAGTGTCATCAGCATAGGCGGCAACGATCACCTCATGCAGTACAACGACGTCCACAGCGCGGTGCAGGAATCAGACGATCAGGGCGGCGTCGATATGTGGGGGAACCCCACCTTCCGGGGTAATATCTTCCGCTACAATCGCTTCCGAAGCGTGGGCAAAACTGGCAGCGAGCACGCGGCCCACGGGCAGGCCGCCATCCGCTTCGACGACACCATCAGCGGCCAGCTCGTCTACGGCAACATTCTGTACCGCAGCTCGAACGGCAACTTCGGCGCGGTGCAGATGAACAGCGGTCGGGACAACATCTTCGACAACAACCTGTTCATCGACAACCGGCACGCCATCAGCGGGGGATGGAACCCCGGCAACCAGCACTGGAAGACCACCCAGGCGGGCAAGAAGGCCGGAGCCTACACCAATGAACTCTACCTGAAACGCTACCCGCAGATCGCCAATATGTTCGACAAGAAGGGGCAGAACAGTTTCTGGCGAAATGTCTTCTGGCGCTGCGGAACCGTGGTTCGCCGCCCGCGCAACATCGAGATGTTCGAGAACGCGATCCTGGCAGACGACGAGGATCCAGGCTTTGTCGATCTGGCGGTCGGCGACTTCAGCCTGCGCCCGGATTCGGTGGTCTTCAAGCGTCTCGCCTTCCGCCCGATCCCCGTCGGCGAGATCGGCCTCTATGCCCACCCGCTGCGGGCGTCCTGGCCAGTGAAGACCACGCCTGTCGAAAAGGCGGACTGGCGGATTGGGTTCAAAAAAGGCAAGGCCGCATCCGGCGTCATGCCCCATGCCCTGGCCATCACGCCGCTGCGGATTCCACGCGTGCCAAAGGCACCGCAGATCGATGGCCGCATATTCCCAACCGAATGGTCGGTGGAACCCGTCCTGCTCAAGGAGACGCCGAACCGAAAACCAGTCGTTGGCCAACCTGCCCAAGCATGGCTCATGCACGACGGGGAATCGCTGCACGTGGCGCTGCGAGTACCCGTGGGCGAGACCAAGGGCTTGGCTACGGCCAACGGCGATTGGGGGCAGATCGACGGCGCGGAAATCTGCCTGCGGGAGATTGGCGTCACCGCCGCTGGCAAGCGAGCGCCCACGATGATCCTGCAGGGCTTCCCCAACGGGAAACTCCTGGGGGCGACCAGTGACGAGACGTCCTCCATCCGCGAAGCCCTGGCCCTGGCTCGACTTTCGCGCTTCTCGGCTACTGTCGGAGAGGGGTTCTGGAAGGGCGAATGGACGATCCCAATCGCGGGCATCGGCCTGGCCTACGAGCCTGGTGTCCGTCTACAGTTCAACATCGGTGTCCGCCGCACCAAACCCAGCGACTGGGTGGTCCTGGCCGGTGCCCTGGGTGCCAACCACCAACTGGACAACGCCGCCATCATCGTGCTGGAATGACGGAGCATTTCAGATTGGCGATTCGGGATTTCAGATTGGGGGCGAACGCGGGATGCCGGCTTCCCGCGCTACCTCGTTTCCGATGTGCAGGTCTCTGGACTCAGTTGCAGGACACGCAGTCGAGGTGTCCGAAGAGCTCAGCCAATCGTTGACGGGGCTCCTTGGGAAGCGGGGGCATCTGGAGGTAGCGGTGATTCTCCGCCAGGTGCGTGGGGTTGCCGGTGCCGGAGAGGATGCAGTCGAGACCGGGCTCGTGAAGACAGAAGCGGTAGCCCGCTTCGGCGATGGAACTGGCCACGCCATCGGCAACGAGGAAGCCGAGGGGATTGGCGCGGTCGATCCCATCACCGTCCAGGTGTCCCTGCTCGATCAGGGAGAGAACCAGTTCCTTGGCCAGTTGGGGGTCGGTCAGGGCATGTCGGATCGCGAACATGCAGAACGTCCCGATGCCCTTTTCCTGGGTCTTCTGCAGAATGCGCCTACGGGCACTGGGGTTCATGAAGTTGAATCCCACCATGATGGTGTCCCAAAGGTCGTCCGCCACGGCACGGTCAAGCATCTTGTGATCGGTATCCCGGCCGAACATCTCCGTGATGCCGATGAAGCGGATCTTCCCCTGGTCTCGCAGCCGGGCGAGCACGGGGTAGAGCCGGTCGACCACCTCATCGTAGATATCCGGGGTGGCACCGTGCACCTGATAGATGTCGATCACGTCCGTGCCGAGGTCCCGCAGGCTCTGCTCCAGCACGTCCTTGACCAGTTCGGGCTTCTCGAGCCGCTCACGTCTCGGGCTGAATTTGGTCGCGAGAATCAGTTCGTCGCGGTGTCCCCGGATAGCCTCGCCGACGTATGGCTCCGTGCGGTAGTTGGCTGCCGTATCGACAAGGTTGAGCCCCAGATCCAGCGCCCGGCGGATGACGGCGACGGCGTTCGCCTCGTCCTTCCCCTTGGCCATGCCCAACCGGCTATGCCCGCCGCAGCCAAGCCCCATGGCAGTTACTTCCAGACCAGTTCGGCCCAACATCCGTCTCTGCATCGCTCATTCCTTTGGCTACTCGTCTGCGTCGTGGGTTCGGGACCGGCACGATCCCGGCTACCGTCCATCTGTCCAGGAGATGTCGTCGATTTCCAGGACAGCCGTCACCGGGGCCTTGGTGCCCCCCTTGCGGAGGGTCACGGAGACCGCCTTCAGGATCGCGTCCGGCGGCATGACGGCGTTGCCCTTCTTGCCGTCGTCCCGGCGCAGGTCCTTGCGCTGCAGCTTGGCCCGCTGCCAGATCGCGCTCGGCTTCCGGGCCAGGTACGAACTCCAGCGCCGCCCCTCGGTGTCGGTGAGGGACAGCTTGGTATAGCACCAGTCGCCGCCGTCGGCAAGCGGCACGCGGTAGCGCAACGAGAAGAAGGCCATGTCCCCCTTCATCCTGTTCAGTGGATGCACGATGCTGAGATAGACTGGCTTGGTTCCCGCCTTGAGTTCGGCATGCAGGTACTTGTTGTCCTTCTCCGTCACGACCGTGCCCGTCGACCAGTCTCCCGGGTCGCCGGCCTGGAAGTCGTGCACCGGCGGGGCCTTCGGGACAAAGGTACCCTCGGCGTGGAGCGGTGCCCCGGTAGCGGGCAGGAACTGAGCGCAGTAGACGTAGGGTTGGCCCATGCCAAGCGAAGGCAGGGGCAGCGCGCATTCGCCGGCCTTCGCTGCCTCCTGCTCCTGGTGGAAGAGGTAGCCGCCGCCTTCCGCGAGCCCGTAGTCCAACAGCACGCGCCCGGGGCCGGGAACGCTGGCAGTGAGCCTTTGGCGCAGGGCTTGCACAGGCAGTTTTCCGGCACCGGTCGGGCCATGGCTCGCGCGCGCCTGTTCGCGTCCCTGGTCGTCGTGGCGGACCCAGTCGAGTTGCGGCTCGGCGCCGGGTGCATGCGCGCAATGGTACACATCCCGCCAACCGGGCCCTGTGATCTCCAGCGCGCTCCGCCCCGAGTTGTCTTCGGGCAGTCGCCGGACCGTGATCTTGGGGCAGTCGGCCCCGGCATAGGGAAGCAGAAGCGTGTCGATCCGGATGGGAAGGGCGCTCTTCTGGTGGATGACGGCCATCGTGGCCGGAGTCTTCAGGGCCTTGTGCAGGCTCCAGGCAATCCAGCCCTTCGGCGGCTTCTCTTCCCCTTCGTGAAGCTTGACCTGGAACGGGCGGTCGCTGACCGGGAGGATGGCCAGGTTCGCGTCCTTGTTGTGCGAGGCGATCACCGTGCCGTCTGCTGCCGCCGTGATCCCGGTTGTTCCGAACTGGTACTGTACGCTGGCGGTGTATTCCCCGACGATGTCCGCCGGTCCCACCAGGAGATCGTGTACCAGCCAGTACTCGTTGCGCTTGAAAAACACCTTGCGGATATGGGTCACGCCTTCGGTGCCCTTGCCATAGCCCTCGTTGTAGATCCCGGTCATGAAATCAAAGGCATCCCCGGTGAGCCAAAGATTGTCTTGCGGCCGACGGCCAATCCAGCGGTTGCGCGGCGTGCGCCGGCGATTCTGCCCCCGCCCGTTCACCAACACCGTGCTGTGCGAGCGAGTGGCGAGGAAGTAGCTCCGCCACGGCCCGCCCGCATAGGTGAAGCGGCCGGGGTCGAGAATATGGCTCCGGCCGAAGGCGTGGACCTCGATCTGGAGCTTGTCCTCGTGCTGGTGCCCGGCACCGTAGGGCCCCGCGTCCATTGCCAGGTACAGAGCCTGCTCATCCCAGCCTGAGCGCATGACATACTGGCCCGCGTAGGGCAGTGCGATGGATGTGTAGGCCGGTGCCGTCCCCTCCTTGCCGCGCGACAGCACATACTGCATCGCCGGATTCTCGGCGGTGGCGAACGAAGCCAGGCGCCGGGCCACGCTGCCATCATCGGAGTCGTTGAACATGGGGGCGTGTAGGTTCGGCTTGCTCACATCCAGCAGATAGCGGCCCATGCGCAGGATTCCCGCCTTCACGTTCTCGGGAGCCGCGATGCCGTTATACTCGGCAATCCGCGTCGCGCCGAGGAAACTGCCCATGGTGACGCCGTGGTAGTGGGGCGTCAGTTCCACCTGGGCACCGTCGGGCGGCACCTGGTTGTCGATCTCCCGAGCCAACCGCGCAAACGACTCCTTCTGCCAGCGAGGGGAGTCCACGAACTCGGGAAAGAGCACGGCACAGGTCATCAAGCCCGAAGTCTCGGTGACCAGCCAGTTGCCGCCGCCCCGGAACTTGGTCAGGTAGTCGGCCTGCTGCCACATGCCCTCAAGCATCAGGCAGAGCACGTCGGGAGTGAAGGTGGGGGAATTGAGCATCCCGAAGAAGCAGTGCGGCCATGGACTGGTGAGCCGAATCCCGCACTCCAGCGTGCGCCAGGTGTAGCCGCCCTTCCGGGAGGTGGCCGGGCGGGGGTTGTCCGCGCACCAGTCGCGCAGTTGGGCTACGAAGTCCTCGGCATAGGCGGGATTGCCGGTGCGATTGTAGGCAGCCACCAGCTGTCGCCATGTGTAGTGGCGGTTCAGCTCGATGGGCCACTCACTGTCTCGCAGGGGGTTGGCGTTCCAGTTCAGGTCTTGGGTCAGGGTCGCCTTCTTGCCGACAAAACTGTACTCACGGCGCAGGATTCTCTCGGCCGCCGGGTCGGTCGCCGCAGGATTTGGTTTCGGTGCCGCGGGCGTTTCGGTGTACCATTTCGGGGCCTTCCTAGTGCGGAAATGCTGGAGCAAGGCAGCAGTTGCCGCGGTCGTGTCGCCGGCGGCCAGTGCCGCCTTCACGGCGGCCAGTTCCGGACGCGCGAGATCCAGCCGCCCCAGTACATCTTCGGCGCCCGCCCACACCGGCATGACACTACAGCAAAGGAGGAAGGCCATGGTCGCACAGCACACGGCCCCCGAGAGACGCGGACACTGCCACCGGTTTGCTTGTCTGGGTTGCTGCATGGGTGGGTTCCTGTGGTTGTGCCGGCTCGCTGAAATTTCAGTTGGCACCATACAGGGCACGCGCCCCGTCGTCCACGCCGCTGGTGGCATTCCGCGCGCAGTGCGCTCCATGGGGCAAGCCCATGGCTTGGGAATAGCCGGAACAGCCAGTGGACCATCCCGGCTCTGGCTACGCAGGCTCAGCAGTCGTAGTCGGCCAGAGCCTGTTCGACCGCCGCGCGGTCGCCATGGAGACCGTTCCAGAACAGCCGTCCCGCAGTTAGTTCCCGCGCCCATCGGTCCAACTGCCGGCGGTTTCCAGAGCGAATCTGACCCTTGCCCAGTCGATCGATCTTCCGGTACAGGTCCGACCAGTCGCCTTGCGTGTCCCCCGCGCCGGCAACCCACTGGATCAGGTGCAGATCCTCCAGCGTGCAGAGCGATTCCAGGTGGCGGATCGAGTCCGCCCCGTCCAGATGGTATTCGCCACCGCCAAAGCGGGCAAACTCGTCCCGCAGACAGGGAAGCACGAACTCGTCGAACATGGCCTCGCTGATCATGCAGGAAAAGTCGCACTGGGGAACATTGAGCGGTCGCGTGCTGTACATGCCGTGTCGGTTGATGCTGCCGCGCTTCGGATACTCCAACAGGTCCGAGAACGCCGCCAGGATCTGGCCGTGGACAGCGGTGATCTCGCCCAGGATGCGTTTGGTCTCATCCGGCGAGTCGATCAGATCCATGAGCACGGTTTGCGCCCCCCGCAAGGCCACTAGACAGTCCAGATTGGCCACGAGGGTGGGGGAGGCGATCATGATGCGGTCGCCGCCGCGCTGCTGGATTGCTGCCGCCAGCCCCGCGATCAGATCCCACCACTTGCCGGAGGGCTGGAACTCGATATGGATGTCCTCGAGCGGGCAGTCCTCATATAGATGGATGGGCCACCCTCCCTGATCCGCGCTGATGAAGGTCAGGTCCATGCCCAGGAACGTGGAAAACTGATCCGCCGCAAATTCGAGGTACACGAAGGGGATGGAGGCCCCCAGGAACTCGTGCGTCTCGGCCCATTGGACCGCTTGGGCGGCGAACGCTGCCGGATCAAGCTCAGGACCCAAGGCGTAGGTGCTCGGCTTGGCCACCTCCGCCACTCCTGCCCTCGGCAACACCGAACCGATCAAGGGCTGGGGATGCTCCCCGCGCCAGAACCGATCCCAGCGCGCGGCTGTCTTGGCGAACTCGTGGCATGTGGTCATATCGAGAACCATCGTGTCGTGCTCCTGTTCCGCTGGATGAGACCCCGGAATATCCACGCTCCCCGGTGACAAGGCAAGGCGGCCTCTCCGGCGGCGGGACAGAGCCACGGCGAAGACTGGCACGATGGCGTTTGCGGGCAGGATCGGCGGCGGCCTGTTCATAGCCATACCAGGCCGCTCGCGTCCGCAAGACCAGTGAATTGCGCCCACAAGTCGGCAACAAGCGGGTTGAGGAACCGTCGCGTTCGGCGTTGGTCCCGCTCGGCCAGGGCTGTTCCCTGCTGGTCGGCAAGAGTCGGCGGCACATGTGGATACGCTTCCTCCAGGACACCTACTTGTGCCCACGCACGTTGTTCTTCAGCAGACTGCAGCCGCGAGCTCCGGGAAACCGTCTGCGGGAATCGCGTAGGGGCGCCGACGGAAGTGCGCAGCTGCTAGGGGCCACTGGATTCTCAGTACAATGAGTGATGCGCCACTGGGCTGCTCTTCGGGAAGCGGGGAGCATGCTGAAGCATGGACTACATACGGGGAATGCGATGTGGGCGGCAACCCGCACGTAGTACGAAAACACTTGACCTTCCGCAGAGTCTAGGCATCTCACTAGTGCCTGGTTTAGCCTGCATATAAGGAGCGGTCAAATGGGTTTCCGGACAAAGGTGCAGTTGATCAATCGCGCGAAGAGCCAGCAGTGGTACGTCAGCTTCCCCAGCGCATGCGCGCAGATGATGGACTTCCGCAAGGGCGAGGTGGTGGAGTGGGAGATCAGCGAGGGGGGCGGTCTTCTTCTGAAACGTCCGAACCGGGGGAAGCGGTCCGATGACGAGTAGGCAACTGCAGCTCGAAGCGCGGCAGATCAAGGAGGAGCGGGCCTCCTGAAAGAGGATCTTCTCCACGCTCTCCAGGATCGAGGGACCACCGCGCGAAGCCGGAAAGGGGACAATGGGCGAGAGAATCCCTATCATCCAGACTGGAATTTGGTCCGGGATGCGCAAGATTCACAGGTCGCGCAGAATACGACAACCCATTGGGTTTTGACACCATGGCACAGCTTCGCACATTCACGTTCCTCGTCCTGACAGGATGGATCCTCTTCGGGCAGCAGGCCGTACCACTTCACGGAGTCCACGACGACCAATCCCACAGCAAGAAGAAGCCCGGGAGCAAGGATATGGAGCAGTTCGGACGACTCGGCAAACTCGACTGGCAGCAGGTCTTCCATGACCCCTGCACCAAGGATTGGACCAAGCTCTGGACCCTCGATGGTCGCCAGGCCCGGATCACCCACAGCGAGAAGGGCATGGACTACTTCTCAGGCCCCACCCGCAAGGAAGATGCATCCCACGCAGTGATGTGGACCAAGAAGAGCTTCAAGGGCGATATCCGTCTCGACTACGAGTTCACCAAGCTAGACGACGTGGTCGAGGCCGTGACCATCCTTTACCTCCAGGCCACCGGCAGCGAGTTGGGTGGCCACGACCGGGATATCGCCAAGTGGGCCGACCAGCGCACTGTGGCCAGCATGAGCCAGTACTTCAAGAACATGAATCTGCACCACATCAGCTACGCCGCCTTCGACGTTGGCAACACCGATCCGGTGGCCGACTACATCCGGGCCCGGCGGTACATGCCCGGCACCAAGAAGGGGCTGCGCAACACCGACATGGTGCCCGACTACTTCAAAACCGGCCTGTTCAAGAAGGGCGTCCCCCACAAGATCACGATCATCAAGCACGGGGATGACCTCTTCATGCACATCCGCAACCCAGAGCGCGAGCTGCTCTGTCATTGGCGGACAGACAAGTTCCCGCCGGTCACCGAGGGCCGCATTGGCCTGCGCCACATGTGGACTCGTGAGGCACGCTATCGCGACTTCCGCATCTCCACATTGGGTGCGAAGTAGAGGAGTAGACGGGCCGTGCGGGTGGGCTCCTCTGCCGCCTGAATCAGCAACAGGAAGCTGACGTGTATATGAGAACCCTCGTTCGCCACTGTCTCGTTCTCTCGCTGCTGGCCCTCTGCCTCCCCGAGCCACAGGCCGGGGAGGTGCACGTGGCCAAAGGCATCGACAGCATGCCCGGAACCAAGAAGAAGATCGATACGGCCGAAGTTGCCGCGACGAGGCCCATGCTGATCGCGACTGAGACGCAGGTCGTCAGGGCGGATTCGGCAGGCAAGGTCGTGTGGCGGACCCCGAGCGGAGTGTCGCGGGATGTCTGGCAACTCCCCAACGGCAACGTGCTCTTCCCCTTCAACCAGAACAACGAGTGCGGGGTGCGGGAAGTGACCCCCGCTGGCAAGACGGCCTGGGAATTCAGACTACCGGGGCAGTACGTCATTTCCTGCCAGCGCATGAAGGGCGGCAACACGCTGGTTGGGGCCTCCTGCCAGGGCGCGGTCCTAGTGGTGAATCCAGCAGGCGAGGTGATCCACAGGATCAAGATGCGGGCCGACCACAAGAAGCACTCGACGACCATTGTGCGTGAGCTGGCCAACGGGAATATTCTCGTGGTCGAGGAATCCAGCCGTTTCGTGGCGGAATACACCCTTGCAGGTGAACGGGTCTGGGAAATGAAGACGCCGTTTCCGCCTTTCGGCGCGGCGCGCCTTCCGAATGGCAACACACTGATCAGCGGACGCGATGGGATCATCGAGGCCACGCCTGGGAAGCAGATCGTCTGGCGGCTGACCAAGGAGGATGTTCAGGAGGTCGGGCCGCGCTGGTTCGCCGGTTTCCGTATCCTCCCCAACGGGAACATCGTTGTCTGCAACGCCGGCGGCAAGGTCCTCTTTTTCGAGGTCAACCGGCAGAAGCAGGTCGTCTGGCGAAGCACACTCACCAAGGCCCAACTCGGCAGCGCCGCGCACGGTTTCGACCTCGTTCCTGTGGCGAAGACACCAGCGCCCTGAGAACAAAGCCGCGCTGAGGAGGAGTGCACCGGCGCCCGGCGCACCTACCTTGGTTCCGCGCCCATGGGGTGCCCAATCACTTGCCGTAGAACCAGGCCGTCGGGAGAGTCTGTAGGATCAGGGAGTGCCCACCGGTGTAGGTGAAGTAGGTGACCAAGGCGCGGTCCTCGACCCAGGTCACGGCTGGGTAGGCCCAGGCGTCATGTGCTCCCTCCTCGAGGTTGCGCAAGTTTCCCCAGGTTTCTCCCTCGTCCTTCGACAGGGCGGCGGTCAACGGCGTGCGCCCCGTGTTCCCGGGCAGGTTCTTGCCCAGGTTGTGGTTCCAGATAGCCAGCAGATCCCCGGTTGACGGGATGCGGCTGATCGCCACCGGCGCTGCGGTTCCGGTCAGGGCTGTCGGCTCCGCTTCGCTCCAGGTTTCCCCGCCATCCGCTGAGAGACTCTTGAACTGGGTGCCCAACCCGGTGCGCATGAGCATCAGGACGCGCCCGTCACGCAGCTCGATGCAGGCGGGCTCGTAGCAGGGCCCCCTTGCCGGTCGCACCCGACTTCCATCGTGCCAGGTGCGCCCCTCGTCGTCGGACAGGCAGCAGTAGCTGTCGCCGCCTTCCCAGGCCTCAAGCAGGATTCGCCCCGACCGCAGGCGGATGCCGCGCCCGTTGGTGAGGCCCGTGTACTTCCCTGCCGGGCTCAGCTGGCGCGCGTCGCTCCATGTGTCCCCTTCGTCGTCCGAGGTCCGCAGCATCACTCTGCAATCGGCGCTTTCGCTGTTCTTCTGGCAGTAGAACAGGGCGATGGCACCGCTCTTCAGCCTGAGGAAGTTGACCTCCATGACATTGCAGTCGCCATCGTTCTCGACCAGAGTCACTGCTTCGCCCCAGGTCGCGCCACCGTCGGCCGAGTGCGTACCACGGATGCGAGCCGGGCCGTGGTCCGCCCCGCTCCCGGCGTAGAACTCTGTCCATGCCAGGAGTAGGCGGCCGTCCCGAAGACGCATGATGGCCGCTTCGCTGTTGCGCGGATTCTGGGGACCAACCGGAGCGATGATCAGGCGGGAAGGTGTCTGCATCTCGGTAACGCCTTTCGTGCCCACGCACCCACAGAGGAGCGCAGTGAGGGGAAGAAGTGTCCGTACAGCGGTGCTGTTGATTACCTTAGCCTGCCACCGAGGCTTCCCCCAATGGCGCGCAGGATTTCGCCATGCAGCGAAGCCGGGGGCGAGGAACGCCCAGCCGGTATGCCGCAATTCCTCAGCCACGGATGGGGTCCGGAAGCGGGGCCAGCCCGAATGCCGCCAGGGAGACGAGTCTCCCCGGACCCCACGTGAGTACGTTGGGGAAACCGGCGCCCCGCTCACCCGCCGAGAGAGACCTCCACCCGTGACTGAGCCATTACGGTATGCCAGCCCGCGAGTGTGCAAGGACTGGGACTGCGTGGTAGAGTCCCCCCATCAGATACAACGAACGCAGCCAAGGACAGGCCCATGCTCTCCCGTCGCCACCCCTACTTGATTCTCGTGCTTCTCTTGACCGCATCCGTTCTCCTTGCCGACCGGATTCTGGTTGAGCCGGAATCCTTCAACCAGCTCGGCGGCTGGGTCGTGGACCAGCAGTTCATGGACCAGATGGGCTCGCCGTTTCTGCTCGCCCATGGGATCGGCAACCCGGTCGCCGATGCGGTTGGTTCCGTGAGAATTCGCAAGGCGGGGCGGTACCGGATTCTGGTCCGCACCCGCAACTGGGTACCCGGCTACTCGGGGGCGAGTGCGCCGGGCCGATTCCAGGTGAAGGTCGGCGGTACGACGCTTCCCGAGACGCTTGGCGACGACAGCGGCACGTGGGGCTGGGAGAGCGCGGGCTCACTGAAGCTGAACGCTGGGAACGTGACTCTTGCCCTTCACGACCTGACCGGTTTCGAGGGCCGGTGCGACGCGATCCTGCTGACCGACGAGACCGGCTACAACCCGCCTGCTGGTGGCCCTGACTTGGCTACGCTTCGCCAGGTCCTTCTGCGGGTGCCTCTGGAACCACAAGATGCGGGCGAGTACGACCTCGTCGTTGTGGGCGGTGGCATGGCGGGAATCTGTGCCGCCGTTGGGGCAGCCCGACTTGGGCTCAGTGTCGCGCTGGTTCAGGATCGACCCGTGCTGGGCGGGGCCAACAGCAGCGAGAGCCGTGTCTGGTTGGGCGGCAACACCTGCTTCGAGCCCTACAAGGCCATCGGCCGCTTGGTCCGTGAACTGGATCCCGGCAGGCCCTCGGAATGCCCCGGCCCGGCCGAGAAATACTACGATGGCCACAAGTTGGGCGTCGTGGCGGCGGAGAGGAATCTCAAGCTCTTCCTGAACTGCCGTGCCAACAGCGTGACCATGGCCGGCGAGACCATCGCCAGCGTGGCTGCCACCCACACCCGCAACGGCCGCCGCCTCCGTTTCCGCAGTCGTCTGTTCTGCGATGCCACCGGCGATGGCTGCATCGCCGCCCTGGCCAAGGCCGACCACGAGATGACCCTCCCTGGTCACATGGGCCGCAGCAACCTCTGGAAGCCGGTCGATACCGGCAAGCCCAGTGCCTTCCCCCGTTGTCCCTGGGCGCTCGACCTGGGCAAGAAGCCCTTTCCCAGTTCCATGGGGCAGCTTGGCAAATGGTTCTGGGAAAGTGGCTTTGACCTCGATCCCATCGTCCACGGAGAGGCAATCCGCGACCACAACTTCCGGGCCATGTATGGGGCCTGGGATGCCCTGAAAAACGTCCGGGGAAAATACCCGAACCACCACATCGCGTGGTCCGCCTACATCTCCGGCAAGCGCGAGTCGCGCCGCGTGTTGGGCGATGTCGTCCTGACCAAGAAAGCCGTGCTGAGCGGCGAGCAATACCCGGATGGCTGCGTGCCCTGCACGTGGGATATCGATGTTCACTTGCCGAACAAGAGCTATGTGAAAGGCTTCGAGGGCCGGGCGTTCATCTCCAAGGCGCACTTCACCGGTTTCAAGAAGCCCTATTGGCTACCCTACCGCTGCCTATACTCGCGCAATGTGCCCAACCTGTTCCTGGCCGGGCGCGATATCAGCGTGACCCACGAAGCCCTGGGCACCGTGCGTGTCATGCGGACCACGGGCATGATGGGCGAGATCGTCGGCATGGCCGCTGCCCTTTGCCGCCGGTACAACTGCTCCCCGCGCGAGGCCTATGCGGATCATCTGGCTGGACTCAAGGCCATGTGGCAGACCGGCGTCGGAGCCGTCCCCAAGCCCCCGAAGCTTGATCCCATCTCCCCTGCCTGGGGCAAGAATCTGGCCTCCAGTGCCAAGCTTCGCGTCTCCGGCAGCCGCAACGCCGATACTCACCCGGTGAAGCGTCTCACCGACGGGGAGATCAATGTGGCCGATGACGAGACCCGCTGGCTCAGCGACGCCAAGGTCCCCCACTGGGTCGAACTGGCCTGGCCCAAAACACGCACCATCAGGGCCGTCCGCATCGTCTCCGGCTATCGCGGCGGCTCGGCAACGACCCACGACCCCGTCGCAGACTGCCATCTGCAGATTCGCGAGGGCACCGACTGGCGCGATCTCCCCGCTGCCACGGTCACTGCGAACAAGGCCGTCGATTGCCGCCTGGAGATCAAGCCCATTCAGACCAAGGCCCTGCGCTTTGTCGTCACCAAGAGCCAGATCGACATCTCCCGCATCTTCGAGATCGAGGTCTACGGCGAGTAGAGGGGAAATGCAGAATGCAGAAGTGAGAATGCAGAATGCGGGAAGGCGTGGGTCCCGGCGACCTCAGATTGTGCTCCTGTAGATCCGCAGGATCAGATCGGTGGCCCGGCGCGCATCCTCGCCTGGCACGAGGGGATCGCGGTTTTCGCGAACTGCTTGCACGAAATCCGCGATGATGGCCTCGTGCCCGGCCGTGTCGGAGACTGCCGCGCTGGCTGCACCGCTATGGATCTTGGTGTCGCCTGTGGTGCTGGGATTCTCCATCCCATCCACCTCCCAGACGGTGATCGCATCATTCTCCAGCACCACCGTTCCCTTTTCCGCGTGGATCTCCAGGCGGGCGGGGAATCCCGGCTTACACGCAGTGGAGGCGATGATCGTGCCCACCATGCCGTCGCCGTATTTCAACAAGGCCGCACCGTGGTCCTCGCCCTCCATTTCATGGCAGAAGGTCCCCAGGGCACTCACGACCTTGCTCGGCAGGCCGAAGAACCAGGCATAGACATCCAGATTGTGCGCCGCTTGCTGCATGAACGGGCCGCCGCCGTCCAGCGTCCGATCTCCGCGATAGGGCGCGCTGTCGTAGTAGGCCTGATCCCGGTAGAATTTCACCACTAGGTCTGCCCCGAACACCCGTCCCAGCGCGCCCTCGTCGAGCAGGCGCTTCATCACCTGATTGTCGGGGCTCATTCGCCGCTGGAAGGTCACGCCCAGTTTCACGCCAGCAGCCCGACAGGCCGCAATCATCGCGTCCATTGCCTCGGCCGTGACATCCAGCACCTTCTCGGTCAGCACATGCTTGCCTAGCCGCGCTGCCTCTACGGCAACCGCCCGATGCAACCCATTCGGCGTCGCCGCAATCACCCCGTCAAAGGGCACCGCCACCTCCGCCAACGAAGATACGCAAGGGATCGACTCCGGCACATCCGCCGGGCGCCGCCCCGAACGCGAGACCGTCGAGACCAGCTCCATGCCCGGCAGTTTGTCCAGAATCCGGGCATAGGTCGAGCCCATATTGCCCGAGCCAACGATGACAAAGCGGAAGTCCTGCATGAACAATCTCCAGGGAACAGATGAACGACGATCTCGGTCGCCGGAATGTAACGAGTTCTAACGCCCGTGCAATGAACTGAGCATGGGCTCTACAGCACCAAGCCTTCTTCCTGCGCCACCTTGCGCAGGTATGCCGCCGCTGCGGCGTACTCCTCGGCGGTGGGGAGGTGTTCGAGCATGACGGGGGTGTCGGGATCAAGACGGTTGAGCTGGTGGAGGCAGGCGGCGTAGTCGATGCCGCCGAGGCCGGGGGCGACTTCGTCGAGGTGGGTGGTGAGATGGGGACGCAGGATGATGTCCTTGGCGTGGCAGGAGTGGATCCTGGGGCCAAGCTTGGTCACGAAGTCCTCGATCAGGTCGGCGCTGCCAAAGTAGCGTTGGGGACTGCAGATCAGGTTCACGGCATCGAGATGGACGCCAAAGGCGGGGCGGTCGATAGCCGCGATGAGCCGCAGGTAGGAGTGGGCGGAGTCCGGCACCATCCAGGGCATGGTTTCGAGGGTGTAGAAGGTCCGGGTGGGGCGCACAGCATCGATGATCTCGCGCACCGAGTCGACAACCATGGCGAAGGTCTCGGCGGTGAGATCAAGGGCACAGGGGCCATCCCACTTCTCGCCCCGCGAGCCGGCGATATTGACACAGCACCGCGCGCCGATGCGGTCGGCCAGGTCCAAGCCGCGCTGGCACTTCTCCAGGGCGGCCGTGCGCGTGGCCTCATCCGGGCTGAGCGGATTGCTCCACGTCCCCACCTCGGCAATCACGATGTCCGCAGCCGCAGCGGCCTCGGCGTAGGCCGCGACCTCGGCGTCCGAGGCGTCCGGACCAACCGGGCAGTTGGCGGCGCGGTAGCCAAGTTGCCGCACGGCTTCAAGCCACGCAGCGGGGTCGTCGAACGATCCGAAGACGGGGCCGCCAAGTCTCATGGGGAGCTCCTAGGGGGGGAGGAAGGGAATACTGGAATGGTGGAATACTGGAATGGTGGAAAGATGGAA
>Ga0307987_1000718_pt1 | contig 19444 bp, 16 predicted proteins | sample EllFjometagen181_FD_203157 | JGI IMG/M metagenome (GOLD analysis project Ga0307987, IMG submission 203157) | Marine microbial communities from Ellis Fjord, Antarctic Ocean - #181 | ecosystem: Environmental > Aquatic > Marine > Unclassified | place: Southern Ocean | collected 2014-10-08
GAAAAAGTTTTGTATTCTGCGAGGGAAAAGGGGATCGGGAGAGATGTTGTCACAACAATCCACAACTTGCGAGGACGTTTGGCAACATCTCTCCCGATCTCCGACAATACAACTTTCATGCTTTATTGTGAAATACATTCCATGAAAGTTAGTCACAAAAGATCTGTTTAATAATCTGTCAGTTGGTTAAACTCAGCGTTCTCAACCCAAGAATCAGGCTGACTGACAAATTCGATTATACTCTCAATAAGCCGATAATGCCTTCTCTCTTCCTTGGCAATTACCTCCAGGAACTTTTTTTCCTTTGGATCAGTTGCTTCAGCACATTTTTCTTCAAAGAAGGTATATGCTTTTTTCTCCATCTCAAGAGCAAATCGATACCCGTCCACCTGTGCAATGTCACCAGAAACATCAACCTCACCGCTGGCTTTCATTTCAGTGAATATATTTTTCGAATGGGCAAGGGCGTCAGCTGAGTCATAATCCATAGCCTCGCGCTCAAGGATTCCTTTAAACAACTTATAGTGTTTCACTTCTTCATCGGCAAGATACGTAAAAATCTGCTTCAAACCACTATTCTGGGTTTTTCCTGCAAGTTCACGATAAAATTTTTCACCGTCCTGCTCCATTTTCATCGCGAATTCAAATACACTCATTATTTTCTCCTTTTGGCTTAGTGCCTTATTCCGAAACTTCTGTTATAAAAAACAAGAAAATCAGCTTCTCAATTATCAAGTTCCACAGTATAGCCTACAATGACATTTTGAGTAAAATAAAAAAAAGTAGGGTTACAGTTAAAAATACATTATAAGCAATTGCAGCACCATCTTTTGGTCTTACCAGTGTTAATATATTGCTGGTAAAAAGTAAATATTTTCTTTCCTCAGGCGCTATGCTAAACCTTTTCAGGCTTCGGCCTGAACTGAGTTTTTAAGTACACCAATACCTTCGATTTCAACTTCGACCTCATCACCAGGTACCAGAGGCCCTACTCCACTTGGAGTTCCAGTGGCTATAACGTCTCCTTTTTCCAGAGTGAAGTTTTTTGAAATAAAAGCTATCATCTCGGAAATATTAAAAATCATATGTTTAGTGTTTGATTCCTGAACCTGTTGCCCATTCAATCTACAGCGGATATTCAGGTTTTGAGGATCACCAATCTCTGCCAAAAGTACAATTCTGGGGCCTATCGGCCCAAAGGTATCCAATGATTTGCCACGGTACCAGCCGGACTTATCGTGTTTTTGAAAATTACGCTGACTTACATCATTAAAACATGTAAACCCCAGGATATGATCATAAGCGTCATTAACCTCAATATTTTTCCCGCCTTTTCCTATAATGAGCGCTAATTCGGCTTCATAATCAGTACGACAGTTTCTGAATCCATACTGTTCCAGAAATGACGGAATTATAATCGGCTGGTCCGGACCAATAAGGGTATTGAGGGTCTTGGGAAACAGAACAGGCTCACGGGGAATTTCATCCTTAAAACGTGGTGCATCAGCGATAACATTCTCCTTGATATGCTCCACATAGTTGAGACCCAAACAGATAATTTTTTGAGGTCTTACCTCATACTCTTCTCCATTGCTCATTGGCAAAATTACAGTCATTGTATACTCCTGATTAAACTGGTTACGATTGATCCTGCTTGTGTCTGACCTCAATAATTACCTAAAGCAAACTAAACCCGCAACCCCAAACATGTTGGCGTCGTAAAAAGCCCGATCCGGAGTCTTATCTGCTGCGTTGCAGCGAAGCCCACGACACAGGTCAAACTAAGTGAATATTTTTTGCATTATAATAAATGATTATTATTATTAAATAAGAAGAGGCATACATTACTACATTCCGGTCCGCGACAACTTTTATCTATGGAGTAATTTTATGAGTAATAAAGCAATATTAAATATTGACGGTAAAACTTTCGAATTTGATACTGGTATTGGCAGTGAAAACGAAAAATACATAGATATAGCACCCCTTCGCCCAGAAACCGGATATATCACCCTTGATCCTGGATTTGGTAACACTGGCTCTTGTTTTTCCTCAATTACCTACGTTGACGGAACAAATGGCATACTTCAACTTCGGGGGTATCCCATCGAAGAACTGGCTGAAAAAGCATCTTTTGTCGAAGTTGCCTATCTTGTCATCTACGGAAAACTGCCAGATGAAAACGAATTAAAAAATTTTGCTGCCGGCCTCAAAGAGCATGCTCCTCTTCATACAAATCTTGAACACCACTTTTCCGGTTTCCCAAAATCAGCTCCTCCCATGGCTATACTCTCTGCCATGCTCAATCTAGTCTCCTGTTTCCACCCTGAAGTACTGGACGTCACCTCAGACGGTGCTGAGTTTGACAAGACAGCAACATTGCTACTATCAAAGGTCAGGACTATCGCCGCCTTTGCCTATCGAATGGCGGCCGGAAAACCAATAAACCACCCAAATCCTAATCTGGGCTATTGCGGTAACTTTCTCCACATGATGTTCTCTGATCCTTATCAGGAACATATGGTCTCTCCAGTAGTCGAAAAAGCACTTAACCTTTTCCTCATCCTTCATGCTGACCATGAACAAAACTGTTCCACATCCACTGTTCGCGTTGTGGGCAGTTCCCGCGCAAATCTCTTCAGCTCTGTTGCTGCCGGAGTATGCGCACTATGGGGACCACTCCACGGAGGTGCAAATATCGGCGTAATCAACATGCTTGAAGACATCAAAGCCTCCGGGCATAAACCTGAATATTATATTGAAAAGGCGAAAGACAAAAATGACCCTTACAGACTTATGGGTTTTGGCCACCGTGTCTATAAAAACTTTGACCCCCGCTCTATCATTCTCAAAAAACAGGTCCATAATCTTCTGGCCGAACTTAACATAGAGGACAATCTTCTCGATATTGCCCTGGAGCTTGAAGAGACAACGCTCAAAGATGATTTTTTCATAAGTAGAAACCTCTACCCCAACGTGGATTTCTACAGCGGGATACTACTTCGCGCCATCGGTATCCCGCTCAATATGTATACAGTCATGTTCTCTATAGGCAGGATGCCCGGCTGGATAGCCAACTGGAAAGAACTGCTGGACCACAAACAGCGAATCTCCCGCCCCCGGCAGATATACACGGGAAAAACCAGGAGACCCTATATTTCTTTAATGGAACGCTAAAAAAGACCCGGCATCAACAGCAGTATAATATTTACCACAACCTTGTTGTGGTAAAAAAAGGAGTACTAAAGGTCAAAAAATTAGCGGAAATTTCTTTCAGCCCTTGGGCGGGGTCTCTGCTGTGCAGGTTGCTTCTGCCTGGTCTCAGGACGTGATACTCCGGCCTGTTTTTTATTTCCCAGAAGATCAGCTGTTTTGAAAAAACAGTACCAGTTGTCTAATTTAACAGGCTTACTCCCCTTGCTGTATATACCTTTTCCTAAAAAATCAGCAGCGACAAAGGCCAGTCGGCAACCACCGACAAGACCAACAGATATAGCAAAAACAGTAATCGGTTCCATAATATTTTCCTCGTTGTAGACGAATTTAATTATAATTATTTATCTTGTTAACCGAGAACAGTTCAGGTCATAAACCGGCACCTGGGGGCGTTCCTGATTTGCTCGAATACTCTCCTGATCAGGCTTGGTAAGCACGTAACGAATACCGGCATCCTCAGCACTGAGTCGAGCAATAACCTGTTCAGGAACAGCGATCTCCATAACATGCTTCATATTCACACCCTGGGATTCAGCCTGGAGAGCAAAGCTCTCTGCATTCTGACGAGATTTTTCCTGAAACCGGTTCATTTCACGTTCTTTACGATCTCCAGAAAATTGCAAGGGCCTGTCACTCACATCCAGAGCAATAATTTCACAGTCGAGACGTTGTGCCATCTTCAAAGCATAATCTGTTACCTGGCTCAGATGATCACCATCCTGTACCATAAGTATTTTGGTAACAGCATTTCTCTGCGCCATCATCTGTTTGAGAGCATTGGCTGCTGCTGTCTGGTTCCCCGCTGCCATTTCACCCGGATCGATAACTGCACTTTTTATTTTAATTACCTTGATGTCATTCTTCTTTTTCTTTCCCAATCCCAACCAGCCAATAAATCCCATAACATTCTCCTGATAAATTATGTAAATATTAATTGTGTAAGCGATGATTATCTTGCTTTACACCTAATATTGCATAGAGCATGCCACACTTTAGTTTTTTATTTAATACAACTATTACAGCACCTTACACCTACGGTAGTATTATTTAAAAGTAATACGGTTGATACCTGGAGCAGATCATGTTGCACGCTGTAACTACCGGGAATGGATAGTCGGAGAGAAATAATTTCCTAACACGGCATTAGATAGAGACAACACTCTGATATTAAACAAATACTATCTATGGTTGCATATAAAATAAAGCGACTGGTGTTGCACAATGAATCGGTGTAACAAAATTCAACAGCTCTATATAAAAGTCCTGTATTCTGCGAGAGAAAAGGGGATCTACTACTACATAACTTTCATGTTTTGTTGTGAATTTATTGGGGGCTTAGTGGAATTAGTGCGTCGGAATCGGACAATAGATGAGGAAGAGCATCCCGAAGTCGATCAACAAAAACAATGTCAATATTCTCGGCAACGTCACCAGGCAATGCATCAACATCCTCTTTATTAAGTAGCGGCAATACTGCTTTCCGGCATCCGGCCCTACAGGCTGCAAGCAATTTCTCACGGATACCGCCCACCGCTAAAATATGCCCGGTAAGAGTCATCTCACCTGTAACAGACACATCACGCCGCAGAGGACTATCAGTAAGCAATGAGGTTAGAGCCACTGCTATAGCCAGTCCGGCGGAAGGTCCGTCTTTAGATACGGCACCGGCCGGTAAATGGATATGAATATCGGAATCATCGTAAAAATCCTCTGAAATACCAAGAGACAAGGCGTTGCTTCTGATATAACTCAAAGCGATCTGGGCGGATTCACGCAGTACCTCACCCAATGAACCGGTCAGGATAAGATTAGTGCTACCCCGCATTTTCAGTGCCTCGATAAACATAATTTCGCCACCGAATTGAGTCCAGACAAGGCTGGTAACCACACCTGTCTGATCTTCACCCTCAGTCGCCTCCTGCCTGTACTTACGCGGACCAAGAAAAGCGGAGAGCATCTCCCCATCAATTTCAACAGATCCTGTTATTCTTTCTTTTTCTTTTATGCTCTGCAGAGCCAGTTTACGGCAGAGGGTGCCGATCTCCCGATTCAGACCGCGAACTCCTGACTCTCTTGTGTAACCTGTAATAAGCTGGTCAATAGTCTGCTCACTGATCTGCGGTGGGCTGCCGGTCAAACCATTGTCTTCATACTGCCGGGGCAATAATTTATTCTGGGCGATAACCCTTTTCTCCTGCAGGGTATAACTCGAGAATTCAATTATCTCCAGCCGGTCAAGCAACGGACCCGGGAGTCTGTCCAGGTCATTGGCAGTAGCTATGAACATCACCGAAGAAAGATCAAAGGGAATCTCAAGATAATGATCGATATATCTGGAATTCTGCTCCGGGTCCAGGACCTCCAGAAGCACAGAGGCTGGATCACCGCGGAAATCCTGTCCAACCTTATCAATCTCATCAAGCAGGAGACAGGCATTGATAGCTCCGGCCCGCTTAATTTCATTAATGATACGTCCGGGCATGGCTCCGGCATAGGTTCGGCGATGTCCACGAATTTCTGCCTCATCACGCAACCCGGCCATGGAAAGTCGCACAAATTTTCGCCCCAGAGAGGCTGCCACTGAGCGGGCAATGGATGTTTTGCCAGTTCCCGGAGGACCACTGAAACAGAGAACAGGCCCGTTAGACACCTGTAATTTTACCTGTTTAGCAAGTATATCCTCCACCGTTTTCTTCAACTCTTCAAGCTGCAGCGGTTTAGCGAGATAATGGGTTGCCCCCTTTCGCAGAGCATCTACAGCGGTAGACACAGTGGCGTAGCCTGTGACCATAACGATATCGGTATCGGGAGAGTGCTCTGCCACTTTTTCAATAAGGGTGAGGCCATCCATTTTATCCATCTTTAAATCGGTAATAATCAGATCAACAGATGGGCCCTTTTCTATCCTTTGTAAAGCCTCAACACCATTAACTGCACCTTCAACGATATAATCAAGACCACTAAAATAGTGCAGCAGGTTGTTACGGGCTATCTCTTCGTCATCTACGATCAGGAGGCTGTACTTCTGTTTACTCTTCAGGGTTTTGACTGCAAGGAACTCCAAGACTCTGGCTTTGGTTGCCTGCAATCCATAATGGTGCTGGTTGAGAATCATTTCAGCCCGATGAAGATCCAGGTTATCTTTCGTCTCAACAAACCATGGCAGGGAAAGCAGAGTTTCAATATAACTCATGCCTATGGAAAATTCGGCAGCAAAAGGATCAATCTTGTTCAACCGGTCCAGTTCCGCTTCCACCTGGCTGGCTACCTGTTCCGGCAGATCAGTATTATTGATCTTCAACTTCAGATCACTGAGATGCCGATTAGGTTCTATGCCACTGTTAACTTTGGCACTTTCCTTCTCTTTTGTCTTATTGAAAAAACTCATATAAAATAAACTCGCAAGAACTAAAAAATTCAGATGCCGTAAAAGAGTGAAATCGCCGCCATCATCACCACAAGATAGAGAATAGTCATACCACTGCCGGCGCGAAAATAATCCAAAGTCTTATAGCCACCCGGCCGCATGATCAGAGCATTTACCTGATGAGTAGGCAGCACAAACGTATTAGAGCAGGCTACAGCTACCACCAGGGCGGCAATACGAGGGTCAGCTCCTGCCGTGCCAGCCATGTTCATTGCCAGAGGCACCATAAGCACAGTAGCACCAACATTAGAGGCAACCAAGGTAAAAAATGAGGTGAGAATAGCAATTACCGTAAGCAGAATCAACGGGGAAACGGTGCCCATCGTTGCCATAATTGTTTCCGCTATGAGTTTGGCAGCACCGGTTTTTTCAAAAGCGATACCCAGAGGAATCAACCCGCCAAGGAGAAAAACGGTCATCCAGTCCACCGACTCATACGCCTCATCGATGGAAAGCACTTTGCTCAGCACCATTGCCATAGCTCCGGATAACAGGGCAATGGAGAGTTGCACATTAAAACCCAGGATCATGACCAGGGCCAGAATGAGACTGCCTACAGCATACTTCATTTTATCATCTCGTATAATTTCACCCTGAACCTCCTCGGTAAAAACCAGCCCCTGCTTTTCCTTAAGGTAGTGGAACTTTTCCCAGGGACCCTGGAGTAACAGAGCGTCTCCTGGCTGCAGAGTCATTGTGGAAATACCTCCAACAAAAGTTTTGTTACCTCGAAAAATGGCTAATGGATTAACTCCATTTTTCTTGCGGAAGGAAAAAGTATGAAGAGTAGAACCGACCAGCTCAGAGCGCGGCGAAATAATGGTCTCCATAATACCGGCATTATTGGGGGAGAGACTTTCAGCAAAAACTTCGAGATCTTCCTTGATAATCCAGCCAAACGACAGCGCCATTTTACCCACCAGGTCGGGAGGTCCTTCCACGGCAATAGTATCACCGCCGGAAATGGTCTCAGTCAGATCCGGGGAAAAATTTGTAGTGCTCCCTTTGGAGGCAATAGCCACTACGCTGGTAAAATAGATCGGTCGAATTTCACATTCGTCAAGAGTTTTAGGGCCGTCAAAAGATTCAGGAACCTGGATTTCGAAAAGATTACCAATATCGTGGTAAGTCTGTTCCAGATTACTGGACATTGGCCCGGATCCCTCCTCCTGACCACTACCGGTAGGCAAAATAAAACGGCCAAAGACCGTAAAATAAATCAGGGCGGCAATAATAAGCGCAATCCCCACAGGAGTGACTGAAAAAAGACCAAAAGGCTCAACGTTCGGATCGGAAATCTTCATCACATCGTTGAGTAAAATCAAAGGGCTCGAGCCGATCAAGGTGATACAGCCACCAATGATAGCACAGAATCCCATGGGCATGAGGATACGGGAAACTGGTATATTTGTCTGCCGGCAAATACGTTTGGCCGCAGGCATAAACAGAGCAGCAGCGCCGATATTTTGCATAAAACTGGAGATAAAAGCCACCGTGCCTGAAATAAGCACCATAATACGACTCTCACTTTTTCCTGCAAATTTAAGCAATACCCTGGCCAGAGAATTCATAGCGCCGGTCTTGTCGAGCCCAGCACCGATAATAATCACCGCAATAATCGACACCACAGCATTACTGGACAAGCCGCTGATTGCCTCTTTTGGGGTGACCAGGCCAAGCAAGGGAAGGATTATCATCATCAGGATACCAACGACATCAACTCGTACCCATTCGAAAATAAAAAGTAAGATTGCCAGAAACAGTACACCCATAACCAGCGTAATTGGTAGCGTCATTTTTTTCCCCGGTGGTCCATAATTTTATATTATATTTTTATGGCCTGCCTGAATAAGGCAATCCATATATGTGGAATACAAGCGTCATCAGTTTATTGCAACCGCTGTGCCACTTTGAGAAAGAATTACCCTCCCCTTTTAAACACAGATTAGAATTCTCTGTTTCAAGATGTAACACGGAAAAACAGTCGTTCTCCACTTTAATCGGGAAGATAAATAGAATTCCTAACCCACATTCGTTGCATTTTGCACTGTTGCAAACAGAAACTCTTGTTGCAATTTACAACATATTTTGTCAAAAGACGAATGAAGAGTTGTCGGCATGGAATTTTTATGGAATTTGACTTTTTACGACACCATCAGTGATGGGACTATACATTTATGGTACGTGCTTAAAAAACTGACCCTAATCGTTAAAGTCGAGCAAATCCATCTGGCTTATTGTGGTCTGAATATTGCACTGAGAAACCAGTACAACAGGTCACAGCCGATTAATTTCCTATTACCCATGGGACAAAACAGCCATGCTCCATCTAAATATACGTCAGAGAATGATTTTCTGTTTTTTTCTCTATCTCATCTTCTATGGTGTCTACGGAAGTATTTTTATTCGCGATTTCAATATATTCAGTGACGATGTTACCCATCTTACCCATGCAGGAAAACTGAATAATATCTGTCTGGAAATCAGGCGCTATGAAAAGAACTTTATAATTCGCCATGAAGAAGAAGATTTTCAACGTGTCGTCGAATATTTAGATGAAGCACAGAATTACATCCCTCAACTGAAGAAAAATGTTGGAGAGGTAGCTCACCCCATACATCTGAGCAAGCTGCAGGAAACACTTTTCGATTATAAAAAAACGTTCCTCACATTTAAAACTGAATGTATTCTCGACAGCAGTGATCAGGAATGTGAATCAAGAGTATCACTACGAAATATCGGCCATGAACTTGTCCGCATTACCGATGAACTTGTTCATCGGGAACAGAAGAGGATGACTGATTTTGTAGATAATCACAGGACTCTCCTCATTCAATCGATTATTGTTCTCATTGTACTTTCTATTTTCACTCTGCGCCTGCTCTACAGTTCAATAATTCTTCCCTTGAAGACCATTCAAAGGGCCGCAGAAGAGATTGCAGCCGGCACCTTTCACCGCTTGCCACTACCGGCGAAACATGATGAGGTCTATTCCGTATTGCACACCTTTAACAAGATGGTAACAGAATTAAAAGCGCAGCAGGAGCAGCTCTTCCAAGCCAAAAAACTCTCCTCTATCGGAACCCTGGCATCTGGTACTGCCCACCAGATAAACAACCCACTTAACAATATAGCCACATCCTGTCAGCTTGCCCTGGCAGAAACCGACGTTGAACAATCCCCCTTCACCGCACAGATGCTAAAGACAATTGATCAGGAAACCCAGCGAGCCGGTGAAATTGTTCGGGGACTGCTGGAATTTTCAAGAGCCCACACTTTCTCAATGCAAGAGGTAAAATTAAAGACAGTGGTTGATAAAGTCATGCTGCTTGTAGCCAGTGAGATTCCTGCAGGCGTCACTGTTAAACAGAGTGTACCTGAACATTTCATTCTGAATCTTGATGTTCAGAAAATGGTGGAGGCGCTGCTCAACCTGATTATAAACGGTATTCAATCTATCGAAAATCCACCAGGACAAGTAACAATCACCGCTGCAGCAAGAGAGAACCGGGCGATCATCAGCATAAGAGACACAGGCGTTGGTATCAAACCAGAAAATCTGCAAAAGGTGTTCGACCCATTCTTCACCACAAAAGAAGAGGGAAGTGGTACCGGTCTGGGACTCGCCGTAGTTTATGGCATCATCCAAAAACATAACGGCACTATCCAGGTAAAATCAGAAGAGGGCAAGGGTACCCGGTTCATGATCACTCTCCCCTTTACTGAGAATAACCTTGCCATCGCAGATTAATTCATATCAGGAGAAAGATGTCTACAGAAGCTCAAATAAGTATCCTGCTGGTAGATGATGAAATCATCAGTTTACAGAATATCGGCCATTACCTGAGACAAAAGGGATATACGGTAACTGTTGCCGCCAGTGGAGGCGAGGCTATCTCCCTTATCGATGAACAGGTTTTCGATCTGGTCATTACTGACCTTAAGATGCCTGATGCAGATGGCGTACAGGTAATGAAACATGCCAAAGCAATCCAGCCTGACATCGAGGTAATCATTGTTACCGGCTATGCCACCGTCGATTCCGCAGTAGAGATCATGTCCCGCGGTGCTTTTTACTATATGACCAAACCAATCAAGCTGGAAGAGCTCCATGCTCTTATTGTCCAGGCAACTGAAAAGGTCATTTTACGCCGTGAAATAAGTCTCCTCAAGCAGAGAGTTAAGGCACAGCAGGGTATCACTCAGTTTATCGGCCACAACCCGGAAATCCTCAAGTTAAAGGATGCAATCGCTCATTTCGCCCAGTTGAATTGTAATATTCTCATAACGGGAGAGACCGGTACCGGCAAAGAATTGGTTGCACGCACCATCTACGAGCTAAGCCCCCGTGCGGAAAAACGATTTTTACCAATCAACTGTGGCGCCATGAATGAGGAACTGGTACTCAGCGAACTTTTTGGCCATACCAAGGACGCCTTCACAGGTGCAAGTAAAATGCACAAGGGTTTATTGGAATCAGCCTCCGGCGGTGTGGTTCTTTTTGACGAGATAGGGGAAATGTCATTGGTTATGCAGGTCAAACTCCTGCGAGTGCTGCAGGACAAGAAAATAATCCGGGTCGGTGACACTAAAGAGGTTCCCATTGATATACGCATTCTAGCCGCCACCAATCGTGATCTTAAAAAAGATATCGAGGCGGGATTATTCCGGCAGGATCTATATTATCGCCTTAACGTTGCGACCCTGCATATTCCTCCTCTACGTGATCGCCGGGATGACATTCCCCTGCTAATCAACTATTTCCTTGCCAAGTTTTCAGGCCAGGATGACCGGGCTCACACCATCAGCCCCGAAGCCCTGAAATGCCTTGAAAAATATGATTTCCCAGGTAATGCACGGGAATTGGAAAATATTATTGAGAGATCCCTTGCACTTTGCGGAAAAGAAGATGTTCAACTCCACCACCTCCCCGCTGAGCTACAAGGGCCAACCCGCAAGCGGGCACCGCATCTCCCTATGAGAAATATGGACACACACAAAAGCCTTGATGAAAATGAACGGGAATATATCCTGGAAGTACTCAGAAACGTCAATGGCAACAAGACTCAGGCTGCAAGGATCATTGGTATTGACCGTGTCTCATTGTGGCGTAAGTTAAAAAAGTATGAAAGCAGCGGTTTTCCAATTTCATGAAATTCGGCTTAGCCTCATCTATTGTTGTGAAGTTCTCCGCGAGCCAAAGAAGCGAAAAAACCGAAAATACAGAGAACACTGAAGACAACAAAGGTCCAGCGGATGCTTGCAAGCAGGGCCGGATGCAGTTCAGGAGCAATGGCACGGCCACCGACAAAGATTGAGAGTATCAGAGTCGCAATGCCCATTGACAAAACCTGGCCCAGAACGCGCATGGTACCAGCAGCCCCCGATGCAATTCCCAGATAACGTGGCTCCACCGCCCCCATGATGGCATTCATATTGGGGGACGAAAACAGGGCAAAACCAAAACCCAAAATTAAAAGAGCGCAAGAAACTGCCCAGATGGAGGTTTCCTGTGTAAGGAAACTAAAATATAAGAGCACAATAAAAGTAATTCCCATACCAAGAGACGAAATCACCCTGGGCTCAATACGATCCGACATACGGCCAGCCAGAGGCGAAAAAAACGCCATCATAAGTGGCTGTGTTATAAGAACAAAACCTGCCATACGTGAATCCATACCCTTAATATACTGCAGGTAGAAACTGAGAAGAAAAGTCAGGCCAAAGGTGGCACTGTAGTGAATAAGTGCCGCAGCACTGGAGAAGGCAAACACCCTGTTCCGGACAAAGAGATTTACCTGGAACAACGGCTCTTTTAATTTTCTTTGCCGGCTGACAAAAGCTGCCAGACCCACGCATCCTCCACAAAACAGGAATACACCTGAGGGATGCATAAGAGTTGAAAATCCATAAATAATTCCAATAAGTGCCGGAACATAAAGAAGGGCACCCACCCAATCATAACTTTCGTTGGCCGCATCGGCCCACTCGCCCTTTAAAAATAGTATAAGCAGAGTCAGCGGTATGGCACCAAGGAAGAAAATTACCATAAAGAGGCTCCTCCAGCCCAGATAATGAGTGAGGAGCCCCCCAAAAAAAGGCCCGGATAACAAACCTATATAAACTGCAGTAACAGCCAGACCAAGTACCCGGCCACGCTCCTGCGGCGGAAATACCGACGTCAAAATCGCCATACCAGTGCTGAATATCATGCCCCCACCCAACCCCTGCATGGTTCTAAACAGAAGCAAAATAAACACATTAGGAGCCAGTGCGCAAAACAGTGAACAGAGGGAAAAAATGATATAGCCATAACCCAGTATCTTTTTTCTTCCGACAATATCTGCCAGTCTTCCCATGGGAACAAGAGACACACCGGCCGCCAGCAGATATGAGGTGGCAACCCAGCTGAGCAGCACAGCGCTCACTCCCTGATCCTGAAATCCTTCTTCAATTGCAGGTAAAGCAACATTAACAGAAGATACCATAAACGGGGTTATAAAAGAGCCGATCGTAGCCACTGTTAAAGCGGAGCGCTGAATAGTATTCATGAACTGTTCCAGGCGTTATATCTATTTACCACTGAGCCCTTCCAGGGTAATGAAAATTTCCACATCTTTTCCTACGACGCCCAAATCATAAAATTTCCCGTTGCCGATCTTATAAGCAAGCCGATCAATAGCCAGCTTCCCGTTAAACCCGACCACTTCCTTTCCTTTGGCCGCAGGATGTTTTTTAACGCCTGCAAAGGAGAGGGGCAATACCATATCATAAACCTGCCCTTTAACATTAAATTTCCCAAAAACTTCGTACAGCCCATCTCCGGCGTCAACAATCTTTGTCGATTCAAAGGTCAGCAATGGGTGTTTCGCCGAATCAAAAAAATCTCCTGACTGGAGATGTTTGTCTCTTTTCGCAATATTGGTATCGATGGAAGATGTCTTTATCTCAAAATAAAATCTACTCCCTGCCAGGTTATCCGGGTCAAACAGAATTTCTCCCGAGTAATCGTTAAAATGACCATTCACTTTAGAAAAAATATGGCCAACACTGAAATAAAAATTGGAATGAGCTTTATCCAGCTCCCATGCCCTGACATTTGCCAGCACAGACTGGCTGCCTGTCAGCAGAATAAAAACAGTAAGAAACAGCATCATAAATCTTTTCATAACATTCCCCTTATCACCTTACTCGAGAAATCCTGTCTCTCAATGAGTGCCCACTTGAGGGATATAAAAAACAAAAAACCGAGTAATATGTTTCTAAATTAGTTAGTTAGTGTGCGCATGATCCACATGCAAAACCGTCAAACAGTGTGAATCTCATCAAAACAATAATAAGGCAACCATAAAAAACAAGGCGTAGGCTTATCGGTCCTTTTTATAGGCAGCACGCTTAATTCGAAAGATATAAACAGCAACTCCTGCCACGGCCGATATGAGAGCCACCCTCGGCACAATATACTCAAACGATTCACTGACAAAAAAGATGTGTACACCAATCAGGGTGAAAGCTGAATACCCGAGAAACCGGTGGACTATCCTCCACCTGATATAATTAAATCCCAGCTGCTGTCTAAATTGGGACGAAACAACCATAGAGAAAATTGTTAGCAATATTCCCGCCCCAACCATCTCAGGCCAGAATTTCAGACCAATCGGCAGATTAACAATCCCTTCAGGGACAAGGACCAGAGTGACATGGGAGAGAGCCAGGACAAGAACAAGAACACCATTAATTCGATGCCACAGTACCAGAGCAGCTACCCCGAAAAGATCTTCCAGAGTCTTCCCTCTCACCCCCAGAAGCACCTGGACAAGCAGAAGTACAGCTGCAAGTAAACCGGCAATCTTCCCCGCCCGGAGTAGAGTCTTATCAATGCCAATTTTATACCAGAGAGTCTGGGACTCATAAACAAACGGAATTGAAAGCACCCCCCCGACTACAACAATTAAAAATGACACAATACAAATAATATATAAACCTCGATCCAAGCGGTCTTTTTTGCTTTGAGTACTTTTCAGTGTATTCATTTTTTTCTTTAGCCTTGAATTTCTTTATATAAATCGATTAGTACCTTACTCTTGAACTTCAGTTATAAAACCAAGTAACTGAGGAATGTATTTTGAAATTATGTGGTTCGAAATACCACCATGGTACTTATACCCCCTTGTGGGGTGCTAGTACCTTACTCTTGAACTTCAGTTATAAAGAACAAGTAACTGAGGAATGTATTTTGAAATTATGTGGTTCGAAATACTACCATGGTACTTATACACCCTTGTGGGGTGGTAGAAATACTGTAACCATTGATTTTATAAAAAGGAGAGGATGCATGAAACTGGAACTGGTTCATAAAACCACACTTCTCAGCCTGGTTTTTATTATTTCTGCTCTTTTTCTCACCATGATCCACCAGTTCCTAATGGCCATATTCATGGCCGGGCTCTTTTCCGCAATGGTCAGTCCAATCCACACCTGGCTGACCGAAAAATTTAATGGCAGGGAAAACATCGCCTCCGCCTTGACCGTCATCTCCATAGTAATCCTTGTACTTATCCCGCTGGCGACACTGATAACTATCGTCGTCGCCCAGGCCATCAGTGTCGGGCAGTCTGTTACCCCCTGGGTCCAGGAATTCATAAAGGAACCGACAACAATCACTCTCTTTCTTGAGAAAACACCATATTACGAAGAAATTCTTCCCTATAGAGATATTATCATCCAGAAGGCCGGACAGCTTGTTGGTACTGTTTCAAGTTTTCTGATCGACTCACTATCATCCTTTACCAAGTTGACAATGGGAGTGATTTTTAGCTCAATAATAATGCTTTATGTGATGTTTTACTTTCTCACGATGGGTGATGTGCTACTTGAAAAGATCCTCTTTTTCCTCCCCCTGAATGATCACGACGAACAGCGTCTACTCGTCCGGTTTACCTCTGTGACCAGAGCCACAATAAAGGGCACCCTTGTGATAGGGGTAATGCAGGGAACCATCTGCGGACTAGCTTTTGCCTTTGCTTCCATCGAAGGGCCGGTGTTCTGGGGTTCAGTGATGGCTGTAATGTCAGTTGTCCCGGCTTTTGGAACCGCAATTATCTGGTTTCCAGCCCTTATTATCCTGGCGCTGACTGGTGATTTTACCGGTATGATAATTCTGGCTGTTCTCTGCGGGCTGGTGGCTGGGAATCTTGACAACATAGTTCGACCCAGGTTGGTTGGCAAAGATACCGAAATGCACGATCTCTTTGTCCTCTTCGGCACCCTGGGAGGTATAACCATGTTCGGGCTGCTCGGCATAATCATAGGCCCGATTGTTGCGGCTCTCTTCATAACCATCTGGGAAATATATGGAGATGTTTTTCATGACTTCCTTCCCAGCGTCAAATCTATTAAGAAGAGGCAGCCAACCACCTCCACCCCGGAACGGTCTGAGGACGACAAATAACACGAAAAATTCTATCGATAAAACTCCGGACTATCGATAAAATCTTCATCGTGATGGCCCAGTTCTTCCTCAACAGCGCTGTTAATTGAACTTTTGACACAGTCAACAGAAGGAAGATATGGCTTGATGTCCAGAACTAAAGTCCCCTCAAAGGCATCAACTCCTCTGACGTACAGGGTACCTTTTTCAATTCGATCTAGTTTAACCAGTGAAAAACCAATTGGATTTGGCCGTTTTGGACTTCGGGTAGAAAAGAGTCCAAATTGATGCTCACCAGTTGCCCCCGGTGGAACCACAATAGAATCCCAGCTCTTCACCTTATCAAAATAGAAAAATACCATGATATATTCAAACTCATCAAGAGTTTGCAAAGCATCCCGGTAAGGTTCAAAAATTTCAATAGTTGATGGTTCATCAGGTCTTAAAGCTCCCTGCCTTGGCGCCCCGGTATCCGGGCTGTATGGGCTATGGATCATTCCTATGGGGGAAAATAATATTTTTTCTTTCATCATGTTTATATCCTGTTTGCTCAAAACCCGACGGCCTGACCGTCTTTCCGATGATCAGAACCGGCCACGTAGTGGTTACCAGTTTTATAGAGCAGCTGCGCTCCACCGAAAACATGTTCCGGTTCATCGACCAAAATATGATGTCCGCGATGGGACAGATCGTCAATTACAGACTGAGAAAATCCACCCTCAAGAGCCAGGTTTGAGTCCGGCATGACGTGCCAGCGCGGTGCATCCGATGCTGCCTGAGGATTCTGTCCATAGTCAAAAATACGGGTCATCATCTGCACATGTCCCTGGGCCTGCATATGTGCGCCCATCACTCCAAAACTCATCACGGGCTTTCCATCTCTGGTCACAAATCCCGGTATGATAGTCTGAAAAGGACGTTTGCCGCCCGCCACTTGGTTGGGGTGACCCTGTTCCAGGGTAAATCCATATCCCCGATTGTGCAAACTTATCCCGGTGTCAGGCACAACAATCCCCGAGCCGAACCTGTGGAAATTAGACTGAATTAATGAAACCATCATACCCTGGGAATCCCCGGCTGCAAGATACACCGTCCCCTTATCATCTGGAATTCCAGTTACCGGAAACGTGGCCTTTTCCATATCAATGGCCTCGGCACGGCTCTTCAGATACTCCGGGTCAAGTAATACCTGTGGTGTAATTCTCATACTGTCGATATCTGCCAAATGACGTGTCACATCAGCAAAAGCGAGTTTCATCGCCTCAACCTGAAGGTGAACCGAATCGGCAGAATCATTTGGATAGCGTTTCAAGTCAAATTCCCTCAGTATGCCAAGAGTCATCAAAGCAGCAATTCCCTGCCCGTTTGGCGGTATTTCGTGCAGGACGTGACCCCGATATTCCTGGGAAATAGGCTTTACCCATTGAGGGCGGTGGTTAGCCATATCTTCATAGACCAGCGCACCACTCTGGTCAGCGGCACACCTTGCAATCTTTCTCGCCAACTCCCCGCGGTAAAAAGATTCCCCCCCTGTTTGAGCAATTTCCTCAAGGGTAGCTGCCATATCTTCGCACTTGAAGAAACTGCCGGCCTGTGGGGCCTTGCCGCCCGGAAGAAATGTCTTGCCAAATTCCGGGAAGGCGCCATAGGTTTCACCTGCATCACTCCAGCGCAGGGCAGTCATCGGAGAAACCAGATATCCATGATGGGCATAGTATACAGCAGGTTCAAATAACTTTTCAAAGGACAGACGGCCAAATTTTCGGGACAGTTCAGCCCATACGGATACTGCCCCTGGAACCGTTACAGAATCCCAGCCAAGTAACGGCATCTCCTCAAGATTACTAAAACGTTCTGGAGTCCAGGCTGCAGGAGAGCACCCGGAACCGTTAATACCGTGCAACTCATCACCGTCCCAGATTAAAGCAAAGGCATCACTTCCAATACCGTTACTGGTCGGTTCCACTACGGTAAGGGCAATAGCCGCCGCCAGTGCCGCATCAACTGCGTTACCTCCATTCAGCAACATTCTCAATCCAGCCTGGGCTGCCAGTGGTTGGGATGTGGTTACAATGTTTTCTGCCAATAGTGGCACACGCCGTGAGGAATAAGGTAAACTCCAGTCATTCATATTCTTCTCCCTTCAATATGGTTCTTATTTTTTCAATATGATTCTTATTTTTGCAATTGATCATTCATAGTGTATATTAGCACCTTACTCCAGAAACACTGCAATAAAAAACAAGAAACTGAGGAATGTATTTTCAATTTAGGTGGTTACATATACCACCAAGGTACTTATACCCTTCAAGCTGATAATGCAAAGGGTGCTGGCTTTTTACCGTTTACCGGTATTAGCTCTTAGGTCTATTTTAAATAATTCTAAATCCATGGAGGACTCACATGCCAACAACAACTGAAAACCTTAAAGAAGCATTTGCAGGAGAGAGCCAGGCCAATCAAAAATACAAAGCTTTTGCCAAAAAAGCCGAGAGAGAGGGATTTGCCAATATAGCAAAACTCTTTAAGACAACTGCTGAAGCAGAAAGAATTCATGCCGAAGGGCATCTCAAAGCTCTCGAAATGATCGCATCCACAGCTGAAAACCTGCAGTCGGCTATTGATGGAGAAACTTTCGAATTCACAGAAATGTATCCACCTATGGAAAAACTTGCCGCAGAAGAAGGCCACAAGGCAAAGACCATGTTCAGATTTGCACTAGGTGCAGAGGCAGTACACGCTGAAATCTACACAAAAGCTCTTGAAGCTGTGAAAAACGGTACGGACATGGATGTCAGCGAATTCTATCTATGCCCAATCTGCGGCTATATAGAGATGGGCTCAACTCCTGAAAAATGCCCCGTCTGCGGAGCAATGGGCAAAGTCTTCACCCTCGTTGAATAACACCCCCTACCTTTTCATCCACCAGGGGCCCCAGCGGCCCCTTCCTCATATATTTTCAGTTAAAGTTGAAACTACTTCAAATAACAAGCTTTTTTAGCTTTTAATGAAATAGGTCATCTCGAAAATTATTTTTCCCTTGAATTTTAAGACATTACCACTTATAATGGCTCGGTCAATTTGAGAGTAATTATCTTTAACGATAACTTATATTTTAAATAAATCTTTTTGATTCAATGTTTTTTTCACCCCCTCAAAGTGGGCTGAACTTAGTGGCATATTTTCTAGAATAAGTTATTAAAATTTAAGGAGAAACAACGTGCATGCAACCATTCAAAAACCGATAACTGAAATTGTTAAGCATATTCAGCCAGGCGAGAAAGTCTTTGTTGTCGGATGCAATAACTGTGCCTGGAAATGTCATTCAGGTGGAGAAGAAGAGACAAAAATGATGGCCAAACGTTTATCTG
>Ga0307987_1000719_pt1 | contig 19397 bp, 26 predicted proteins | sample EllFjometagen181_FD_203157 | JGI IMG/M metagenome (GOLD analysis project Ga0307987, IMG submission 203157) | Marine microbial communities from Ellis Fjord, Antarctic Ocean - #181 | ecosystem: Environmental > Aquatic > Marine > Unclassified | place: Southern Ocean | collected 2014-10-08
GTAGCTCCTGAATGTGAACAAGGAACTTTTAACGCAGATTGCATGTTTCCCACGTGGCAAAGCGAAGAACATCCTGATCAAGCAACCGATGCCATTGTTCAGGGAGTGATTGGGGCAAATCATGATGGAGGATTCCTTATGACATATATCCCGCGAATTATTGATATTGTTCTCAAGTTCGTTGCTCCAATAATAGTTATCATGCTTATTTGGTCAGGGATTCTGTTTGTAACTGCTGGAAACAGTGAGGATGATCTCAACAAAGCAAAAGACTTTTTTACCTACGCCCTTATTGGTGTAGGATTTATTATTCTGAGTTATTCAATACTCAAATTGGTGTACTTCTTGATTGCTCGCGGATGAAAAAATTTGGATTACTAAGCTGTTTGTTAGGATTATTTATTGGATTCACGGCCACGGTACAGGCTGAACCACATCCTCTTTGTGGGTTAAGTGCACCAGGATCTTGTTTTTTTGTAACTAAGGACTATGGAGAAAGAAAGAAAAGAACTGGTGATAAATTCGTTGGAAACGTCGACACACCATCGCACTGTCCCGATGAGGTTGGAGGACTCAAGGGATTAAAAGATGATTCAATATTCACACCATTATATGAAATACTTAAGATCGACACGAGTAAAGGAGTTATTAATAGTGTAACAAATCTGCAATTAATACTTTCGATGAATACCACCTGCGGAGGCCGTCCTTGCGCACCAATTAATGAAGATATTTCTGAATATCCTGAGAAAGAAGGTTGGAAAACTGTAACATGTAAAATGGGACTTTTCGACGATGGAAAATACGGAGTCTGTACCAAAGAAGCCGTTCGTCGATATATCGAATACTTCAAAGTCAGCAATACCACTAATGCCAAAGAAAAAATTGAAACTTGTGATGTTCAACCACAATTAGTTATCACCGCTTCTCCGCCAGAAATAAAACAAGGTGAGCCAAACACTATTACCGTCAATGCAACTAAAGGAACTGCTTATGTATGGGATGATCAATCAAAATTTACAACAAAAACATTAACAAGTGCTGCAAACGATCTTATTATTGAAAAGGTAAAACTAACAATCAATAGTAAAAGTGAATTAATCGTTATTGGCGAAGGCGTCCTACGTACTTTTGCTACTGTAGGAGATCAAACGATTTATGCAAGAGGAGGAGCAGCTAAAGACAAAACAATCCTAAAAGCAATTGATGGTGTCAGTGCAATTAATGTCATTTCAATAGAAGATCATACGAAAATAAAAGACACCACTTCCACTGATCTTGGCTGCAAACAGCTGTTACCAAAATACCTCGTGGGAGCGAGTTGTGATACTTCCGATCTGAAAGGTGACGCACGTGATATTACGTACTGGATTCAAAAATTTTCAGGGAAAATTACCACATTTATTGCAACTCTCGCGGTTGTTCTTATTGCATGGAATGCCTTTGGCCTTGTTATGGCTGGAGGAGAAGCAGAGCAAATCACTACAAGTAAAAAAGCTCTCATGTGGGTTGGAATTGGGCTCCTGCTTACGGTGTTCGCGTACGTAATCGTTAAAACAGCTATTTCGCTGTCCTTTCTGCAATAATTCTTTCTCTATAAAAAAACCGAAGCACTCGCCTCAGTTCTTTGTTGTGTATAGTTTGAAAGTTGAAACTTGATTACAGTCCCATCTGTGCTTTCAAGGCCTCTGCAGCCGCTGCATCTTCATCTGCTTCGCCTGACTCCTCTTCTCGTATCTTCTCGATTTCAAGTTCTTTTACACGTTGCTGCTTGAGCTTTGCAACATCGTCTCCAAATTCTTTTTCGAGCTCTGAAAATTTAACCTTTTCCTCTTCAAAGATTTTTACCAATTCATTGATCTGTTCAAGAGAAAGACGAGGAATCGCGTCAATAACACGTTTCTTTTCTTCTAATGTGAGAGAAATTGATCCTTCAAGCAATGTAAGAAAATTCTTTTCATCAAAAGTTGTATCTGGATGAGGCGGAATTACAAAAGTATATCCTGAACCAGTTGTAACAGGCGTCTGCCCATCATCTTGTATTTCTGCCGGAGTTGTATTGTCGTCCGTCATATTGTTTGAAAAATCACGTTGAGACTACTTTTTCTCCGCTGGTTTTGCAACCTTTTTCGCAGCAGGCTTTTTAGCCACTGGCTTTTTTGCTGCTGGTTTCTTCACAACAGGTTTTTTCTCAACTTTTTCAGTATCTTCTTTTTTTACAGCTGGTTTTGAAGCAGCTTTTGCTGCACCAAGAGAAAGAATCTCAATAACAGTGTAATCCTGACGATGTCCGTGCAAACGACGATATCGTTTTCGTGGTTTCATCTTGAATACTCGAACTTTTTCTCCTCGAGAGTGTTCGATAATTTTTGCCTCAACTTGAATTCCCTCAAGAATTGGAGTTCCTATCTGGAAATCTTTTCCATCTTCTTCACTAATAAGAAGCGTATCAAATTTTATTTTCTTTCCTGCTTCAACGGGAAGCTTATCTACTTCCAGCTTGTCTCCTACTTTCACAATGGCCTGGTGGCCGCCAATTTTCACAACTGCGATCATCTTATAAATGGATTAAAATCGTCCTGTTAGGTCAGCAAAAGCTGTAAAACCCACGGACAGAGCGCTCGGATTCTGCGGATTTTTTGTGAAATGTCAATTTTTTTGTACACTTCAATCAATGATAGGATTTCTCTCTGGGACCGTCGCAACTATTTCTCCACAAAAAATATTAGTTCTTACTTCTGGAGGCGTTGGATATAACATTATTCCAGCTGGGTCTCTTCTTTCTGAGGTGCGAGAAGGTGAGGCTTTTTCTGCTGCTATTTTCACTGTAGTTCGAGAACAAGAAATCACTCTCTATGGCTTTGGATCTGATATAGAAAAAGGTTTATTTGAAAAGCTCATTGGAGTGTCAGGAATTGGACCCAAAACAGCTATTGCAATGGTTTCCACTCCTGCTGATCAATTTCAAAATGCTATTGCTGCAGGAGATGTAGCATTTCTTACGAGAATTCCTGGATTAGGGAAAAAAACAGCCGAACGATTAATTGTAGAATTACGAGGAAAACTAAATCTTGAAACAGCTGGAGACACTTCACTGCCTCAATCAAGAACTATACAAGAAGCCTGTGCTGCCCTCCAAAATCTAGGATATGACCCACGCATCATTAATGAGGTTCTAAAAGAAGCACCAGCTGATGCGAGCACTGAAGACTTAGTAAAATTCTTTCTCTCGAGCAATGTCTAAATTGAGTGCGAATATATCTTATATATGAAATTTTTTACTCTCATTCCTGAATTTATTGATAAAAAAATCGCGCAATTTTTCGTACTCCTTATTCGTGGATACCAAAAAACATTTTCGCCTGACCATTCTCCCATTGGAAAATGTAACCCCACTTCGGGATGTCGTTTTTTTCCTACTTGCTCTGAATACGCTCGTATTTCACTCGAACGAAATGGATTTGTTCTTTCTCTATTCAAAATTATTTGGCGCATAGTCCGCTGTACTCCCTGGTCAAAAGGCGGCGTAGATATTCCGTCGGGCGTCTCAGTTGACGACCCTGTATTACAGACTACACTTCCTCCGAAATTTATGTCCAACAAATGATCTTTGTTTCTATCATCGTTTTCTTATTAGTTTTTTCTGCACTCATCCTTGTTCATGAGGCTGGGCATTTTTTTGTAGCACGTTGGTCTGGCGTACGCGTTCTGGAATTTGGTCTCGGATTTGGAAAAAAATTCTGGAAAAAGAAAAAAAATGGAGTGGAATACTCTGCTGGGGTAGTGCCATTTGGTGGATATGTACGAATGTTAGGAGAAGAAGAGGAATCTGACGCTCTTGATTCTTTTGAAAAAGCAAAACTCTGGCGACGTATGGCTATCACTCTCGCTGGAATTTTTATGAACTTCGTATTTGCCATTGTAATTCTTGCTGGATTATTCACGGCAGGAAGTACGCCTCTTCTTATTTCGGATACTGATGTTGATACTGCTGTAGAGCAAGGACTTATTGTCTTAGGAGAACCAAACGAAGAGGGAAAACAAGAAATTTTAGAAATTCATAAAATACAACTCCCTTTTCCTCAGGCTATTGTCTTTGCAGCAAAAGAAACCTGGCGTATCTCTGGGGCTGTAATAGAAAAAGCGGCAGAAATTCCTGTCCAACTTGTCCAAAAAGGAACTCTTCCTGATGGACTTGCGGGTCCAGTTGGAATTGCTGAAGCCACACACCGAATACTTCCTGCTGGTCTTGCGGCAATTTTGAAACTCACTGCATTACTCTCTATTTCTCTGGCGGTAATGAATTTACTTCCTATTCCTGCTCTAGATGGTGGACGATTTCTTTTCCAAATCGTTGAGATGATTACGTTTCGAAAAGTCCCCGCTAAATTTGAAATGTGGGTTCATACTATTGGATTTGTATTACTCATGTTGCTGATCGTATTTATTACATGGCAAGATTTTGTTCGAATCTTTAGCTGAAAACTTGACACCAAGTCTCGAACTCGTACAATCCCGCCGCCTTGCTGAGCGCAAGGATCGAACCTTTTGAAGAAAATGGCTGACAAATTTACACTATCGGCAACAAAACGCGAAGCAGGAAAAGCTGCTCGTCGCGAAACTCGCAAAGAAGGACGTGTTCTCGCAGTAATGTATGGGAACAAAGTTGAGCCGACAGCTATTTCTGTTGACGCTTCTGAAGTGCTTCGAGTATATCGTAAAGCTGGATTATCTGGACTAATCGAACTTGATCTAGCCGGAAAAAAACATTCAGTAATTATTAAAACGGTAGATATTCATCCAGTGCGTCATGAATTGGCACATCTTGATTTTCTAGTCGTAAATGTAAAAGAAGTTACGATTGTATCTGTTCCAATTGAATTTACTGGAGAATCTCCAGCAGTAAAATTGGGAGGAACCTTCCTTTCGAAATACAATACTATCGACATTCGCTGTCTTCCCACAGACATCCCTGAGTCATTCAAGTTAGATATTTCTAGCTTGGAAAACATGAATGATCACCTCTGTGTTGCTGACCTAAAGATTGACGAGGAGAAATTTGAAATCATGGGACTTGAACCTCAAATTATAGTTTGTTCAGTTGCTGGACACACTGAAGAAGAGGAGGAAGAAGTTGAATCTGAAGCAGAAGAGTCTGTTGAGGTTGAAGTAACGGGACAGAAAGCCGAAGAAGAAGGTGATAGTGAGGGTGAAGATAAAAAGAAGGAGAAAAAATAGAGTTTTTTACAAAACAAAAATAGAAACCTCGTCTCGGCGGGGTTTTTTTATATTAAAAGGCACGAACACGATCACGTGACCATGTATTTAGTTTATGCTATTCTCCTCGTGATGAATTTAGTGGAATTATTCATAGGCGGGGCATGTATTGGAATAATTTTCATGATACTTTCTGTGCGATTTTTTCCTTCCTGGGGACTTCTCGACTTTCCTGAACGCTACGGATTAAAACGGAAGAAAATTCCTTATCCTGGTGGAATTACTCTCGCGCTTCTTGCCTGTTTTATTTGTATTATTTTTGGATGGAAAGGTGTTGGTATTATTGTTTTTGCAACAGCCATAATTGCCTTTCTGGATGACCGATTTCAATTACCGGCTCTTCCACGACTTGCTTCTCAATTTATTATTGCTGGAGGCATTACGTTGCTTTTTGGCATTCAAATAACACAAGTTGGGAATCCTTTTGGCGCAGGAATGTTCCTTCTCCCCATGCCCATTGCTATTGGTGGAACTATTCTTTGGATTCTCTTGGTTCAAAACGCTCTCAACTGGTTTGATGGTCTCAAGGGCCTCTGCGTTGGTATTTCTGGCGTAGGATTTCTCTCTCTGGGGATTTTTGGTCTTATTCGTCCTGAAGTAGCATGGGAAGTAGATTTACCAACTTTTTTAAATATTACATTTGCTCTTGCTGGAATTTGCGCAGGATCATGGCTTCTCTTTTTTAAAGGGAAAATCCTCCTTGGTGATTCAGGATCACAAGTATTAGGTCTTCTCTTAGGAATCCTTTCTATTGTTGCTGGAACAAAATTAGCTACAACTTTACTTATTCTAGGACTTCCGCTTCTCGACGCAGCTGTTGTTATATTGAGAAGAATTTTCTTAGATAAAAAATCTCCGCTCAAGGGAGATCAACGTCATTTGCATCATGCTCTGGCAAAACGTATTGGAGAAAAAAAGGCAGTCCTTGTATTACTTACCTGTTCTGCGCTTCTGGGGATGGGCTCTATTTTTCTTCCCGGATGGGGAAAACTAATGGGAGTTATTTTTGTTGGAGGATTCTTAATGATCGTACATTTTTGGAAACAAAAAGCTTAAAGAATTATTCTCTTCCGAGAAATGAATCTACTGCCTCTTTCCACGAACGCATATTTCTATTTAATAAAGTGTTCGTCAAAACTGAATTCTTTGGTCGTTTCGCGGGACGTTCCAGTCCTGTCGCTGAAATACGTTTTATCTCGGTTTCTGAACCGGTTCGCTGTAAGACATATTCTGCCAAATCTGCCCAACTACACGGTTCTCCTGTATTCTGAAGATGAAAATGTCCGGATGCAGGAGATTTATCAACAAACTCCTCTGTCACAAATTTTGCTAAATCTGATACAAAAGTTGGTCGTCCCATCTCATCACCCACCACGCGCAAGCTTGGCTGTAATACTGCCTTTTCACGAATGGTTGTAATAAAGTTTTTTCCATGAGAACCAAATAACCACGACGTACGAATATTCCACCATAGTGCCGAATATTGTTCCAAGAGTTTTTCTGCTTGCAACTTTGTTTCCCCATAGTAATTCAATGGAGCTCTCTCACTGTTCTCACGAATTTCTTCTCCTGAAGAAATATTAAAAACATAATCCGTAGAAAAATGAATAATCGGCTGTCTGTGAGACAATAACGTTTCCAATATTTGTATATTCAATTGCTTACAGCGTCCTCGTTCTGTTTCTGCTGAATCTACTTCTGTATATCCGACACAATCAATAATACGATCAAAAAACTGTCCCGCCAAAAAAGCATCAACGGCTAATACGTTTAATAAATCTAACTCTCGATGCGTAGGCGCAACCAATTCAATGTCTTCGCGTTGAGAAAGTAGGTCAAAAAATTCTGACCCCAATAATCCCGTTTTTCCAAGAAGCAAAATGCGCATCCTCTGGGTTGTAGCAGAAAAAACGAGGGTTCGCAAGAGCGAACCCTCATCACGTCATTATTTTTTACACTTCCCACAGCATCCTAAGTCCCATGCGGCTGGTAAATAGAGTGCTCCTGCTACTACCAACATATATACAAAAATAGGCATAATTCCTGCCATATCACCCATTATTTTATGTCCAAACATAAAGAGAATAAGCAACACTCCTGTAGTAAATAAAGCGCATTCTCGACGAAATCCAACAAGAAGCCAGACACCAAGAAGAACCTCAAGGAAAGGAACAATCCAGAAGAATCCTGCTACCAATGCGATTGGAAGCATTGTCTCTTCAAATCCTGGAGTCATTTGGTATACAAAGGCAGAAACTCCACCAAGGATTTTACCAAGACCAGCAAAAAAGAAAAAAACTGCGAGTGCCCATCGTAAAAGCCATTCCGCTTTTTGCGAGCCTGATAACCGAGCAAGACAACATGTCATAGTGAAGGAAATTAAGAAATTCTAGTATTAGAGTAAAGGATAAGGAAATATCTCCAAATTTTCTTTGGGAAACAAAAAACTCGCCAATAAATCGACGAGTTTGCTCTGAATGGAATAAGCCGCGTTCTGTCGAGGATTATCATTTCTCTTATCCCGAGAATTACTTCTCGGTGTCATCTGCAGGACCGAAGTAAGATTCAAACATGGGAACAACACCATTTATCTCGTTCGGGCCACCTGCATCTCCGCCAAAAGGGTTTGCCGCCAACATGCCTTACGACATATCGCTCTGCGAGCATCACCTCACAGTCTTTTCACCGACTCTCTACCGAAGTAAAGTCGTATAGTTTCTGTGGCACTTTCCCTCCCCCATCTTCGCAAATGAGGGGATCGGCCGTGAGCCGTTTTCGTTTTGTTCGTGCGGCGCGGACTTTCCTCCCTCCTTTTTATAAAGAAGAGCGATAATCAACCAAAAGAGCGACTGGAGAGTAATTGATTTTCTAATTTATGCAAAATTTCTTAATCTTCAAAATAAGAATTATCGTTATCCTCTTCTCCAGCTTCTCTCCTCGGAAGACGGCTATTTTAATGTATTAATTCAAAGAAAAGTAAGTTTTCTTTTTTTCTTTTTTCTATAAATCCAGCCTTTTTATAGCTCTTTATCGCGCCGACATTTTCTTCATAAGTAGAAAGATAGAGTTTACAAAAATTCAAATCTTCAAATGCATATGCTTTAATAAGTTCTATTGCCTCTGTGCCATATCCCTTTCCCCAAGCACGTTTTTCTCCAATGAAAATCCCTACTTCTGCATTCCTCTTTTTCCAATGGATATTGTAGATATAAATATTTCCAATATACTCACCTGTTTTTTTTTCTATTATTGAAAAGTTTTTTTCATTTTTAGATCGAAGCATTTTTGATAAGAAAATTTTTCGAGATACTGCTGTAACGACACCACTTATTCCTAGAAACTTTATTACCTCGGAATCATTCATCCACTGAGCACTTTTTTTGGCATCGGAAAGATTGGTTGGTCGTAAACTTATATTCTCTCCAAGGAAGTTTACATTCATATTCTGCACTATAAACAAAAATCCATCATTCGCAATAGAGGAGAGTTTAAATTTTTATGGTGGTCCCAGCAAGAATTGAACTTGCGTTTCCGGTTCCGCAAACCGATGTTCTTCCACTAAACTATGGGACCGTTTAGAGCCCGCAGAGTCTACCTACAGCGAAATCTTTGTCAATTTTTTGGTCCTCTCCCCAAAAACAATCTTCCTACTTCTGGATCATTCAATAACTCCTCTCCTGTCCCCTCTAAAGCATTTTTTCCGAGTTCTAATACATATCCTCTATCAGAAATTTGTAACGCAGCTGCTGCGTTTTGTTCAACCATAAGAATAGAAGTTCCTCCCTCTCGAATTTTTTGAATTTTGGAAAAAACCTCTTGCACAATCTTCGGAGCCAAGCCAATTGATGGTTCATCCAAGAGAAGAACTTCTGGCGACACCATAAGTGCCATCCCTAATGCAACCATCTGACGTTCTCCTCCTGACAAAAGAACCGCCTTTTTTTCTAAATGAGGTCTCAACAGGGGGAACATCTTCAATACTTCCTGTGCGCGTAATTTTCGCTCTGCAGGAGAAGAAATCGTCCACGCTGCAGTATCTAAGTTTTCAGCAACGGTAAGTTCAGTAAAAACATTATCGCGCTGGGCGACAAGAGCAATCCCTGATTTCAAAATTTCATTCGTAGAAAGAGTCGTTATATCTCGTGAACCATGAACAATCGTTCCTTCTCGTACATTTGTCAGGCCAAAAACGGAAGATAATAATGTCGATTTTCCCGCTCCATTAGGACCAATCACCGTTACAATCTCTCCTTCTTTGAGTTCTAAGTGTACGTCATGAAGAACATCTGGCCCCTTTCCATATCCCGCAACCAAATGAGTAATATTTAACATTTTAATTTTAAAGTAATTGTTCCCTCTCTTGGTGAAAGAGAGGGTTAGGGTGAGTTGTGTCACCCAAATATGCTGCTAATAACTGTGGATTCTTCTGAACTTCCTCCGGTGTTCCTTGGCATAAAAATTTCCCCTCATTCATTGCTACAATCTCATCTGAAATTCGCATAAGAAACGGAAGATTATGCTCAATAACAAAAATTGTTTTCCCTTCTTTTTTCAAATCAAAGATCATCTTCTCTATTGTTAATAAAAGCGTTGGATTGATTCCGGATGCTGGTTCATCAAGCAATATTAGTTTTGCATCCGTAAGCAGTGTTCGTGCTAATTCCACCAGTTTTGACTGACCATAACTGAGTTCCGATGCTGGTGACTCACTCATGTGTTCGAGTCCAATAGTTTTCAACATTTTCTCCACATTATCGTTCAAAACTCGCTCATCACGACAACGAAAACAATCCCACCATCTATCATATTTTTTTGAGCAGGCGAGGAGTAAATTTTCTCGTACGGTAAGTGTTTTGCAGATACGGATCTGTTGAAATGTTCGTGCAATTCCCATTCGAGCTACTTTTCCTGGTCGTGCATGAGGAAGCACTGATCCTGAATAAAAAACAGTTCCTCCATCTGCTGGCAAAAACTGCGTAATCAAATTAAAAACGGTTGTTTTCCCTGCTCCATTAGGACCAATCAATCCCGTGATAGTATTTTTTTTGACAGAAAAATGTAAATCATCCACTGCGTGGACTCCGCCAAACTGTTTTTTCAATCCAACAACTTCTAAAATATATTTCATTTTTTAGGGTTGAGCAAAAAAATAATATGCCGAGATGATAAGAATTCCTGTTCGAGGTCGAGAAACGGATGCGTTATCATATTGTACATATGACAACGTATTTGTGACGAAGAGATTGGACAGGAAAATCATTAGATTGGTAGATTAGTTTTTTGTGACGCCCTTCGGAGAAAAAATACCATTCGGACGCCAAAACATCGTCCCCATTAATAGAGCTGCATACGTCAAATTACGTGCTGCACCAAGCATTGTTTCTGGAAAAGAAAGAAATCGAGGAACTTCACCTAGTACGATAATTAACACTGCTCCAGCAATAACGCCCCAATATTTTCCCCGACCACCAATAACCACTAACAAAATAAGTAAAATAATCTCTTGTAAAGAAAAAACGGATGGATCAAGAAATAATCGATAATGCGTGTACATTGCGCCTGCCACACCGGCAAAAGCGGCAGACAATATAAGCGCCCATAATTTTGCTGTAAAAACATTTTTCCCTACTGCTTGTGCCGCTGTCTCATCATCTCTAATGGCACGCAATAACCGTCCCCACGGAGAATGAAATAATTTCCATAAAAGAAACAAGACAAATGCCGTAATAGCTCCGTATAAAAGAACATGAGTAAATGTATCACCAATAAAAGGTATTCCAAACAACGTTGGTTCCTCGATGCCACGAATTCCTAATGGCCCACGAGTCAAAGACATCCAATTTAATGCTACTACCTGCGCAATCATTGCTGCTCCCAGTGTAGCAATAGCCAAATAATGTCCTCGTAAACGCAACGTCAATAAACCAAAAATACTTGCTGAAGCTCCTGCAATAGCCGCACTTATAAGCAAATTTGGACCAAATCCAATTCCATATCGTGTATTAAGAATTGCTGCTGCATACGCACCAATCCCGTAAAAAATAATGTGTCCCAAGTTGAATAAACCCGCTAATCCAAACGACAAATTGTAACTCTGGGCAAGAATTGTCCAGATCAACGCAATCGTGATTAGTGAGTAAATATATTCAATCATTTTTTAAGCGGAGCAAACGCCTTTCCATCAAAACGAACTAATTCATATGATTTCCCTGCATCTCCGTCTACATCAATAGAAAATGTCCCGGATGCACCAGTAAAGTCTCTTACGGCGTATAAATAATCCCGAATACCTTCTGTGTCTGTTTCATCTTTAACGGTATCAATTGCCTGTATAATTAAAGCAAGTGAGTCATGTTGATTTGCGAGTAAGTGCTGGAAAAGTGCTTCACGGTCCCAACGATCTTCAAATCGTTCCAAAAGATCCTCCTGCATTTTATTGGATACCACATCATAGCTTCCTGCTACTGATGTATTTGAAACCATGAACTCCGAAATATCTTTATATAAAGCAGGATTTCCCACTACGGTGTTGTTAAACATCAATGGCCCTTCCCATTGGGCTTCTCTCAACTGCTTCATGAATAAAACAAAACTCTGATTTTGCTGTGGATTAAAGAAGAGAGCATCTCCCTCTACCTCTTTCACTTTTGCAATAATTGTTTTGAAGTCTGTTACCCCAGGGGCAAACTTTTCCTCAATAATTTCTCCCGAAAACTCTGAATGAAATGCATCTGCGACAGACATAGGGAAGTCGCTTATTTCTGATAGAAGCACTACTTTTTCGAACTCCTCTTTGTCGGCATACTCTGCCATAATTTTTCCATTGGTATTTCCTTCTGGTGCATTACGAAAAACGAAATCTCCTGCATAACTAATCGAAGCTGCTCCGGATACAGAGGTCAAAAGAACTACTTTATTTTTTTCTGCCAAAGGAGCCGCACCCAATGTTTCGGGCGAACAAAGTCCTCCTAAAATAATCGAAACTTTTTCAACACGAATCAACTTCTGTGCCGCCTCTGTCGCTATTCCTGCATTACACTGCCCATCTTCAAAGATTATTTCAATCGGACGATCTCCCAGGACTCCTCCCCGTTCGTTTGCGAACTCTACTTCTGCTATTAATGATTTTTGTAACTCTATCCCCATCGTAGCCATTCCTCCTGATAACGGAAGAATTGCACCTATTTTTACCGGATCTCCTTCCAGAATAATAGGCGGTGGTGAAACAACAACTGGTGATGAAGTTGAACCTGAAATATCCGTAGAAAACGGAGTAGTAGCACATCCACAGATGAGCAAAGCCGAAAGCAGTATGTATGTATTTTTCATTTGCGAAGAAGTTCAAATTTTTTACCAAAAATACCCGAAGGCAAAAAAAGCAACATTATAATCAATACCACGAATGGAATTGCCACAGAAAACCCACTTGGAACTACTCCAAGTCCAACTAATAAATTTTGAGAAAATCCAATAACAAATGCACCCAAAATAGCACCGCGAACCGAACCAAGCGATCCAAGAATCACTGCTGCAAACGCCGTAACTGATATTTGCACTCCCATTAACGGCTCGAGATTTTGTTCAAATCCGAGGAAAATACCTGCCACCGCAGCAAGCCCCGCACTCAAACCAAATATCCAACGCATCGCTACATCTGGATTCATTCCAAAAATTTGTGCCAAATTTCTATTATCTGAAACAGCTCGAAGTGAACGACCTCGTCGAGTTTTGTGAAGAAAGAAAATCAACAATCCTGTCAAAAGAAATGACGCGCACACCGCTATAATTTGTGATGGCGTCACAAGAAACAACCCTCCAACGGAGAGACTTTCAAAACGAATATTTGAAATTGTTTGAATTTGTGGACCAAAAACCATCTGCAAAACAGCCTGCAAACCGATAGACAGTCCAATCGAAATTACTAATGGAATCATTGGATTTTTGTCACGAACAGGACGAAAAAAGAATCGTTCAAAAATTAATCCAAAAATAATTACCAATATTATTGCTGCCATTCCGGCAGGAATAAAGGAAAACCCTAAGAATTTATGAAATACGAGCATTGAATACGCCCCCAATGCGACAAGCTCTCCATGGGCAAATTGCACAAATCCAGCTACACCATATATCAGTGTGAGCCCCAGAGAAACGAGCGCAAGTAAAGATCCGGCCACAAGACCATTCCAAAGCAATTGCGCAATAAGCTCATTCATGCGCGCATAGTTTACTGATCTAAAGGCAATGGCACAAATTTCTCTCCATCAAATTGGAATAATGTGTGTGCTCCACGCACATCACTGTTTTCATCAAAGGCAACTATTCCTGAATATCCATCGTAATTTTGTATAGCACACAATGCATCACGAATCGCAATGGTATCCGTCGGGTCATCTAGTTCTTTCAAGATAGAAACCAATATGTTTATCGCATCCAAGGTCGTGGCAGCATAATTCAAAAATTTTGGTGATTCCCCATAGACAGACTCAAACTCTAAAAGAAATACCTGAAACTCTGGGTTGTTTACTTCCGTGACAAAACTAGAGCCTGCTGCATGTGTATCACGCAAAAATAATCCGACATTTAGAAAAACAAAAAGAGTCTATTGAGGAAATTTTACCACAATTAGAATCGCTGGAAAATTCCCTATCATCGCGCCCGAAGATTAAGTTCTTCGAGGGAGACGCAGGAATGCGAGAGGCATATGATGATACTCTAACTTCTACTGAAGAAATTCGAGCATGGGCAAATGCGCAAACAATGCACGAAGGATTACCAGAGTTTTTCCCCAAATATTACAAGCGACGAGCTGAGGCTGGCGTTTCAATTCGCAGTTTCATGACAGATAATCCTGAAACATTAGAATTATGTACACCAGAAAATAATGCCAAACAAGCTCGAACGTGCCGATTTATTGATCATAAGAAATATAACTTCTCTCCAGAACTAAATATTTATGACAACAAAGTTCTCTACACTTCATGGCGCGAGAAAATGGCCGAGCTCCACAAGATGATGCATGACTTACTCTGGGAAAAACTCAAAAAAACTACTGAGTAATCCGCCCCCAGTTTCGTTTTCCCGCTTTCAAGACATGTTCCGCTGAAACCTGAATCATCGCATTTGGATCGGTGATTTTTTCTCCATCCCAAGTGACTGCACCCTGTTGTACTAATCGACGTGCATCTGAATTTGATTTTGTGAACTTACAAATAGAAGCTATGAGATCTAATATACCAACTTCTGATTTTCCCACAGAAAATTCTGGCATCTCATCGGGCACTTCTTTTTTTACAAATTTTTGCTCAAAATCACGCAATGCCTCATCCGCTGCATCGTCTCCATGATAGAGTCGAACGATTTCCTGTGCGAGAAACACCTTTGCGTTTCGTGGTGATTCCTTAATTTTTTCCGCTGCCAATTCTAAATCAATATCTGTACAGAGCTCAAAATAATTCAACATAACATCATCTGGAATAGACATCGTTTTCCCAAACATGTCTGTTCCCGAGTCATTGAGCGCTATATAATTCCCCAGACTTTTCGACATTTTTTCTGTTCCATCTGTACCAACGAGAATTGGAACCGTCAGTACATGTTGTGGTTCTTGTCCGAATTTTTCTTGAATTTTTCGTCCTGCAAGATTATTAAATAATTGATCTGTTCCTCCCAGTTCTATATCTGACTGAACTTCAACGGAGTCATATCCCTGCATGAGAGGATAAAGGAATTCTACTAAATTGATCTCTTTTCCCGCTTTGATACGCTCTTGATACATTTCTCTTTCCAACATTTGAGACACGGTAAATGTCCCGGCTAACTCTAAAATATTTTCAAAATTCATTGGTGAAAGCCATGTTCCATTTTCATGAATCTCACATTTGGAAATGTCCAAGATTTTCCCTGCTTGCTCCTTATATGTCGCCATATTTGAGCGAATTTCTGCATCAGTCAAAGCCGTGCGCACCTGCAATTTCCCTGTCGAATCACCTATCCGTGCTGTAAATGTTCCAAAAATAAGCACCACCTGATGCCCCGCCTCCTGAAATTGTTTTAGTTTTCGCAAAACTACAGCATGTCCCAGCGTAAGATCGAATCCCGTAGGATCAATCCCGAGCTTCACACGCAGTGGCTTCCCTGAAAGAAGTTTCTTCTCTAGTTCTTTGCGAACAATTACATCTGCAGTCCCTTTATCAAGAAGCGTTGAAATCAATTGGTTGTCGTTCATCTATAATGTAGTATTTATGTGTGAAAATTGTGCCAAAAAATCTCGAAGAAATCAACTTTAGAGCTCTCAAACTCGAAGTTTTAATATGGATTATCTCCGGAGTATTTTTATTTTTCCTAGCAAAATACTGGGACACTCATGCTTTTGGTTGGATAAATGAACATTTCCGCTGCTCCTTTTTGGATCAATGGATTGTTTTTTTAACAGAAAAAGCAATATGGGTGATTTTGACGATCTTTGGTCTCATCACTATATGGCGAACCTGGAAAAGTGAAGATCATCGTTCACGCCTGATTCCTGCTTGTTTTGCCATTGTTATTGCTGCTATTGTTGCTGCCGTACTAAAAAGCTGGTTTGATGTTCCTCGACCATTTATTGAACTCGGATTGATTCCATTAGTCGAACAACGAATATTTAACTCCTCTGGTCTTCCTTCGCTTCATACTGCTGTTGCTTTTGCCGCTCTCGTTCCGCTCTGGAGAATAAATAAATCCCTTGGAATTGGATGGGCCTTTTTTGCGATACTCATTGGATTTAGTCGTATATATGAAAATGTTCATTGGCCCTCTGATATTGTTGGTGGATTATTTCTCGGGGGAACAATCGGCTCTATCATTAGCAAGCGAGAAACGGATCTCGCTCTTCAAATTGCCTGGAATACATTAGAATTCCGTCGTCAATCACTGCACTTCTTCTCTGGATTCCTTGCGGTATTTGCGCATTGGATTGGAGTACTTCGTCTTCGGGAAATAGCTATATTACTTCTTATCGGATTAATATCTTGCTGGCTCACTGCTCGCGGAAACTTACCCTGGCTGGCGAATATAATACGACAGTTTGATCGTCCTCGTGCTTACGATTTCCCAGGAAGTGGGCCTTTTTACTTTCTTTTGGGTACCGGACTTGTCTTTCTCTTTTTCCCCGTAAAAATTGCATACGCCGCAATTCTCATTCTTGCTGTAGGAGATTCCTTTAATCATTTATTTGCAGAACGACTCCCCAGACGTATCAATCTCCCCTGGAATCGACGAAAAAGCGTCATAGGGGTGATTATTGGAGTTATTGCGGGTACATTCGCCGCTCAATTCTTTGTGCCTCTCTATGCGGCATTTTTGGCCTCCTGTGTGGCAATTGGATTAGAATCCTATCCATGGCGCCTCGGAAAAATTTTTATAGACGATAATATCATTATTCCTCTTGCGGCAGGAAGTGTTTTGTTTTTGTTGGTGTAACTCACTCCAATCCACTTCAAAAGCGGATCTCCCTCTCTCTTTTACAAAGAGGGGGCGTATATAAAAAATTCCAACACTCCCTTCCTTTGATTCAAGGGAAGGGTCGGGGATGGGTTGGATACAAAAAAACCCACCGAAGCGAGTTCCTTAATTTTGATTGTAAGCGTGTGAACTATGAAACCTCACACATAACCTCTCCACCAATTTTTTTGGCGTGAGCTTCGTATCCTGTCATCAATCCTTGTGAAGTAGAAATGATTGAAATACCAAATCCGTTTTTCACTTTCCAGATAGAATCTGCAGCAGTATAGATACGCTGTCCGCATTTAGATACCCGTTTGAGTTCAAGTTTTTTCTCTGGCAATGTAACAACCAAAGCTGGAAATTTCCCGCTTTCGTCTTTCTTCACCTCTGTGAGAAATTTGTTTTTCAACATTACATTTGCAATCTCGTGTTTTACGCGAGAGTACGGAAGCTCGATCTGTGTAAGACGCGCCATCTGGGCGTTACGCATTCGAGTCAAGAAATCGGCGATTGGATCAACTACCATATTTTTATAAGATTTTACCAAGAAGATTTACGGACACCCGGGATTTGGGCTTTTTCTGCTAATTCACGGAAGCAACATCTGCAAATACCGAAGTCTCTCATATATCCATGAGGACGACCGCATTTTTCACAACGGTTGTATGCACGTGTACTCATGGCGATTTTTCGACCTTCTTTCTTTGCAAGAAGATACCGCTCCATGAATTTTCGTGATTTGTGAACGATTGCTTTTCGTGCCATTAGTCAGTTTTTTTAGCTATCTTTTTAAATGGGAAACCAAATTCCTCAAGAACACGTCGATTTTGCTCAACGTTTGATGTGGTGAATACTACAGTTACCTGTAATCCAAAAATCTTTCGAGAGTCATCTGTTCTCTCTGATTCGGGGAATACTGTGTGATCATTAAATCCAAAAGAACAGTTTCCTTCTTTATCAAAACAATTTTTATCTACTCCACGGAAGTCTCGTACTCGTGGATATACAACATGAATCAGTTTGTATAAAAAGTTGTATGCACCATCTTTACGTAATATAACAGACATTCCAACAGGCATTCCCTCACGAAGTTTGAAGTTCGAAACTGCAACTTTTGCTTTTCGAATAACTGGTTTTTGTCCTGTTAAACGAGCGAAGTTATCTGTAACAAAAGAAAAGTCTTTTGATCCAATCCGTTGTAAGTATGATCCCATACCAACATTAATACAAATCTTCTCAATAGCAGGAACCTGCATTGGATTCTTGATGCTAAACTCTTTTTGGAGTTTTGCTCGCACCTCATTCTGATATTGTTCTAAAAGTGGTGATTTCATTTCGCAGATTTTTCAGAAACGGCCTTTTTGACCTTCGTTTTTTTCGTTTTAGCAACACCAACAATCACTTCTCCTGATGTCTTTGCAATACGAGACTTCGTTTTTCCTTCAATTTTGTATCCTACGCGAGTTGCTTTTCCTGACTTTGGATCAGCAATTGCTACATTTGAAACATGAATTGGAGCAAAGAACTCAACACGTTCTCCTTCTTGTCCTTCACGTCCTTTCACGTGTTTAATATGTTTATTAACCCCTTCAATAACCACTCGGTTATCAGCAGCGATAATCTTTGTTACTGTACCAGTTTTCCCTCGGTCAGCACCTGAGATAACAATTACGGAATCATTAATTCGAAATTTCATTCTATAATACTTCAGGAGCTAGAGATATAATTTTTTGATATCCAGCTGCACGCAATTCACGAGCAATTGGACCAAATACACGCGTTCCTTTTGGCTGGCCTTCTGGATTAATAAGAACTACTGCGTTCTCATCAAAACGAAGCGCTGAACCATCTGGTCGTTTTATTGGTGATTTTTGTCTCACCACTACTGCGCGCTGAATAGATTTTTTCTTAACTACACCACGTGGCGCAGCTTCTTTTACAGAGACAACAACAACGTCTCCTACTCGTGCATATCGGCGTTTTGAACCACCGAGCACTTTAATGCAACATACCTGTTTTGCACCAGTGTTATCTGCAACACGAAGCCAACTCATATGTTGAATCATTTCACTATTGATTGAAGTTCCCAGTGTTTTCGCTTTGAAACTGGTCGGCATTGCTGGATCAATACCAAGTCCCCTTCCTTTGCTTGATTTTTTTCATCATGCACAAGGAACTTTTTTGTAATTCGGTACATTTTCTTGTACTTCGAGTGTTGTCGACGCTCTACTACCTCCACTTGGATAGTCTGAATACTAGACAACTTTGTAACCGTACCTTTTTTAGTGATCATTTTTTTGCAATATCAGCTAATTTTTGCTCATGAATCAATGTGTTGATTTGAGCAATCATTGTTCGCATTTTTTTCAACGCAGCAGAATTCTGATTTTGTCCCGTATTAAGACGGAAACGTGCTGCGGCAGCTTCACGTCTTGTGTTCTTTAATAGCACAATAAGCTTTGCTGTTGTCATTTGACGTAATTCCTGGATTTTCATCAGATTTCAGGGGTAACAATTTTGCATTTCAATGGCAATTTGTATGTCGCCAATTTAAGCGCCTCTCGCATAAGTGCAATATCTGCTCCAGCCATTTCAAATAAAACTCTTCCTGGTTTCACTTGGCACACCCATTTATCAGG
>Ga0307987_1000720_pt1 | contig 19389 bp, 20 predicted proteins | sample EllFjometagen181_FD_203157 | JGI IMG/M metagenome (GOLD analysis project Ga0307987, IMG submission 203157) | Marine microbial communities from Ellis Fjord, Antarctic Ocean - #181 | ecosystem: Environmental > Aquatic > Marine > Unclassified | place: Southern Ocean | collected 2014-10-08
CTCGCCACCACAGACCGTCGCAAGGATCGTGAAGGCAACTGGACCGACTTCACCGAGTGGCACAGTGTGGTGGTCTTCGGCAAGCAGGCAGAGAACGCCAAGCGCTACCTCGAAAAGGGCCGCCAGGTCTACATCGAAGGCCGCATCCAGACCCGCAAGTGGCAGGACCGCGACGGCAAGGATCGTTACTCCACAGAAATCGTCTGCGACAACCTTCGCTTCCTCAGCAACCGCGGCGGTGGCGGCGGCGGTGGCGGTGGCGGTGGCGGTGGCGGTGGCGGTGGCGGCGGTGGCTACAGCCGCGGCGGTGGTGGCGGCGGTGGCGGTGGCGGCGGTGGCGGCGGTGGTGGCGGCGGCGGTGAACGCCAGGAAGCTCCCGCGGCACCCGCTGGTGGCGGCGACGACATGCCCTACGACGACATGCCCTTCTAGGAGTTCGGGGCGAGTTCCGAGCGACCGTCTACAGCTACCCCTTTCAGGCTCCTAGTCCTCGAAGGGCAGGCTGTCTGTGTCCAGGTACCAGTTGTCTTCGGAGCGATACCAGGTCTGCCGCAGCATCTCGGTGGACAGGGTGTAGCTGCCGGTGCTGATGCCCTCGACCTTGACTACCACCAAGGCCTCTAGACGCTCGGCTTCGGGGGTGGGCTCGGTGAGCTCGATGTGGACGATCTGGAAGTCGGAGACCTGAGCTGGCGGCTTGGCCGACCAGGTGGTGAGGAAGTCCAGCCGCGGGTTGGCGTCTTCGATGACGGCCGCCGCCCCCTCGAAGTCGCTCCAGCGCAGGGAGTGCCAGAACAGCTGCGCCGACGCAGCCACGGCCTCCTGATCATGGGCTGGCGAGAAGGACTTCACCTGCTTGTCGGGACAGGCGGTGACCAGCATGGCTGTGGAGACGAGGACGAGGGGCAGGGCTTTGCGCATGAACGTATGCTATCGCGTCGCGGGCTCGAGGGAAGGTGAGGGGGCTCGCGCCCCATACCTGCCCTGGGAAGTGGGCAAGGCGCTGGCTTCTGGGCTATCCTTCTCCCCCCAGTGCGACGCCCATCATCCGCTCTTCGGAGGCACCATGCCGTTGTCCCTGCTCGCGCTCGGTCTGCTGGTCACGCAGGTCGGTGCCCAGGAAATAAATCTTCGTAATGCCAACTTCCACCTGGAACATGCCGATGTTCGGGTGCAGAAGCCCGGCGCGGCCCTCGAGCTGGTGCGGCACTACAACAGCCGCTCTACCGAAGACGGCCTGTTCGGCTTCGGCTGGTCCAACCCCTACGAGGTGATGGTCAGCACCCACGCCGACGGCTCCCTGTTGGTGGTGGACGCTGATGGCTTCGTGCTGCGCTACACCCCTGACGGCAAGCCCTGGGCCGAGATCCGCGACGCCTTCGTCGACCGCCTGATCCAGGCGCGCCGCACCGAAGACAAGGCCCACGGCAGCGAGCGCGAGGACTCCTTCTACCAGGAACTCAAGGTGCTGTGGCTCGACAAGCCCGAAGATCGCGAGCAGGCCACCTGGGCATACCCCGCCGCCTGGAAGGAACCGCTGGACGGCACCTACCTCTCCTTCGATCGCGGCACCGAGACCATCGTCCGTGATGGCGGTGCCTATCAGCGCACGGCGTCCGATGGCCTGGTGGAGTCCTTCGACGACAGGGGACGCCTGGTGGGCCGCACCGACACCGCCAGCCGCGGGCTGCGGCTGGACTACGACCGCGACGGTCGCCTGGCCAAGGTCGCCCACACCGACGGCGCTGGCTTCACGTTGTTCTACGGCCAGGGTGGGCGGGTCTCCGAGCTGCGCGACACCGAAGGCCGCGCGGTGGCCTACGCCTACGACGACAAGGGCAACCTGGTGCAGACCCGGGGCCCGGGCCAGCGCGTCGTCGCCTACGCCTACGACGAAGAGCACAACCTGGTGGCGGTGCGTCAGCCCGATGGCACCGGCTTGCAGGTGCTGTACGACGTCGAAGCCGACTGGGCCGTGGCCCTGAAGCACGGCGACGGTGTCACCCGCTACGCCTGGGAGGTCGTCAACCCGACCGGTGAGCACTACCGCTGCATCGTCACCGAGCCCAGCGGTGAGCAGACCACCCACGAGTTCAACGATCTCGACCACGTCTCCAGCATCACCGGGCCCGACGGCGGCGCCACCCGGACCGTCTACTCGGCCTGCTGCGCCAAGCCTCTCGAAGTGACCCACCCCGACGGCTCGGTCACCCGCTACGAGTACGACAGCCAGGCCCGTATGACCGGCGTGACCACCCCCGATGGCATCCGCGCCCGGTACACCTACCATCCCACCATGTCCCGCATCGTTCAGGCCAGCTACTCCGATGGTCAGCGCTACCAGTACGAGTACGACCGCGGCGGCCGGGTCACCAAGGTGATCGAAGGCGGTGGCCGCACCCTCGAGCTGTTCTACGGCGACAACGGCAAGGTCGAGAACATGGAGACCAACGACGGCGGCATCTACAAGTTCGAGTACGACGTCGATGGCCGACCGGTGCGCATCATCGGTCGTAAGGGTGTGGCCCTGGACATCACCTACGGTGTGGCCGGCGAGATGAAGTCCTCCCAGGTCTCGACGCCGTCGTCTTCCCAGAAGACCAACTTCTACAGGGATCTCCAGACCGTCCTGGCCATGCTCGAGCCCGCCACCGGCGCCTTCTGATCCCCATGAGAACCCTGAGGCTGCGCCTGCTCCCAGCGTCGCTGCTGATGTGTGCGGCGGTGGGCTGCGCCCACCGCGTCGCGGTGAGCTCCGATCCCATGGGCGCCCAGGTGCGTCGTGGTGGTCAGGCCATCGGCGCCACCCCCACCGAGGTGGTGGTCTGGTCCATCCCCTTCTCCCGGCCCAAGCTGCGCCTCACCATGCCTGGCTACCGCTCCATGGTGGTCGAGCTGCACCGGGACAAGCGGCCCCTGCGGCGGTCCTGGGAATTCGTCACCTTCCGCTACAAGCGCGCCTTCGCTCTGGTGCCCAACAGCACGCACCAGGTGATCATGGTGCCCGAGCACAGCGCTGCGGGAACCTGGACCCCCGACGACGTCCCGGACTAGCGCATCCAGCTAGGCCTGGGGCTGCCCTGGCTGCCCTGGCTGCCCTGGCGCCTGTGCCTTCCTGCGCCGCTTGCGCTTGAGCACCGTGGCCAGCACCCGGGCGACCGGGCCGTAGAAGTCCTCGGGGATCATCTGGTTCTCTTCGGCCTGGGCGTACAGCGCGCGGGCCAAGGGCCGGTTCTCGATGCAGGGGATGTCGTGCTTGGCCGCTTCCCCTCGGATGCGCAGGGCCAGGTGGTCGATGCCCTTGGCCACCACCATGGGCGCCGGAGCTTCCCGGGTGTCGTAGCTGATGGCCACGGCGAAGTGGGTCGGGTTGGTGATGATCAGGTCGGCCTTCTGCACATTGCGGACGGTCTGGGCCATGGCGATCTGCCGTGCGCGGGCCTTGCGCGCGGCCTTCATGTAAGGATCGCCCTCGGCCTCTTTGTACTCGTCCTTCAGCTCCTGGGTGGTCATCATCATGCGCTCGGATAGCCGCCACCACTGGTAGGCGTAGTCCGCGGCGGCGATGATGATGGCCACCGGCATGGCGCGGGTCACCAGCACCACCAGGAAATCCCCCATGGTCTGGAAGACCTCTTCGGGGGTCGTGGCGGCCAGGGCTGGCAGGCTGGATAGGCGCTCTCGCACGGCCAGCCAGGTGAGCAGGCCGAGCACCGTCAGCTTGCCCACGCCCTTGGCCAGCTCCATCCAGGGTTGGCTGGTCAGGAACTTCTGCTGGAAGTTCGACGCGATGTCCAGGGTCTCCCACTTGATCTTGAGGGGCTCCTTGGGGATCGCCAGCTGGCTCTGGGCCAGCCCGCCCGCCAGGGAGATGACCCAGATGATCCCCAGGGGGAGCCCGAGGATCCATGCCATGTCTGTGATGAGATCCGAGGACAGGACCACCGCGCTCTCGAGATCCATCTCCTGCGGGCCCGAGAAGGTCCAGTGATGCTGGAACTGCAGGTTCACCGCCTCGACCATGGGACCCACGGATGCGGCCAGGGCCACGGTGGTGGCCAGCAGGCCCACCGCCGCGGTCACCTCGCGTGAACGTGCGATCTCCCCGCGCTCACGGAACTGCTTCTTGCGTCGCTCCGATGCTTGGTGTTGTCTTTCCTGGCCATCATCCTGCTCGGGCACCGCTGCCTCCTAACGAACCAGCTCGGCAGCCCGTTCGATGACGGACAGGCTGTCCTTGACGATGGCGAGGTGTTCCATGATCAGCGTGGGCAGCGTCTCGTGGATCAGACCCAGGCCCACCGCCACGTTGACGATGAGGCCCACTGCGAAGAAGACGTTCATGCTGGGCGCCAGGCGCACCATGATGCCCAGGAAGGCCTGGACCAGGAAGACCATCACCATCACAGGCCCGGCCAGGCGCACGCCGCAGGTGATGGCGTGGCCCAGGGTTGGAACCCACAGGGCGCCAGCGGCCAGGGGGTCGCTGGCGGCGCCCGGGGGCACGATCATGAAGGAGTCACCCACCGCATCCAGCACCCACAGGTGCATGTTGGCGCCCAGGAACACCAGGGTGGCCAGCCAGCGGGCCAGGCTGGCGATGAGGCCGGTCTGAGACACGCTGAGGGGGTCGAACACCGCGGCGATGCGCAGGCCGATCTGCATGCCCATGATCTCGGCGGCCATGGTGATGGCGCCGAAGAGGATGCCCACCGTGCCACCCATCACGGCGCCCACCAGGACCTCGCCCACCATGGCCAGCAGCAGGGCGCCCAGGGTACCCACATGAGCCTGAGGCACCACCGGCGCCACGATCACCGTCACACACAGCGCCACTGCCAGGCGGTAGAGCTTGGGTACGCCCATGGTGTTGAACACCGGCATCACCATCACCACAGCACCGATACGGGAGACCACCAATGCGGCGGTGATCAGGAAGATCATCCCGGTCTACTCGGCCCAGTCGGCGATGGACTCGAAGCTGGCTGTTCCGAAGTTCATGGCCTGCTCCATCATCCAGCCGCCCATCAGCAGCAGCACCAGGAAGACCGAGAGGATCTTCGGCACGAACACCAGGGTCATCTCCTGGATCTGGGTCATGGCCTGGAACAGGCTGATGAGGGTGCCCACCAGCAGGGCCGCGATCATCACCGGTCCGCCGAGCATCAGGGTGGTGATGATGGACTGCTGGCCCCAGAAGAGTGCTTCTTCAACGCTCATGTCAGAATCCGAAGCCGGCGGTCATGGAGCGAATCAGCAGGTTCCAGCCGTCCATGAGCACAAAGAGCAGCAGCTTGAAGGGGAGGGAGATGATCACGGGGGGCAGCATCATCATGCCCATACCCAGCAGCAGGCTGGCGATGACCATGTCGATGACCAGGAAGGGCAGATAGACCTTGATGGCGATGACGAACGCGGTCTTGAGCTCCGACAGCACGAACGCGCTGACCACCGCCGAGGAGGGGATCTCCTCGAGGGTGGGAGGCTCGTCGATGTTGCCGATGGCCAGCACCGCCGCGAGATCGTCACCGCGGGTGTTGTGCAGCATGAAGCCGCGCATGGGCTCCATGCCGGTCTGGATGGCGTCCAGCGGCTGCATCTCGCCGGCCAGGAAGGGCTGCACGGCATCGGTGTTCACCTGGTCGAGGGTGGGCTGCATGATGAGCAGCGATAGGAACATGGACAGGCCGATGAGCACCTGGTTCGGCGGGGCCGCCTGCAGGCCCAGGGCCTGGCGCAGCAGGGCGAACACGATGACGAAGCGCGTGAACGGCGTCATCACCAGCAGCACCGCCGGCAGGAAGGTCATCGCCGTGAGCATCAGGACCAGACGCAGCGAGGCGGAGACGGGCAGATCCTCGGTCCCCTGGACCAGGGCCACGGCCCCTTCGCCCAGGATGTCAGGGCCGGCGTCGGAGACACCCTGTGCCATGGCGAGGCATGGGGTCAGGAAGAGCCCGAGCAGCAGGGCGGAGCCCAGCGTGTGGCGGAGAACGGTGTTCACGGGCTCACCTGACGCCGCAGGTAGCGGGCGAGCTCGACCACGCCGTTGGCGGGACCGCTCGCTGCGGGCTTGGGCTCGCCATCGTCGCGCTCATTGAGAACCTCTGCCACCAGGTCGTGAACCTCCTGGGGGCTGCGGGGGGAGTCCTGCCCGCTGGGGGTGGGCTCGACGATGCGCTCGTCCTCGACGATGCGCTCGTCCTCGACGATCATCTCGTCGTATGGCGTGCGGCGCGCTTGGGGCTGGACCCGGGGGCGCAGGGGCTTGACGGTATGAACCATCGGACGGACGCGCTTGCTGCGGGGCAGATCGTCGGCCTGGCGACCGCCGCGGGTCAGCAGGGTCTCGAAGGCAGCCCGGCTGGTAGGCTGCAGTCCGGCCTTTTCGAGGGGATCGGGAGTGGGCCCGGCCTGGGCTTGGAGCAGGTGCTCCCAGCTCTCGGCGGGTTCGAGCTGCGCGGGAGGGGCGGGGACTTCCTGCTGGCGGGGCGGTTCCGCCTGCACGGGGGTCGCGGGTGCGTTGGGGCGCTCGGTGTCCTGCAGGCCGCTCCAGCCGGTGTCGGCGTCCCAGCTCACGTCCATCACCATCTCGGGAGCGTCGCCGGCGTCCAGCATGGCGTCCAGCCGCTCGATGAAGGTGGGTGGGGCGGGAGGCGCGGAGATTGCGGCGGCGGGCTGGGGCGCGGGGGCGGAGACGACAGGGGCGAGCCGGGGCGCGGTGGGCGCCGGCGCCGGGGGTTGGGCGACGGAGCGCTCTGGAGGCTCGTTCCAGACCGCTACCTTGGGGGGGGGCACCTGGCCCAGGCCCTCGCCGTCGATCAGCTCTTCGTCGTCGTCGATGATGTCCTCGTCGATCTCGACGGCTTGGTCCAAGACCGCGTGGAACGGGGCGGCCCCGGCGACGGTGGGACGGGGGGTGTTCAGGATCGAGAGTTCGTCCTGCGCGGTGTCGCCCTCTGAGCCGAGGTCCGCCACCAGGGTGGGCGTGCCCTCGCCGGTGCTCACCAACAGGCGACGCTTGCGACCGTCTTCACCCTCGACGCGGATGACGGTGAGCTTGGCCTTGTTCCCCATGCGGGTGTGGCCCAGGACTTCGACCTGGCCGGGCTGGGGGGTAGCCGAGACCTTGCGCTTGCGCAGGTAGTACAGGCCGCCCAGTCCGGCCACGCCCAACACCCAGAGCCACGGGGGCAGCGGGGGCAGCCCAGAGGCCGTGGCCTGGGTTTGGTCAGTGGTTTCGGCGGTCTCGGCGAAGAGGCGGTCGTACAGGGGATCGCCAACCCCGGTGGTGTCGGCGGTCTCGGCCTCGACGGGCTCCAGCTCGGAGCTCGGGGCGGACGCAGCGCTCTCGGGACTAGCGTTGGCCTTGGACGCGTCGGCGTCGGTGGCGTTGTCGGGAGCACCCAGGACGGAGGCGATCATCAGCAAGGCGGCGGCGGTTGGCATGCGCGCTTCTCTCCCTATTCCTCGCCGAGGAGCTGGGCCTCGGGTTCCTCGACATTCATAGCGATGACCCTGACCACCAGTTGGTCCTGGGCCATCTGCAGTTCGCCGCTGGCGAAGGTGCGCCCGCGAACGCTCAGGGTCACCGGCTGCTCCGCGGCGTGGGCGATTGGGATGACATCGTGCACCCGCAGCGAGGCGATATCCCCAGCGCTCATGCGCACCCGCGTCAGCTCCACTGAGACGTCAACCGGGAGTCGGTTGAAGCGCCTGTCGGTGCTGATAGGTGGATGTCCGCTGGACATACTGACCTCTGTTGTCGGGGAGCGACCCTCGGGACGCACCCGCTATCGGTCGGTCAGCGACACACTTTAGGGCCCAGGGAACTTTTTTTCTCTCGGAGCGCAGTGATACATGCCATATGCGTCATGCGCCGAGCCGATAGCGGCCGCGAACGCGCGGCGGGCACCTTGGCTCGAGGGCTCGGGGGCTCGGAGGGCTCGGAGGGCTCGGAGGGCTCGGAGGGCTCGGAGGGCTCTCAGGCCTGCAGCTGTGTCTTCAGCGCCGGTGGGTACTGCTGCAGCAGAAGGAGCAGCTTCTTGGGATCTGGGAACAGCTGTCTCATTCTGGGATGGTCGCGGAGCGTCTTTGTATCCGCCATGTTTTCCCCCTCGATGCCCCAGGACTCGTAGAGCAGGTTGGCCATACGGAGCATGAAGATGGGGCGTTTCAGAGCCTCTGGAGGGTTGGGGGTGTGGTGGTGTGCGAGGATGGAAGCAAGCTTTGGAGAGAGCCCCCAACCGCGAATGATCATCGCGCCAACGCGGCAGTGGAGCATGTGAAAGATCGCTGGCGCCAGCTTGTCGAAGTTCACGAGGTCAGGATAGCTCTCGGTGATCACCTCATCGAGCACCCAGACCAGGACCGGCTTGCCCATGTCGTGCACCAGCCCCGTGAAGAAGGCGCGTTCATCGCGCCAGCCGGCGACCTTGGAGATCAGTCGGCAACCCACAGCGGCGCCGATAGAGGCGCGCCACAGCTCGGTCATGAGCTCATTTCGCGTGCCACTGTAGACATTTTGGCGCATCGCGGAGGCCAGCACGACATTCCGCACGCGGCTCATGCCGAGACGCGTGATCGCCTCGCGTAGTCCGTCGATACGTCCGCTCCTGGGGCCGAACTGGACCGAGTTCGCCAATTGCAGTAGCCGGCCCGAGAGGAACGCGTCCCTCATGGCCAAGTCGGCGAGATCTGCGGCGCAACTGCGGGGATTCTCGGCCATGCGCATCATCTGGAGAGCCAGCTCGGGAGGGCGCGGTGGATCGAACTGGCCCTTGTTGATGGCCGTTGAGACTCGGAGAAGGACCTCTCTGGGGATGAGGGTGGGATCGGAGACCTCGCGCTCCCTGTGGCGGGTGAGCTCTGCGTCGAGCGCCTCGAGTTCCTCCGGCTCGACGGTGTAGTGGCCTGTGTCCCAGGCCGAGCCGATGGTGTGGGGCTTCGGTGTCGCCATCCTACCTTCTCCGGAAACGGTGCACCCACCTGTATCCTCGCGGGCCGATGTCAGGCACCGTGGATTAGCGCTTCACCCCAGCGGCGATACAGATGCTGCCCATGCCCACCGCGTCTTTGGCCGAGAGCTCTGTGGCCAGGCTGTCGGACAGAAAGTCCGCTTGTTCGTTCGGTAGCTGGTGGAGCCAGGGCCCGATGAACGTGTCGAGCCAGTCGAAGATGCCGACCTCGCAGGTGGAGATGGAGAAGGTCTGCATTCTGACATTGTCCAGGCCTGCTTTGAGCAGAAGCGATCCGACGGCGCGGCCGCTCCTCGGTGGCCCGGTGTGGGACCAGACCTCGTCCCAGATGATGCCGCGGATGGTCGCCAGGGCGGGGCTGTCGGGGAAGGCGGTCACCCAGTCGGCGTCAGCGGCCGCGATCCCGATGATTCCACCGGGCTTCGCCAGGCGGTACGCTTCTTGGATGATCTCCCATGCGTCGATCTTCGCGTGCCGCATAAAGCGGTGGTAGACGAAGTCGAAGCGTGCGTCTTCGAGTCCTGAGGACCACGGCGGCGCCACCACCAGTTCCAACGTGGGGATCTTTGGTAGGACGAACGTCTTGGCGTGCTCCATCGCCTTGGTGCGTGGGCATACACCGGTGATCTCCAGACCAGGAACTTCCTTGGCGAGAGCATCGACGAAGTCCCCCTCGGCGCAGCCCAGCTCTAGAAAGCTCGCACCGGGAGCCAGGCCGAAGTGGCGGAGGGTGTGAATCTCTCGCTCCCGCAGCAGCGCATGTTCGTTGACGCCAACGGTGCTCTGTGAGTAGCTGGTGGAGAAGAACTTGTCTGACATGATTGTCCTTGTAGCGACGAGTGCTTCGAGCGATAGTCGGTTGGAGGCTCCCGAGGGGGGGCCAGCCCATGCGACATCGGTTTCGTACGGTTCCACTTTAGGGCAATGTCGTGGGTCACGCCTCTGGGTCCGAATCTTCACAGACGGTGCTGTGCTCCTCATTGGGTTCGAGGATCAGGATGCTCCTGCCATCGGCGGTGGTGGTGAAGCGCTTGGACTCCAGCTCATCCTGGAGCACGAGCTCGGCATTGCCAATCCGGATGGTCGTCGCCTCGTGCACGCGATTCTGGACCGAGATGCTCGCCAACTGTGCAGCGGCCGCGACCCCCCCTGGCTGCAGGTCGAGAGCGTCCCAGGCTGCTCTGCTCGTCTCCAGTTTCTTGCGGAGGGAGCGGATCGTGTCGTTGTCCACGCTGGATCCGAAGCGGGCGTAGTGAGTGTTCACTGCGCTCTCACGGGAGGCCAACTCCCGCTGGAGGTCGTAGTAGCGCTGGATGTTTGCGGGGCTCACCGCCGCGGCGATCATGGCGCTCCCACTCCTTCCCGAGCCGGCTGAGTCCAAGGTGACATCCCCGCCGGCGATGATCTGGCCACCGATGACCTTGGAGCCTTTCTCGCAACGAACATCGCCATACGCGTGGACGCGTGCTTGCACCAGCCCGCGCCTCACGACGGTGACGCCGCCTGAGAACGCACGGCCCCCCTCCAGATAGTGTAGGTCGACATCACCCTCGGCCATGACTCTGGCGTTCCTGCCTTTCACACCGCCGCGGATGGAGACGTTGCCGCCGCTCTCGATCTTGGCGTTCTCCACCATGCCCTGGACCAGAACGTCCCCAGAGGCGGTGAGCTCGAAGCCGCTCAGCACCGAGCCCCGTACCTCCACGCATCCATTGGACCGGATGTTGCCAGTGCCGAAGTCCACGTCTCCGTTGATGGTCTGCTTGGCCGACACCCGGATCCTGCGGTCGCCCACGAGGGTGAGCACGCCATCCTTGGTGGCCCTCAGCTCGTGGGTGTCCCGATCGTAGCGGGCATCGCCCTCGGCCTCGAGCTTGATGTCCTGTCCAGGCGTTGGTTGCCTGACTTCACCGTAGACGTCGTGGCCCTCGCTGCCCTCTGTGGCCGGGACCTTTCTGGCGATCAAGGTGTCCTCGGTGATCTCCTGAAAGATGATCCTCTGCCGGAAGTCGATGCTTCCATCGGGCATGAGCGTTCCAGGGCGTGGCCCGATGTCCACGGCGAACTCCACTTTCGCGTCCTCGCCCGGGACCGCTTCGTCCCCGAGAGCGATCACCATGGTGGCCTGTGGGGCCCCAGCTTGTACCATCTTGCAGATGGTGCTCATGCTCCCAGGGAGCGTCCCGTGGACGACACCGGCCTGTTTGGTCAGCTCCGTGAGCTTCTTCAGCGTGAGTTCCTCGGCGCCACCCACGGCTTTGTACACCTGGGCCTGAGCTTCCATGTGGTCGTTGGATACCTTGACCACAGGCTCGACACCGATGACGATCCTGGTCTCCGTACGGGTCGTGTTGCGCTTGATGCTGGGGTAGCCCACGACGGTGGCGATCGCCGAGCTGCGATCGTCCGAGACATAGGCGCCTTGGCTAGCGACCAGGACAATGGTGGGCGATGTTGGCAGGGAGAACTCCCCTCCGGTGACGTCGAGCTTCTCGATCGCCGGCTCGCCGGGCATGATCCGAGCCACCACCCGATCCGGCTCTACGAGCTCGATCAACTCCACCGCGGTGCCGTGGGGATCGTGGATCTCCATGCGAAAGCCCAACTCCAGGGTGGGGGGCTTGGCGGGTACCGGCTGAGTGCCCTTGGCGACTTCGATGGAGAACGGCGTGGGGGGGGCAGCCTTGGCCTGCTCTACCGCGGCTGCAATGGCTTTCTCGTCGTAGCCGTAGATCACGCCCGCTTCGTCGAGCAACTCGTATACGCCCTCCATGTCCAAGGGATCTTTTTCCCAGTTTTCGAACTCCAGCCCGCTCGACCCGCTTTGCTCATTGGCTGGTTGCAGTTCGTCGGTCGTGGCTTCCTCGTCGTCGAGCTCGTCGCGGGGGGCCTGGCTGCCGTCCTGCTCATCCTCCGTTGGCGGTGCCACCCCCATGCGAAGGAACGCGTGCATCTTGTCCCGTGAGATGAAGATCGAGAACCCGGGCTCCCAGGCGTCGTCGTCCACCCCTGTGTCTGCGCGCTCGCCTTCGGCAAGCAGGGCCCCAGCGCTGCTGGGGGCACCCGCTTTGTCGCTCGCTTTGGGGGTGGCCTCGCTGCCGCTGGCGGAGGCGTGCTTCCGGCCCAGGTGCAGCAGAGACAGTACGCGCTCGAAGATGCTCATGGGTTCCTCACTCGGACACCGAAGCATAGCGCGGGTGACGTCGGCCCTACCAGCTTCGGCACCGCTGCGGACCTGCCGGACATGCGCTGGCCGGGGATGGGCGGCGCTCTCATGCCGGATTAGCGGAGCCTTCGTCAGCCAGGGTGCATGAGCCTGGCGTGCTGCGGAGGAAGTGATGCTGCTGTGGCTTCGTCGGCTCATGGGATTGCCCGATGAACCCAGGCTCGGGCGCCGTGCTGGTGGGAGCGCCAGCCTTCCAGGCGTCAACGCGCCTGTCGCGCGGCGCGACATACCCAGAGGTCGGGATGTGGGAATGGCCGGGCTGCGCGCCCCTTGGGATGGCGGGGGGCGGCCCTCACTCCAAGAACCTGGACAGGTACGCATCGCGCTGCGTTCGGCACTCCAGCGAGTCCGGGACGGGCAACGGCAGGCCCCCGACAAGGCCTTCCTCCAGCGCTTGGTCGAGCGCGTCGCTGTCGAAAATCTCGACTTTCCCCCATTCCCCGACATCGCGCTTGGGCTGGATGCCCTGCTGCGCACGCCTGAGCCTTCCATAGTGGAGCTCGTGGGCACCGTGGAGCGCGATCCAGGTCTGGTGAAGCGCGTGTGGACCGCGAGCAGCTCTACACGCTTCGCCAGGGCGCCCACCAGTCTTCACCACGCAGTGTCGCGCATCGGGTTCGATGCGCTGTGGCGCATCGGAATGTCGGCGTGCCTCCACTCCCCAGTCTTTCGTGCTCCCGGCTTCCAGGAACAAGCCGCTGCCGTGCGCACCCACTGCGTGCGGGTGGGGAGGTATCAGCTTGGCTCTCGGGGCAGGCTCGCGGTGATGCATTCCTGGCAGGGCTCCTGCACGACATTGGCAAGCTGTTGGTGTATCGAGCAGCCAGTCCGTTGGCGGGGGAACCGCCACCGAGGGAGCGCTTGATTAGCATCCATTGGATGCCGAGCTCCCCCAGGATTGATCCTCTCGTCCTGTCTCAGCCGCCGCTGGAGGAGAACATTGCGGCCAGAAGCACGCCCATGCCCACCATGAGCGCCACGCCCACTCCGATGACTACGGGTTTTTTGGACCAAGGGCTGCTGGGAGGGCTCTTCTCGCGGTGGGGCCGTGCTGGAGAGGACCTCGATGAAGGCTTCTTCGAGTCGCCGTTCACAGCGTTGCTGCGCGCATCGCTCGGGGTGGCTCCTGTGACGGCCACAGTCCTCACTGGGTCTCCCAATACGCGGGACCACGCGATGGGAAAATCGATGATGATGCGCTCAGCGATGCTGTCGGTGAGACGGAGGAAGCGCGCCTCGGGCTGGGACTGTAGTTCGCTGAGCAGCTCCACGGACTCGTGGCCATCCGTGTGCAGGTTCACCAGCCAACGGGCCAAGCGGAGCATGGCGCGGGCTCTCTGGGCGGTTCCTGCTTTCGAGGAGGTGTTCAGCTGGGTGGTGATTGTGGCGAGCCCCTTGGGGAGGTCCCATCTCAGCAGGATGAGACGGCTCACCTCCGGCGCCAGATCCTGGACCACTGGCCAGGCCTCGTCGAAGCGGATGCGACCTGAGTACTCGTTCGTGATCAGGTTCTCGAGTACCGAGACCAGGGTAGGGCGGCCGATGTCGTGCAGCAGGCCGATGACGAATGCCCGTCCACCCATCTTGCCGATCGAAGAGGCGGTCAGCTCGCAAGCAACGGCGCAGCCTACCGACTGCCGCCAAAGCCGTTCCAGCAGCGCACGTCGTTTTCCCCGATAGACGATCTGGCTCAGGGAGGATGCAAGCACGATATTGTGCGTGGCCGCAAAGCCTATGCGAGTGACGGCTTCCTGTAGTGAGATGATCTTTCTGGCGCTGGCAGCATTGACTGCGCTGTTGGCAGCCTTCACCAGACGTACGGTCAGGAACTGGTCGCGTTGCACCAATTCGGCGATCTGCTCCGCCGTAGCGTTGGGTCTGTCGGCCAGCCGCATGACCTCGAGGGCGACGCTCGGCAGCCGTGGGAACTCGAAGTCCTCGGCGGCCAGCGTCGTAGAGATGGATTGGCGGAGGCGGGACTCGAGCACATCATCGAAGACGGGCATCTCGTCTTCTGGGATCTCTACGACGGATGGAGGATGGTTGACTCTGGCTCTCCGGCGCCGTTCGGTTTCGTCCATGTTGTGATGTCGAGGTAGGTGGTTGGAAGGATCAGTGAACCACGAAGCTGTGGAAGTAGACGTTCTCAACCGTTTCAGGCTCGAGGACACCGTTTATGTGTGCGAGCAGCTCGGTGCGGAACTGCTCTTTGCCGGCTGTGCCTTCCAGGCTTCCGTACGTCCTGTCGCTGATGAAGCGGATGAGATCATCTCGAACCCGTGGCTCGATCTGACTAAGCCGATTGCTTGTGGTCTGTGTGGCCTCCACCGCCAACTTCATTCTGAGCAGGCGTGAGCCTCCGGGCTCCGAGAGGTTCACGGTGATGCCGCCAAGGTTGTGCATCACGAGGATGTCAGCGTCGGCGAGCGCGGACTCATCGTCGGCGCCCTGCATCAACGGCGAGCCGTCCGCCATACCCAGGGATGCCGCCATGCCCGTCCCGAGCCCACCGATCACAGCGACCAGCGCGATCACCGCCATGGGGATCTTCGAGGTCAGGGCCAAGGTCGCCTCCGGTGCTCACGGTGCGGGTGTGCGTTCAGCCTGCTTCCTGCAGGCGCTGATCAGGAGGAAGCTGTGCGTTGAGGCGGTCAGCCATGAAGCGTGGGTTCTCCCCTGCGACGATGGAGAGCAGGCCCTGTGCCACCAGGGTCTTCTCGGCAACCTCCGCGGTGCTGCGTCCGCGGAGCTTCTTGGCGACCGGGATGGCGAAGACGTTGGCGATGACCGAACCGTAGAAGGTTGTGAGTAGAGCGACGGCCATGGCCGGCCCGATCTTGCTCGGATCCTCGAGGTTCTGGAGCATCTGCACCAGGCCGATGAGGGTACCGATCATGCCGAAGGCCGGGGAGAGCATCCCCAGGGTATCGAAGATATCGGCGCCATCGGCGTGCCGGTCGGAGATCTTGTCGATCTCGCTGAACAGGACGTCCTCGATGGCCTCGGGGGTCTGCCCGTCCACCACCATCTGGATGCCGCGGCGGACGAAGTCGTCGTCATGGTTCTGCCCGACTTCCTCGAGAGCCAGTACGCCCTCGCGCCGGGCTCGTTTGCTTAGATCCCGCATGAGAAGCAGGATCTCTTCGGCGCGGGCGGGTGCTGTGGCGAAGGCGTTCTTGGCAACCTTGGCGGCTGACTTGAGGTGGTCGAGGGGGAAGGCCACCAGCATACCAGCCATGCTGCCGCAGACCACGATCAGGATCGAGGGCACGTCCACGAACGGCATCAGCGGGCCGCCGTACAGAATGGCGCCGACCATCAAGCCGAGGGCGAGAATCAGTCCTACAATGGTGGCGATATCCATGGGGGCCTCGCTGGATGCTGCAACGGCCGGGGCGGGTATGCTCCCCTGGGCCTGGGTGGACCGCTGGGAGCCTGATGGGATCTCTCGTGGTGCTTATCGGCACTCCGGGACCGGAGCTGAAGGCGGAGTTGGCGCTAGGCGCGCCGGTCCAGCAGCCTCGGGCCCAGCATGGGCTTGCGGGTTGGGGGATCAGCCTCACGCTCCCGCGGGACGTTGCGGCCTTGGCCGTGCTGTTCGCGCTGGGCGTGACGTCTGGATCGATCTCTCTCGGGTGCCTGGTGTACGTCTTCTTCTTCGCGCTCTTGCACGTCGAAGCCTTCGAGCTTGTAGCCTTCGTCCTGCAGTGACGCACGGATGGGTGCCTCGGCCTCTTGCACCGCGGCCATCAGGCCGGTGGGGACTTCCAGCTTGACCGCCACGTCGCGCTCGTCGCGACCAACGTTCAGGCGGATGTCGCCGGCGGGGTCGCGGATGACCAGGCTGATCTCATTGGGCATGGCAGCAGGGCCCACTGGGACCCGCGCCTGGCTTGCCTCGGCGAGCTGGGACAGCAGGCTGGGCGCTACAGTGGGGCTGGTGGCTCGGGCCACGCTGCTGGATGCGGCGGTGTCGAACTCGAAGGTGAAGAGCATGGACTCGGGGGTGGAAGCCATGCTGGCGGTGGGGCGTGACGCTGGCGCCGTGGGCTTGCTCGTGCGCGACGAGGTGATCCTGGGATCTGCGGCGGGCTGCTGCGTCTGGGGCGTGCTGGAAGGGTCGGGTTGTCCCTGGCCGGTCGTCGCCAGGGACTCGCCCAGAGCGGTGGTCGGTCCGGGGGGCAGTTTCCCGGCTTCGCTCCCGGCGCCAGTGCTCCCTGGTGTGGGGCTGGAGGCGATGGTCGCGGGCAGGGTGAGGCCCGGTTTCGGACCTACGGCGATGTGACCGGGGGGCTGTGGGCTGGGGACCGTGCTTCGAGGGCTCCAGCCCTGCCCGTGCCTGGGCGCTTGGATCTCTGGGGAAACCGGAGTGGGAGCCAGGGGGACCGTTGGGCTTGCCTGCTGGGTGGTCTCGGGGTTCGTGTACTCATCAAAGCGATCCAGATCGAGCACAGCGATGGAACGCCAGTCTTCCTGGCTCTCCATCAGCGCTTCCACCGGGCTGGTGGAGCCGTCGGCCTCTGGAGGTTCGGCCTCTTTCAGCGTCTGCAGGGTCTGCTGCGCGTTGGTCTGGCTTGATTTCAGGGGGACCTTGGCTGGGTGAGCCCCGTCGAAGAGCTCGGCAAAGCCTACGCTCACTGCCTCATCCGGCGGGTGGGGCGGTGAGTTGGGCACGGCTGTTGGGCTCCCTGGAGACGAGGGGGCCAGCAGGTCGGCCACCGGCAGGCTGTCCATCACGGTGGGCTGCCTTCCGCAGCGGCCAGGCTCGGGGTGGAGGCGAAGATGTTGGCGAGCTCTGCAGCCTCACCAGGCTCCATTTCGGCCAGGACCTTGCCCGCCTTCATTCGGCTCATGCGCTCCAGCACGGCGATGGAGATTGCGGTCTCGGTGGACGAGATGATCGCAGCGGCGTCCTTCGCGCGCATGCCCTCGAACATCCGCACCAGGCCGACCACGCGGTTCTCTCGCGCCTCGTCGAGGGTGCCGAGCTGAACGCCGAGCTCCTCACGCAGGGTCTGAAGCTCCGTGAGGCGCTCCTCGAGCTTCTGTTCAGCCAGGCGGAGGTCCGCTTCGCGGGCGGCAAGGGTGGCCTCGCGGTGGTCCAGAGAGCGCTCCTTCTGGCGCAGCTTGTCCATCAGCCATTGCATGCTCTCGGTAGTGGGCACGCGGCTGTCGGTGACACTGGCCTCGGTGTGGTTGGTGGCCATGGCCGTCGCCCCGCAGATCGCCAGGCTGCAGCCCATCAGGACGGCGAGCAGGGTGACGCGGACAGCACGCGGGCTCAGGCGCATCGGGCGTGCCACCGCGTGATAGCGAGGGCGTCGAGCTCGTTGCTCTCCACCCGCTTGCGGCGCTCTTGCGCTTCTTCGGCCTGGTGTTCCATCAGCAGCTCCATCAGGCGGGCTTCCTGGCTCGCCTTACGCAGTGCATCACGGTGCTCTTCCACCACGCGGGACTGCTTGCTGAGCTGGTCGCACTCCTTGCGGCGCTGCAGCTCGAGGCGCAGGCGATGGGAGTGCTGCTCGGCGAGCCACATGACCTCTTCTTCCTGAGGCTGCTGCCGGGAGATGTCGATGGCATCCACCGTGGCGGCCAGCTGGCCCTCGATGGCCTGGCGCTGCCGCTCCTGCGCGGCGAAGCGAAGACGCGCGTTGCGTTTCATCTGTCGCTTGATGCGCTCGAGCACTGCCACGGTACTCTGCATGATGGAACCTCCGGTGCTCTCTGGTGTTCGGATCGAGGGGGGCTGACCTTTAGGCGAAGTGGGACAAATCTAGCTGCCGGCTACGGTGAAGCGTTGGAGCTGGGCGACCACCTTGTCGAAGTCCTCCGCCTCGTCCACACGCTGCTTGAGGAAGGCGTCGATGGCGGGCTTGAGCTGGATGGCGCGGTCCACGGCGGGGTCTGTGCCCTTGCGGTAGGCGCCCAGGCGGACGAGCTCTTCGTTTTCCTGCCAGGTGGCCATCAGGTCCCGCACCCTCACGGCCGCGGCCTGCTGCTCCAGGGCGGTGGTGTGGGGCATGGTGCGGGAGAGGCTCTGCAGCACGTCGATGGCCGGATAGTGCCCGTGGCTTGCGAGCTTGCGGGACAGCACGATGTGTCCATCCACCACGCCTCGGACCATGTCCGCCACGGGGTCGTGGATGTCATCGCCTTCCACCAGCACGGTGTACACGCCGGTGATGCTGCCGCAACCGGCGCCGGGGCCGGCCCGCTCGAGCAGCGACGGGATCAGAGAGAAGACCGAGGGGGTGTAGCCCTTGGTGGTGGGCGGCTCGCCGGCGGCGAGGCCGATCTGTCGCTGCGCCATGGCCAGTCGGGTGAGGCTATCGGCCAGCATCAGCACGTCCTTGCCCTGGGCTCGGAAGTGCTCGGCGATGCTCATGGCCGCAAAGACGCCCTTGACCTGCATGATGGGGGAGGCGTCGCTGGTGGCGACCACCACCACCGAGCGCGCCAGGCCTTCGGGCCCGAGATCGCGCTCGAGGAATTCTCGGACCTCACGGCCGCGCTCACCGATGAGGGCGATGACGTTGATGTCGGCGCGGGCGTGGCGGGCCACCATGCCCAGCAGGGTGCTCTTGCCTACGCCGGAGCCGGCCATCACGCACACGCGCTGGCCGCGGCCCAGGGTGAGCAGTCCGTCGATGGCACGGATTCCCGTGGGTAGCGGCTGGTCGATGCGCTGGCGTGCCAGCGGGTCGGGGGCCGGCGCATCGAGAGGGCATGCGTGGGGGACGTCTTCGAGGGGCAGGCCGTCCATGGGGTTGCCCATGGGGTCCACCACGCGACCCAGCAGGCCATCACCCACGCGGACCTTCAGCTGGGAGGACAGCACCTGCACGGGGGTGCCCTGGGCTATACGGTCGGGGCTCCCCAGGGGCATCAGCAGGGTCTTGTGCTCTGCGAAGCCGATGACCTCGGCCCACACTCCGGCGACCTCGGTCAGCGTGCCCACCGACACGCCGGGCAGGTCGGCCTCGAGCACTTGACCGACGCTCTGGGTGATGCGGCCTTGTTGACGCGTCAGGCTGGCCTGCGCCAGCCTGCTCTGCATGCGGTCCAGGCCGAGGATGTCCGCCATCACTTGGCCTGGAGTCCGGGTCCGTCCTGGGCGAGCCACGAACGCAGCGCCTGATCCATCCCTTCGAAGGCGGTCTCGAGGCGGGCGTCCACCAGGCTGTT
>Ga0307987_1000721_pt1 | contig 19338 bp, 11 predicted proteins | sample EllFjometagen181_FD_203157 | JGI IMG/M metagenome (GOLD analysis project Ga0307987, IMG submission 203157) | Marine microbial communities from Ellis Fjord, Antarctic Ocean - #181 | ecosystem: Environmental > Aquatic > Marine > Unclassified | place: Southern Ocean | collected 2014-10-08
TAATAGAACTGTCTCCTGCGTATGATTTGCTTAATACTAAAATTGTTGAACCAAAAGATTTAGAAGAATCAGCATTAACAATAAATGGAAAAAAGAATAGATTAAAAAGAGCTGATTTTGATTTATTGGCAAGTTATTTTCAAATACCATTAAAAGCCACTAATGCAATTTATGATAGATTTGAAAACAAAATTTTGTCCACAGAAAATATAATTAAAAATTCTTTTTTACCAGAAGAGTACCAGGAAAAATATTTAGATTATTTACTCGCCAGAAGAGACGAAATCTTCAAGGGTTAACCACGAATCTAACGAATAAGAAAGAGTTTTTTCGCACAAGGCGTAGAGAGCATAGGGCGGACGAGCCGCAACCAAAAGAATTATCGCGCAGAGGCACAGAGAACGCAGAGAAGAGGTTAGCCATGGATAATTATTCCCTAGCTTTGCTAGTCCCGCTTTGCGGGAACGGAAAGAAGAGAAGAATTTTATCCACAGATTACGCAGATTAACGCAGATTATTAAAAGAAAAAAGATAAAATACTTATTGGCAAAATCATTTGTGGCAGAATCATTTTTTAAAGAATTTAGCTAGCTTTGCTAGTCCCGCATGCGGGAAAAGAAATGTAATGTTCGCAAGCGGGGAAATTTAGTTAGGTATTTAATTTTTTAATTAACATTGAATTTAATATTAATAATTAAGGCTCTGTCACGGTTTGTGTGGGTCATGTCTTTTTGTTCGACCCCTTCAGGGTCGTATTGTTTTGTTATAACCAACCCCGCATTGCATGCGGGGCTACTAAAGTTTGACTACTTCGTAGTCTTAGAACTGCGAAGCTGTTCAATGTTAATAGCCATGTATGAAATGCATGGTTACTTAATCATTATTAATGAACGACTGCAACGCAGTCGAATCTAATTTTTTTAGGTTCACCCACACAAACTGTGACAGAGCCATAATTAAAAGAAATGATTTTGCCATCAATGATTTTGCCATTTAAATGATTCAGTCAACTTTTCATGATAATGAGGACATTATCGACTTGTCGAGCCGTAGCAACTGTGTTAATTTGCAAGCATAAAATCAGATTTTTTTACTGAATAATTTGCAGCAATAAGCAGTTTCCGCATTACAGCGACTAAAGCAACTTTTTGTGGCTAAACCTCTTCTCTTCCCACGGGTTTACACCCGGGGCTATACGCTGTCGCTCCTTTGGAGCTATAGCAACAATTGCTAACATGTATTGCCCAATTTTTTCACATCTCTTCTCTGCTTTCTCTGTGTCTTCGTGCGGAAAAAAAATTTTTTTCTTAATCTTTTTAATCTGCGGATAATATTCTTTTGGTTGCCTGCCTGTGCGTGTACTCACGCAGACAAGCCGCTCGACCGCCCTATGAAATCTGCGGATAAATGTCTTTTATTTCTTACATTTGTGGTAAATAATTAAAAAAAAGGTTGACATGTGACTCATGATTTGAAAGAATGACCCGCAAGTCAGAAAAATGTATGTACGGTTTTTGACTTTAAAATTAGTGGAAGGAATAAAATGAATTTAAAAGAGAAGAAGAAACAGCAGGTTGAGCAGATGATGCGTGAGGAAATTTGCAACGCTATTCGTAGTTTGATGAGACAGATGTCGTACAAAGATATGAAGGTGGAAGATATTGCTAGGGAAGCAGGAGTTTCCAAGGGCACGCTATATAACTATTTTTCATCAAAAGAGGACCTTGTTAAATGTTTTTTGGATGAGAAGGTTGAATTGTATGAACAAGAATTGGAGCAGCTTCTAGCAACAGATTTTCCTTATGTACGAGACAAGATGGTGAAATATCTAGAGTTAGTCTTTTCATTTGCTGTTGACAACGAGGGATGGTCAAAGTTATTTTTTGAATATATTCAGGAAAATGCATCTCTGGAAGATGAACGAGATTTATGTTTGACAATAATGCAGGCCCGTCAGATGGCGATTATACAGGAAGGTATTGATAACGAGGGTTGGAAAACTAAGATGCCGGAAGTAAAATCATGGCTTATGGCATTATTATTGATGAAGACTACTTATATGTTGGTTGTTGATAAAGAGCATTGTCCGCCTGTAGAGGATATTATTGAAGCTATGATTGATAGCGTTGATTTGAGTATTGGTAAGTAATTGATAATTATATAAAAATAAGAAAATTAAAAATTTTCTAATACGGACACCAGAGACGGTGTCCCTCCCAGAGGAATACAACAGTGTTAGATTGCAAATGGGAGGGTTATCGTCCCCGATGACCGAAATGAAAGATAAATATAGGAATAAAATAAAAATGAAAAATAGATATATGATAATGATGATGGTTTTTGCAGTTACTTTGGCAGGTTGCGGGAAAAAAGAAGCAACGACAATTGAGAAAAAAGTTGTACCAGTTAGAGTAGTTACGATTGCTGAGAGAGCATTTGAGAATAATATTACAGGAGAAGGTTCTGTTGAGGCCAAGCAGATTGCTATGGTTACTCCACGAATTTCGGGAACAATAACAGAACTTTTTGTTAAGGAAGGTGATGTTGTTGAAAAAGGTAAGACGTCTCTATTTTCTGTTGATTCTGTGAAGTTGGAGCAGGCAGTGGTTTTGGCAGATCGGGCTCTTGCGGTTTCAAAGTGTGCTGTTGATGAGAAAGAGGCTCTTAAGGATCAGGCAGTTGCTGTTCTAAACAAGGCGGATATTGATTATAAAAGACAGAAGAAACTGTTTGATGATAAGCAGATTGGCACTGCGGATACAGTCGAAAAATTGGAGTCAAATTTAATTCAGGCAAAAGCATCGGTTAAGCATGTTGATACATTGATTCAACTTTCCAAAGAACAGGTCTCTCAGGCTGAAGCTTCTTTGGAGATAGCAAAAAAAGATTTAAAAGATACTGTTGTAAAAGCACCTATAAGTGGTGTGATTTCTGCTAAATTTCATGATGTCGGGGATATGGGAACTCCTGGTGTACCAGTTTTTCAAATTGAAAGCAATAATGATTTAGAGGCCTCTTTTTACATATCATCTCAGCTTTACTCAGCTGTTCAGTTGGGAAATATGGTTAAGATTTTTTCAAATGGAGAAGAGGTTGGGGAATATAAGCTGACCTATAAATCGCCATCAATTGATAAGATGCTTAGAGTTTTTGAAATTAAGGCTGATTTGACAAAAAATGATAAGATTGCTCCGGGGAGTCTTATCAATGGAGTTATCAATCTTCGAAAATTTAATTGTATTGGAGTGCCGTTAAAAAGCATTATTAAAAAACAAGATGGTGATATTGTTTTTATAGATAGTGGTTCAGCTGCTAAGATAGTTTCTATTCAGCGTGGAACAGAATATGATGGATGGGTATCAATAGCAGATGAGTCAGTTAAAATTGGCGATTCAGTTATTGTTGAAGGTCAATTTTTGCTTAATGACGGCACTGGCATTACTGTTCGTAAATAGAGGAGATTAAAATGTTTTTATCAAATATATCAATTAAGCGTCCTATAGCGATGTCTTGTTTGTTGATAGCTCTTGTTTTGCTTGGGCTCAATACATATCGTAAGATGGGGTTGGAAATGCTTCCGAGTGTTGATGCCCCTGTTATTACAATCCGAACAATTTTTCAGGGAGCGAGTCCTGAACAGATTGAGACGGATGTGGCAAAGAGAATTGAAGACAAGGTAATGGGCTTGGATGGTATCAAACATGTTGAATCAACAGCAATGGAGGATATATGTATTACATTACTTGAATTTGAACAGGGAACAGATGTGGATATTGCCGCAACAGATGTCAGAGAAAAACTGGATCTGATTGGTGGAGATTTTCCGGACGGGGTTGATGATCCTATTGTTGAAAAATTTGATGTTAATGCAACGCCGGTTGTGAAGCTTGCATTAACAGGTGATTTGCCCATTGCTGAGCTATATGACTATGCCGATAATCAGTTGAAAGATAAATTGGCATCAATTTCGGGAGTAGCAGAGTGTACTATGATTGGTGGAGCTACACGTGAAGTGCATATTCTTATTGATAGGGACAAGCTTGCTGCAAGAGGCTTGACAACTGGTGCTGTTGCTCAGAATCTTGGTTCTTCAATTGGACGAATTCCTTCTGGACGAGTTAAAGATAATGGCTATGAATATTCGGTTGAGTTTAATGCTGATCCTTCTCGAATTGTAGATTTTAATGAGCTTGAGGTTGCCAGTGTTGATGGAAGGCGGGTATATTTAAAAGATATAGGTCGTGCAGTTATGACAACAGAGGAGCAACGTCAGAAAGCATATATTAATGGAAAACCTTGTATCTCAATTGAGATAGTTAAACGTGCTGATGCAAATGCGGTTGTGGTTGTGAATTCTGTAAAAGATGTTTTTTTAGAGGTAGGAGAATTGTTGCCTGGTGGTATGGAGCTTTTGTGGGTTGATGATGAAGGTCGATTTATTGAGGCTTCTGTTAACAGTGCTTGGGAGAACGTTGCCATGGGAGTTCTGCTTACAGGTCTTATTTTATTTCTATTTTTATACAATATTAGAACAACATTTGTGGTTTGTATTACCATGCCGTTGACAATTATAATTGGTCTCTTTTTTATGGGTATATTGGGGTATACGCTGAACATGTCTACTCTAGTATCAATTGGTATGAGTGTGGGGATTCTTGTGACAAACTCCATTGTTGTGATGGAGGCAATTAGCAAGCATATTGAGCGGGGAAAGAGTCCTAAAGATGCCGCAATAGCTGGTGCAACAGACTCGTGGATTCCAGTTTTGGCATCTGCTGGCACAAATTGTGTGGTTTTGCTTCCCATAGCCATGATGGAAGGAATGGTATCAGTTTTTATTAGGCCATTAGTTCTGACTATGCTTATTATGACGTTAGTTTCGCTTTTTGTTTCATTTACTCTAACGCCAATGATGTGTGCAAAACTATTGAATAGTCGTAAGAACAAAGGAATACTCGCTGCTGTAGAGAAAAAATTTAATGCAGGTCTTGATAAAGTTATCGGTGGATATCGTAAAATATTGCAATTTTTTGAAAAACGTAAATTTTTTGCGGTATTATTTGTGATTGCGGTAGTTTTTATGTTTATATCGTCATTAAAAGCAGCAAAGGCAGCCGGCGGAAGTTTTTTCCCGGATATGGATAAGGGGTCGGTTACGGTACGTCTTGAATTTCCCACCTCGTATGCATTGGATAACACTGTTGCTCGAGTTCAGGAAATTGCCGGTTTATTTGATGATCTACCTGGTTTGAAAAGTTCACTTGTGACAGTTGGAAAAATTCAAGGTGTTGCTGGGCAGGCGTCTGAAGGTGTATATCTTGGTCAAGTGCAGCTTAAATTTTTAGAGAGGGATGAACGAGATGAAACAATTTATGATTTGTTGACTATGATTCGTTCGAGGCTAGAAGGTATTACGGACTGTCTGACAGGTGCTTTTATTCCATCTTTAATTGGTGGTATCAGCACGCCTATTGAAGCATTTATTATTGGCGATGATTTAGATGTCCTTGATGGTTTGGCTCTGAATCTTAAGGAATATTCGGAAAATTATCCTGGTTTTTCTGATGTTGATACATCGGTGCGTCTGGGTAAAAATAAGTTAAAATTGATACCCAAGAGAGCCATTTTAAATGACATTGGAATACCTGCTTCATCTTTGGGTATTTCTATGCGAGGCAATCTTGAAGGTATTGATATAGGTACATTTAAGAAGGGTGATCGAAATTATGATATAGTTGTCAAATATGACGAGATTCAGGGAAAAGATCAGGTCCGATCATTTTCTTTGCCAGGGTTACCAGGAAAGCCTGTGACCGTTGAGGCATTTGTTGATATTGAAGAAATTAGCACTCCAATTCAAATTTTGCGTAGAGATAAGAGGCGTGTTTCCAAGTTGACAAGTAATTTGAATTCAGGGCTTGCATTAGGAACAGCAATCAACGTAATCACATCGCATATTAAAGATGATCAGCTTATGCCTCCGGGATATAAGATAGTTTTTGCTGGAGATGCTGAAAGAATGGCAGAGAGTCAATCAGAATTTGGTGAGGCGGGATTGATTGCTATTATATTGGTTATTCTTACATTGGCAGCAATAATGGAATCATGGAAACAGCCAGCGTTAATTCTTGTGACTTTGCCACTTGGGTTGATTGGTGTGTTTTGGGCACTCTTTGTTATGCATCAGAGTATCTCGGTGTTTGTTCTAATGGGTGTAGTTATGCTGATTGGTATCGTGGTGAATAACGCAATTCTGATTATGGAACAGCTCAATGTTCATCTGCGAGAAGGTATGCCGGTTCATAAGGCTATGATTACAGCTGCCTGCGATCAGATTAGACCTATCATCATGATTACATTAGCTGGTTTCTTTGGTATGTTGCCTATGGGTCTTGCGCAAGGTATTGGTGCTGAAGCACGAAATGGTGTAGGTATTGCTTCTGCTGGTGGTATCCTGCTTTCAGGTATACTGACACTATTTGTTGTGCCTATACTTTATGATTTTGGAACACGTAAAGGAAAGTTAAAGAAAATGAAAAAGATTAAAGGTAAAGTATCAATTTTGATATTTTTAATTATGTCGTTATCTATGGCTTCTTTTAGCAATTTGAATGGACAAGTTGTTGATACCAATAAGGTTGATAATGTTCTTACTTTACAGCAGGCCAAAGACGTTGCATTGTTTGACAATCCTGGATTGCAAGCAGCTATGACAAGAGTTACCAAGGCTACTGCGGTTGCTCAACAAGCAAAATCTGCATGGATGCCTACGATTGAAGCATACGGTTCTGCATATAGAATGGAAGAAGTTCCTGGTTCATCTGGAGGTTTTGGATCGTTCAATAATCTTACAGCCGGAGTGGATGTTTCATGGCTGCTTTTTGATGGGCTCGCACGTCGATATAGAATTATGGCTTCAAAGTACGGTGAAGAAATTAGTGAAAATTCAACACTAGATGCTCAACGTCTGCTTCTTCAAGGGGTTTCGACTGCATATTTATCAGCAATGCTTGCTGAAGAACAACGTTTAATTGCCCTAGAGACTGCAAACTTGAATGAAATCCTATACAAAGAGACTTATGAACGAAATCTCGCTGGCATAGCATCTCGAGCTGATGTGATGAACTTTAAAATGAGAAAAATTGCATCAGAAAATCAAGCCCTATCTGCAGAGCTGGCTTCTAGCCGTGCTAAGATTGCTTTAGCAACTCTTATGGGAATAGATGATGCTGCAATGACAAATCAACTTCAGGCTGTTTCTAGTGTTGAAGAAGAATTTGGGGTTAATGAAGATGATTTTAACCAGGAAATTAGATATGCTATGTTAAATAGACCAGACTTGATTCAGAAAGAGCTGGAAATTGAACAGGCTGAAGCAGCGGTTAAAGTTGAAAAGGGTACTTATATGCCTACTGTTGTTGCAACTGGACGATATGGGTACAACGGAGCAACAGATACAGATACTCTGGATGAAGATGAGAATACTGAAGCATATATTGGTGTTGCGGCATCCTGGGATTTGTTTGATGGTGGACTGCGGCATGGTAAGGTTGGAGCCATAAAAGCTGATGCGGCTGCTGTAGAAGCTTTGTATAGACAGACAAAACTTGCTGTTGCTGCTGAAATTAGAGAGGCTCTTACAAGTCTTGAAATTCAAAATCAAGCTTTAAAGAAAAGTGCAGAAATTTATCAACTTTCTGCAGAAATTCAAGATATTGTGACCGAAGAGTATAATGCAAGTTTGGCTTCTGTTACTCGTCTTAATCAAGTTCAGACAGATGCAACATCTGCAAAAGCATCCTGGGCAAAAGAGAGAATATCTCGAATTCTTGCAATTGAAAATCTCAATGCAGCGACAGGGAAAATACTGGAAGAATAGGGGATCCGCCTTCGCAGTGCCTATGGCGCGACAAGACGGTTGCAGAACGATAGGGGAACAATGGCGGAACTGTTGGTTAATCAATCTAATCTTCTTCCTGACGGGACAAGCCCGCCGGAGGGAGGAAACCAGAGAAGAAACTGTAAACGGTAAATGGTAAATAATGGTGTTGCTTTGCAACCTATTTATAAATACCTTCGGAAATTCTTCCATAACTTGTAACTTACGACTTACAACTTAGAACTTTTTTATGTTACACAAAATAAGATGCTGTAGCCAAGTCATGATAGTGTTTGTTTACGACTTTGTATGAAGCTTTTTCATCTAGTTCAGGGATGAAATCTATTTCACCGGAGATAAATTCTTCAAGTCTATTTTTCAGTTCTTTAAAGCGTTCTTTTTGTCCGGCCATGCGAATTTGCAGAAGTTCAAATCCCTGTGGGTTATATCTGGCGTACATGTACTTTCTAAAAAGTTGAAGAAACAGATTGATGTCATCATTAATTAGTATTGTAGTTTTTGCAATCTTCTGCATTGCGTGAGTATCTTTGTTTGCATATGCAATATCTAAATCTGCCATCAATTCTAGCTTTTGTATTAAAATCTTAACCAAAACCTTGCCATATTCAAATTCTGCTGCATCACTTTTTGGTATTCCTGCAATTTGTTCAGCGATTTTTTTATACTGTTTAATAGTTTTGGCGTTCCATAGGGAATTTTTGGTAATCTGATTTTTTCTATAAATTTGCAGAAGTGGGTCGTCCCAGAGGATTGATCTGGCACATATTTCTTCAAAAGGAGAGTTTAGATTTCGGTATGAGAGTTTTGACATTGCCCTGTGGGCATTATAATCACTTCGGCAAACTGTTTCAAAGAGTTTTTTTGCATTTGATTCATTTAGTTCGGAGTTTTTTGAGAATGCTTTTTCGGCCATTAGAGCTGCACCGGCCAGCACAGATTCCATGTTGCAGAAAGCTCCATCATCACCCCATACTGTAAAAAAGAAATCTTTTATATTTTCTTTAATGCATGCATTCATGCATGGAACAGCGGTGGCAATGGTTGTTTCAAAATCCTGCCAGAATAGTGCCCATGACCATATTCCTGATGCCATTATGGGAGTGAATCCAAGATCATTGCGATGACGTGTAATCCAGTCCACATAAAATTCTTCATTTTCATGATAATAGTCCCAGTAATTTAATTGAACAGAAGCTGGAATGTCATCTTTTATATCTTCAGGTATGACAAGTGATTTGTCGTAGTAAGCGCCGTTGATACTACCCATTCTAAAATACATGTCACTCCATATAATTGGTTTAATCTTAAAATCACTGCATATTGTAGATATTTTCTTTAGATGGTTGTTGAATATGTCATAACCGCGTTTGTAGCCATTAATATCCATAAAGCGTCCACGTCCCAGGTCGTGAGTTTCATCCATGCCGAGGTGTAATCTTCGACTTTTAAATGCTTCAGACCAGAACGATATGATTTTTTCGAGTAGTTCATAGGATTTTTTTTCACTGGTAAGGATGACGGATGAGGTATCTTTTACCTGCCAATACGTAGGCCATTGCAGAGTTGGTTCAAGGTGTCCGAGAGCCTGAACTGAACCAATCATTTCTATACCGAGTTTTTCGGCATATGCGTCAATAGACTGGAGGTCTTTTAAGGTATATCGACCTCGAAGGTATCCAAAGAATGGTTCGTCGGGCAATTCGTATGCATCTTTTGTGTAGAGCATTGCCATATTGTAACCCATAAGAGCCATTTGACGTAGATATTTTTTTAGGAAAGTAACTTTGATGGTTGCATTTCTTGAGCAGTCAAAAAGCATACCAAAGGTATTAAAGGAAAGTTCTTCAGAGAGTTTTGTATTTTGCGGAGTTTCAGTAGATAGAAGTTTTCCTATTCCACGTGCGGCACTGCTGATAGAACTATATTTTATGGTAGTTTTGTTACTGTAACTCTCGATATCTAATCCGGTAGCTTGTCGTTCAAATCTGACATATATTCCTGTAGAGCCATTTTCAACGATTGGATATTCTTCTGATAGAATTGTTATTAGTTCAATAAGTTCTTGTGGTGTGGACGTTTTGTTCCAGGATATTGTATTTTTCATAATATTATTTCTGAATTTCAAATTTAATGATAGATGTTTTATCTATAGGTATTTCAATTATTCTGCTTTTAATTGACCAGTTTGCTAGCTCTTCTCCATTCACAAATATTGTTGCAATTTTTTCATCAATATAAAAAATTGCGGTTCCTTTCCCTCTAATTGTGAATTCAGGTTTGCTATCAGTTTGTATCACGGCTGCTATGCCAAGATATTTCTCTTTTAAACCAAGAGCTGTAATGTCTTTCAATGGTGCAAAAGTTATGATATCAAAACCAGTTAAATCAAGCTTAGCTGTTAGTTTCTTTGTTTTATTTACTAGTGAAACTTTTTGATTTATAAATGAATATGCAACGAATTTATTTCCCTTTAAGTCATGAATATCATTTGCTGTATACGTGGTTATTAGTTCATCTGCACCGTCGGTCACATTGAAGAGTCCTAAGACACCTGAGTCTTTAACAATGTTTGTTATTTTTAGAGCTTGTTGGGTGTTTTCTACGTCTGTGAATATGCAATCCTGAGCTGGTAAGGCAGCTCTATCCGCTTTGTAGATAAGACCATCTTCGTCAATCAGTTTATTGATTATTTCAGAGTTCTGTTTGTTTGGACTATCGCAAACATAAATAGGTCCTCCACTTATAGCTCTTGAGGCCGCATGAAATTCTGGATTTGGTCCGTGACTTTGGAACATGTCCCAGTCTGGAACTGAAAAGCTATGTGTCCATAATGAATTAAATGCATTAGTTGCAATATGGTGTTTTTGAGTGTGTAAATCGCCTTTTGGAAGATAGTCATCTGAGTTTCTCCATACAGTTGCTGTTTTCATATTGAATGCCACATTTGAACTGTTTGACATACAGTGAATGCTTTGTCCCTTGAAATTAAACTCTACCGAAGCTTGTAATGCTTCCTGATAATTTCTCATTGAGGTGCAGCGTCCAAAAGTGTTTTTTGAGAATGATTCAAGAGAGCTCTGATTGTCCACTTTCACAAAATCAACTCCTTCGTTGGCAAGAGAACGATGAAAATCATGATAGAATCTATATATATCATTAGGCACAATCATTGACAGATCCCGTTCAACCTCGTTTTTCTTTTCCCAAGGTCTTGTATATCCCTTGTTGTCTTTTGTTTTATATGTCTTTCCAAGTTGACTGTCTGGCTCGATGCCTTGCCAATATCCTTGAAATGCATGCCAAACTCCAAAATATTTCAACACAAACTTTTTTTTCGACTCTGCAATTAACCCGGTAAGTCCTTTCGGAAACTTGTCATTAGCTTCAAAAGACAACAGTTTTTTATCTTCGGTTGCATCTAGCCAACCATCATCCAGAATCATATAACCTAGTGGTATGTCTCTTTTTTGGAAGCTTTTAAGTCCTTGTATAACATCTTTGTGTGAAACTTCCTGATAGAAAGCGTCCCACGTACACCAACCAAGATATTTTGTAAAATCTGGCTCTTTCTTGTTGGTCATTAATTCAAATGATTTGAGCTTTTTCTGTAGAATCTTCATGGCTTTGTTGACGATGTTATAAGGACTATCATCTTCAACATAAATTGCTAGTAAAGTGTCTTCCTTTACTTTTTTTCTTATATCTCCATCCCAGACAAGATTGACAGAATTTTTAGTTTTTTTTGTACCTTTGATTGTTGTTCGGGTGTCGCCATCAATAGTAGGTAGAAGTAGTCCAAATCTGTTATCTTGCAGCTTTAAAAGCAGAAATTGAGTCTCGGATGGTACTTGACTGGTGTCTGTGCCAAAAGATGGGCGCATCCAGAAAATTGCAGGACGATAAAGAGCTGTCCATTTTTTAACAATTAGCTGAATTGGTGAGCTTTTACCTTCTGTTTTTGATGATTCTTTAAGATAAATGTATTGTGCATCATCTGCTGAAATAATTTTAATTTTTTTTGACTCTTTAATTGTATTTAGCATATATTTGTTCCTGGTTAATTGTTTGATAGAGAATATATCAAGTTAAATTGATTGAAACAATCTTTAATTATTTTTTTTCTATAAATCCTTGATCTTACGGTTGATCTATTTCTCGGCTCACAGAGCCGACTCTACATTTTTTTCAAATAGCATTATTTGCAAGTAATGTAGCGCCCGATCTGCCTACTGAGCCGTAGTCTCGGAGAGCGAAGGCTGGTGATCGGAATCATAATAAATTATTTTCTGCAATTATCACCCAAAAGCATAAAAAATCAAATATCATTTGCTGTTTTCATTGATCTAAATGCATGGTTTTCCTCTCAACCGTAAAACTAAGGTATAAATTCCGATTGTCGTGTTTGCCCAGATGTTGCTTTGCTAACTATTTATAAATACCTGCGGAGCTATTCCACAACTTTCGCATTTTCGCACTTGCGCATTTTTTATAGACCTATGGCTTCTCAAAATTAACCAGAAACATAGGGATTATAATGTTTTGCTTTGCATATTTGGGATTCTTTTAATAGAATGTGACTTTATTGATTAAATTGACTGATATTATGGAGTTTATGATGGAAAACTATGAAGACAGTGTGGATGTTTTAGTTATTGGAGGCGGAACAGCAGGAACTATTGCTGCAGTTCAGGCTGGTCGAGCTGGAGCAAAAACAATGCTGATTGAGCATGGAGGTCAACTGGGTGGAGCCATGACAACCGGAGGTGTGGCATTTCCTGGATTGTTTCATGCTTGGGGAGAACAGGTTATTGCTGGTATCGGATGGGAACTTGTTACCGAGACGGTATGTTTAGATAATGGTGTTTTCCCTGATTTCAAGGATTTGAGTTTAAGGCACTGGAAACATCAATTTAATCTTAATCAATATTTATATGTCTTGCTTGCAGAGGAGAAGTGCATTCAAGCTGGCGTGCAGATTGTATATTATGAAAATCCTTTTTCTGTAAAACATATGGATGATGCCTGGCGGGTTGAGTGTAGTGGTTCGGGAGTTCACAGAGTAGTTGATTGTAAGCAGATTATTGATTGTACTGGCGGTGCGGATATAGTAGGAATGCTTGGTTTTCCACGTTTGAGAGAAGAAGAAACTCAACCTGGGTCGATGTTGTTCAAAACAAATACACCTTATTTACCCGGTCAAGAGCAACTCGAAGCTGTATATGTTCATGGTGCAGATTCTTCCACATCTGCCACTCGTACTAGTGCGAATCTTGAGGGGCGTAGAGCCATTTTGGAACGAGTTAAAGAGAGTGATTTCAAGTTAACTCATCTTCAACCTGAAGCAACTTTTAGAGAGAGTTACAGAATTGTGGGAGAAAAAAAGGTGACTCATGATGATTATGTTTCCGGGGTTAAATATGATGATGCGATATGTTATGCTTTTTACCCTGTTGATTTGCATACAAAAGATGGAGTAACTCCAAAATATCTTGAAAAAGCTGTGGTTCCAACTGTTCCTCTTGGGGCTTTAATTCCCAAGGATAGTAAGAATATTCTTGTTGCAGGCAGATGCGTAAGTAGTGACCGTCTTGCAAATTCAGCTCTTCGGGTTCAGGCATCCTGTATGGCTATGGGGCAGGTGGCTGGAGCAACAGCTGCTTTGGCTGCAAGTCTAGGCAACACACCCGGTAATATTGAACTAAAAAAAATAAAAGATATGCTTGTGAAATATAAAGCAATTGTCCCTTTTTAATTGACTTTAGTAAGGCTAAAGTCAATTGGTTAGATTAGTTTGCCACTTCACTTCGTTCGTTGCTTTAGGCACGCTAAAGCCTCTTTCCCGTTGGTCGGGTGTTCGTTAGATTGTTAGATAGGCGTGGAAAGCCTCCGGCGGTATAACAATAAATACGAAAATGCGAAAGTTCGCAAATGCGCGAGTTTACAGTTTACTATTTACCATTTACAGTTTCTTTAAGTCCTGCCCACGGAGTATCAGTCGTCGCTCGCAGAGCAAAGACGGGAATTCTTAACGACCAACGAATAACGATCAGCGAATAGCGAACAACTATTTCTGTGTACTGTACACTATGTACTATACACTCTTTTATAGAAAACAAAATGGCAAATTTTCCTAAAATATGAAGGGCCATCAACTTTTGTTAAAAATTTTACAAGACATTTATAAAGTTTTATGTTAACATTTTCAATGATTATAGGGAATTTTAATGTTGAAAATTTTTGCAAATAAAAAAAATGGTTTTATACTTGTTGAAATGATGTTATCTTTGTGATGAATTTTAGGAGAGTTTTATGAAGAACAGGGTTTTAAAAAAAGATGGTGGTTTTACACTGGTTGAAATAATGATAGTTGTGGCAATCATTGGTATTCTACTGGCTATTGCTATTCCATCACTTATCAAGGCGCGGCGAGGTGCTCAAGAGGTTATGATTAAAAATAACATGCGTGTTTTAAGAGATACAGTTGAACAACTTGCTTTTGAACAGATGGTAGACCCTGTTTATGTGCCTTTGAATGACCTTTTTGCATATATAGGAGAGGCGCCAGATGGTAAGCCTGATTATTATTGTCTTCCGTGGCCTACTGGAATTTTTTTGCTGGATATGAACACGCGTGGCAAACCACCAATTATTCTTTATTGGTCTGGAAACTTTAAATGGTATTCGACGGATAATATTCCTGGCGGAACATTTGAAGAAGTTTTTTTGGATGAAGATTAGTAGTTTTGTATAGTATAAAAAAATTGGAAGTATTATATAGGTTGTGTGGGTGGTGATATTTGAGTGATATGTCTTAACAAGGGCGTATTGTCTTGATTACCATTAAAGTAAATAAAAAAGGAAATCTATTATGCCGTTACATTCGAAAGATACTGTTAGGGAAATGATTGATGATGATATTTATGCATCATCTGATATGTCTGTCTGCTTACCTAAATATAAATTCCCGGAAGTCGAACACGAAGCTAGACATGTCTATCAGGCTGTCCATGATGAGTTGATGCTTGATGGTAACTCAAGACAGAACCTTGCAACATTTTGTCAAACTTGGGTTGAACCTGAAGTTCATACACTTATGGATGAATGCGTAGATAAGAATATGATTGACAAAGATGAGTATCCTCAGACAGCAGAGTTAGAGGCTCGTTGTGTTCATATGCTTGCAGACCTATGGAATTCCCCAGAAAAAGAAAATACTATGGGGTGTTCAACAACCGGTTCAAGCGAAGCTGCAATGCTTGGTGGCATGGCAATGAAATGGCGTTGGCGTGAAAATATGAAAGCACAGGGAAAACCTTGTGATAAGCCAAATATGATTTGTGGTCCTGTGCAGGTTTGCTGGCATAAATTTGCCAAATATTGGGATATTGAGCTTAGAGAAATTCCAATGGAGGGTGATCGCTTGATTATGAACGCAGAAGAGGTCATTAAGCGATGTGATGAAAACACAATTGGCGTTGTTCCAACACTTGGTGTAACTTTTACGTGCCAGTATGAACCTGTCAAAGAGGTTAGCGATGCTCTGGATAAATTACAGGAAGAGACAGGCTTGGATATTCCTATTCACGTTGATGGTGCAAGTGGTGGATTTTTGGCTCCATTCTGTGAACCAGAACTTGAATGGGATTTTCGTCTACCAAGAGTGAAATCAATCAATGCTTCCGGACATAAATTTGGTCTATCACCTCTTGGTGTGGGTTGGGTCTTATGGCGGACAAAAGAAGATCTACCTGAGGACCTGATTTTCAGAGTTAACTATCTTGGTGGAGATATGCCAACTTTTGCCTTGAACTTCTCAAGACCTGGTGGACAAATTACTGCCCAATATTATAATTTTCTAAGACTTGGTAAAGAAGGGTATCGTAGAATTCATATGGCTTGCTATGATACAGCACAATTGGTTGCTAAAGAAATTGAAGCAATGGGTCCTTTTGAAATCATCTACAATGGAGTTGGTGGAATTCCTGCTTTGAGTTGGTCTTTGAAAAAAGGTACAGATCCTGGTTTTACTCTATATGACCTTTCTGACCGTTTGCGTTCAAGAGGTTGGCAAGTTGCTGCTTATTCAATGCCTGCTCATCGTGAAGATTTGGTTATCATGAGAATTCTTGTGCGTCATGGAGTTAGTAGAGATCTAGGGCAAATGCTTGTCAATGATATGCAGAAATGTATTGAGTACTTCGCACAAAATCCGGTAACAAAACCTTTGGAGTCAGCTGGGTATTGCCACTAAATTAAATAAATTCGAAAGTTCGAAAATGCGAAAATGGCAGGAAAGCTTTCGCAGGCATAAATTAATTAAGACCGCCGCAGGCAGAGGGTTTAGCTTGCCTAAAGCAATGAAGCAAAGCGTAATGGCAATTACTAATGACAAATTACGAATGGTGGAATAGCTCCGCAGGTATTTATGTAACGCACGCTTTCAACTGGCAAGAGTGGGAGGGGAACTTTCTTTCCGTTCCGTTGGGACACGGCTACAATGCGGTGTTCTTGCAGAAAGCGTTGGTTCTTGCATAATATTTGTAGCCGAGTCGCTTCGGCTCGGAGAAAAACAACGTTTTTCTGAGTTTTGGGTCTCTCGTGTAAGTCTGTGAGCGTCTGTTATAATTAATTTCTTAGAACTCAAAAAATAAAAGGAAATTCAAATGAAAAAATCAAAAACAAATATGAGTAGTTTTACACTTAGTATGATGATTGTTGCAGCCGTTGTAACAAGTCTTAGAGGTCTGCCGATGATGGCTAAAGAGGGACTTTCAATGGTCTTTTATCTTCTCTTTTCATTTTTATTGTTTTTATTGCCAGCATCTTTGGTGGCAGCAGAGCTTGGAGGTGCATTCAGCAAACAAGGTGGCGGGGTTTATACTTGGGTAAAAGAGGCGTTTGGTTCAAAATGGGGTTTTATGGCAATCTGGCTACAGTGGATTCAAAATGTGGTTTGGTATCCCACAACACTTGCGTTTGCTGCAGGTGCACTTGCATATCTGTTTATGAAACCTGATTTGGCAGAGAGTGGAATATATACAGGCGTTGTTATTCTTATATGCTATTGGGGTGCAACTTGGGTTACTCTTATGGGTACAAAATTTGTTAGTTCTCTAACTAAATATGGTGTGCTTTTTGGTACTGTACTGCCGGGAGTGCTGATTATTGCTCTTGCAATCTTATGGATTATCAAAGGTAACCCTGTATGTTTTCTTGAAGCACAAACCGTTAATGGTGTAGTTGAACATGCAAGTTTCTTGCCTAAGATAACTAATTTGGGGAGTATTTCATTTCTTGCCGGAATAATTCTTCTTTTTGCCGGTGTTGAAGTTCATGCTGTTCATGCAAACGAACTTGAGAAACCTGCAAAACAATTTCCTATGGCAATATTTTTGGCAATGGCGGTAGTCTTTGTTCTTTTCACCCTTGGATCTCTTGCCGTTGCTACAGTACTTCCTGCTAAAGATATTAGTCTGGAGGCTGGTGTTATGCAGGCTTTTAAAGGTTTACTTGATAAATTTAATATGGGATTTATGATTCCAATTGTTGGGTTCTTAACAGCTTTTGGTGCAATTGGTGGTGTAATGTCATGGATTGGCGGTCCAAGTAGAGGTCTGCTTGAAACAGCAAAACAGGGAGAGATTCCACCATTTATGGCAAAAACCAACAAAAAAGGTATGCAGATTAACATTCTCTTGATTCAAGCAGTTATCGTTACCATCTTAGCATCTCTATATTTTATTATGAAAAATGTAAGTGTTGCGTTTTTCCTTCTATCAGCAATGACTGTAACATTGTATTTGGTAATGTATATTCTTATGTATGCTGCTGCAATTAAACTAAGAATTACTCAACCGGATCTTCCTCGTTCATACAAGGTACCAGGAGGTATTCCAGGAATGTGTAGTATTGCCGGCATTGGTCTTTTTGGTGTTGCTTTCTCATTAGTTGTTGGATTTGTTCCACCAAACCAGCTACCTATTGGTAACCCACAGATTTATGTTGCATTAGTTGCTGCCGGATTAATTATTTTTGGTGGTATACCTCTAATAATTCATGCTATGAAAAAACCTGAATGGAAAGAAAATTCCTCTTCAGAAGATAGTGAAAAATAGCAACATTATATTGATGTCTATGGTCCATCGTCGAAATTAAATTGAACCTTCAGATCTGCTAGGCAATAACTATACAAATAAACAACTTGTATTAGATTCTCTGTATTAATTATATGACTCAAACCGTTAAAAGGCTAAATAAAATTTAATTATACCTTAGTATTAGCTTTTGGCATCATAGAACAAAGCTTGCTATTGTGAAATATAGCAAAGGGATTCAGGGCTGACAGCCTGTAAGAATATAGCCTAGGGTAAGCGACCAACGGGAGTGTAGCCCTAGGTTTATAGAATAAGCAAAGCTTATACCTGCTCACGGCAGTGTCTTAACTAAATACTAAAAACTAAGAGCTAATAACTTTTTCGTAGAAAATAGAACGTTAAAAAAGGACATAAAATGAAAGTAGTAGTAGTTGGAATCAATCATGCGGGAACATCAGCAATAAGAACAATGATTACTCAGAACCCTAAGCTTGAAGTTGTTGCTTATGACCAAAACACAAATATATCTTTTCTTGGTTGTGGAATTGCTCTGACAGTAGGTGGAGTTGTTAAAAAATTAGATAGCCTGTTTTATGCTAACTCAGAAAAACTTTCAGCAATGGGTGCGACCATTAAGATGGAACATCAAGTTCTTAAGATTGATACTGATGCCAAAGAAGTGACAGTGAAGAATCTAGTAACTGGATATACTTTCACAGATTCATACGATAAGCTCGTATATGCCGCTGGTTCATGGCCGATTGATGTTCCAATCAAAAACAAAGAACTTAAAAATATTAATATCTGTAAATTATATCAGCATGCTCAAATTCTTATTGAAAAAGCAAATGACCCTTCAATCAAAAAAGTTGCTGTCATTGGCTCAGGATACATTGGAATTGAATTGGCCGAAGCATATCACCAGAAAGGCAAAGAAGTTGTTCTTATTGATTGTATTGAGCGCGTTGTGCCTCGATATTTTGATGTGGAATTCACAAATCGTCTTCAAAAAGATATGACTGAAGCAGGAATTAATCTTGTGCTTGGTGCAATGGTTACAGAATATATTGATGATGGTGCTGGAAAAGTCTGTGGAGTTATTACTACCAAGGGTAATTATGATGCCGACCTTGTAATTCAGTGTATTGGTTTTAAACCAAACACAGAATTGCTTCCAGATGCTGAAAAGATTCGAAATGGTGCCTTGATTGTTAACGAGAAGATGGAGACATCAATTCCTGATGTATATGCAATAGGGGATACAGTAGCAATTTATAATGCAGCTCTTAAAGAGCATATGAATGTTGCTCTTGCAACAAATGCTGTTAAAACAGGTGTTGTGGC
>Ga0307987_1000722_pt1 | contig 19335 bp, 16 predicted proteins | sample EllFjometagen181_FD_203157 | JGI IMG/M metagenome (GOLD analysis project Ga0307987, IMG submission 203157) | Marine microbial communities from Ellis Fjord, Antarctic Ocean - #181 | ecosystem: Environmental > Aquatic > Marine > Unclassified | place: Southern Ocean | collected 2014-10-08
TGGTACTCTATTTTAAATTTTGTATGGCTCCCACGGCGGTATTTCATAACAAGAACTATAAACCAACTGCTGGCAAAATGCTACCCGCCTGAAGGCGGGGGTTTAAACCTTTTACAGAAACAATTAACGGCAGAGTTGGTCAGAGAGGGTTGCACCCCCCTCTGACCGGTTGCCAAGACAATAAATAAACTCCCCACACAGGGTAATTCAAGCACCGCCTGACTTTTCCTTTATACCCAGATTATGGAATCCAGGTCAAGCAGTGCGAAGGAAATGAAAAAATGAAAAAGAATTTGAAAGAACCGGCCAGTACTGCAAATGACATTACCTTTCAGTGTACCCTTAAATCTCTTCAAACACAGTTTCCCGGTAAAACCATGCTGAATATCAAGGAAACCGCCGAGGCATACGGTTTTAAAAATGTTCAGACGATTTATAATTCTATGCGCAAGGGTACTGCAAACCCATTCTCTGTAAAGGCGAAAAAACGCTGTGGAAAATGGTTCTGGAATATTGTTCAGATTGCTGAAGATATGACTTCCTAAGGGGGACTTTGGCGATGATCAAGGGTGGATATTACATAAAGCCAAAAGTGTTGCAAGAATCAATAATGACCCATGCGGCACCATGTTCTCGGGAGATGTTTGATTATTTTCTTAAAGAGGCAAATTTCACAGATTCAAAAAGTTTGAAGCGTGGGCAGTTGATAAAATCTTATGGTCAGATTCAGCAAGACTTATCATGGCGCTTTGGGAATACCTTCAAAACTTACTCTTTGAACCAGATAAAAGGAGCTGTTTCCTTTCTCAAAAAGCAGGACATTATCATAACCGAACAGGTAGTTCGTGGAATTTTGATAACTATCTGTAATTATAACATGATTCAGGATCACAGAAATTACGAATCAACCCCCGGATCAACTGAAAAGCGGTCCGGATCAACCGAAAAACGACCCGCAGGATCAACCCCCGGATCAACTGAAACCGAACTTGAAGATATCAGTAAAGAGAAGGGTCTTGAAGTTAATTGTGAAACCGGATCAACTGCCGGATCACCCGAAAAATGTCTCGCTATTCATAATATACACCAGAATATAAGTATAAGAGAGAATATATATAAGAGAATTTTACCGGACCCTGAAAATGGGGAAACGGAATTTGAACGTGACCGAAGGATTTTCTTTCAAGCATTCCCTGGTGTAAAAACCTTTCAATTATTCGATGACAATGCAGACCGGAAAGATAAAAGTCTGATTAAGCAATTTCACCTGAAAGATTCCATGCCGGTGAAATATACACAGAGGCTTGAAGAACTGAACTGCAGGGGAGCTGGTGTATATCTCTGCATCAACGAAACCAACGGCACCGGCAGAAAAGCAACTGATGTTGTAAAAGTCAGGGCAGTCTATGCGGATTGTGACGAGTGCCCTATTGATCCTGTTTGGCAATACGAGCCGTCTATGGTGGTTGAATCTTCCGAAGCTAAATACCACGCATACTGGTTTACAACAGACACGCCGCTTGATGGCTTCCGACAGATCCAAGAATCGATAATTTATAAATTTGGGTCTGATCCCAAAGTAAAAGACCTGCCAAGGGTTATGCGGGTACCAGGCTTTCACCACAACAAATCCACACCATTTATGTCAAAAATCATCCACTACACCGGCCAGCAATTCGCTTTTGATTACCTGAAAGACCTATTTCCACCACCACCTCGGAAAAAATGGTCTACCCCAAAATATCAAACAGATACCCCCATGGATGGAGATTTCAAGGGCCAGTATGGAGCAAGCGAAGGCGGTAGGAATAACCATGTCGTTGCCAGGATTGGTGGAATGATAAAAAGAAACTTGGATTGGAGTGAGATAGAAAACGAGGCGTTCAAGGAAGCTGCCGCTTGCTCCCCGCCACTCCCGGAACATGAAGTTAGATTGGCCCTGAAAAGCATGAGGAGTCACGCATGTTAGCTATCAAAGAACTTAAACTCAGACCTGTTCAAAATTTCATCGTTGATCAATGCCGGGCGGCGATGTCCATTCACAAGCGTTTGGTTCTCATGGCCGCAACTGGTTTGGGAAAAACAATAATTGCCGTGTGGATGATCAAGCAGGCCATACGGAAAGACATGAAAATTTTGTTTGTCTGTGACCGCATCCAACTGGTTGAACAGACCCACCTTGTGTTCAGTGATTACGGGATATCCCATGGCGTTATCATGTCGGATCATCCTGATTACGCTCCTGGGCTTCAGGTTCAGATTGCATCTGTTCAGACTTTGGCACGGCGTAAAATACATGAGTTTGATTTTATCATCATTGACGAATGTCATACCTGGTACAAGGCCCATGAAAAGATTCTGAGAATGAACCCCCATGCTTTTGTCCTGGGATTGTCAGCCACTCCATTCTCCAAAGGTCTCGGTAAATATTTTGATACTCACATCGAGCCGGTACCGGTGAAAAAACTTATCGATGACGGATATCTCTGTGATTTTGAAATTTACGGACCAGATACCATCGACCTGTCCAAGGTTCGGACCCGGGCCGGTGAATACCGGGAGGATGACCTTTCAGCCGAAACAGACAAACCCGCCATCATTGCCGATGTGGTGGATACTTGGTTTAAGCTTGCCAGGGATCGAAAAACCATCGTCTTTTGCACAAACGTTGCCCATAGAAGGCACCTGTCCCAACATTCTTGATGATGGGAAAGGACCAGGGGCACAGAGTCAAGCACAGGAGAAACGGCAGATCCTTCCGCAGAAATGTCCGTCATGTAATTTTTTAAAGCCAGGCGGTGTTAGGAAATGTCCGGCCTGTCAGTTTACACCGGAGTTTGTGCAGGATGTCGAAGTTGAAGACGGCGAGCTGAAGAAGATTAAACGGAAAGCCAGGACAGAATACAGCCTTGCGGACAAACAATCGTTCCTTGCTCAGTTGAATCAATACGCATCCCATAAGGACTTCAAGCAGGGGAAGAACGGGTGCTATGGGTGGAGTCTCCATCAGTACAAGGAAAAGTTTGGTTCTGATGTTCCATCCCGATTAGACTGGGGAGCAAAGGAAGAGATCAGCCAAGAGGTTAGAGGTTTCATAACTCATTTACATATAAAATATGCCCGTAAGAAAAGGGCGTAAAGGAAGGAAATAAAATGAAAAAAGATGAATTCATGAAAATGTATCCAGAAATTAAAAACCCGACACAAGAGCAAATTGAAAGGGCCATTTTTGCTAAATGTTACCTTGAAGCTACAAGAAAAATGACTGGTACCATGATCAGTATTTTCAATCAGCACGAGACATTTGTCAAAGACGTTTTGAAACCGTATGTGGAAACAGAGACATTGGTCATGGGTTTAGACGGTGCTTTCAGAAATAAAGAAGAACATTCAGTATACAAAGAACAGGAGCTCTTATTTATATGAAAGATTTAAAAAAAATGGAAGCAATTCAGGTTAGAAATGGTGATTCCCAGGTAATAACCCGGTCCTTTCAGATTGGGAAAATCAGAAACGTAGACGACAGGACAGTTGAGGCGGTGATTTCTTCGGAATATCCGGTTTCCCGATACGATGGAAACGAGATTCTTGTCCATTCTCCCGATGCCGTGGACCTTTCACGGGCTCCCCTTCCTTTGATCGTTGCCCATGATGACAGAACACTGCCCGTTGGTATCGTCGAGTCTCTAAGGATTGAAGGAACAGAGCTTTTAGGGGTTCTGAGATTCAGCAAATCACAGGACACAGTCTGGCAGGATGCCCAGGACGGAATTTTAAGAAGCCTGTCCGTTGGATATATCACAAACCGGATAGAACCACCTGAAAACGGTGAATACCGGGTTACTAAATGGCAACCTTACGAGTGTTCCCTTGTGGCAGCACCAGCAGACCCAACAGCAAAAATCAAACGAGATTTAAACCAAAATAACAGGAGCAATACCATGGACATTAACGACCTAAAGAAAGAACGTAAAGCAGAAAAAGACAAAATGCTCGTCTTGGCAAAAACCCGGACCCTGACAGCCGAACAAAAAACGGAACTGGCAGAAGTTAAGGAAAACGTGCGGACATTATCCCTTCAGATTGAAGCTCTTGAAATGGATGATACCGACGATACAACCCAGACCAGATCCACCACCCCGAAAATTGAACTGGGATCTACCTTGACGGATACCAGGGAATTTAAAGCATCCAAGGAATACGAACGGGTTTATGATAAATTCCTGAGATTCGGGAAAGGCCATGGGTGACAAGGAAGAGACCGCCCTCATGGTTGGATCGGGATCAGGTCAGCCCACAGGCGTTACCGTGGATGCCGAGGTTGGGAAAACCTCAGCATCGCCCACAGCAATTACCGCCGATGAAATTATAGACCTTGTCCATTCGCTGGGGCGTTCATACCGGAAAAGAGCCGTGTTTATGATGGCTGATAATACCTTGTTGCTTCTCCGAAAACTCAAAAATACGGATGGAGATTATATTTTCCAGGAATCCTTAAAAGCGGGGGAACCATCCACACTGCTTGGAAGGCCCATTCATATTTCTGATTCAATGCCAGCAGCCACAGCCGGATTGAAATCCATTCTTTTTAGTGATCTGTCCTATTATTGGTTGGCAGACAGGACCGGCAGATACTTTCAGGAATTGAGAGAGCGTTATGCCGAGCTGGGTCAGATCGGATACAAGGCAAACCAGAGAGTTGATGGCAAGTTGATTCTTCCTGAAGCCGTTCAAGTATTGCAGATGCACGCATAATAAATAAAACAATGGGGGGCCATAAAAAGCCCCTCTTTACATAAGGAAAAAATATCATATGTGTCCGGGTGATCAGCGAAGCGGCGGCATTGCCTTTGATCGTATATGAACGGGGCCGGGATGGTGCAAAGAAACGGGCCAGAAACCACACCTTGTATAAATTGCTGCATGACAGCCCTAATCCATATATGGATTCCTTCACGGTCTTTGAGATGCTCATTGCCGGGTGTCTCTTTCGTGGTAATTCTTATGCCCAGGTGGACCGAGACAGGGACGGTATTATAATTGCCCTGTATCCCTTGCAATCCAGCCAGATGACGGTGAAGGTTAAAAACAACACTGTCTTTTATGAATACCTCCAGGATGGAAAAATTCAAAAATTCAAATGGCAGGACATCCTGCACCTGAAGGGGTTGTCCTTTGATGGAATTATTGGTCTTTCTCCTTTATCTTTGTTGTCTGATACCATTGGTCAGGCCATGGCTATTCGTGAATACACCAGCAAATGGGCCTTTCTCCTGAAGATAGTCAAATGGTGGATTCTGCAAAATTCAGTGTGGTTGAGATTTGTCGGGCGTATAAGGTGCCGTTGAATCTGGTCCAGGACCATGAGAGATCCACCTACAGCAATGTAACCGAGCAGAATAGAAGTTTTGTGGTTCATACCCTTCAGCCCTGGTTGAAACGGGTTGAGCAGGTCTGCAATCGGATATTGTTCACGGAAAAAGAGAAGAAGAAATATTTTGTTGAGCATAAACTTGATTCTCTTTTGAAGGGTGATCAGAAAACCCGGTATGAATGTTACCAAATCGGGATTGATAAAGGATTCCTTTCAAAAAATGACGTTCGGGGGTATGAGAACTTGACCCCGGTCCCCGGTGGTGACGAATACCAGGCGGCACAAGTACAGGAACCTGTCCGGCAATTGACCAGATCCCAGGAAGAACCCACCAAACGGGACAAGGTTATCCAGAACTTTAAGCCTTTGATCAAGGATGCGGCCAGGGTCATTCTGGGCTATGAATGCGGTCTGCTTAAAAAAGAATTGGGAAAGCACCAGGAATCCCGGTCACAGCGTGGGAATGTTGAGTTTAAAACGTTTTTACAAGACTTTTACGCAAACGTATTGCCAGAGCAATTAAAGGCAAAGTATGGGCCTGTCCTTCGTTCCTTTGCAGACACAATCAAAGACCAGTCAGAGCTTGAAATGGGTGTTACCGGCACTGACCTGGAAGAATATATCCAGGAACACATTGACCATGTTGTGGGCGGCCATTCTCAAAACTCATTGAATCAATTGTAGGATCTGCTTGAGAATGAAAGCATGGAAACGGTTGAAACCCGGGTTGACGATTGGCAAAAGGACGACAGCCGGGCAAATAAGATCATGGAAAATCAAAGTATATCCACCAGCAACCGGATCTTTTCTGCCATTGCCTTTTATCATGGGTATAAAATCATGGTTCAGGCCCGGGGGAGTGCTTGCACTTTCTGTAAATCTGTTTCTGGTACTATCCTGGGCCGTGGTGAATACGCGGTTAAGGTAGGCAGTTATAAAGAAAATGATATGACAGTTAAAAAACCCATGTCCGCACCACCTTGGCACCGTGGGTGCTCTTGTTATTTGCGGCATGCATAAGTTTGGGCCATTGGCACTCTAACCTGCCAGTATTTATAAAAAGGTAGTGATTGCAATTCCGGTTTAAAAAACGGTCAGTCAAAGGAGTTCATTTTTCATTTGGAGAAAGCCCTGGGTGTGAACACCTGGGGTTTTCTTTTTTTGAGATTTAAATAGTCTAACCTGGTGGAACTTGGGTCTTTTTTGTGGTTGCTTTAGGGGAAGATAGCCGGTGCCGATAAGAATATTTATTGACACGGATAACCCATTTATTCTATATAGGCCCAAATTTTAAATAGTTGCATATTCTGTGATTATTGTTATTATTGATTCAGGAGTACGCACAAGAAGATGTTTCATCATATTTCAATATCCTTGCGCCAACCTTTAAGTAAGGAGATAGTATTATGATAAGTTTCAAATATGATAAAGAAAAAGCAGTTGCGGTCCTTTCTTATATCTCATCAAAGTTGCATGAAAACAGAATGGAATCAGGGTTTCATTCCATTTTTAAAACTCTTTATTTTGCAGAAAAAAAGCACCTTTCGAAATACGCAATGCCGATAACTGGTGATACTTACATTGCTATGGAATACGGCCCGGTACCATCAAAATCATACAACTTATTTAAAAGAATCCGGAATAATTCTCCCCTTCTTTCTGATAATGAAAAAGGCCTATTTAGGGTCGAAGGGTGGGTTGTGACGCCTCTTCAAAAAGCTGATATGGATGAATTGTCAGAGTCAGATATCTGTTGTATCGATGAATCTATCCAGGAAAACAAAGCACTTTCTTTTGGAGAAAGAACCGATAAATCCCACGGTCCAGCATGGAAAAAAGCACCTAAAGATGGAGAAATGGATTTTTGTGACATTGCTGCAGAGGAAGGAGCATCGTCTGATGTTTGCGACCTCATTAAATTAACTTCTGAAAATGAAATGTTTGCCGACTCTATCTAATACTCAATGCCATCATACTTTCCTGGTCTGTCATCAAGAGAGGAATTAAAAGAACGATTCAAACAAGAATCAAAAGTTGGGATGGTATTCAAAGCCTTTTCAAAGGATGCTCAAAAGGAAAAATATTTTGTGGTCGCCGGTATCTCTGAAGATCAAATTCTTGTTGGTCATGTTTTAATCAATTCAAAAATAAATAAGCACTTTGCCCCCACACCAGAGCTTGAGACTCTTCACATCCCTATTTATGCCCGTGATTATACCTTTTTACACCACGATTCCTATATAGATTGCAGAAAATTAAGAGATATGGATTTTGTGAGAATTGAGGATATGTTTATAAAAAATAAGGGCAAATACAAGGGGCATCTTAATCAAGGCACGATCAAGGCTTTAGTGTTTACCATCCAAAACGCTCCAACCATCAAACCAAAACAAAAGAAAAAATACGGCTACAAATAACCTACTCCTCCAAAGTCCCCAGCTCCCCAGGAGCATAGATCCAATTTAGGGTAACATTAGGGTAACATCTACCCGGAAACATGTCCCTTTTTAAGTAATGTTGTATTTATTTGTTTGCTATTGTTCATAGTTGTTAAGATATTGAAATAAAAGAGGATATACTTTATAATTTACCTGGAAGGGTTGGTATTTATTTGTTATAATTTACTTTAAAAGAGGACTCAAAATCCTCCGGGCGCAAGCCCTTGCGAGTTCAAGTCTCGCCTCCGGTACCAACTTTATAAAAGGGCCTTGAGAGTTTTTAATAAATACTCAAGACCCTTTTTTTGTGCCTTGTCAACGATTAGGTCAACTTTTACTTTTGCGGGTCAACTTTTTTATTGACTCTTTTTTCCTGCTTTGTTAAAAAAACTTCCATTCTTTTAATACCATAGAGCATGTCGTCTTTATCAATTGTGTTGTATCTGTCAAACATTTCCCGTGTTGAATGGCCGGTTATTTCCATTATTACAGAATCAGCAACACCGGCTTTTCTCATATTCGTATTTAAGGTATTATGTTGGGTGAAAATGTTAATCGTCTGAATTCTCATTATAAAAAGAGGATTGGTCGGATTGATCAAGCAGAGCACCGGATAAACCGCATTAAATTTATGATAAGGCAGCATTAAAAAAAACAAGTATGACGGAACCAATTACGGATAAATTGCTGGCGTTAGTTAAAAAATCAGAAAGCCATTATCACAGACTTGTCCTGCTTGTGGGGCCTCCGGGATGTGGAAAAACATCTGTATTGAATATCATGGCAAAAAAGGTTGGCAAGGATATTATTAATGTTAATCTTGTGCTATCAGAGCGTCTGCTTGAAATGGCATCGAAAAAAAGACCATTAAAAGTATCTGGCTTGCTTGATGATATTTTGGGTCCGAATCAAAAAATAGTGATACTGGATAATAATGAAATCCTGTTTGATTTTAATCTAAAACAAAACCCTTTGGCACTTTTACAGCAAGCTTCTCGAAATAAAACTATCATTGCGTCCTGGTGCGGGAAAACAGATGGTGGAAAACTCATATATGCAGAACCCGGACATGCTGAATATCAAACCTATAATACGACCGATATTCTAATGGTTCACATGAATAAGAAAATTGGATAAAGAGTGATCGACAATTTAAGATATTATATAAAAAAGGCAGACAAGATATGAAATATTCAGATTTGATACAATTTGATCCCATTGAAACAGTAGTTCAGCTCAGGGATGCTGATGAGATATCTGCTGCCAAAAAACTCGTAAGCACCTATGTTATTTCAGAAGAGATGGCAGAAAGATTGATCAATCTGATTATCCCTCAATTACAATTTGACAAACCCATGGACAATAAAGGGTTTCTGGTGGTGGGAAATTATGGGACCGGTAAGTCCCACTTAATGTCCGTTGTTTCGAGTCTTGCCGAAGATGACTCCTTGCTTGGGATGCTGGATCATGAAGAAACCAAAATAGCTGCCCAAAAGATTGCAGGTCGTTTCAAGGTCATTCGAACTGAAATCGGGGCAACAACAATGTCCCTTCGTGATATCCTTGTTGCGGAACTTGAGGAATGTTTAGATAACCTCGGGGTAAACTATACTTTTCCGGATGCTGGCACCATCTCCAATCATAAAAATGCATTTGAAGATATGATGAGTGAATTTTACAAGGTTTTCCCGGATCATGGTCTGCTCCTGGTGGTGGATGAACTTCTTGACTATCTTCGAACCCGAAAAGATCAGGAATTGATTCTGGATCTCAATTTTCTTCGTGAGATCGGTGAAGTCTGCAAGGATCTTAGGTTTCGGTTTATAGCCGGTGTTCAGGAGGCTATTTTTGACAGCCCCAGGTTTGCCTTTGTCGCAGACAGCATACGGCGGGTAAAAGACCGGTTTGAACAGATCCTGATTGCCCGGAATGATGTAAAATTTGTGGTGGCCCAACGCCTCTTGAAAAAAAATGCAGAACAACAGGCTAAGATCAGGGAGTATCTTACCACTTTTGCAAAATATTACAGCAATCTAAATGAACGCATGGATGAATTTGTGCGGCTTTTTCCGGTGCATCCTGATTATATTGATACATTTGAACGGGTAACCATTGCAGAAAAACGAGAAATCCTTAAAACACTTTCCATGGGAATGAAAGACATCCTTGACCAGGACGTGCCTGAAGATAGGCCCGGGCTAATTGCCTATGATACTTATTGGGACACCTTGAGGCAGAATGCCTCCTTTCGAACCATTCCGGAAATACGTGCGGTTATTGATTGCAGCCAGGTCCTGGAGTCTCGAATTGAGCAGGCTTTTACACGTCCCATATACAAATCGATGGCATTGAGGCTTATCCATGCTTTGTCCATACACCGGCTAACAACAGGAGATATTTATTCAGCTCTGGGAGCAACCCCTGCCGAGCTGCGGGATGGGCTTTGTCTGTATGATGCCATGATTGCAGAATTAGGAAGTGAAGAGCCTGAGCTTGATCTTCAAACCCATGTTGAAACCGTGCTTAGGGAAATCCATAAAACTGTCAGTGGTCAGTTCATCTCCTCCAACCCTGATAACCAGCAGTATTATTTGGATCTGAAAAAAACAGATGATTTTGATGCCATCATTGATAACAAGGCGTCAACCATTGGCGAATCAAAACTGGATCGTTTCTACTATGAAGCGCTACGACGGGTGATGGAATGCCAGGATACCACATATGCCACTGGCTATAAAATCTGGCAGCATGAACTGGAATGGCAGGAACACAAGGCGGCCAGGACCGGATACCTGTTCTTTGGAGCGCCCAATGAGCGATCAACGGCTGTTCCCCAAAGAGATTTTTATCTCTATTTTCTTCAGCCCAATGATCAACCCCGGTATAAAAATACTAAAGAGACAGATGAAGTTTTTTTCAAACTCAAGAAAAAGAATGAATCATTCCAGGCCAACCTGAAAAATTATGCAGCAGCCCTGGACCTTGCATCCACATCCTCCGGCAATGCCAAGGCCACCTATGAATCCAAAGCCAATGGTTTTCTAAGGAAACTGGTTCAATGGCTCCAGAAAAACATGGCAGAGTCATTTGAAGTGATGTATCAGGGCAGTTCAAAATCCTTAGCTGCCTGGGCCAAGGGTAAATCCATTAGGGAATTGTCAGGAATTTCTTCCCATGAAACCATCAATTTCAGGGATTTGATCAATATTGTTTCTGGTATTATTCTTGCCCCTCATTTTGAGAACAAGTCTCCGGCGTATCCGTTTTTTTCCATCAAAATAACCGGGAACAACAGGTCACAGGCTTCCCAGGATGCCTTAAGGGCTATTGCGGGCCAAAGCCGAACCAAGCAGGCCATAGCTGTTTTGGATGCCCTTGAACTCCTTGATGGTGAAAGAATAGAACCATACAACTCCCAATATGCCAATCTTATTCTTGACCGGCTTAAACAAAAAGGCCATGGTCAGGTAGTGAACCGTGGTGAGATCATTAAAGATGACCATGGCCTGGAATATTTAAATCCGGAATCGGCAAGACTGGAACCGGAATGGGCACTTGTTCTCATTGCCACACTTGTTTATTCAGGAGATATTATCCTGGTCATACCCGGCAAAAAATTTGATGCCACCTGTCTTAAACTCATGGCCGGAACTACCATGGATGAACTGACACGGTTTAAGCATCTGGAACAACCAAAAGAATGGAATTTACCTGCCCTAAAAGCCCTTTTCGAACTTCTGGGCATGACCCCTGGAATGGCCCAGCTTATTACCCAGGGAAAAGAAGAGCCTGTAATACAACTCCAACAGGCGGTGGAAAAAAAGGTCAAACGAATCGTATTGTCCCAGCAGATTTTACGTGGAGGCCTGATTTTCTGGGGTATGGATCTGCTGGCTGGCTCACCATTTGTAAAAGAGGCCAACAATCTTGAAAAGGCAAAAGTATTTTTTGAGTCCTTACAGGCCTATTCTACCCCCGGAAAATTGAAAAATTTTCAATATAATGCCCAGGAGATTGCATCATTCAATACATCCCTACAGGCCCTGGATGACATTGATGCCATCCAGCGGTTCATTTCTGACCTTGGCCCCATGGCTTCCTGGCTTTCTACTGCTGATGCAGTTTTGCCCAAAGATCATGAGTGGGTGGACAGAATGACCACCACTCGTAAGGATATAATCAAAGAAATCCAGGATCAGGATTTCAGCGCTCAAAAGCTTAAGTCTTCTGCCTTTAATAAAACCCTGTCAAGCTTGAAAAAAGAATATATCCATGTGTATATAGCTCTGCATACAAGGGCTCGACTGGGTGTGAATGATGATAAACGCAAAGCAACTCTAATGGGAGATCCGAGGATCCAAACCCTTCAGAAACTAACCATAATAGACTTGATGCCCCGGCAGCAGTTGAATGAATTTCAGAATCGGCTTGCACCGTTAAAAAGTTGTTTTTCCATGACAGAGAAAGATCTTGAAAAATCACCAATTTGCCCCCATTGCAATTTTAGACCTTCCGTTGAAAATTCGAAAGGAGACGGATCGCTGGTGTTAGATCAGCTTGATGAAAAACTTGATTCCATTCAGAGAAACTGGATGGAAACCCTTTTAGATAGCCTTGAAGACCCGATTACTAAAAGCAACCTCGATCTGTTAAAAAAGGATGACAAAAAGGCAATTGTTCAATTCATCAGCACAAAGGAACTACCCCAGCCCCTAGATCATAATTTTATTCAAGTATTAAAAGAAGCCTTGTCCGTGTTGACCAGAGTCACAGTAAACACAACAGATCTCCAAAAAGCTCTTCAAGTCACAGGAGGGCCTGCAACACCCGAAGAAATAAAAAAACGGTTTGACGAGTATATTGATGCACTGACAAAGGGCAAGGACCCTGCAAAAGTTCGGATCATTCTGGAATAGGAAAATTACATATTAGGTAAAATTGATACAAAGGATAGTCATATGGGCAGTAAAAAAACAGAGCTGTTTAAAACAAAAGTTATTGCAGCCCAAAAAGGTTCAGATAAGCTTTTTGAGGAAGTATTTGAGAATAGTCAGGGGCCGGTTACCTGTTTGGGTATGGAATTTGAAAATGATGAATCCCGCAGGGCTTATTTTACCGAAATACTGAGAAGAAAATTAAAAAATCCTGAATTCAAAAAGATTGAAGGCTTTCCCATTGGAGAAGACGAAGATATCCTGGCATTGTCTGATCCGCCCTATTATACAGCTTGCCCAAACCCCTGGATAGAAGATTTTATTGAAGAGTGGGAAGCACAGAAACCTGAAAAACCAAAAGGATATCAATACCATCGGGAACCATTTGCAGCTGATGTCAGTGAAGGGAAAAATGATCCTATTTACAATGCTCATTCTTATCATACGAAAGTACCTCATAAGGCCATTATGAGATATATACTGCATTATACTGAGCCAGGGGATATCGTATTTGACGGGTTCTGTGGAACCGGAATGACGGGTATCGCAGCACAGATGTGCGGGGATAAAAAGGCTGTTGAATCGCTTGGAGTTACTAAACTGTCTCCAAAACAAAAATATAAAGTTGAAAAAAATGGTATAATAAGAAATAAAAATGATCAAATTTTCTCATCCTTAGGAAATCGTTTTCCTATTTTATCAGATTTATCGACAATCGCAACTTTTATATCTGGGACATTGAATTCTCCGTGTGATCTTACAAAGTTTAACGAAATTACTAACAAAATAATTATTGAAACTGAAAATGAATTAAAATGGTTGTATGAGACACGGCATAATAAAATGGGCGTTGGGAAGATTAATTATATTGTATGGTCTGAAGTATTTATTTGTTCAGATTGTTCAGAAGAGTTCAGTTTTTATGATGGCGCCTATAACAAAGAGTCAAACAAATTATCCAAAGATCTCATTTGTCCGAAGTGTATGGCTACACATAAAAAAAGGACTTTGGAAAGAGCATTTGAAACAATTTACGATAGCTTGATTAAGCAGCCAGTTAGTCAAGTAAAACAAATACCAGTATTAATAAACTATAGCGTGGGAACAAAAAGATATACAAAAGCTCCTGATGAAAAAGATAAGCTTATCATAAATCGAACAAATAATTTTAATTTTGAAGATTGGTTTCCAAATGACAAAATTCCTCAAGTTGAACGTTTTTTTAAAGACGGGTTACATCTAATAAACATAAATAATACGACTAATTTTTATACTAAACGGAATCTTTTATGTGCCGCAAAATTATACAGCAAATTTACCTCAAATAATCAAAGACTTATTTTCACTTCTTTTTGTGATCGACACATCGTAAAACGAAATAGATGGCTACCAACTGGTCCAACGCGACCTTTAAATAATACTTTGTATTTTCCACCAATGTACGCAGAGGTGAATGTTTTCAACATCGCAAAAAGAAAATTAAAGGATCACCAAAAAGCGTATGATTTACTTAGTAGTAAAAAGTCAGTAGGAATAACTTGTCAAAGCTCTATAAATTTTCACAACATTCAAGATTCATCAATTGATTATATCTTCACTGATCCGCCATTTGGATGGAATTTAATTTATTCCGAGCTTAGTTTTTTATGGGAATCATGGCTCAAAGTGAAAACATATAGTAAAACGGAGGCTATTGTTAATGAGAAAGCTAATAAAACACTGAAAGATTATAGAAAATTAATAACTGATTGCTTTAAAGAAAATTTCCGAATTTTAAAACCAGGCAAATGGATGACCGTGGAATTTCACAACTCCAGCAATTCTGTCTGGACATCTATACAAGAAGCATTGACATCAGCTAGATTCATTGTGGCTGATGTGAAGACAATTGATAAAAAACAGGGGTCTATAAATCAAGATTTTTATAGAAGCGGTTCGGTAAAACAAGACTTAGCTATCTCGGCATATAAACCCAGTGAAATATTTGAAGATAACTTTGAATTGAAAGCTGGTACAGAAGAAGGAGCTTGGGTGTTTATAAAAAACCATCTTGCTCAACTTCCAGTCTTTGTTATTTCAAATGGGCAAATCAATTTGATTCCTGAACGTAAAAATTATTTATTATTTGATCGAATGATAGCATTTCATGTTCAGCATAATGTAACGATACCAATTTCAGCTGCTCAATTTTACAATGGTTTGTCCCAACACTTTTCAGAACGTGATGGGATGTATTTCCTGTCAGAGCAGGTGGCTGAATATGATCGCAAGAAAATGATAGGTGGAGGCCGACCCATCCAGCAGTCCTTGTTTGTATCTGATGAAGCTTCTGCCATTGAATGGCTCCGAAATCTCCTCCGTGATAAGCCCAAGAACTTTCAGGGTCTTAATCCTTTATTTATGAAAGAAATCAGTGGTTGGAATAAAAACGAGAAACCTCTGGAACTTTCAATCTTACTTGAACAAAATTTTCTGTGCTATGATGGCAAAGGCCCTGTTCCTTCCCAAATCCATTCTAATCTTTCAACCGATCATAAGGATATGCGCAAATTACAAAAGGATGATCCTGCTTTGATCGCAAAAGCAAAAAATCGTTGGTATGTGCCAGATCCAAACAAAATAGGCGATTTGGAAAAACTTCGTGAAAAATCATTGTTGAAAGAGTTTGAACACTACAAACAAGCCACAAAAAAATTAAAGATATTCAGGTTAGAAGCTGTCAGAGCAGGATTTAAAAGAGCATGGCAAGAAAAGGATTATGATATCATTATCGGTGTAGCAGAAAAAATTCCAAACAAGATTCTGGAAGAAGACTCCAAATTGCTCATGTGGTATGACCAGGCAGTTACAAGAAGTCAGGGATAAAAAGAATGTGATCGAATTATACGATGAACAGTATCAGTTCAAATCTGTACCCTTTTGTGATTAAAAATGGAGTGGCTATATGGGAATGAATGATCAAGAACTTTTAAAGCTGCTATCAGCGCATGAGTGGAATGATGTTGAATTTAAAGAAGCAAAAATAGGCGTACCAAAAAATGCCTATGAATCTGTTTCTGCTTTTGCCAATACCGAGGGGGGGCATCTGGTTTTTGGTGTAAAAAAAGATGGTTCAGATTTTGAAGTTGTTGGGGTTCTGGATGTTGATAAGGTCCAGAATGAATTCTTGTCTTCATTGCGCCAAAAAGACAAAATAAGCCAGATCATTGATGTTCAAGAACACCTGCATAAGGTTGATGAAAAAGATTTGCTTGTATTTTACATACCGGAATCTTCTCGATTTAAAAAACCAGTATATCTAAATGGAAATTTTCATCGAAGTTTTTTGCGCAAGGGGGCTTGTGATGTAAAATGTTCCCACGATGAAATGAAACGCCTTTTAAGGGATGCGTCTAATGAAAGTTATGATAGTGAGACGCTTGCCGGGATATCGGTAGATACTTTTTATGACGAGGGAACAGTTAATTGGTATCGGAAATATTTCAACCAACAGCAGCCTGGTAGACATGAAACTCTTTCAGACCAAGAGTTTTTATTGGAATGGGGTTTTATGAAAGAGGTTGAAGAAAAGTTGGCACCAACACGAACAGCTGTGTTGCTTTTTGGGAGGGACCGATATGTTCGGCAGATCCTCCCAAGGGCGATTGTTGATTATCAACGAATTGATTCTAATTTTATTGACTGGACACCGGAAAAACGTTGGGATGATCGAGTTGTTTTTGAAGAGAATATTATTCAAACATGGTTAGGGCTAGTTGAAAAATACATGCGACTTTCTGAAAGTTCCTTTTCTGTTGATTCAAAAACGTTAAGACGCAATGATGATCCGCCGGATTATATTTCATTTCGCGAAGCCGCCATAAATCTTCTTATTCATCAGGATTATGGCGATCACTCAAGAAAACCGGTAATAAAATTTTTCAAAGATAAAACCATTTTTTGGAATCCTGGAGATGCCTTTGTGAACAAAGCAGAATTGCTGGAAGCCAGTGAGAAGGAAGTCCGCAATCCGTCTATAGTGAATGCATTTCGGCGAATTGGTTTAAGTGATCAGGCGGGTACTGGTATTCGGTCCATTTTTTATAACTGGAATTATCTGGGAAACACACCTCCTGAGGTCATAAATAACAAATCTGCTAAAACCTTTGAGCTGTCCCTGTTAAAAGAGAAACTTCTTTCTGAAGAACAGATTGTTTTCCAATCTTCAATCGGTGTGCATTTATCTCCAGAAAATGCGTCTGTTTTTGCATATGCCTGTAAGCATGATAAGCTAACACTTACTGACATAAAGGCGATTACGGGAAAAACAACATTGGAATGCCGAAAAATAGGTGATTATTTAGTTGTTCAGGTCTTGTTGCAAAAGGTTGATGACAAAAGCTTTGAGTTTGCCGAGCACCTTAAGGCTCGTTTTGTAGAATCCAATACGGATTCAGTCTCAACGGATAGTGTTCAGGTCGATAATGATGCAAGTACAGACTTGACCACTCCAAGTGTACAAGTCGATGCTGTGACTGTTCAAAAAATCCATGATCGTAGTAAACAAGTTATCAAATTGACTGAGAACCACCGCCTGATTTTAAAGCTTTGTCAAGCGCCTAGAAGTCTGGCTGAGTTGCTGAAAAACACTGGTTATAGTAATCGTGGCTATTTTAAGAAAAATTTTATAAATGCCTTGATTTCCAGTGGCTTAATAAAGATGACCAAGCCGGACAAACCGAATGCCAGTAATCAAAAATATGTTTTGACAGATGGAGGGTTTCGACTTGTACACGAAGATTAGAAACTTGTGTACAAGTCGTTACTTATGCCATAGGAACTTGTTCATTCAACCACTGCACAAGTTGATAATAACAAGACTTATACTTGTGCACAAAAAAATAACCAAACACATATTCAAGTCATATGCAGTTTTCTGGGAGTTAAAGAGGATTGTCCTATGATTACGGAATAGCAACACAGCACTATTCATAATTGCATCTGCAAAATAATTGAAGAGCAAATTTTATGGGCTCAGACTATTTGCCGGGTTTGGATGCCGTCAAGTGATGCCGTCAAGTGATGCCGTGGTCAAGGTTCCTAAGGACAGCCTGAAATCAATTTTTGTTGACTTAAATCCGGAGACTGAAAAAGCCAGGATTTCTTATGTTGCAGCGGCAGCCAAGGTGGCAGACGCATTGGAAAATTCTTCCAGCAGGGAAGAAGGTCATGTGCTTTTGGCGCCCATGGATTCTAAAGTAATTCCATTGCCCCATCAGATTCATGCTTTGTCCAGAGCTGTCTCAAACGATCGGGTCCGGTACCTTTTAGCGGATGAGGTTGGTTTGGGAAAGACCATAGAGGCAGGTTTGATTCTACGGGAGCTCAAGCTGAGGGGATTGGTCCGGCGCACCCTTGTGGTGTCACCTAAAGGGATTGCCACCCAATGGGTCAGCGAGATGCAGGCCCACTTTAATGAAAAATTTCAAATGATCTTGGGTGAAGATTTGAAAACTCTTCACCGGATTTCTGCCACTCCCTGGACTCTATTTGACCAGGTGATTGTCTCTCTTGATTCTGTAAAACCCATGGACAAACGGCAAGGATGGTCAAAGGAAAAAATAGATACTTATAATCAGACCCGGTTTGAAGACTTGGTGACCGCAGGCTGGGATTTGATTATCGTTGATGAGTCCCATCGTCTGGGGGGCAGCACAGACCAAGTGGCCCGGTATAAGTTAGGAAAGGGGCTTTCTGAGGCCGCACCATATCTGCTCTTGCTTTCTGCCACCCCACACCAGGGCAAAACAGATGCGTTTCATAGATTGATAAGCCTTCTGGATGAAACTGCTTTTCCAGATATGGAGAGTGTTACAAAAGAACGGGTTTCCCCTTTTGTGATTCGGACGGAAAAACAAAGAGCATTGGATGCCACTGGAAAACCATTGTTTAAGCCCCGACTGACTCAAATGTCTCCGGTTTGCTGGGAAACTCGGCATCATCTTCAAAAACTTTTGTATGAGGCGGTAACAGATTATGTCCGGGCTATTAATTTTGTTTTTCAGGATTCTGTGGAGTTCCGGGTTCGTGAAGTTCTGGAGGAAAAGTTATCCATTATCTTTAAGGAATTCGGGATTGATAAAACCGGTGATGTGCTTGACTCTGCCCAGGCAGGTGAAATTTTTGAGGAGATCTTTACATCGGCAATCCTGAATCCGGATGAAATTGAGCAGTCCGTTGATCATTCTCTGGCCAGGATTAAACATGAAATGGATGTGATCCAAGAAGAGTCTGCCGTTTATAGCATATCAGATGAACTTGATATCCATGCGGCCCAGCGGTTAAGGTCCCACCCCCTTCCCCATTGGATTGAAAGAATGATCACTTCCTATTTAAAGACCCAAGGGGGAAAATCAATCAGAAAAAGGTTTTGGTGGGAATTGCACTGGCCGGATAAGACGGTGGATAAAAAAGTGGTGTTCAATTCAAAAGATGCATTGAAGTATGCAGGAACAAATCTGCTGAACCTTGAAAACCCAAAGGTAAAGGGCCTTACACTACAGATTCCCCAGATGGCAAAGTCCCAGCCCATACCACGGGTGAATATTTC
>Ga0307987_1000723_pt1 | contig 19316 bp, 14 predicted proteins | sample EllFjometagen181_FD_203157 | JGI IMG/M metagenome (GOLD analysis project Ga0307987, IMG submission 203157) | Marine microbial communities from Ellis Fjord, Antarctic Ocean - #181 | ecosystem: Environmental > Aquatic > Marine > Unclassified | place: Southern Ocean | collected 2014-10-08
ATCTTCTTCAATGATTCTTCTCATATTTTCAACTATGAAAGCTGGTTCAAATCTAGAAGTAAGTCTTTTTCTAAATTTAATCAGTTTCTTTAAAGATTCATCATCTTCCGTAGAGATTTTAGAATCTACTTTTTTAATTTCCTCATCCACTTTTTTATCATCAACCATTGTAGCTCCTTTTACATCCATTCATATGAGGTCTTTCCATCAACATCGTATACGACAACGTTTTTAAATAGTATGCCCTCTATCTCGTAAGGTAATGTTATATGCACGTATGACTGTGTATATGTTAATACTCCCCATTCCAATCCAATATTTCCATCTTTTATATCATTAAATAATCTTTCTACAGAAACATTGGTAACATTAAAATCAATTCCTTCTCCATAAACGTGTCTTGATTCATTATGACCACCAGTAGTGGTTCTAGCTTCTTCCGGTGATAATATCCCAGCAGTTATATTTATTCCACAAACTTCCGAATCGTTAAATACTTCTTGGTCTATATAATACTCATATATTGGAACTACAAATTCAGACCAAACTCTCTTGATATTTTCTTCCTTCTTTCCAGTTAAGATAGCCATTGGCCTTCCAGGTGTTTTCCAGAGAAAGTTTCTTATATCAAATGCCTGTTCAGGACACTTTATTGTAGTGGACGTAGTAGAAGTAAGCTGTGACTTAACACTTTCGTCACTTAATATTTTTTCTGATTCAATGAGGGAAATAACTGTTTTAGTACTTTCAGCTATAGCTTTAATAGTTATAATAGCTTCATTAATAATTTCTTCAGTAAAGCTAGAGTACGTTGCCGGAGCAGCAGCTATTGCCTCCTCAAAAATCTTTACACTTTCCTCACCAGCATTTACTGATGCAGGAGTAGGTAACTCACTTTCTCTCACATATTCAGCCATTAGTCTCTCCAGTATTTGAAGATTTTAAACCATTAAATGAGTTATAATGTCTACTCAGATCGCCTTCAGAATCTACAGCAAAGTACTTAAGAAGTATTTTATTTTTTAATGTAGTTATACCTTCGTCTTCGGTAGGAGTAGATGCGAAATCTAAATACTCTGAATTAGCAATACTCTTTGCAAGACTTTCAAATTTACTACTAATATTAAATAAGCCTCTACTAGCTAGTTCTAAGATGTCAAATGAATCATCACTGACTTCAATATTAACCTTTTCCAATGGTTCCAATACAATCATTCCTTCAGGGAGAACTGAATTTCCATACTCTGAATTAACACCATTTAATAAGGATGAAATAGGAGAAACTTTATCTTCTTCACTATTATAAACATCTCCTGTTACTTCATCAATTATTGGAAAGTCTAAACTCCAACCAAATTGAGGATCAAGCTTTTCAGTACTAAGTAAAGCTAAACCTATTTTGATTGTTTTTATAAAAGAATCTACAAGTACGATATTCAAATCTTGTATGGTCTGAGCATCTAGAATTGAGACATCATAATTTAAAAAGAATTCAGCAGGTATATTAAGTGTTTCCGCATCTAGTTCTTCTAAATCGCTTCCACTGTAAAAAGTCTCTGTATATGCTCCGACTGTTATTTCAACTGTAGTTTCGATAGACTTCTCTAATCCAAGAACTTCGTCATATTCTATTACCGCTGAAATCAATTTGATGTTGCAATTGTTTTTTTCTGTTTTGTAAGTTAAACCTTTAGGAAGTTTCATTTCAAGTACTTTTGAAAGAATTTCACTCGTGTTAATTGATAAGGGTTGAAACCAAGGATCAGGTTCAACTATTGAAACTTCCCACGGGTCTATTAATTCATAAAAATATTTTTTCATATAATTCACCTATGTTACTACGTCATAAAAATCTAGAAAATCAATCTTCTTTAGAAAGTTAACAGAATTGAAAGTAGTAACCATAACTCTTTTAACCACCCTATCTTCATCCTTATTAGTTCTACTGAGATGATCAAGAGTGAAATACCCTGATGCGAATTCAGTACCACCCATAGGAGTAACAATATACTGATTAGGTTCAGAATCAGGATCATTAATATCCCAATTTGGATTGAGTTCATAACTTACATACTGAAACTCTATTCTTACTGCTGAAGTTCGCCAAGGATTCTCTATCTCTACATCTTCGTCATAGATGGCTATATCCTGGGTCTCAAAGATTTTATGTTCAGCAGCTAAATACCACTCACGTTCTGATGGTTTCTCTAGCCAATATTTCATAACTACGCCGTCTTCATTACCTTTATGATACCTAAGAAACATATAACGTAAATCGGCATAGAAATGCAAAACATTATGACCGTCTTCCATCTGAATTAAGTCAAGTCCAACTTGTTCCGGTTTGCAATCCATATGATTATGATGAACATACTGTAGATATTTGTCTTGATGAAGTCTAATACCTCTTTCTTCTCTAGTACAGCTATCCCAAGTTATTTTAGAAAGTCCACTAGTTAAAGTAGCATCTATAATTTTATCAATTACATCTTCCTCACTGTCTGATGAATATGAAACACCAAGATCATACTTACTCATGAATTTATCTTTAACTCCAGGCCACTCATCTTTAATGAATTTTCTCTTGGTCTCTTCAATAGCAACATCTGCTCTCCTAATATCAGTAGCATAAACATTATAACGGTCAGTGTTTTTAAACATATACTGGAGAAAAGCTATTCTTACTGTAATATCAAAAGCTTTAACCTCATCTATCATTTGACTAACAGGAAGATGAGTACGTTTTACTGCCTTAACTATCTCATCAATATAATGAGTTTCTCTTTCTCTTTTATCACCTGTAGTAAAAGTAGACGATTCAAAAGAATTCTCATAGAAATGTTTGAGTATTCTCAATAATGAACTTACAATAAGAGGAGCAACATAAATAGGTCTATATCTATCTAGATCTTTATGATGTTGACCTCTATGCTTAGTATTAATTGAAGCTGGATTATTTAGAATATCATTTTGTTTCTTAGCATGCTTCTTTAAAAGCTTGCCAACCCCTCTAATACGATTTTTATTGTCCTCTTTCTCAGCTATTGCTGATATACGAAGATAACCCTTGACTTTTTCAAGGGTATCAAATCCTAATTCATTGTCATATCTTTCACCTAATATAAGAGCTATTTCAGCTAGTCTACCTACCCCTGATTCTATCTCAGGTGGTAATTCTTTAGGTGGAAGCTTAGATTGAAGTTCGTCATAAGCAGTAGCATGACTATCCCACTGATCTCTTGGGATCCCATCATCTAACCTATGTACTGATACTCCCTTTATAGTGAAATCTTTATTAGTAGTCATGCTTCTTCTCCTTAAACGTCCATTTTATGCTTACGGTATTCTATATGTATTTCCATTCTAGGCTTCTGACTATACCATTTGTTTACATATATTCCACTACATTGAGCATCATCTTTCCATATTACGCTATTAAGTGCATCTAATACGGATTTGGTATAGTTATCACCATCAGGTTTAGTAGGAGGTTGTATGGCACCAGTCTCTCCTAAATACATTCTCATTCTACTGGCTGAATTAGGCATCTTTTTAAAAACATCTACTGTAATTTCTACTGGTCCAAGAACAGGTATCCAATTATCAGGTAACTTCATTTGAACCATCTTACGAAGCTCTATTTTATAGTCTCTAGACTTAGGTTCATCATAAGTTCTAGTTCCTGCAAATTTCTTCTCTTTACCTTTACCTTTCCAGACTGCTGTATTTCTAGGTCTACCTGCTGCTACAGTACTTCCTAAAACAACTAGATCTATTTCAAACCAAGGATTTTCAGTATCAAACTTTTCTTGAAGAATCAAAGCTCTCTTTATTTCAGCTTCAGTAAAAGTCTTTACTAACTCTTCCTGTATTGCGCTTGGTCTATCTTCATGTGCCATTAGGTCTCCTCTCTTCTCTTTTCATTTCTAAGAGAAATTTCTTTTGAATCTTCTGCGGATACTATCCAGCACACTGTTGTAGTAACAGTAACGGTTTCTCCTTTTGCAATGTATCTAAATAAAGGATTTAGTGTATTCATTTGTGCCTTATAACCGATAACTCTTACTAATCTACCTGATTTTAGATTTCCAAGTTTTACTTCTTTCTCCAGTTTTTCAGGAGAAAACTCAGGTAGTGCCAGATATTCTTCCATAGTAAAGATTGGATAAGAACCTTTTACATTTTTTAAATTTGCTTTTAATGTTTTATCCACTGTTATAACCCCCTACTAACCATTTCAGCTTTATCTTCTTCAGATACTAACCAAAATAAGCTCCCGAATAAAATACCTTCACCTACTCCGTCTTCTTTGACTTCGTATATAGGGTTGACTCGATTGTTTTTTAACGTCATATCTTTTTCCGGTCTCAGTATATCACCTTTAGCGTATGTCACAGTCTCATCAAATCTACGTAAAGCACGATACTCTTCATAAGTAAGAGCCATATAAGTTCTAGATACTTTTTTCAAGTTTTCTTCTAATGTTTTATCCACTATTACATCTCCTAAGCGGTTTCTTTCTCTTCTTCTTCATACCAGCCTTTTGAAATAAGAAATAGATAAGCTGTACTTTCTTTAGGTTCTGGAAAGTTATACTTAACTTCAGCATCGTACCTAGCTAAAGCAGCATATTCAATGTCTGCATAGGTACCTAAAACATATCTCTTACTATCAAACATTATTTCAGCTTTCCAATTACCAGAAAGAACTCGATGTACTCCTCTTATCCCGGAGCTATTATCTGTTCTTAACCCTTGATTCTGATTATTGAGTTGCCTAGAAGATGATCTAATCATATGCCATCTATTGTCAGCTTTATTTCTTTTTCTATGATCAATTTCTTCTTTAGGCCATTCGCCTGTCATATAAAGATAAGCAAGTCTATGTGCCTGGTACTTTTTCCCTAGTATTCTTATTACCCAATAACCTCTTCCATTTATTCCACCTGCAACATCTCCGACTTTACAATTTTTACCACCTCTCACAGCTTTTGCTCTAGTAAAATTGCCAGTATTAGGGTCATAATGAATGTGCTCTTTTAATATTTCACATGTTAAATCATCTAACATATATCCCCCTACAGAAATAAAGTCTTTCCTGTTTCATCTCTATTTAAATCTATTTCTTTAAGATGGTTCCAAAACTCTAAATTCCATTTAGCATCTGCTAATGCATCATGCTCATTTTCGGGTTCTGGAAATTTAATATTACCTAATCGCATAGCTTCTTGCTTAAGATCGTAAGTGAACATCGGCCAGTTTTCAGGAAGATCAATCATAGCTCCAAAGAGTTGACATAGAACAACCCAATCGTACGCTGAGTAGTAAGCCCAGAACTCAATATCTTCTTTCTTAGTATCCACACCAATGAATTCAATTAGTTTATCTCTAATTTCATCATTAGATAACCTAGGTTTCTCTTCTTCACTAGGAAGAATTCTAATAACGTTCTCTTGAACCCACTGATTGGCTCCTTCTTCATCGAATTCATTACTAATCTCATAGAACTCTCTTCCATCACTAGCTACTATTCCTATACTAATAAGGTCAATAATAATACCGTCCTCATTAAATTCTGTATCAAAGAAAAATCTTGTCTTCGTATTCATATCTTCAAACTCCTTTTACTATTCTTTAGTAAGGTATCTTTATGAACTATATCACTAGCTCTAGGTCCATAACCTAAGTAATCTACTTCTGGAACACGACCTAAAAATTCTATTAACTCTTGAGATGTTCCAAAATAGTTAGCAAAGTTGAGAAATATAGTGTCAGGTCTAAGTATCCACAACATTCTTTTATACTGCTGAATGCTGAATGTAGCTACTCTTCTCTTTTTCTTAGTAACTGTTGTATATTCAGGCAGTACATCAATCTTTTTCCAAGTTGTTTCAATAGAATCAGGATAGAAAGGTCCAGACCAACCATCTGTATAATCAGCTTGATCTTCATCATAAGCATTAGCAACACGAATAGGATATGTCCTTATTACCGTAATAGTCTTCCCTAAATAATGAGGATGAACTTGTGCATCAGACATAGCAGCAGGGACAGTTATTTCTCTACTAGTACAGTGAGGATAAGCTAACCCTGAATTAATAGATAAATCTAATCCTTGAGGTACTTCCATAAATACTGTTCTATCCCTATCCATTTCATACTGAAGGTCATAAGCTAATATCATACTATTAAAACATTTCTCATCTTTAGCTAAAGAAGCACTCCTTCCAATCTTTCTTACTAATGCTGCACCAGTACCGCTAAGAGTTGAAGATATTCCTTTTAAGCTGTTACAGCTTTCTTCAAATCTATCTCTTTCCTCAATAATTGCTGCTCTCGGATGAATTTTAACTCTGTTCTTGTCTATATTAAAAATCTCCAACTCTTTCATAAATTCTTTAGGATCTATGATGGAGCCAGCACTTATATAAATAATAGAGTCAGGATTAATAATTCCTGATACTGGAAGAAAGTGAGTTATCATTTTTTTACCGTTTATATAGAAAGTGTGACCAGCATTTGCACTGGCGTTTGATACGGCAATATCAATCTCAAATCTTTCCCCAATATAGGATGCTACCAAACCTTTACCAGTTGAACCAAACTGTCCATCAATTAATATATTTAACTTCCCTTTCTCTAACATTCTTTACTTCTCCTAACTAAATGGACTAAGTGGTGATTCCAGCCAATTCTCAATCGAGTTTCTTACTCTAGAATGTACAGCATCAGGTATTCCTGTAAATGCAGCTAACTTACTAGCCATTGATGCTCCAAGATGTTTACCTACATTAGCCCTCATAACATTAAGTCCTGCCATATTATCTAAGAATGAAGAGAGACCCATGTTTTGTCTAAGTAACGCTATGTTAGATGATGCACATAGAGTAGGATACATATCAGTCAAAGTTAAAGTAACATCAATACATAATGGGTATCCATTAGGAGACCAAAGTCCTTCACTTCCTCCACGTACAAATGTAAAGTTGGTGATCATTCCCATATCGCAGTTCATATAGCCAGGACTATCTATTCTTAGTAACATAGGGCTTTTATATGAATCTGGTTTTACCTGACGAGGGAACGCTAATGCAAATAGACAAAGAAACGGTACATACACATATTCAAATATAGACTGAGGATCACCATAAGGAGATATAAACTTGAATACAAGGTTATAACTCTTTTCAAATGATGATGATTTCCAAATCTTAGGAAATACAATATTCTCGCCAGCAGCCATACTCTCAGTACTTCTAGATACTGATCCAGCTACAGCCCTTGCCACAGAAGCTCCACCTGCAATCAAGTTCTGCCACATACCACCTTCAGAATTTGATCTGGAATCAGAATCCCCTTTACCGCTTCCATTTGGATTTCTATCACCAGTTCCAGTAAGGAAAGCCAACTCTCTTGCTTTGTCAGCAACTCCTTTACTAACCCCTTCCATAGATGATTCAGACACATCATTAGTGGCTGACTCAGATACAGTAGTAGAACCATCTACATAGAAACTTATTCCATTACTCCAGAAGTCAGGTAGACTCAAGTCTACATACTTATTTACATTGAATCCTGACATGCTAGGACCAATCATTTTAGATCCAACCTCATTAAGAAGTACATTAACCATACTTCTCCACTCAGGAAGATCTGTTCTGAAACTATAAAATCTAAGATCTCTTTCTTTAGCTACACTCTTAGTCTTTTCTCCATCGTGATAATAGTTCTCTTTTCTCATTCCAGTACGATTAGCTAATCCAAGTGTTCCTGTAGTGTCTTGAATGTTTTCATCTGAATCTGTAAACAGTCCTGATAATGGTTTGTCGTCAATATCGTTCCCATCAGGTGTAGCAGGTTGTTCTATCAGTCCTTGCGAAACAAGAATGTCATATTTTTCTTGTGCAAGTTTACCTTCTTTAAATTCCGGTCTACCTGGAATAAAATTTATAATATTTGCTTGTGAAAAGAAAGTCTTTAAAAAAACTCTTGCATGTGGATCACACATGTTATTAAATGCTAATGGAGCACCTAGAATCTTTTTACTTATTTCTACATTTATTGAATCTGCCATAATTCTATCTCCGAATATTTAAAATATAATTAAATATTTGTTTAAGTAAATAGATAAAGTGCAATCCCGAAAGATTGCACTTTATCATATTTAACCGTTAGCAATACGTGATATCGAATCAGGTACCACTTCTGCGCTCTGAGTCTTTTGTGAGGAACTGTTACTTCGACTATCAGTTCCAGCAAAAAGATTTGCTACGTTACTCGTATTAGAATTCTCAGTCTTACTTCCACCAGCTACCTGTTCAGGCATCTTGATTTCGACTTTAGGAGGATTCTTAGAGTTAGTAGCAGTCTCTCTATTAGTTGTAGCAATATCAGAAAGTAAACTAACCATTTTACCCCACATTCCTTTTTCTTCTCCCTTGTTCTCAATATTAGGAGCTTTAGGTTTAGGAGTACTAGCAGCTAATGAAGCAGACTTTTCAGTCATATCCATAGTAGAGCCAGTAGCGAGATCTTTAACTTTGCTAGCAGCCATTCCAATTATACCACCACCAGCAGCAAATTTACCGACACTTTTAACAGCACCTTTAATCTTGCTAAACATACCACTTTCTTTTACCATGCTACCAGAAGCGCTAGCTACTTTATCAGTACGTTCTGCCATTCCTGCTGCACCAGCTATAGGAACAACATTCTTAATACTACCAGCAAACTTACCATCTTTATAAGTAGCAATAGATTTAGGTTTGATATCTTCCATCTTACCAAAGGCAACAACTTTAGATACTTCACTAGCCCTTTTACCTACTTGACTAGCCCATTTACTACTCATAGCTTGTTTAAAGGTTTCTTTAGCATTACCTGATTGGAGTGCTCCTAACATCTTTTTAAATCGAGTTACTCCAGCTCTTCCCATATTAAAAACCATATTAACTAAACCAGCTCTTTGTACAGGAGTAGCTTCCATAAATCCAGGTAAAGCTTCAGCTTCTTTATAGTGTTTATCAAAATCATAATCAAATAATTTATCTGCTTCTGATTTAGTAAGCTCAGTCATACCTTCTCTATTGAGATGACCATAACCGATAGTTGATTTACCTACAGAGTCTTTGTATTCCTGTAAGCTAAGACCTTCATGTCCCTTAATCCAAGCTTTGGTTTTACCCATAAGCCCTGATACAGAGTCTTTAGTCTTAGTAAGAAAACTAGGTTTCTCAGCATTGCCACCGGATAGTGCATCTTTGACTTTATTAATACCCATTCCGATTATTCCACCACCACCAACAAATTTACCTACACTTTTAACAGCACCTCTAACCTTACTAAACAGACCACCTTTCTTCTCTATCTTGCTATCTTTTTGGTCTGTTTTATTACCGGTTGCTTCATTAAAATAAGCACTTCTATCTTTTGGATCTAGCTTCATCATTTTATGTCTTTGAGAAGGAGACAGATCATAAAAGTCCTTTTTCTTAGATGCTTTAGGTGCTGAGCTTTTTGCTTTAGGTTTGATACCCATTGCTCCAGCAATAAAACTAGTAGGAACGAGATCAAGCAATACTGAACTCAATGCTCCGGCAGCGCCAACACCTGCTTTCTGAATTACAGAAAGCGGTTCATGCTCCGGACCAACACCCATAATCTCATCAGCATTTTTATATCCGTCATAAGCACCTTTAGCGCCAGAGGCAATAGCTATCCCCCAACCTATAGGACCAAGTAATCTACCAGCTAGTTTAGCAGCAGTCTTAACACCCAATTTTTTAGTAATATTAGATATTAATCCTGGTTTAAGAAGTTTACCAAATCTCTTAGGAAGCTTATCTTTCAACTTCGTAAGCAGTCCACCTAGTTTACTAACTTTAGTAGCACCTTTAGTTATACCAGCAGTTGCTTTACTTGCTTTGTCCATATTAGCAGTAAGTTTAGTCATTCCTTTAGTCTTACCGAGCATACCACCTAACTTTGTTTTACCTATAGCTTTTATAGCACCTTTTACTCCTGGGATCTTTGTCAAAAGACTACCAGCTAAAGCCATAGCTTTACTACCCATTAAAGCCATCACAATTGAACCTACTCCACCTATAATAGTAGGAATAAGAGGAGCCATAAACATTAACAGCCTACCCCACATACCTTTAGAATGTTTAAACATCTTTCCAAGAACACTGCGAGTACCTTTAGATGCTTTAAGCATTGTACTTTTGTACTTTTCAGCTATTTTAGCTTTTGCATCAGTTATACGACTAGCTTTAATACCAGCAATACTTCCAACTTTTTTCTCAAAAGACTTGACTCCTTCACCAATCTTTCCTTTAAAGATTTTATTACTTGCACCAATCTTTCCTTTGGCTTCTCCTGCTAAATTAGAAAGTTTGGTTCCAGTACCTTTAAAACTTTCAAAACCTTTTTTAATTCCATCAAGTTTCTGAGTAGCTTGTTTCCTTAGACCACGAGCTTTAAACTTAGCATCGAAAGCCATATCGGACATTTTATCTCTAAGAGAAGTCTTACCAAATAAACCAGAACCATCTGCTTTACCTCCCCCTGGACCAATACCAGCGCCATGAGGACCAGAACCATCTCTTTTAAATAAACCTTTTAATTTAGAGATACCAGTACTAACTCCACCTTTTAACTTACCTGCAATTTTCTCTTCAGCTATAGTTACAGGGTCAGTAGCTTTACGGATTGGAAAGACAACACTTTTACTTATGCCAACTATCTTGACATTAGTTATTTTACCTCTGAATAGCTTCTTAGCAATACCACTAGCAGCACCTAACGATTTCTTAGCAACTGTGGCAGCACCTCCGAGAAGTTTCTTACCTACAAATCCAAACGCACTAAATAATTGTTTTCCAGCCCACATAGCGCCTTCACCTAATCCTTTAAGTGCTTTCATAGCTGGATCAGCGACAAGTTTCAAACCTTCCCAGAGTCCTTGACCACCTAGTTTAATAGCGTTCCAAGTACCTTCAGCTAACAGTTCAACACCTTTCCAAGCAGCTTGTCCGGCAGTTTTAAATACTCCCCAGGCTCCTTCAATAGTAGCTTTAATAGCTGGACCGACTGTATCGACTAAGGCTTTTCCTATACTTCCAACCATGTCTGCGATATCTTTAAACATGTAAGCAACATCGCCTATTACTTCAGAGAGATGACTTAACACATCTTTAGCTGCTTTTAGCATTTTACCAGGAATAGCAGCAATATCACTAACAAAGTTCTTAATCTTTTCACCAATACCAACAAAAGGTCTCTTAATCTTATCCATCATCTGACCGAAGAAACCTTTGGTATCGTCAAACTGACCATCTGGTCCTTCTGTATTGATACCCATCTTCTTAGCAATGTTCTTAACAGTCTTACTGACTCCACCAAGATTTCTTTGCATAAATTTAAAGATCTTATCTGTAAACTTAGCATTCTTAACCATTGCTCCAAAGCCTTCGTCTGGACTGGCAGATTTAATAGATAATTTAGTATCCTTGTCTTTATGAGGACCACCAGCAGCAATATCAAAAGCAGCTTTTTTGTCAGATACTATTTTATTACGCTCTCCTTTTGCAGCTATTCTTTCTCTATCTTTAAGCATTGATGCCGTGTTACTTTTTTCTCTAGATATCTTATTAATTTCTCTCTTTTCTTTACGTTTAGAAATTCTAAGATCTCTCTTTTCTTTACTTAAGTCTCTAGAAGCATTTGCAGCTGCAGACTTTTCTTGATTCTTTAATAACGAATCAGACAAAGTTTTTTCAAGAACTTTTGCGCTAGGTAATTCAGGGATGGGTAACTTAACTTTAACTACTCCTAGAGCAGCTATAACTTTGGGTTTATGTTTAAGCAACTCAATAAGTTTTTCTTTATTATATTTAAGATCCTTAACAGATTTGAGAGTTATTCCACCCTTCTTTGCTACTGCTTTACGAAGATCACCTATTTTAATTGTTGCAATATCTTTCGTGACACTTACTTCTGCTTTCATATCAGGTGTTATACCTGCTCTTCTATCAGCAACAGCGCTACCAATGGCTTTATCCATTCCAGCACCAGTACGATAGTCGCCGTCTTTCCGAAGTAATCCCATTTCACCGTGTCTTTCTTTCAATCTTCCAGACATAGCTTTAAATGCATCAATAGGAGCTTTAAGTACTTTACCTAAAACATTTCCAATTGCTTCTTTTACAGTTGTTAAAGAGTCTTTAATAGGTTGAAGAACATTTTCTTTCATCATATCTGAAAAAGATTTACCAAATTGTATAGCGAACATGTCGTTAAACATATCTCCAGCAGTACTCATAGTAGCTTTAACACCGTTCATAAAATCTTCTTTAAACCAACTCTTCATATTTTCAAACTGAAATTTCAATTCAGTTGTAAAGGGTTTAAGTGTATTCTTCAAAGGATCAATAAGATTCTTCGTAGACCACTCTTTCATTCTAGCCCAATCTTTTGAAACAGTATCTTTCAGAGGTTGCCATACTTCGGTCTTAATAAAGTCTACAGTAGGAGCTAAAACATTGGTCTTAAATCCTTTATACATATCAGTTGCAAAAGATTTTAGAGGATCTAATACTTTAGTAGTAAATCCTTTCCAGGTTTTATCTATAAACCCACCTTCTTTAAAAAGAACTCCATCTTTACCAAAGAAACCAGTTTCTCCGAAAACACTCTTAAAGCCTTTGTCAAAGAAACCATCTGAACCAAATACTTTACCTTTAGCAAATAGAAAACCTTCTTTACCGAAGATTCCTTTAGGCTTAAATAAAATACCTTTTGCTCCAAATAATCCTGATTCTCCATACAGAGGCTTACCAACAAAACCTTCTTTACCGAATACTTTCCAGAATCCAGACTTGAGAGGTGTACCTACATGCATATCAAACCAACCACCTTCACCTCCGAATCCTTCAGCCCAACCTTTTATCGGAGAGCCTATATTAGTATCGAACCATCCACCTTCTTTAACAAAGTTAGTCCACCCTTCTCTAATAGGAGAGAATACTTTAGTGTCTAACCAGCCACCTTCTCCTGCAAAACTAGTCCAAGATTCACCGATAGGAGAGAATACTTTAGTGTCTAACCAACCACCTTCTCCTGCAAAACTAACCCATGACGTATTAATAGGAGAAAATATTTTAGTATCCAACCAACCTTCTTTTCCAAAGAATCCTCCAGGTTTAGTCATTTTACTAAAAGAATTTGTAATTTTCTCACCAGCTAATAAAGTTGCAAAATGAATATCGAATAGTGTATCTTTGAAGTAACCAGATATAGGAGAAAATATTTTAGTATCCAACCAACCTTCTTTTCCAAAGAATCCTCCAGGCCCAGTAAGCTTACTAAAAGAATTTGTAATTTTCTCACCAGCTAATAAAGTTGCAAAATGAATATCGAATAGTGTATCTTTGAAGTAACCAGATATAGGAGAAAATACATTATCAAATAACCATCCATCTTTACCGAAGAAACCATCTTCTTTAAATAATCCTGTAAATGGTAATCCTATATTAGTTGCAAACCAACCAGACTTCCCAAAGAAACCACTATCTCCAAACATCATTTCTTTAAAAGGATTAGATAGATTAGTTTTAAACCAATCTATACCGAAATCAAATTTATCTTTAAGCCAACCTGTTACATCTCCCCATTTACCCTTAAACCAGTCCATAGTAAAATCCCATTTACCCTTAAACCAGTTAATCATACCGCCTTCATCTGGTTCTCTTCCTTCTCTATCTCCATGTTTCCCAAAGAAAGCAGCACCGATAGTATCACCGATTCTCAATATACCAGTTTCTAAACTAGCTACAGGATGTTTAAACATATCAACTATTGTAGCAGTAGCACTTTTTCTATCAGAAGTATCTCTTATTATTTCTGCTGCTTTCTCTGCCGTATCATCAGTTGTAACATCTACACCGTCTGTTTGTTTTAATGTTACTTTACCAATAGGATCATGAGTATCTTCAATTTCATTTACTGGTGTAGGAGAAGAAAGTATTGGCTGACCATGTTCATCAAATAATCCAGTAGGAGTTGGTGTTCTTATTGGAGTTGGTGGTACAACATTACTAGTATCTTTAGTCTTACCTTGCATCCTAATAATTTCGCCAGACCTAGCAGTTTGAAGATCCTTTAACTCTTTCTTCATGTTATTAAAGTTTCTAGCCATCTCTTCATACTTATAAAGTTGCTCGTTCCCTTCAATAATATTCCCTTCACTGTCAGTAGATTTGTTATCAATAGCCCCACCCATACCAGCCATGAGTTTATCAAATCTTGATGAGTCACTACCTCTCGTCTTAGCAAACTTCTCTAAGCTTTCTATCTTGTTTTCAAGTGCTTCTTCTTTAACACTCTTCTCTTGAATAACAGATTGTAATGCTTGTCTTTCTGCAGACCCTTCAGCACCGCCTCCTCTAATACTATCAAAAGTTTGACCAATCGATCCTCTAGTAGCCATCTTTTCTTTATTAAATTCAGACTTGCTCGATCTACCTAAAGCTCCATATTCTCCAGTAACCATATCTGTTAAACTAGAATCAAGCCCTGATAAATTCTCTATTTTACCAGTAAATTTACCAGATTGCATAGCTACTCTAGTCATAATTCTATCAATTTCTTGACTAATAGCTCGTTCCTGGGCAGGGTCGCTCATATCAATTTTGCCCATTATGCTAGATTTTAAATCAGATCCTATACCCATTTCGGTAGCAGCACCCATTTTCTTTCTATTTACTTCTTCAATAATCTGACCTTTAGAGCGCATCCGACCTTTATCATAGTCATATATCTGTTCGCTTGATTCCTCTCCACCTTCAATAGCTCTAAGAATTTGCGAAAGAAACCCAGGGATCACCTCAGTGATCGCCTTTTTAGTCATACCATCAAATGGAACCGGTCCTCTATCGTATCCTGCCATTGCAGAATCAGTAGAAGCAGATGTTGTAGTATCAACTCCAAATATTTTACCAATAATATTTTTAACTTTATTACCAGCACCTTCGTCCTCTATATTAGCCCAATCTTCCATAGTGAGCATAATATTAGCAGGAATTGAAGAAAATATCTTATCAAATCTTTCTAGAGAATCTGTTAAACCTTGTGGTACTAACTTATCAATCATCAGAGATGTAGCCATCTCAAGAGGATTTACAAACATATCTTTGAGCATTTCTACGCTGTCAATCTGTTCTACAAATTTCTCTTTTAATGCTTTTACATATCCTGAAGCACTAAATGTACCATACTCATCAAACGCTCCATCATATTTAGAAGATAAAGTATTAGCTTTAGAAAGCTTTTCACCATCTATATCTACACCAAGCACTCCTAATTGAACTTGAAGAGCTTTATTAACTTCTCCTAATTGATTAGCTATTTCAAACTGAGAAGCCACCATCTTAAGACGATGATCCTGAGTTCCTTGTATCTCTGTAACTATTTTATAAGTTACATCAATTTGTTCTTTACCTAACTCAGTAGATCTTTCTAAATACTGATTAGATCTTTCTACACTTTTCTGAATAGCTTTGCTAGATATTATAGCCATCTTAGTAGCAATTTGTTGACTAGCTAAGATTGGAGCTGAATCTGTTTTTTGTTGGATTAGAGTTTTGTTAATTGGTTTATTGACAATAGTATTAGTAACATTTTTACTTTTTGTAAGATTATTAGTAGTAGAACCACTTGAGTCATCACTACTAGAATCATCATCATCAAAACTATCAACACTAAAATCCATCTCATCATCGTCACTATCATCACCATCACCAAACATGTCACCCATACCCATAGATTCCATCACGGCTTTATCTTTATCTTCTTCAGATCTTACTAAATTTCCAGTCTTTACAGCTTTAAGAGTATTCTCTGTAGCCTTCTTAAGAATATTATCTACAATTTTTTCTTTAAATAATTTCTTAACATCAGTTGCTTCTTCCTTAATTATATCAAAAGAATCTCTAACATCTGTAACTACATCAGAAGAACCTCCAAGCTTTTCTTTTACCCAATCATAAGCAGCTAACTTTCCACTACGCCCAAGGTTTTTAGTAACCGATCCAGCGCTTTTTGTAAAATTATTAAAAACGCCCATAATATGTCTCTCCATTTTAGTATTTTAATAAAGTATATAAATTAATCGTTTGTTTCCTTTGTTATAAATATAAAAACAAATCATTAATAAAATGGAAAATTAACAAGTGTTAGGAGGATTACAAATGGAAATCAAAATACCTTCTGTTGATATTATAGACAAAGCTACTAGCGCATATAGCGAAGTTAAAGGATTTGCTATAGATAAAACTGGAACATATGGGGCTGACATTATAGGAATTGCTGAAGATTGTATGGATGATTACTTAAATCTCCCTACTCTTAGCTCTATATGTGATACTCTTCTCAGTTTTTTAAGTACTCAGAGCGATGGCTTACAATCAGCAGCTAATGGACTTTTTTCAGGTTTAGATATATTCGGTATATTTAACGATATGAATGGAGTAGATACTGGATCGTTAGGAGATATTTCTTCAGGTCTAGATAAACTCCTTTCAAAGCTTTCTAGTCCTGGTCTAAATGTAGAATGTTTAGAACCTTTAGAATCTATGTATAGCGGAGTACTAGGACAATTAGGCATGGCAAGAGAGTTATCTGATCAGATAGGTGGCGCTCCTTCGAATATGCAAAATACTCTTATGAATAAACTTGGTGAGCTATTAGGTTCAGGTGTTCAAGGTCTAGGAGACATTACCAACCTATTAAGGAATAATATTCAAATGCTAACTGATTTACAAAAGCTTCTTTGTGGATCTACTGAACAATCTATGTCTAATCCAGATTATTACGATGCTCCCGTAAATCAGTATAAAGACTATAGATATAATCAAGATGATGAATACATAGTATAGGAATCTTTATGAAAAAAATAGAAGAAATCGAACAGTGGAAGACAGAAATAATGCCTTATGAGTTGATCCCAGAGGATCTACTAGAAGACTATTTTGTTGGTGTTCTTTCTGGGGATTACACTAGATTAATAGAAATCTTGAAGATGTGTTTTAAGACAGGCGATTACTCATTAACTAAAATCTATCAGAAGGATAGTCAACTAGAAACTGCTCTGAATCTACTTATTTTAAGTTATTCTGAATTGTTGGGCTTAAGCTATGAACATTTCATAATCACTAGAAAACTTTGTGATAAAAAGAAAGTTACTATATATTCTGAGTACTTAGAAGGATTTGCTGTTACAAGAGATTTCCCTAATTTTATCTTTACAGTAGCAGATATTGAAGATATTCCATCGATGAGAAGATCTAGTCTGGAGTTTATGAGAGACTTTCTTGGTGATAAGAATGTAAATAAAAAGAAGAAAGAAATCAGGAATCTTGTTGATGTAATAATAAATCGGAACTATAAAAAGCGTGGAATTAGTGAAAAGATTAACTCTACTCTATTTGCTGCTTGGTGTCTCAGTTTATTAAAGATAATTAAGACAGGGATACTAAATGCTAGCAGTTATCCCAAACACATTGAATATATAAACTCATTTTCCAATATATTTGAATTAGAAGAACTTATCAACGTTGAGTTAGAGGTAGTTAAAGTTATTTGGCAGAAGTTCATTTACTTTGAGCAATTACCTAGTTTTGCAGGGCATAAGGATCCATCGAATATGTTTTGGGAATTCTTAGTAAGTCTTAAAGAATTTTATGATGTTGAGCTTGTTGATTTACTAAGATTAAAATAAAAAAAAAAGAAATATGAGGGAATAACCAGTTACGGTTATTCCCTTTTAACACACACACTATTATTATTAAAACTTTAAAATTTCATCAATATTCATTACCTGATTTTCATTATTCAGAATAATAAATTTATTAGCTGGAATGAACACTTTACGGTGCCTCTTTAATCTATAAGATATCTGGTGGCGTCGTAATAGTGATACAGCTTCAGCTTTTGGTCCGTCTGTTCCAGGTACTACAATCAAGTTCTTAGGGTCAATTGCTATTACGTCATTCTGTAAAGAACTCCTAACTGCCCCTATGAAGCTTTTAATGTAGTTATTGACTTTTGACAGGAACTCAGGTGACGCAGTAATAGGTGAATCATCACTGAGGATACCATCGTATACAATATTCAATATAGTGTTATATTGAACTTCAGTACACTCACTTGCTAAGCTGATAACAGTGTTTAAAACTGATAATTCCACTGGAAAAGAATCTACACTAATGTATTTCTCAACAGCTTTTGTTATGACATCGGTCATAATGAAATGATCTGATTCAATAAAGTCGCCAGAGTTAAGACTCGGATTAAACCAAGCCTCAACTCTGTTTTTGTTATCAACTTTGCTAAGAGGTCGTGGACGTTGACCTGGAGACCAAATACATCTCTCTAGGTCTTGAACGGAGGAAATATCACATATTTCTTTCCTTTCCATCCTAATACCTCCTTGTCAAAAGTTATTTCTTCTTAACGACTACCTTTTTCTTAACGACAGGTTTCTTCTTGCCAACTACTACAGGTTTCTTTGTAGCAGGAGCCTTCTTACCAGCCTTCTTTTCAGCGGCAGCTTCAAGCTCTGCTTTATACTCTTCACCCTGAGCATCAAGATCAGCAAGAATTTTCTTGGAAAGTTTCTCTTTAGGAGTGAACTTACCTTCTTTAGAATCACGAGGAACAGGAATACCGTTCTTCAGTTTAAGACCAGGAACGGCAATATCTTCAATATTCCGTTTCTTATCAAATTTGATTCTGGGATGATCCGGCATCATATTTGCAAAACGACCAGGAGCAATTGGAATAAAATACCGTTCTGCGATATCTTTAATTCGGAACATTGCACCCAAGAATTTAAAGCTGTAATTGAAGATAACACTCTCGATAGTTTTCTCGAAAGCGTCATAGATCTGAGCTGTTTCAATCTTGGACTGAGGAGTCTTGCCAATAGCAAGCAGATACTCATGGAAGATAGAAATAACGGTATCTTTAGTGATACGCTGACGGGCTTCCTTGGGGAGTCCACCAGGAACAGTAAGAGTAATAACCTGAACTTCTTTTGTATCAGGATCAATGTAATCTACATCGAACTCGAAAGTCTTGGAAGAACGTTTATTGGCTCCGAAAAGTTGAACTTTGGGTTCAGCTTTAACAATAGCTTTCTTAGCAGGAGCTTTCTTAGCAGGAGCTTTCTTAGCAGGAGCTTTCTTTTTGGCAGGAGCAGCAGCTTTCTTCTTCGGAGCAACCTTTTTCTTAACAGGTTCTTCTGCTTCTACTTCTTCC
>Ga0307987_1000724_pt1 | contig 19282 bp, 17 predicted proteins | sample EllFjometagen181_FD_203157 | JGI IMG/M metagenome (GOLD analysis project Ga0307987, IMG submission 203157) | Marine microbial communities from Ellis Fjord, Antarctic Ocean - #181 | ecosystem: Environmental > Aquatic > Marine > Unclassified | place: Southern Ocean | collected 2014-10-08
AGCTGAATTCGAAGGCAGCTATTATGAAGGCTTTATGCCTGTCTTGGGGTGTCCTGGTTGTAATCAAGACACCATGGAATTTGTGAGAGATTAAAAAGCCCGCGCGTTAGCGCGCTAAGTCCATTTTACCCAGGGTGTATTTTTTGTTAAACATCTCCACAAACCAGGTATAAGCCACATCATGGATGCCCCATGAAAAGGCAATGCCAATGATCCCAAAGACAAGGAGGATCGAATAAACTGCGTTGGACAAAAGCCAATAAAACGGGTTGAACAGGCCCGACGAGGTTGTGGATTCCGGTACCATTTTTTCCTTGAATTTCCCGTCGATATCCTTGATTGAATACATCAGCATGATACAGACACAGGCGACCACAATGGAAATACCCCAGGACACAAACCAGAAGGACGCAAATGATCCGTAACCGGCAATATCGGCAACAAGGCCTGAAAGTACAATGGTTTTTGCCCAGATGCTCAACCATTTCATCCCCATTCCCCTGGAGGGCGCTTCACTCCGTTCATAGGCTTTCCAGAACAGAAAGACACCCGAAACCAGCAAAGCTTCCGATATAATTCGAACCAACATCAGGAACAGGGTATCCATGGCAAGGAACCGGTAAACAAACAGATAACCAAAGGCATAGATGCGAATGCCATATACAAAGGCATTTCTCCATCGGTACAGGGCATCAAAAAATACAGGACCTTGTTCCCTGGCAATCAAGCGGATGGAATCCGACGAGATTCGGGTCATCAGAACAATCGTTAAAATGCTGATAAGAAATTTAAACCCATCGGGAAAGAACAGGTAAATCTGGGTTTTTGAAACTGCCGCAGCCAGGAGAAGATAAAAAATAAGCAGGGCAGATCTTTCAAGGACAATCAGCGGATATCCCGCCCGCTTGCTGACGAGATCCCCATAGATTTTTTTTCTTTTGAGCAGGGAGAGCCCCTTGAAACTAAAAAAACCGATCATGATAAACCCGGCGATGATCATGGCGATTTTAAGATTCATATTTTCTTTAAAAAGTGACCATTTCAAGGCGATTTGTTTGCGGCTGAACAATTGCCTGGCGGTCATGAATGAAAGAGGGAACTCTTTTGCAAGGGTTTGGGAAAAAAAAGAGTTGAGCTCAAATTCATTCCGTTGGAACAACCCCTCCTCCTTTTTATCCTTTATTTCCGTTTTCAAGGTCACCTTGATATCCTGAAACGCATCGAATAGGTCATTGTTGATAGTTATCTCCAATGACAGCAGCTCGGTGATCTCTAAAAGGCGTTTTTGCTGTTTTCCCGTAATCTCCCGGTACTCCTTGAGGGCTTTTATAAGATGCGCCCTGGAAGTTGACTCCCCTTTGGAGGGGGTCAGTTCTTTGATCCTTTGATCAATTAATAATGTTTTTTCCTTTACGGAGAAATAATTTTGACCGGCTTTTTTCTCTCTTTCTTTGATTTTTTGGAGGCGTGACTGGATCAAAGACAAGGAGATGTCAACCTCACCAATCTCTTTTTCAAACATCGAGATCCTGATCCCGGGAACGATCAGAAAATTTCTGAGGGAATTCATCTGGGTTCTGTAAATTTTTTGCTGCCGAAGCTCCTCTTCATAAAAAATTTTTTCGGCACCCAGCTCCTTGTCCAAAATATCCAGATTTTTTTTAGCAGCGTCAATGGCCTGTTCAATCTGAACCAGAGAGCCGTCATCGCCTGAAGAGGGTCGGCCCTCTGGTTGGCTCCAGGCCGTTGATGTCAGGCATATCAAAAGTATCATTACAACTAGGATATGAGGTGTTATTTTGCACTTCACAGATTTTTCCTCTTCCGGTGGTTTGTGGTTGACAGCAACATTTTTCCTTGTTGGAATGGGTATTGTAATCGAAAAAGAAAAAAGAAGAAAGTGCGCCTAAAATAAAAATGGCATTCCTTGATTTTTAAGGCCATCATCCCAACCTTGCTGCCCGCAAATATCAGGCTCCTATTGACAGAAAACTGGATTATGGTTTATGCTCAGACGATAAAATAAGGTTAATTGTCATACAGAATCGTCTTTGTCACACTATCTGAATGCACTGCACTTTTCGGTCTGGAAAGGATATTTTTTGTTAAATTTTCAACCAACGCCCAGCCCGGGAAAATGCACACTGATAGGCTGGAAAGAATGGCTGGTCTTACCGGATCTGGGGATTCCCGCCCTGAAAGCTAAAATTGATACCGGTGCAAGGACATCCGCCCTTCACACCTTCAGCCTTGAAGAGTTCACCTCCGAAGGAGGGCTGATGGTCCGTTTTGGTATTCATCCTTTCCGGAAACAATCAACGGTTGAATTGTTCTGTGAAGCGCCGGTGGTGGACCAGCGCCTTGTTAAAGACTCGGGAGGCCATTCTGAAATGCGGTATCTCATTGAAACCAGTGTCCTTTTGGGAACCTTGCTGTGGCCCATCAAAATATCATTGACCAACCGTGACGGTATGATGTTCCGGATGCTGTTGGGAAGAACAGCTCTTAAAGACCGGTTCATGGTAGATCCTGCCAAGGCATACCTTACCGGGAAAAAATTGAAAAAATCCTATCCACATTTAAAAAAAAGGAGTCAGCAACTATGAAAATCGGCATTCTCTCCAGAAAAGCATCCATCTACTCAACAAACAGCCTGGCTGAAGCGGCCCAAGAACGGGGACATGAGGTGTCTGTAATCGACCCGCTGCTGTGTTATATGGACATCACCTCCCATCATCCTGCCATTCACTACAAAGGGAAAAAGCTGGAGGGATTTGATGCGATTATCCCGAGAATTGGTGCATCCATCACATTTTATGGAACCGCCGTCGTCCGCCAGTTTGAAATGATGGGGGTATATTGTGTGAACGAGTCCGTTGCCATCAGCCGATCCCGGGACAAACTCCGCAGCTTGCAGCTGTTGGCGCGCAAGGGCATTGGTCTGCCGGTCACAGGATTTGCCCACAGCACAAAATTTACCGATGACCTGATTTCAATGGTGGGTGGCGCACCCCTGGTCATAAAAATGATTGAGGGAACCCAGGGAATCGGCGTCGTCCTGGCAGAGACAAAAAAAGCGGCCCAGAGTGTTATCCAAGCCCTGCGAAGCCTCGACGCCAACATTTTGGTTCAGGAATTTATAAAAGAATCCTCTGGTACGGATATTCGCTGCTGGGTAATCGGTTCCAAGGTTGTTGCCACCATGAAACGCCAGGGGCCCGAAGGTGAATTCAGGTCCAATCTGCATCGCGGCGGCCAGGCAACAAAAATAAAAATCACACCGGAAGAACGTTCCACAGCAGTGAGGGCAGCGAAAATAATGGGACTTCGGGTGGCCGGTGTGGATCTGCTGCGGTCGAATCACGGCCCTGTGATCATGGAAGTGAATTCTTCGCCAGGCCTGAAAGGGATAGAAGCGGTCACAGGGTTGGATATTGCGGGTAAGGTGATTAAATTTATTGAAGAAAACGCATCCCCGGGCAAAACCGGGACAATCGGAAAGGGATAAAATGCAGACACCGCTCACCATTGCCGGAACACAGGTAAAACAGGGGGCACAGGTGACAGTCCCTATCCCGGTACCAAAGCTGTACACCAATACCGCAATGGCCATGCCGGTCCATGTCATCCACGGGCGCAAGGCCGGACCCAGACTGTTTGTATGCGGTGCCATTCATGGGGACGAAATCATCGGGACGGAAATTATCCGCCGGCTCATTAAACTTAAACGGGTCAAAAATCTGCGGGGCACCTTGATTGCCGTTCCCGTGGTAAATGTTTACGCTTTTGAGCAGCATTCCCGTTATTCTCCTGATAGAAGGGATATGAACCGATTTTTCCCAGGATCTAAAACAGGATCCTTAACCTCTCAACTGGCGCATACCTTCATGTCCGAAGTTGTCCGGGGCAGCCAGTATGGTATTGACCTGCACGCCGGGTCAAATCACAGGGCAAATTTCCCGCAAATCCGGGTTGATATTGAAAATGTCCAGGCCCTTTCATTGGCAACGGCGTTTCAAGTGCCCGTGATCATCAACGCAGCCATTCGGGACGGATCTCTTCGAAAAGCGGCTGCCGAAGAAGGCATCCCCACCATCTTGTATGAAGCCGGCGGGGCGCTGCGTTTTGATGAAGAGGCCATACGAGCCGGTATTCGAGGGATATTGTCGGTCATGACAAACATTGAAATGCTGCGGCCGACACCCCATCAGGCCAGACCAAAAAGTGAACCGATGCTCGCAGATTCAACCTCCTGGGTAAGGGCACCTGTCAGTGGTATTTTGCAGATGGAAGCCCCCCTGGGAGCCAGGGTGGTTAAAAACGCGAGAATCGGCATCATTGCCGATCCCTTTGGAGATCAGGAAGAGGTTATACACTCCCCGGTCTCCGGAATGGTGATCGGCCGCCTGGATTTACCGCTTGTGCACCGTGGAGATGCCGTCATTCACATTGCCCACCTGGACCGCTTAAAAAAAATTGACACAACCATCGAAGAATTCAGAGAAGAGATTTCTGAAGATACGAAGCAGGTTGATATCGATACCCCCTGACAAACCGCTTTAAAATTCAATTTTCAACCATGGCAAAACAACGCTTCCCTGGAGAATTTAATTTATGTCTGAAGAAAGCACCTGTAACCTATTGGTAAAAAAATTTATTGAAAACGATGTGGTCGCAGCTTCCAAGATTATTGAAGGGCTTGAAGAGAAGGAAGCCGCTGATCTCCTTGCCTCCCTGCCCCCTGACCTTGCGGCCCGGGTTGTAAAAAACCTGCAGGTAACCTTTGCGGCGGGCCTGTTGGAAAAAACGGATGATACCTTTTTACAAAAAGTGCTGCCCAGGCTTGACCCGCAAATGCTGACAACCATTTTAATGCTTATTTCAGCAGAATCCCGGGAGCGGTTAAAGGTTCATATCAGCGGCGCCGTCGAAAAGCAAATCGTTGATCTTCTCGAATACCCCGAGGGAAGTGTCGGCAGAATTGTTACAACGGACTATTTGTCCTTTGATAAAAGCGTAACGGCCAAAGATGCCATCAGCAGAATCCGTTCTCTGTCCAGAAAAAGTCGTCCCGCCTCCTATGCCTATGTTGTTGATGATCAAAAACATCTCTTGGGGGTTATCAACATGCTGGATCTTATGATTGCCCCCCACACGCAAACACTCGAATCCATAATGATCAAAGAGGTATTTTCCCTTCATTGTTTTGTGGATGTTCAGGAGGCGGCAGCAGATTTGGCCCGGCGTAAATATTTTGCTGTGCCCGTGGTGGATTCGGAAAACGTGATCATCGGCATTATCAAAGCGGAACGCCTGCTAAAGGGAGTCCAGGAAGACACTGTCCAAGGATTGCAACGCATGTTTGGTGTCGGCAGAGATGAAAAACCCTTCTCCAACATCTTTTTTTCTCTGAAAAAAAGGTTGTTCTGGCTCCATATCAACCTGGTAACCGCCTTTATGGCGGCATCAGTGGTTGCCCTTTTCGAGAATATTATTGCCAAACTGACAATTTTGGCGGTTTTTTTACCGGTTGTGGCTGGCCAGGGGGGGAATGCTGGTGCCCAATCCCTTGCCGTTGTCATGCGCGGGATCATCATGCGGGAAATTCCAAAGGGTCGAGCCCGTGAACTGATCCTGAAAGAGGGAGGACTGGGTGCCATAAACGGTCTGATTATCGGAATTGTTACCGCAATCATTGCCTGGATCTGGTATGGCAATCCATATCTGGGCGTTGTCATCGGGCTGGGAATGTTTTTCAACCTTATTTTTGCAGGCCTGGCAGGTGCTGCAATTCCTTTGTTCATGAAAAAAATCGGTATCGACCCCGCACAAAGTTCCAGCATTATCCTGACAACGATAACCGATATTCTGGGTTTCTTTGCATTCCTCGGATTTGCAGTTCTTTTTCAAGATCTTCTGGTGTGATCAAAATTGTGTACCGCAATATACGCAGCTCAAAGTTTATAAATCCTTTGCATGCTCATCCTGCCGGGTTGCCAGCACCGTCATTGTCGCCTACCGTCATGATTCACCATCCGAAAAAAGATCCAACTAATCCAGTCAATAGTCCCACAACAAAATTAATCGCCTTTACCTGGAAAAAATCCCGACGTGATTCAGCAAGTAATGGCAGCAGGGCACCCAAACTGACTTCTTTATGCAGGTACAAAGAGACAACAGCAAAGGCTCCGAGGCACCCCGGCGTTGCGCCTAAAAGAGCCGCCAATAAATATTGCCGCCAGCGGCCGCCCCGCAACCCCCGTTGCCAGACACCACGGGACAAACACAAGGGCCAGGGTAAAAAAAACAAGGGCGTCAGATTTTTTTACAGGATGTAAAAAAATGGCTTACATATTCCTTTTTTAAACCCCATCTGTATAATAAAAGAAGTGAAAAATTAGTCTTGGATTAAATAGTGCTTTTATTATATTGTATCGTATCGTATTGCACATCAACACTGTATAGAAAGGAGACCATTATCATCGAACCTAAAGCTGTCAAAACATTCCAATGTGCTGATTGCAACACTGTCTGTACCGACACGGACCTGTTTACTATTGACGACCGTCAGATATGCCATAAATGTCTATTCGGTGAGGAACCCCCCGTCCGTATTTATCCCATTGGCATTGTTCACAACGACCTGAAAAGAGATAACACCCCCTTTGGCAGAAAGGGGACCAGTACGATTTCCACAATTGAGCTATTCCCCTCCCAAAAGCAATTCATGTACGGGCTTGATCAAGAGCCTGAGATTACAATTGTTTACTACCTGCATAAATCCCGTTCGGTGAAAACACTTTTTAACAGGGGGCTTGATGGTAAACGAGTTGGCGTTTTTGCATCCCGATCCCCGGACAGGCTCTCCAGAATCGGTATCCAGAACGTAACACTTATGGAAATAAGAGGCACCCGGTTGACCGTCAAGGGACTGGACGCCATCAGCGGGACGCCGGTGCTGGATATTAAACTAAAGATTTAAAAGACATGAATCAGTTTCAGGGGATCTTGATTTTTTTAATTTTGTTTCCGGTCATAATTTATAATTTCAAACCTGAAATTATAAATTCATCCATACCATATCTGATATCTTGCTAAATCATTAAAAGCCCGGACTGGAGAAAAAAATAGTCGCCGAATGGATCGAAATGACTCGTCGCTATTTATAACATCATTAAACGCTAATGGTTGAAGAAAAATTATAGGTTTTTTTATTGTAAATTGAAGTGTTGCTATTATTTTTATATATTATAAAAACCACTCTGGAAAAATGTCCAAAAATGATGCCTGCGGTTCATATATTTGAATGGAAAGCTCCATTCTGGGAAAACATAATATACCAGATATAGTGGTTCCCAAATATTGTCAGGACTGAGTCTTTAAAATACCAGTAACCGCTGATAAATAAAGCCTCACCCTAAGCTGTTATAGACAAAGTTATCACCCAATTCCTAATTTGAAAATCCAAAAAGCAAGAGATATTGGACTATTGATTTTGAATATTATCTGCCACTCGATCATATTTTGATATAGTCACTACTGGGAAAAAATTAGACCTCATTATTGACAAGGCTTTTAGTTTTTTTCATAGACATTGTGCGCAGTCCAACTGAGGACCCTTTTATTACTTTCTTTAAAATACTTGACATTATTTTGTCGAGTTGGTTTGCAATCTTGACCAGGGGGTTCTTATGACAGATGAGAACGGTGTTCTTATTTTTTATAATGATGTGCTTGCCAGAATTGACAATCAGCATTCTTCTGATGCATTAGGGAAAAAGATTATCGATTATTACCGCTATACGCCTCACACTATAATACTGAGGACCAAGACAGAAGCCTCCGCAAGAAGCCCCTTCAGGAACGCAGACACGACATCACCATGAAAGAGCTGCTGCGGTAAAAAGCCCTACTCCGGACGGATGGCATCTGCTGTCCGGGGTCTTTTATTGCCTATTCCGGATCCGGAATCAAACTGCCGCCCTTTTTGTCAGCCTTGTGGCAGACCACCACATGATCCTCATAGAGTTCTCTTGCTTCAGGCGGAGCGACACACTCTGGTCCTGCAATGGGACAGCGGGTGTTGAATACGCATCCTGCAGGGGGATTGGCGGGACTCGGTACTTCATCATTCAGCAGAATTCTTTTTCGCTTTCTTTCCTCAATTGGGTCCGGGATGGGTATGGCGGAAAGCAGACTCTGGGTATAGGGATGAAGGGGGCAGCTGAACAGGCGGTCCCGGGTGGTCAGTTCTACGATTTTCCCAAGGTACATGACGGCCACACGGTCGGAAAGATACTGGACCATGGAGAGATCATGGGCAATGAACATATAGGTCAATCCCAGCTCTTTTTGAAGATCTTCAAACAAGTTGATGACCTGGGCCTGGATGGAGACATCCAAAGCGGATATGGGCTCATCACAGACCACAAACTTGGGGTTCAGGGACAGAGCCCGAGCAATGTTGATGCGCTGGCGCTGGCCCCCTGAGAACTCATGGGGGAACCGGGTGTAATGGCTGGAATTAAGACCCACCAGTTCTAGCAGTTCCATGACCCTGGCCCGCCTCTTTGTCCCGTCCATGTCCGTATGGATCTGCATGGGCTCGGCAATGATATTGCCGATGCTGTGCCGGGGATTGAAGGAGGCATAGGAATCCTGGAAGATCATCTGCATCTCGGGCCGGATCTTTCGGATCTCCTTTTGAGTCATTTTGGTCAGCTCTTTGCCGTCAATAATCACTTGGCCGGCAGTAGGTCTTTCCAGATGGAGGATGGCACGGCCGGTGGTGGATTTACCGCATCCGCTTTCTCCCACAACGCCTAAGGTTTCACCTTTGCGGATATCAAAGGAGATTCCATCTACGGCCTTGACGGCACCGACCTTCCGATTGAAGATCAGTCCCTTGCGGATGGGAAAGTGCTTTTTCAGGTTCCGGACTCTGACGAGAGGTGCTGTTGTCATACACCCTCCTTTGCCATATCCAGAAAGCAGGCGGCCTGGTGATGGGGGGATATCTGTTGGTTGTCAGGGACACCCAGCCAGCATTGTTTCTGATTCAGGCTGCACCGCCAGACAAACTGGCAATGGGAAGGCCGTACCAGAAGATCAGGCGGTGTTCCCTCAATGCTTTCCAGACGGTTATGAACACTTTCTCCGAGTTTGGGAAGCGCCTCCAGCAGTTTGATGGTATAGGGATGGGAAGGCTGGTAAAAAAGATCATCCACAGTAGCGGTTTCCACCACATGACCGGCATACATGACCATGACCCTATCTGCTATGCCTGCCACCACCCCAAGATCATGGGTAATCCAGATTACGGACATATCCATCTCTTTTTTCAGGCGCTGGACAAGCTCTATGATTTGGGCCTGGACGGTGACATCCAGAGCGGTGGTGGGCTCGTCGGCAATGATGATAGTTGGCTCACAGGCAATGGCCAGGGCGATCATGGCCCGCTGGCGCATACCCCCTGAAAACTCATGGGGATAGGAGACCGCCCGTTTTTTAGGTTCGGGGATACCTACATATTCCAGAAGTTCTATGCTTCGCTTCCGGGCAGCAGCCTTGGACATGCCCAGATGCTCGATCAAGGTTTCACCGATCTGGTTTCCCACTGTCATGACAGGGTTCAGTGCGGACAGGGCATCCTGGAAGATGAAGCCGATGTGATTTCCCCGGATCCGGCTGATACAGGATTTGTTCAGTTTCAGCAAATCAACGGGATCTCTTTCACCGTAGTACATGGCCTGCCCTCCTTCGATCCTTGCCGGAGGCACGGGCAGCAGATGAAGCAGAGACATCATGGTTACGCTTTTGCCGCTGCCGCTCTCTCCCACCACCCCTAAGGTTTCTCCCTGGTTCAGGTGAAAGGAGACCCCGGACAGGGCATTAACAATGCCGTCAAAGGTATAAAACCGGGTGATCAGGTTCTGTACACCAAGAATTTTTTTCACTGGTGTTATATCTTCTAAGATCATAGTCATTTACGACCTCCTTATTTTTTAACCCGGCGCATGCGCGGGTCCAGTACATCCCGCAGCCAGTCGCCAAGAAGATTCATGCCAAGACCTGTGAAAATAATGGCGAGTCCCGGAATGGTGGCAATCCAGGGATAAATCACCAGGTATTGCCGACCTGAGGCCAGCATATTGCCCCAGGACGGTACACTGGGGGGAACGCTTAACCCTAAGAACCCCAACCCTGCCTCGTAAAATATCATGGCTGACATTTCAAAGGTGGCCAGAGTCACAATGGGACCGATAAGGTTGGGCAGGATGTGGCGGAAAATAATCCTGCCATCAGTGGCACCGATGCTTTTGGCCGATTCCACAAACCCAGCAGTCCGCATTTTGATGACCTCCCCCCGTGTGATGCGCACAAAGATGGGAATATCCGTGAACCCAAAGATCAGGACGACATTGATGAGGCTCGACCCTAAAATAGCCGCAATAAACACCACAAATATCAAGTATGGCAGGGCAAGGACCAGGTTGACCCCTCCCATGATCACATTATCCGTTGTTCCTCCTGCATAACCTGAGACAAGGCCAATGACGATGCCAAGGGAAGAGGCGATGAGCACCCCGAAAAAACCGACGGTCAGCGACACGCGGCTGCCGTAAATCATTCGGCTTAAAATATCCCGGCCCAGGTTGTCCGTGCCCAAGGGATATTTAATGGAACCGCCCTCTGACCAGGCCGGGGGATCCTTGGCAAATCTAAGGTTCTGTTTTAAGGGATCGTGGGGGGCCAGCACCGGTGCAAACACAGCGGAAACCACCACGAGAATAAACATGACAAGGCCGACAATACCGGCCTTATCACGGACAAGAAGTCGTCTCACAAGATTAATGAAAGCCCAAAGGCCTCTTTCCTGTACCAGATCAACGGAAAGTCCCGTCCCTGTCGGTCCTGTGCTGGAAGGGCCGGGGGAAGGCTGCACATCAGATGGTTCGGTTGGTATTGTCATGTCAGCGGCCTCCTTTAATACCGTATTCGCGGATCTGCCACAGCATAGGCAATATCCGTGAGAAGATTTAAGGCGACCACCACAAAACTGGAGAAAAAGGCAATGGCCTGAACCATGGCAAAATCCCGGTTACCGATGGATTCGGCCAAAAGGTTGCCAAGTCCTGGCCAGGAGAAGATGGTTTCAATATAGATGGAACCGCTGAGCAGATATCCGAACTGGACTCCAATGATGGAGATCAGGGGGATGGCGGCGTTTCTTAAAATGTGACGAATGTAGACCTTGTGGTCTGCAATACCCTTGGAATAAGCGGTTCTGACAAAATCTTCGCTCCGGATCTCCATGACCGCGGACCGGGTAAACCGCACCAGCTGCCCCATGGTAAACAGGGCCAGGGAAAAAGCCGGCAGGACAACGGATCGGGTGGGCAGGGTCATGCCCATAAAAGTCCAGGTATTCCGACCGAATGTGGGAAACCATCCAAGGTGGACGGAAAAGACCAGGATCAGGATCAGGGCCAGCCAGAAATTGGGGATGGTCTGCCCCAGAAGCCCGGTCCCCCGGGACAATACATCCCAGAAACTGCCCGGGTTAGAGCCTGAGATCAGGCCCAGCGGGATCCCCAGTATAAGGGAGATCAAAAGGGCGATCGTGGCAAGCTCCACTGTGGCCGGAAGGCGCTCTATAATAAGGTCCATGGCCGGTTGTTTGTATCGGATGGATTTACCGAAATCTCCGGTCACAGCATTTGACATAAAACTAACAAACTGTACCGGCAGGGGCCGGTTGAATCCCAGTTCTTCTCTCAGGGCTTCGACTTCTTCGGGGCTGGAGTGGCGGGAAATGAGAAGGGAGACAGGATCACCCGTCATCTGAAGCATGAAAAACACAATGAATAATACCCCAAACAGGATAAACACCGATTGAATCAGACGGGACAGGATATACCGTTGCATACTATATCACCTTTTTCTTTATATATTGGCCAATTTTCCTTTAAGAATCGTCCCGACCGGACCCGATTTCAGGGTGGCCGGGACGACAATTCGTCAGTTTACCGTTTCGAAAAACGGTCTTTAACTAAAGGTCTTTAACTAAAGGTCTTTAAATTACAGTTGCGTTTTCAATGCCGCCAACAGCTTGTCTACATTTTCAGGCCGGGCAGTATGGCCCATGAGACCGATACGCCAGATCTTACCGGCAAGGGGGCCTAAGCCCGCACCGATTTCTATCTTGTGGTCCTTGAGCAGTGCAGAACGAACAGCTGCATCATCCACACCTTCCGGGATGTAAATGGAGTTGAGCATGGGCAGACGGCAGGACTCATCCACCAACATTTTGATGCCGATTTTATCAAGGCCTTCTACCAGGCGCAGATGGTTATCCATATGGCGCTTGTATACATTTCCTTCACCCTCTTCAAGGACCAAGTAAAGGGCCTGGTACAGGCCGTAGAGCATGTTGATGGGAGCCGTATGGTGATAGGCACGTGTGGCGCCTTCCCAATAGTTGATGATCATGGTCAGATCCAGGTACCAGTTGGGCACCTTGGTTTTCCGTGCTTTAACCGCTTCCACCGCCCTGTCGGAAAAAGAAATGGGAGCCAGGCCCGGGGGGCAGGACAGACATTTCTGGGTACCGCTGTAGATCACATCAATTCCCCACACGTCCAGATTGATTTTTATACCGCCGAAAGAGGTGACCGCATCCACCAGGAAGAGGGAGTCAGACCCCTTGAGCAGCGCACCGATTTCAGGCACGGGATTCATAACACCGGTGGAGGTTTCCGCATGGACAACCGCTACAATCTTATAGAATTTTTCAGCCAGTTTTTCCTTTACCTGGTCCACAAGAACAGGGGTTCCCCATTCAAACTCAAGGGTATCCACATTTGCACCCAGACGAGTGGCCACATCCTCCATTCTCATACCGAAGACCCCGTTGATAAGGATCAGTACTGGATCCCCTTTTTCAATGAGGTTCACAAAACAGGCTTCCATACCGGCGGAACCGGTACCGGATACCGGAATGGTGAGTTTGTTTTCCGTATGCAGCAGGGTTTTCATCTGGCCTTTCATGGCATCCATGATTTTAATAAACCAGGGATCCAGATGACCCAGAGTGCTCTTGGCCATGGCATCCAGTACGCTTTGGTTCACGCAGGATGGGCCTGGGCCCATCAAGGTAATTTCTTCGATGCCGTTCAATACGTTTTCCATAAGTCGTTCCTTTTTAGTTCAGTTCTATTTCTTCTGGTTGTTATTATTTATTTTATCCGTACACCTTGCTTTTTCAGGGCATCCTGGACAGTTTTGATCGATACATTTTGAGTAGAGGTTTTGGTCTTCACGGATACGGCAGCGGCAACCCCTGCCCCCTGCCCTGTGACCGCACAGCACATCATCTGGCGCAGGGCGGCGTGGGACATTTTATCACCGGCTACGCACCGGCCCGCCACCAGAATATTGTCCATGTCTTTGGGTACCATAATACCGTAGGGCACCTGAAAATACCGGCCGGTGGTGGGAATAATCACCACACCATAGCTATCCAGAAATTCGGGAAAAATTCCGATGCTATCCTCAAAGGTAGCCTGATTTCGAGCCTCATCTCCCGTCATGGTATAGCGTCCCACAATTTTCCGGGATTCCCGGATACCGAGAGAGGAGCCAAAGGTTCGAAGTCTGGCATTCTTAAACCCGGGGGTGTATTTTCTAAGGGCAGCGATGGCGGCCATGGCTTGTTTACGGCCCTCGATTTCTGCATGGGTAAGATCCTTGAGATCCGTGGGATCGAGTCCGAGCATGTAGACCATGTTCATATATGTGGCCTCTCCGGTATCAGTAAGACTACTCCAGGTTCCACCGGTGAGAACATCTTCGGGGATTTCCCCGTTTTTCCGGGCCAGGTCAAAGGGTTCGGCAAGATAGGGACTGAACAGTTTATCCTCTTTGCCTGTGGTTTCCGTGGCCCACTGGCCAAGGTTGCCGGGGTTTTCCAGAACATAGGCCAAAAACAGATCCCGGTTCACCCCGGAGCAGCCAAAGGTAACGGTTACCCCTTCAAGCTCGTTTTTGGGAGGATGGGTGCAGGCAACACCGGCCCTGAAGGCGATATCTGCGTCTCCTGTACAGTCGATCACCCGTTTGGCCAGGATGGCCTGACGTCCCTCTTTGCTTTCCGTGACCACGCCGATTACCCTGTTCCCCTCTATGAGCGCTTCCACGCCAAGACAGTGGAGAAACTTCGTGATACCGGCCTTTTCCACCATCTGATCCGCTACACATTTAAAGGTATCCGCCTCAACCACCTGGGAGATGGACTGGGGTTCCCTGCGTTCTCCGCCAAACTTTAAGGCTCCCGCCTCAAACTCTATGCCTATCCCCGGGGATTCCACAGTTTTTTTATGTCTGTACCAGCCGATTGATTCCACCATGGCCTGGGTGATGTTTCCCCCGAAACAACCGTAACGTTCAACCAGCATGGTATCCACCCCTTCCCGTGCCGCCGCTATAGCCGCGGCAAGACCTGAGGGACCGCTGCCCACCACCAGGACATCTGTCTTGGCCATCACACGGGTTTTCTGAGCAGGCTCCTGTATATAATCTTGTTTCACTCAAACTTCCTTAAATCATAAGGTCCTGAGACCGGTTTATATCTCTGCTGCACCGTGTTCAATTGTCAGCGCCACAATATCTACTGCCGGGATGTCACGGGAGGGCACTTTACGTTGGGCCGCAAGAGCTGCTGCTGCGCCCGTGGCCTGTCCCATTGCCATACAGGTACATTGCGCCCGGATGCCTGCAAAGGCAACCTTTTCCGATGAGACTATCCTTCCGGCTACGAGGATCCGCGCACTTCCCTTGGGTATCAATGCCCTGAAAGGCACTTTGGGCAAAAGGTCCGGGTTTTTCAGAAAAGAGATCTCACATCCCGTCTCCTGGCTGTGCATATCAATATAGTTAAAGGCGTTGCAGATGCTGTCTTCAAAGGGGGTGGCCCGCAAAAAGTCTTCCCTGGTTACCGTATACTCCCCCTGGGCACGATAGGTGTCACGACCCAAGGCCCTGCCAGCCATATAGGCAAGTTGTGCCCGTTCACATCCGGGAACGGAGCGGGTTAAAAATTTATACATGCGTAGCATCCGTTTACGACCTTCAAGATTGGCCCGGGTCTGACCGTCGGCATCCGAGGTGTCGGATTCATAGACATGGGTACCGTTATGTCCGCCGTGATCCAGAAAGTTCTTAAAGGGCAGCATATTGGGATAGGCAAAGTCCCCTTTTTCTATGGTGCCGTCAGCCATGGCCTCTTCATAGATGACCTGGACTTCCTGCTCCCACACCTGTTCATGTTCAATATTTTTAATTTTGTACTCATAGGCGCCGGGCTGACGGTGATCATCACGGATAAAGGGCATCCCCAAGCTTCGTACGACATCAGCGTCCCCTGTGCAGTCAATGATTTCACGGGCCCGGGTTGTCCGGCAGATGCCCTGGCCCATGGAGGTCACCTCCCAGAAATCCCCGTCCTGGCGGACATTTGAGATAAACTCATGATAGTGGATCAGTACGCCAGCATCGACGGTAGCCTGTTCTGCAACAGCCGCATAAACAGGTACGTTGATATAGGAGTAATACCCCGGGGTTTCAACGGGCCGCCGTTTTTTCCAATCAGGAACCGGCAGGCCTTCGATCTCCTTGGAAAGGGTATACAACTCCCAGGCAATCCCTAAGACCACAGGTCCCTGGCTGGAGAAAAAATGGTTGGGCATATAGACCCCGCCGTGGGTCATGGTGCCGCCCAGCATGGAATCAGCCTCAATGACAGAGGTTACAGCTCCTGCTCTTCCCGACTGGATGGCTGCCACATGACCGGCAGTACCACCACCGGCCACCAGTACGTCAACGGTTTCAGTAATGAATTTCAATGCTTTGGTTCCTTGATATAAGGCATGCCCGGAAACCGGGCATGCCTTGTTCTATGGATTTTCTCTTATTCTGCTGTTATTCTTCTACGGAGACATTCTTGAGGTAGTAGTCTTCTGCAGCTCTGGGTTTGTAATTTTTAACCTTGGTGCTGATGGCTTCAAAGGTCATGGGCTGATACAGGTAGATAAAGGGAGGATTTTCAACCATGTACTTCTGAAGATCTTTATAGATGGTTGCACGTTCGCCCTCATCCGGCATTACAGCCACCCGGCTCAGCATGTCGTCAATTTTAGGATCACTCCAGGAAGAGTAACTCTGTTTCCATCCGCCCAGGGTACCTTCAAGACGTTCCAGGGGTTCGCCTTCCCTGCAAGACCATGAATCACCGAACATGGGGGGCAGTTCTTTTTTCGCTTCCAGATCCCAGTATTTACCGGATTCCATGAGATTGAGTTTTACGTCAATGCCCACTTCTGACAGAAAGCCCTGAATGGCTTCGCAAACTTGCTCAAACTGGGAGTAGGCATCTGTAGGAGCAGCCATTTCAATAGAAAAACCATCCGCATAACCGGCTTCTTTTAAGAGGCTTTTGGCTTTTTCAGGATCATAACCAAAGGGTTTGATATCGGCATTATATCCCAGGTTGGAAGGGACAAAAAAACCATTGGTGGGTTTACCGTGTCCGTTGAACAGCGCATCAATGATAGCATCCATGTCAATTGCCCAGTTCATGGCCTGACGTACCAGGGGATGTTCAGTGGGTTTGCCCTTGCCGGATGTCAGATTATTAAAGGTGATGTAAAATACACGGTCAACAGGATATTCAATCACTTTCACATTAGAAACACCTTTGAGCATGGCGGCTTGTTCAGCAGTCAGTCGGGATACGATATCCATCTCACCGGTCTTAATGGCTGCCATACGGGTGAAGGATTCTCCGATGGGTCTGAAGATAAGCTTAGCCACCTTGGGTGTATCAGCTTCCCAGTAATGGGGATTGGCTTCATACACCAGGCGGTCACCTTTTTTCCATTCCACAAACTGGAAAGGACCAGTTCCCACGGGATGTTTTACAAAACCGTCTTCACCGACTTCTTTAAGGTAACCTTCAGGTACGATATTCCAGAAATAAGAGATCTGTCTGAGCAGGAGGGGATATGGGGCATCTATCTTAAGGCGGATGGTGAAATCGTCGACTTTTTCAATTCCTTTAACGATATCCCATTTTTTACGCCAGGTCACGTCTTTGCCTTTTCCCCTGTTCCAGGAAAAAATAACGGAATCAGCAGAAAAATCTTCACCATTATGAAATTTCACACCTTTACGCAGGTTCATGGTGTAGAGGGTGCCGCCTTCGGTGACTTCCCAGCTTTCAGCCAGGGCCGGTTCAATAAGACCTTCATCGTTGACCACAACCAGGGAGTTGTAGAGCCGCCATCCTGCATTGGAAGCATTTCGATCTGCCCCGTAGCAAAGATCCAGTGAATTGGGACTACTGGTCAAGGCAACTTTCAATGTTCCTTTGGGTGCTGCCATACCGGTTTGCGCAACCATAAAGGCTGCTGCCAATAAAATAGTCAACCATACCATTGTCCGTTTCATTTATTCGCCCTCCTGTTAATTTACCGCGATTAGTATTATATATTCGTCCGCATCCCGAAAAACCGGGAACGGGATCAAACGTTGGGATCCTCCTTGTAACTATGAACATAGGATGCACATATCCAGGCATGTTCCCGGGCCAGAAACCGGGCTTTTTCCCGATCCTTATCAATGATGGCATCTAAAATAGGGGTATGTCTGTCCAGGGCCTTTTCCCAGTCCATGACACTATTGGCATATTGCACCAGAAACGATCTGATCTGCATGTGCAAGGCCTGGTACATGGATAGAAAAAAATCATTGCCCGCCATTTTGACCAGGGTAAGGTGAAAGGCATAATCCCGGTCTGCAAAGGCATCGGCACTGACGATTTCCCTGGAGTTGAATTTAAGCAGGTCTTGAAGTTCCCGAATATCGTCCTCGGTGCGGGTATCCGCCACCTTGGCGACAATTTCAGATTCAATGGTATTTCTGGCTTCAACCAGATCCCCCATTCGTTCGGCATTGATCTGGGGAAATAACGGGATCAGCACATTATCCAAAGCAGAAACGGAAATGGTTTCACTCACATAGGCCCCTTTGCCGTGATGAACCCGAATGATGCCCCAGGCAGCCAGTTTGGCCAGGGCCTCTCTGAGGGTGAGGCGGCTGACTTCGTACTCCTTGAGAAGCGCCTGCTCACTGGGCAATTTTTGACCAGGCCCGAATTCGCAGATGCGAATCCGTGTCTTAAGGCTTTCCACAACAGCTTCCGACACAGTAATTTTCTTGAGCGGTATTTTCATTCCCTTCTCCTTATGAAGATAATACACTCATCTTCATACAACACTCATCCGACGAGTGTCAAGACAAATATTGCAAAGCTTAAGTATTTACTTTCAAACACTTTTTCGACTGGTTCCAAACCAGGGTACTGGACTCCAACAACTCAAAGAGCACCTTTCCAAAATCCTAATTTTGTGTTTTATAGCCATCGTGAGACCTCAAAACGCCCATAAATTCCCAAGCTGCAGATCATTGAACGTATCCAGCCCTCAGGATTTACAATATAGTATCTGTTAGAGTTTTAGCATCACTTATCTGATAAAAAGGCTTGCACTCCTCATCTGGCGGGTGTCCGGTGGCCCGAAGGACTCGAATGCCCGTCCTGTGGGCAGGTCGGTCACCTACAAGGATTTTTATGAAAGGACATAAGAATCCCGCAAAACCAGACGAGCCTGTACTAACCGGATAGGCATGAAAGAAAATATATAGAATGAGGTGGGTGCCATGAATATCTTTTTCAGGATTAAAGATGAACTTGTGACGCCTGACCTGTCCAGTCGCATTCTCCCGGGTATCACTGTTTTGCATTAAATAAAAGCTTTAAAAAGCGGAAAAATCACAACCTAAACTTGGTTTCCTTGTGAGTATATATGGTATTTTCAAACAGGAGTCAAACGCCCCAATGCACCGAGCGCTTCATCCACCAGCCTGGACTTTTTATGATTTGCCCTTATACAAGATGTGGTAAGGATGGATTTTTCAGTTTCAGGTTTGAAATTCAATTATATAGGACCGAGAATAATCAAATTGGAAAAGGCTCCATTACCTTATATTGGATATACATTTGATTTTTGTTCAGATCCCGGGGAGGGATTTTTTAGAATCTGCTAAAATGTGATGTATCAAGATATAGGGTCAGAGAATCATAAAGCTTATGCAGCAACAATATAACCTCTTGAAATATAAGGGGATTGTTTTGTAAGAATTTCTCAATAGAAGGTGTGCATTTCAA
>Ga0307987_1000725_pt1 | contig 19263 bp, 18 predicted proteins | sample EllFjometagen181_FD_203157 | JGI IMG/M metagenome (GOLD analysis project Ga0307987, IMG submission 203157) | Marine microbial communities from Ellis Fjord, Antarctic Ocean - #181 | ecosystem: Environmental > Aquatic > Marine > Unclassified | place: Southern Ocean | collected 2014-10-08
CCTCATCCACCGCAGTAGCGCAGCTAATGCCAAGATGAGAAACCTCATCCACCGCAGTAGCGCAGCTAATGCCAAGATGAGTAACCTCATCCACCGCAGTAGCGCAGCTAATGCCAAGATGAGTAACCTCATCCACCGCACTGCCCGCAAGGTTCCCCCTCTTTTTCATCAGTCAAATAGCCTGTTTTAGTATTTTGATAATATTTACAGGTTGAATTATGCCGGGTATGAGCAGGAAGTGCTATCCAGTATTTACTGACTGGGTGCAGTTCCAATTTTGCGGGATCAAATTCCGGGCTGTTTTTGACAAATTCTTTCGTTATGGATAGATGAACGCTAAAGTCCAGCCATTCAACAGAAATCACTTTATCAACCGGAAGAATAACTTTTTTACCGGGAAAAAAGTTTCTTGTATCAGCTACAAAAGACTCGATAGACCAATTTCTATCATCAACAATACACTCATCGATATGCCCTATATTTCCATCTTCAGCATGAATATAGTAACCCCGCACATGCCTGATACTCCGCAAATGCGGATCACCAAGGGATTTCTGATCTGCTTCATTATCTTCCTTATTCCCGTCCTTTTCCTCTGCCGGAGAAGTAACAGGAACCGGACCAAAGGCATCAACCATACCAACCTTCCAATAAGGAAGCCATTGATAGTAATCATGCAGAGCAATTTCCTGCTGCCTGTATACCGGTTTTTCCGTATCAATATCCGGACTGTCCCGAACCTGACTGCAGGTAAGTCCGACACAAAAATGATGCCGTTCCCAATCAGGCTTGCCAAGCTCACTCGAAGGGATAAGCACAAACCGACCGGAAAACCAGCTGCCTGTTCTTACAATCAGGTAACGGATTGTCCAGGTTGCATCATCAACATAGAAATCGTGAACCCTCCCAATGATACCATCCTGGGCCTTTACCGAGAAACCAATTAAATTATTTAATAAAATATGCATACCGCCTCCCTCCATGTGATAAACATGCAGAAAAATAGGCAAAGGTGTCATTAAAGTCAGGAAGTGAAAACCAGAGGTTCAGGCTGCAGGAAGCAGTTCAGGCTGCAGGAAGCAGTTCAGGCTGCAGGAAGCAGTTCAGGCTGCAGGAAGCAGTTCAGGTAGACACCTTTTAGACAACTATAAAGCTACATGCTGATTCCATGTATTCTATCTATAGTATACTCCCTAATATATCATAGAGCAAGAAATGAGCCCTCATTATTATTGTGATGATTGATATTGGACTACGTACTAAATCCAGCTAATTGGTACTATTATAATAGGTAAGCATCTCCTGAGGAGTAATTTCACTGTTCCAGTAATAGAGATCAGAGACGAATTCACCTGCAGCCATATTTTGTATATTCCCGCTTCCAAAAGGGCTGCCTGGAACCGCCAGAGACCCCGTAATAAAATAGAGATATCCATCAGATCTGTCACTGTAGAGTATTGCATTACCTTCACCGTCAACACTAAAACCAATAAAGGTATCTCTGCCTGGTTGCGGGACTAAAGAGTAGAAAGATACCTCCCTAACACTACCGCTACCTCCACCTGCACTATCCCAATTAGCAGTTACTCCTATAGATCTGTTCTGATCAGATTCTGTATCATCATAGGAGATAGAGCCATCAGTTTTTCCCAAATGTCCCCCTATTCCTGTCCAGAACTCGTAATCAGTAAAAATCCCAAACTTTATCCCTGCAGTTTCCAGTTCTGAAGAAGTTGAAAATATAGCATGCCGGCTTCTAAACATATCGTACCATGGATGATTATAGTTCATAATAACCGTAAACCCATCAGCATCAAACTTCACCGGCAGTAATTCACCCTCATCCAAAGATTCAGGCTCCTTTCCTGGGCCATAGTTAAGATTTTCAGGTTTGACTATGTCTTGTGCCGTCCCGTCCAACAGCCCATCCTGTTTCATCTTTTCTGTATTCAGTCCAAAATGATGCAGCACTGTTGCAGCCAGATCATAATTCTTAGGAATCTCCGCCAGCTCTCCGGATTTCAAATCTTTTGCTGTATGCATAAACCATATAGACATAGTGCTCGCATTATAGTAGCCGTGAGAAGTCCCAAACCCTCCATGATCCGTGGTAAAAACAAACTGCCAATCTTCATACGTGAAGTCAGGACGTCTGCTGATTGCCTCCATGGCAGAATTAATGTATGAATCGCATATTCTAATCATCTCAAGATAGTCAGGATTATAGGGATAGAAGCCAACTGGTCCAAAAACATCCAGACCAAACCCATGCCCGCCTGCATCAGGAGTATCAAAGAAGATAAAGAGCGCATCAATATCCCCACCTGTCCATTCAGTCCCGCCTGAGCCGGAGAGAGAAGTCCATCCACCTTGTAAAATAGTATCGGTATAATCGCTGATTAACCTATCTTCTATTATTGAAGCTCTTCCATGCCCTCCCTGCCCCTTACGCTTGAAATCCACTGACTGAATCATGGTGTAATCTGCATCCCAGCTGGCAAGAAAGGCTGTTCTGATGTTTGGATTTGCTTGTTCAAGGATATCAAGATAATGCGGATAAGAATCAATATCAGCATCACCATCCGCAAACATAGCATTGGTATATACCCCGTGTTTTGCTGCAGTTACTCCACTCATTATCGAGGCATGATTGGCTCCGCTGTTTGGATTTGCATCCAAAATTGTCTGCGCCTTATATGAGTAGGCGGTCTCATAATCACCCTGCCACGGCTCCCTGATAAGCTGTGTAAGTTGTGCCGCACCTGAATTTAGAAGTGCATCAGCCCGAACTCCGTCAAGAATCATAACCAGAGATTTCTTTTTATATACGGTGAGAGTTATTTCGATAATTTTTCTGGAATTGATATCACTCCCTGCTATGACATAAACCCCTGCTGCATCCGGAATAAAAGTGATTACCCCATGCGAAACAGTTTCTTCAGATGGACCCTTATGAAATGATGCTGAATCTACTGTACTGAAAAAGGGTCTGGCGCTAATATCCCAGTTAATATCATCCACGGAAAACCCGGTATTTTGCAAATCTATCAGTAATCGGGCGGTTTCTACTCCTATATGCATCTCTGCAGAAACCGCATAGGGAGAAGCTTCAGAATTTAGAGATTCAAAGGGAAGCACAATGGAAAGATCTCCATCAACAGCCTTAAGAAAGAAATTACCTATTAGGAGAATTGTTAGGAAAAAAACAACTTTTTTCATATATGTCCTGTAATGTCTCGTATTGTTGATGCTGTCCTATTAGCAAAATATTCATAAGCACCAGAAGCTATAGAATACTCCTGTAACTGTATTGGAGTCAATGAAGAACCTGCTTTGCGTTGGACAAAGCTTTGAACAATGAAGACTCATCTTGCCAAAGATACAAAACATCAATACATTGTAGGCATGAGTCTAACAATACTTGCATTAGGGGAAATAGTAGGCAGACCCGGAATTTATGCCGCAAAGCACGGTATCAAAGCCATCAAAGCCGAAAAAAACATCGATTTTATCATTGCATGCGGAGAAGGTGCGACCGGTGGATTTGGTATAGGAAAAAACCACTCCCTTTCTCTGAAAAAAATGGGAATTGATGTGGTTACCACCGGGGAAAAAACTTATTTCAAAAAAGACATGGTTGAACATATTAAACATGCTAATTTTATATTACGACCGGCCAACTATCCTCCGGGAAACCCGGGAAGGGGTTGGCGAATCTATGACGTAGGGGATAAAAAGATCGGCGTAATTACGCTTTTGGGCCAGGCCGGATTTCAGAGAATTCACCTCAGCAATCCATTCACTTTCCTCCCGTCAATTGTAGAGAAAATCAGAGAAGTAACTCCCTATATCATTCTCCAGTTTCATGCCTCTACTACTGCAGAAAAAAATTCGATGTTTTTTCATGCTGACGGAACCCTTTCAGCTGTCATTGGGACACATGCAAAAGCAATCACTGCTGATGCACGGGTATTTCCCAGGGGGACAGCGGTAATTACCGATAACGGGCGCTGCGGAAGCATGAATAGTGTCGGCGGTTTAGATCCTGATATCGAGATTAGAAAATTTATCACACAGGTTCCTGAGCGTTCAGTTGACTGCTGGAATGCACTTGAACTTCAGGGGGCACTTTTTGAACTGGGTGATGATGGAAAAGCAATTTCTATTGAAGCGGTAAGAATTCCGATTGATACCCCTGAACAGGAGAAATAGTATGACAGAAATTTCAACAGTAGTTTCATATACCAAACAACAGGTAGTTCTCAGCTGCACTTCAGCAGGGTGCTCCGGCTGTGCTGGAGACTCTTTCTGCAATGTAAAATCACATACCTATACTGCTCTCAACCCGCAAAAACTGGAAATTGCGGCAGGGGATGAAGTGGAAGTTTTCCTGCCGCCGGGAAAAACTATTTTCTCCGGTTTCCTGGTGCTCATATTTCCTCTGATCCTCTTTTTTGCAGGATTTCTCCTAACAGGAGTCCTTTTCGAGGGTGCAGGTGAAGGACTCCAGGCATTAGGCGGATTCATAGGGCTGACAGCTGGATTCGGTTTGGGATTTCTTTTCGGCAAATTAAAAAAAAGACAGTATATGCCGATAATCCAGAAAAAAGTACTCTCCTGAGCCAAATTTAGAGTTCATACATGTTTCGTGAATTTTTCAAGGAAAAATCTCAAATGTTAATTGTAGAAGCCCCACCTATTTCGTATAATACAATCCCATGAAGAAATATATATTTTTTAGTGGCGGTGTATGTTCAAGCTTAGGCAAAGGCCTGGCAGCGGCCTCTTTGGCTCCCCGGCAGCTAATTTCAGCGATCGCTGTTATGGTGATTTTGCTCCTTGCTGCATCCTGCTCTTTTGATTATGGTACAAAAAAAGAGACTACCAGCAAAAAAATTCCTGATTTTATCTTAAAAAATACCTCTTATACCATAGAAAGAACCGGAGAACATGCTATTATATTTACAGCAGACACTCTGGAAATGTTTGACTCTGATCACTCTGCAATACTTGATTCTGTAACTTTTATACAGCAGGATGATTCATTAGTGATACTATCCACCGGCAGCTGCATCTCAGCTGAAATAAATACAAACAGCCGGGATGCTGTTCTCAGTGGGAATATTGAAGTGTTTTCACCCTCCAGAGGAATTCTGCTCAGAGCTGACCACCTTAATTGGGATAACAGCACCAGCCTCCTGGCAGGAGGTGTTGAGGATGAAGTTTCTATTACCTATGAAGACGGTTCAAAGATCAGAGGAGTTGGTTTCAGGGGAAATTTTTCTCTGAATATGTTTGAGTTTCAGAAAATAATTGAAGGAACAATGCATTATGAATAAAAAATGGAAAGCCGCTTTGCTTCCTTTATTACTAATAGGGATAATTCTCATCTTCCCAATTACTTCGATCGCCGCTGATGACACAGCTCCTCCTGCAGAAGCAGTTGAGGAAGCAGTTGAGGAAACATCAGCAGAAAACATAAACTTTGCAGGAAGTTATACACGGGCATCCTTAAAAGATGGAAGTCAGGCAGTGGCTCTCACCGGCGGAGCATGGGTGGAGACCGGCAGTGTCTATATTGAGGCTGAAGCTATAGATATTTACGGGGAGCAGTCCCGGTTCTTATCATGCAGAGGGAATGTATTACTGATTGAATCGGAAGAAGAGATCACCGTGCAGTCGAATGTCCTGAATTATGACAGAGAAACCTCCTCGCTCACCATTAACGGCTGGGCAGAACTTACTGATAAGAAAAATGAGCTTATTGCGAAAGGCGCCTACCTGAAAAATGAACAGGATAAGGGAATTATTCTTATTCAGATCAATGTCTCAATTATTAAAGCAACAGAAGATGATGGAGAAATGTATTGCAGAGCAGATTCTGCATTATTCGACTCTGAAAGTAATACTTTAGAACTAACCGGCAATGCTGAAGTCTCTTTTGAAGGCTCTCTCTATGCAGCAACACGCATTTTTATTGATCTCAATACCAACGAGATCACGATGGAAGGCGGAGTAAGCGGGAATATTCATGAGGGAAGCTGATACGCTGTCCATGCATGGAATCCGTAAATTATACGGTCGAAAAGTTGCTGTTGCAGATGTCTCTTTCTCAATGAAATCAGGGGATATAATCGGTCTTCTGGGTCCCAATGGAGCCGGAAAAACATCTGTGTTTTATACAATAGTCGGTTTTATCACTGCAACCTCGGGAAAAGTATTTTTTAATGATATCGAAATAACCCGAATGCCGATGTATAAACGTGCACAACTCGGCATCTCATACCTCTCCCAGGAACCATCAGTATTCCGCAAGCTTACCGTAGAAAAAAACATTTGGGCAATCCTAGAGACCCGAAAAGACCTTACTCACAGTGAAAAAAAAGATGAACTTGAAAAACTTATTGAGAGCTTCGGTATTCAGGGTGTCAGAAAACAACCGGCATACACCCTTTCAGGAGGAGAACGGAGAAGGACTGAGATTGCACGAAATCTTGCTGTAAGCCCACGCTTCCTTCTACTTGATGAACCTTTTGTAGGAATTGACCCAATTGTTGTCCAGGATATAAAAAATATAATTAAGCGGCTGGCTGCTGAAGGAATCGGAGTTCTTATTACCGATCACAACGTCAGAGAAACTTTGGAAATTACAGACTACTCATATATTATCAATCATGGTGAAATACTGGTATCCGGTGACAGAGATACTCTTTTAGCCAGTGATATAGCCAGAACTACCTATTTAGGCACAGACTTTAAACCATGATTATGGTACGGTAGCATGGTATGCAGTCCCAGAAATTAGTCCTTGCACAAAAACAACAACTGAAACTCAGCCCGCAAATGTATCAATCTCTTGAACTTATGGCACTGCCTATCATGGATCTTCGGGAAAAAATTCAGACAGAAATTGAAAAAAATCCTGCACTTGAAATGGAAGCAGTAAGAGATATCTCCTTTGAGCGTGTAGTGCGGGCACAAGGCAGCGGAACCATTGATCCCTTTGAAAACAGTTCAGACCCGGGATATATCAGAAAGTCACATCATATTGACCCGGATTCAAAGCATAAATTTATCGAAGGCGCTCTTTCGCGCCCGGAATCACTTCAGGAACACTTATGCCAGCAGCTGCATTTCCTGATCCTTTCTGATGAAGAGCTTGAAATGGGAGAACTGCTGATATCGAATCTGGATGATCAAGGATTTTACCGTGAGAATCCTTCAGAATTGTTAGACCCCACCCCCCACCGGCAAGATCTCATTGAGAAAATGGTAGAAACAATTAGAGAATTTGATCCACCGGGTGTGTGTGTGGAGAATTTTATCGAGTCCCTAGTGCTTCAGGCAAAACTATCCGAATCAGCTCCTGAAAAAACTGAAGATTTTCTGAGAAATCATTTAGAAAATCTAAAGAGAGGTAAGATTTCCGATATCTCAAAAGCACTCTCTCTTGATGAAGAGGATGTGGAATATATAGTGTGGTTTATAAAGACCTTAAACCCTTATCCCGGCAGTAATTATTCTCAAGCTGCCACTCAATATGTAAATCCTGATCTGCTCATACAAAAAATAAACGATCAGCTTGTTATGAAATTAAATGATGACCATATCCCCTCACTCACCCTTGATCCTGTATTTGAAGAGATGGCTGATAATACTGTTTCTTTTGATAAAGATACAGAAAAATATATTCATCGCTCAATTAGGGATGCAAACTGGTTGATAAACAGTATCGAAATGAGAAATTCTACACTTAGACGTGTAGGAGCAACTCTCCTGAAATCCCAAATGGACTTTTTCCTAAAAGGTCCTAAATACATAAGACCCCTCACGCTCAAAGATGTTGCTGAGATAATATCAGTACACGAAACAACCGTATCGAGAATATCTAATGCAAAATATATCCAGACTGACTGGGGAATTTTCCCGATAAAATATTTTTTCAGTAATGCAGTAACGGGAACCGGTGATGATGGAAAAGATGTCTCCAAAACAGGAGTGAAAGAGATACTACGGGAACTCGTAGAGTCCTACACCGGTAAAAAACGATTATCAGATCAAAAAATAGCTGATATGCTTGCCGAGCGCGGGATAAAAATTGCCAGGAGAACCGTTGCCAAATATCGTGGAGAGCTTAGTATTGAGTCCTCTTTTGAAAGACAGTCTCATTCCAATTAAAGATGAAATTTTAGTTAGGTTTTTAGAATTGCCGCCCTATTAGGACTCTTTTCAACCATAATTAAGCTTTTCCCCTAAAAGAATCTGGAAATAATTTGACATTTAACCTCTACAAGTAATATTCTTAATATAGAGATAAGTTTTCGATTCTTTTAATTGATGCAAGTATCTCTCCTATCGAAAACTTAATAATTCAGGTTGCTGAAAAATATAGACAGCCTTGGGTTGCCTACATTTTTTGCATATAGCTTATATACCCCATATAGGAGGTGGATATGAATCTGGAAATCAGAGGAATCCATTACAACGTGACCGACACCACAAAGGAGTTTTTTGAAAAAAAACTTCACCGCATTGAGTTTGCAGCAGACAACCTGGTTGACTTACTGATTGCTGTACACAAAGAACCGCATCAAAGTTACCGAATTGAAGCAAAAGTGCATTTTAAGTGGGGGTTGACCAAAATAGTGCATGCAGATGCTTATGAACTGTATGAAGCTATTGAGTATTTTGTTGATAAGCTAGAATCAATAATTAGAAAAGAGAAAGGAAAAATGAAGGAACACGGATTAAAACATAAGGAAAATCGGGAGATTGCAGATCCTGTTCTATGATCAAATTAAAAAGGTTGTGGATTTTTCTCCACAACCTTTTTTTATTTACAGCAGTGCATCCGCCTGCTCTACTATGTAGTCGACCTGATATTGGCCAATGAGAAATCTTCTGGATCCTCCATCAATTTGGAGAACATAAAAATCATCATTATATGGGTAAAATTCAATCTCTTTAACAAGTAATTCATCATTCCGATCAAAATACCTCAGCTGAAACATGGGTGCATTATCCAGAGTCTGAACAACTAAGTCAGATTCAGCATCACCTTCAACCTGTCTACCAATAAGAATCTGGTAAAAATCCTTAAAGAGATCTTCTTCAACCTTTTGGTTATTGATGAAAAACTCCTCAACGGGATCTTCTTCATCACCTGTTCGTTCTATACTCCCTTCAATCTTCATATCCCCAATGATAACTTCATATCCGCGAATGGCATCAATCGATACCAATGCAGCAAAAGACTCAGCATATTTGAATGGGATAATATCAGCTAATGCAGTATCCGATGCTGAAATAAGCATTACCGGAGAATCCGTTCCTGCACGCAGTACATACCGCATACCGTCTTCAGTGATATTACCTAACAATAGATGTAATCCAGTACCATCTTCAGCAGTCATCTTCAATTCTAAAGCCTGCACAGCATCTAACCCATACTCAGAAAGAGATTCTGGCACATCAATGAACTCATATATAAATAATCCTGACTGAAAAATTTCCAGAATTTCAAACAGCTTCGAATCATTCACTCCCTTTGGCGGGTCATAAGGATAGGTAAAAAAGAATGGAAAAAGACCCGGATCAAATGGATCATCACTGGAATATCTGGCAATCGTATATACAGGTTCCCCATTCTTCTCTACAGAAACTCCGGTAAGAGCAGGCACATTAACCAGAGGCAGTGTTTTCTCTCTTATACTATACAGATCTGCAAATAGCATATCAGTTAAGTATCCCTGAACGAGATAGACATTCGGATCACCATCTCTCATAATATAACTTGCTGTACCATCAGGATTTTTATTCCCTAGTAGTAATACAACACGCTCTTCACCAGCAGTAATCGTACAGGATGCTTTCGGAGCATCAAATCCAAAATCTGCAATATTCTCCCCTTCGGATACAATAGTATTTGAAGTGAATAGGATCAGGGAAAATCTAATTGACTGAGCTGCACTGGTCATCAGTGAAACTCCCGGGGTATCCGCAACTTTAAATGTTCCCTCGCCAAAAGGTAACAGCGTATAATGATCCCCACCAATGCGATTAACTTCTATAGTCTCAAGATTATTAATATCAAGATCAATAAGACTGATTAATTGATATATCGGCGCTACTTCTTCTTCCACAACTTCCGGGGCGGCTTCATCCTCGGCAACGGCTTCCGTTTCCGGAAGCTTGTCCGGTTCCGGTACCTTTGGTTCCCTGGTTACCAGTACATAAGCCAGAGCCAGCAGCAGGACTGCTGCTGCTGCAATAATGAGGAGACGCATTTTTTTCATAGTCGCTTTCTCCTGAGATACACAATAAGACCTGCTAAAATAATACCGAACGGTATAAGAATGATAACAATCCCCGCATAAATGAATGCATTTGCTCCGCTCATTTGCAGGGGAAGCTGGTAGAGACTTCTGCTCTGGATATTAATGGCTTTATCGCCACCGGCCAGCCAGCCAAGTGCTGCAAGCGTGAAGTCAAAATTAGCCTTCAATGATCCAACATTGGGAAGAGGTGAAAAAGACTGAGCAGAACCCAATACAAGAATTTTCGCCCCTTCCTGAAATCCTGTATCCATATTTTTTTCAGCTGCACCAACAGCCGCAAAGACAGGTCCTGATTTATCTGTGATAATCCTATTCATCGAGGATGCATTTAAATCAATTCTGAACCAAGATTTACCGGTACTAGACAGAATCGGGATAAATTCAATATTTCGTTTAACTATTTTGGTCTCAGCAAATCCAATTGATGATGAAATAATCATATTCTGGTTGTTCTCAATTAAAGCCTGGGCAATTTCCTCTTCTTCATATATCGGAGCAAATACTACTGGGGAACTTCCAAACTCAGGAATAAGTCTGTTGGAATCCTGCTCCATAATAATCCCTTTCATCATATCAATATTCCAGGACTCAAGAAATGCAGTCAGATTGGTTAAATCCTCCTGTACAAGATCAAATGCCGCATACAGGCTGCCGCCTCTTTCAAGAAATTCCTGAATCTTATCAATCTCATTCTGGCTGTAATCCCATGAAGGGCCAAGAATTACAAGGATATCAGCATCATCCGGGACTGCACCAGTTGTAGTCATATTAAGTGTATTGATGGTAAAGTTACTTTTTCCAAGAGTTGGTGTGTAGGTAAAATCATCAAACGTATACTCATTATGTCCAAGCAGTTGGTACACAGTAATCTGCTTTCCTGTTGACGTATATTGGATAGCTGCAGATATACTCTGTTCAGCCTTGAACCCATACACATTTACGCCGCCCTGCTCAGTATAAGAGACATTATACAGATCGATACTTGGGACTATCCTGCTTCTGCCGCTGCTTACTACAATAACAGATCCTTTAGCAATTGATTTCTGATCCTCTCCCTCTCCGGATTCTTCGACATACCGGGCTATCAATGCAGGGTTTCTATCCGGATCAACCGTTTCCAGCGATACATTCCTGTAAGATTCATACTGCTTAAGCAGTTCAAAAACAGTTATATTTTCCTGTCCAGTTGCTGACAGATAATAGAGTGTTACCTGCTCTTCCAGATTATCAAGAAGAGAACTGCTCTCCTCTGTAAGGGTGTAGAGATCTCTTTTGGTCATGTCAAAATCCAGATCAACTTCACCAGCAAGTAAGTTAATCAAAAGAAGTCCAATGAGAACGGCAAGGCTTATAGCGACAGATATTGCCGCGTGTTTTACTTTAAACGATATTTTTTTCATATGTTGTTAACTCCAGCGGCGGTTTTCAATCCGGCTTCCTGTTGCATACAGGAAGAAGGCTGAAAAACTCATGTAATATACTACTGCGTCCAATTTCAGTATTCCCATGGAAAATCTCTGAAACCTACTGGTCAATGAGAACCAGGCAATAAACTTACTAATAAGTCCATACAACACATCCGGGGTGATTATATAAAGAATTAACACTACAGCAATCACAATAAGTGCTGCGATTGCCGATATTCGCCAATCCTGCGCTTTACTTTGGAAAACTGCTACAGCAATTCCTGCAAGAATTAGTATAAATATTGCTCCTGCCATTGATGACATGGGTACAAAAGATCTTATATAATCTATTACCCAGCTTGCCAGCAATCCACAGAATGTAAGAATTGCAGCCGAGGTTTGGCTCTCAGCAACTTCTGACAAAAAAGTTCCAATTGCAATGAAGGCACTGCCTAAAAAGAAAAACCCGATATAGGTCCCCCATATCTGTGCCCAATCCATTCTGCCGTGAAAACTAAGAAATGTAGGATACAGCATAGTAATTACCAGTGTCAGTAAAAAGACTGTTACTGCAGCCAAATATTTCCCTAGAACTATACCACTGATACTAACGGGGCTCGAAAGGAGAAGAACATCAGTTTTCTGTCTTTTCTCTTCGGTAAAAAGTCTCATAGTAAGAATAGGTACCACCAGAAGAAAAATAAAAATCAAACTGCTGAGATAACTTGCATAATCACTGCTTCCGGTAAAAATATTCTGCAGGGAAAAAAGCAGGCCTGCGATTAGTAGAAATGCCCCCATAAATATGTATGCACCCGGGGTGAGAAAATAACTTTTTAATTCCTTCTTATATACTGCTATCATAGTTCCACCTCTGCACGTGTCAGATCGAGGAAAATCTCCTCAAGACTCATATCGATCGGCCGCATCATAAGCAGCGGCTGATTTGCTGCTGCAAAAGCAGAGAAAACTGCTTTACGAATATCAACATTCTCTGCTGCTTTCATCTTGACTGTTACAGCTCCGGACTCCTCGCCTTCTTCAATCTGATACTCAACAATATCAGGTATACTTTTCACGGTCTCTTCAACGGCATCCCGCTCTGCTGCAACGGAAATAAAAAGTCGGTTAGTTCCGAAAAGATGTTTTGAGAGATTTTCCGGAGTATCAGAGGCAATTATTGCACCTTTGGCAATTATCATAACTCTCTCACATACTGCCTGAACTTCTGAAAGGATATGAGAACTGAGTATAACGGTATGCTCTTTTCCCAAATCGTTAATTAAATTTCTGATTCCAATGATTTGTCCCGGATCGAGTCCTACTGTCGGCTCATCAAGAATCATGATGGGCGGTTTGCCGATCATGGCCTGAGCAAGACCAACTCTTTGCCGATATCCTTTACTAAGATTACGTATTAATCGTCTGGAAACATCTGTAATCCCGACTTTATCCATAACACGGGCAATCTCATCTTTTCTCTCTGCTCTGGGAATACTTTTCAAATCACATACGGTACGTAAAAATTCTTTAGAGGTCATTTCTCCATAGAGAGGCGGATTTTCAGGCAGATACCCGATCATTTTTTTCACTTTTGCAGGATCATCCAAAATATTGATTCCATCAATCATGGCTTTACCGTCAGATGCAGAAATACACCCGGTCAGAATGTTCATTGTAGTCGTTTTTCCAGCACCATTCGGGCCGAGAAAACCAATGATTTCACCTTTCTTAATTTTAAAGGAGATATCATCTACGGCTACGATACGACCGAACTTTTTTGTGAGATGTTCTACTTGTATCATATACTCTTACTCCAGATTTTTTGTTTGTCGTTGAAGACAAATTAGCTTTATTTTATCTTTCCCGATGTTACACTTGAAATGGCATTCCGTCAATGATTTGAACCTGAAACGAAGACGGTGGGATTCTATTGGAAAGAACGCTGCCATTGATAAGTATTTATCAACAAAATACTCATGCTAAATTAGTAAAATGTTTTTTTACCCGATTAATTGAGATTTTTCAAAATTATCAAACTGAAAAATCTTTGATTTTAGCCTTTGAATAGAACATGGAAGATTTTTATTGAGTATACCTACTTTGTTTAAAAATATTTATCGATTACATTTCCCACCGTCTTCGTTTCAGGTTCCTAGATTTCATAGTGTTCACAATCGTGGATAGGAAAAATAATCTGTAAACAGTTTCAAAGAACAATCCCCGAGAATTTTTTAAAACTGGTCAAAGACCCCCACTGAAGAGTCCCCTATAAACACTATAAAAAAACACTATACAAAACTGCTTAACATTTATTTACATATTATAAAAACCCATGGTATAATCAAGGAAATTGTAAAGGGCTTAATTATAAAAATAATAGATTTCAAAAGGTTGTTTCAAAAATTGTAGATTTTGGGAATTACCCCATTGTATCTGTTCAGTTCTTTGTTTGAAAATAAAGGTGGCTTATGAAAGAGTTTACTGTTCTTGATCTTCTGGATCTTGATTTAAAAGAGAAAAACGTTCTGAACTTGAAATGTATCGGTGGAAGACCTGGTCTTTCAAGAGTGATAACCACTTCCAAAATTAACCGTCCAGGATTAACACTTAGCGGTTTTATTGATGAATTTTCTTTTGACAGTATCCAGGTTTTTGGTAAAGGGGAACAGGCTTATCTGAAAAAATTGGAAAAAGAAAATTCCTTTGAATCAATCGAAAAAATGTTCTCTTTCCCCATACCAACCTGTGTGTTTTGTGAAGGAGATAACCCCTGTGCCAATTTTATTAAAATAGCTGAAAAATCCGGATGTCCAATTCTTAAGACTGATCTCCAGTCCAGCGAATTTTCTCTGAGACTCTATCAGGCCCTCAATGATATATTTGCACCGCAGGAAACCATTCATGGAGTACTTGTTGAAGTCTTTGGAGTTGGCGTTCTCATCACCGGAGAAAGTGGTGTGGGAAAAAGTGAAACAGCACTGGAACTTATTGAACGCCGCCACCGATTAATTTCTGATGATACCGTCAAACTGCGAAGTATAAGTGGAAATATCATAATTGGTGAGGGTGAGAATGAATTTCTGGCACACCATATGGAAATACGCGGATTAGGAATAATCAACATAACGCACCTCTTTGGAGTCAGTGCCATTCGTGATAAAAAGCAGGTTCAATTGTTTGTCCAGCTGGAAGAATGGGACTCAAGCAAAAACTATGATCGTGTGGGCGGCGATATGACAACAGAAATTTTAGGGGTTACCATACCAAAATTGGAAATACCGGTAAAACCCGGAAGGAATGTCCCTATTATTATTGAAACAGCAGCAATGAATGAACGTTTAAAGAAACTTGGATATTTCTCTGCAAAAGAGTTCAATCAGAATGTTTTAAAGTGGTTGGAAAGTGAATCTGCCAGAAATCTCTACTACAATAATGAGGATACATTTTAGCATATGATCGAGAGAACAGTTACCGTCAAAAACAGGGCCGGGATTCATGCAAGACCCGCAGCTCTTATTGTAAAAACAGCTAACAGCTTTTCATCAAAATTATATATCGAACGGGATACCATGAAAATAAACGGAAAATCTATCATGGGTATTATCACACTCGGAGCCAGCTATAAAACAGAGTTGAAAATGATTGTTGAAGGAACAGATGAGATAGAGGCAGCAGATGCTATAGAGCAGTTGTTTCTAAATCGTTTTGAAGAGTAATTATTACAACTAATAGGAAAAATTTACATGAAAGGGTTAACTAAAAGACAAAAAGAAGTCGTAGAATTTATTCGCGATTATATACAGGAACACTCATACCCACCTACAATTCGGGATATCGCATCTAATTTTTCCGTCTCAGTTAAAGCGGCATTTGATCATGTAAAAGCATTGGAAAAAAAACAGGTTATTAAGAGTGATATGAACAGATCTCGTTCTTTGGAAATACTATCTGATGAATTTTCTCCTATCCATGAAGCTATGGCAATTCCTCTGCTCGGAAGTGTAGCAGCAGGTATGCCGTTGCTCACCGAAGAAAATTTAGACGGGACACTCTCAATCTCCTCTGAAATGCTTGGCAACGGAAACTTCTTTGCCCTTAAAGTAAAAGGTGACAGCATGATTAATGCAGGTATTTTTGATGGTGATTTTGCCGTTATCAAACAAACAAATACTGCAGAAAACGGAGCTATTGTTGTCGCTTGGGTTCAGGAAGATGCCGTTACATTAAAGAGACTGTTTGTTGAGAAAAACAGAGTACGCCTGCAGGCTGAAAATGACGCTTATCCACCAATATATACACAAGATGTAAGAATTGTCGGCCAGCTTCAACTGGTGATAAGGGACTACTCATAATATGTTCCCAGCTTATCTTCTTCTCGGTCCGGAAACAGGTCAGAAATCTCAACATATAAAAACCATTAGGGAAGAGTGTCGGAGCACCTATGGGGAAACTCCGGAAATTCACCGTTATTATCCATTTGAAACTGAAAATGGTGAGATATTGCAGGCTTTGCAAAACCATTCACTCTTTGCAGCACATCGTTTGGTGATTTTGTCCCAGGCTGATTTACTCAATGCATCAACGGTTACTATTATAGAAACCTATCTTAAAAAACCCTCTGACTCATCAACGCTAATTCTTGTCTCCTCCACAAATAGGATTGCAAAAAAGCTTGAGGCTCTAATTGACAGTAAGGCCAGGGTCATCTTCTGGGAAATGTTCGAAAACAAAAAGCGGGATTGGCTGGTAAGTTATTTCAGAAATCAAAAACTGGATATTTCGGATGATGCAATAGAGTTAATACTGGAACTGGTTGATAACAATACGTATGACCTACGAGTTGTATGCGGACAATTTTCTGCATTCTTTCTGGGACAAGCGGATAAAGATGATTTTGAAATTACAGAAGTTGAAGTAGAACAATTTATGTATCACAGTAGAAAAGAGAATGTATTTTCTCTCTTCTCTTTTATTGCCCGGGGAGATTTAAAACGAACTTTGGAAGTTTTCAGAACCCTTCACCGTGCAGGTGAAGCAGAACCTCCTGCTGTATTTGCCGGATTGCTCTGGCAGTTCCGTAGATTCTACTCATTTACCTCCCTGTTGAATGATGGTAAAAACGAAGATGCCGCCTTTAGATCTACCAATGTCATGGGAAAAGATGCAAAAATTACCGGTAAAAAAAATCAGGAAATATACCGTGAAGGTGCTGCGAATTACAGCATGAGGGAAATTGCCCGGATTATTGCCAGTATCGGAGAATATGATTGTACTGTAAGGGAATTGGGAACTGGTTTAAAACAAATAATGATGGAAAAATTCCTCTATGAATGTATCGTTAATAAAGGGAGAAAGCCTGCATCTTTCTCACATTACTGTGCTTCTTATTCACATGCTTGAAGGCAGGGTCCACAAGAGAGTGGGGCACTAAAGACCTAACTGTTTCAATAATAGCTTAGCAGTTTTATCCGACAGCCCGCACCTCTGAGATATTTCCTTCGGAGTTGCAGCTGCAATTGCTTCAAGCGACCCAAAAGACTGCATCAGTTTTCGACTCCTCACCTCACCTATTCCGGCAATGGATTCAAGCAATGAAAACCCTGTATCTTTAGCCCGAAGCTGTTTGTTAAAAGTTGTGGCAAAGCGGTGAGTTTCATCCCGTACACCCTGCAAAACTTTCAAACCTTCAGAACCGGGCGGCAGTCGAAGAGGTTCATCTTTATCCGCAAAATGAATCTCTTCAAACTCCTTGGCCAAACCAAAAACCGGAACAGTGGTTAACCCAAGAGAGTCAAGAATTTCCCGTGCTGCATTAACTTGCCCCTTCCCTCCGTCAATCAAAATCATATCCGGTTCCTCTAGTCCTTCATTAACAATCCTGGTATATCGTCTGGCAACAGCTTCACGAATTGCTTCATAATCATCAATCCGACCTTCAAGCGTTTTTATATGAAAACGGCGATAGTTTTTTTTGTCCGGGACTCCATTAAAAAATGAGATCAGGGAAGCTACCGGATATTTACCAGATAATTGAGCAATATCAAAACCTTCAATTCTGCGAGGCAGTATCTTTAAGCAAAGATCTTCTTTCAGAGCCTCAAGACCCGCAAGATTTTCTCTGCTTTTTAATCGCTTATCCACGTCCATAATTGCATTCTCAAGAGCCATTTTTAATATTCGGTAATGTTTGCCATCCTCCGGTTTTACCGCCTGCATATTTGCAGAGAGTTCTTTGTCGAAATATCCTTGAAGAAGTTCCGTGTCCACATCGTGGGATACATAGAGATAGTTAGGAACATCTTCAGTTTCCCGATAGTATTGGAGTGCAAAATCAGCAAGAACGTCAGTCTCATTCCCAAAAGTCTCTGCTCGAAAAAGTTCACGGCCAATCAGCTTGCCTTCCCGCATTTGGAATACAGAAATTGTGCATAGGTGCTCTCTCATTGCACAAGCCGCGTAGTCACGCTTTTCCAGATTAAAATCTTCAACCTGTTGATTAGTGTGTACCGACTCAAGTGCAATAAGAGTATCACGAACCTCTGCAGCATGCTCAAACTGCATTTTCTCAGAGGCAGCCTTCATCTCTTTTCTCAGCTGCTGCTCGATTTCGTTGGTATCTCCGGAGAGCATTTTACGTACTTTTGATACAAGTTCCTGATATGCCTTTTTATCAATTTTCCCAGCACAGGGAGCACTACACCTGCCTATGTGGTAATAGAGACAAGGAGAGTACCGCTTTCGTAAAGGACCGCGACATTTTCTCAGGGGAAACATTTTTTCTATTAATTCCAGAAATTGATCAAGTTTTCCTACATCAGCAAATGGGCCAAAATATTCTGAACCATCCTGTATAATTCTTCTTGTCTTAAATATTCTGGGGAAATCTTCATTGGTAATCCGTATTACCGGATAGGATTTGCCGTCTTTTAGATTAATATTATACCGGGGAGACCACTTCTTTATAAGATTATTCTCAAGAATCAAGGCCTCATAGTTATTCCCTGTTACGATATATTCTATGCGTCGAATCTTCTTTACCAGTACTTGGGTTTTTAAATCTCTTCCGTTTGTAAAATAGGAGAGAACACGTTTGCGAAGATCTTTTGCCTTTCCAATATAGAGAATGGTATCTTTCTCATTTCTCATGATATAGACACCTGGGCTATGAGGAAATATGCGTACTGATTCTTTTAACTCTTTGAACATTTCACTTCTAAGATACAACTAAGTAAAGAGAAAAAACAAGCACATCACCAATTTCTTGGTTTACAGAAACGAGCCAACACTATACAATCCCCACACAGAAATGAGTAAATTGAACAAAAGCCCGAACACATTACAACTCTTCTCATCACCACTATTTGCAGTGCTTCCTGATGATGATAGAAATTTCATTAAATTGAAGTCAGAAAAATTCAGATTATCACTCCAAAATGTCAGAAAACTTATCGAAACTGCTGTTGACTTGAGGCAATGGGAAGAGAATAGTATCTCTTTTTACTGGGATGAGTCCAATA
>Ga0307987_1000726_pt1 | contig 19234 bp, 12 predicted proteins | sample EllFjometagen181_FD_203157 | JGI IMG/M metagenome (GOLD analysis project Ga0307987, IMG submission 203157) | Marine microbial communities from Ellis Fjord, Antarctic Ocean - #181 | ecosystem: Environmental > Aquatic > Marine > Unclassified | place: Southern Ocean | collected 2014-10-08
ACCATTCTTCGCGGAACCACCACTTTTCTTATGTGCCATAATTAAACTCCAATTTATTTGCTAAGCTGAGATGCTCTCTACTTTTAAAACAGTTAACTTTTGTCTGTGACCAACCTTACGAGAATAGCCTTTTCTTTTTTTCTTCTTAAAGTTGACAACTTTTTCACCCTTTGTCTGTTCAACAATAGATGTCACAACTTTTCCACCTTCTAATACAGGTGTTCCAACTTTTAGCTCTTTTCCATCTGAAAAAGCTAAAACTTTAAGCTCAATCTGAGTTCCAGACTCTCCCTCAAGCTTTTCAACAGAAAGTGTATCATTCTCTTTGACCAAATACTGCTTTCCGCCTGTCTCTACAACAGCATATATATCCATAACAATTTTCCTTCAATATAATCAATATCTTTTCACTCTAACATATTCTACTTCAATAAATATGCCACCTTAAACTAAATTCATCTGGCAGTTGCAATCACCTATTTCTCAAACTAATCTGACAAAACGTGTTCTGACCAGTTTTGCAACTAACACAAGTCCTATAGGCAATAAAAGTAGGTGAAAGGCTACTATATATTTATTGCGAACACAAAAATCTCATGAGAAATATTGCCAAACAAGCGGGTAAACTAGTATAATACACCGTTTTTGTCAACTATTATTTCTCTTTTTTTTGCTTTTTCCAAACATCTCACTTGGTTTGCTATTATTTCACGCCCGGAATTATTTGTTTGTTCATGTTTTTTATCCATATTAAGGGCAGACACACAGGTCTGCCCCTACAAAATTACACAATCCAAAGATACATATGATACGCACACATGTAATGTATGAGCCTACCTATGTGTCTGCACTTTTACGCATTGATTTATGAATTTTTAATTGATTTCAGCCTTTATAATTTAGCATTCATAATTATTAATGTTTTTTCTCTCTTCTTCAAAATCTCACGACTAGGAGCCGATAGCTTCTCATCCCTATAAGGAATACCTTTAGTACTATTCCGGATAATTTTCAATTTATCCTCATCAATAGGAATATCAATCATATCCTCACTCAAAGATGCAACAGTACCCCCACGCAACTTATCTCCTCCAGCACTCTCACCAACATAAAACCCAGCCTCAAGCATACCACTTAAAACAGGTAGTGCTGTGGAATATGTCAACAGCAAACCATCTTGCTTTATTATCCCTGCGAGACACCTAAAAAAATCAACAGTCCAAAGCTCTGCATTCCTTTGCGAAGAAAATGCATCCAGAAAAACAACATCATATTTGTCTGTAAGACTCTTAACAGAATGTCTGGCATCACCCCACAACATCTGCACCGAAACATTTCCCTTAACATACCTAGACTCGCTAATCAATTTTTTCAAAACAACTCTCTCATCAATACTAGCAAAGACATCTGCCATACACTTTGAACTATTATAAACCACACGCTTATCAATTTCTAAAGCTGTTATATCAATACAGTGGTCTCCATTTGTCGCCTCATTAATAGCAGCAAGGGAATTATATCCCAAACCAAAACAGATGTCCAGCAAGCGAACATCTTTCTCCTTTAACAAACCAGAAATACCGGAAGGATGAATAAATTTCCCCATAGTCTCCAGATATGCACCATTTTTAGAATGATAATGCTCTTTAAAGTCATCACTCCAAAAAGTCACACTTCCATCATCTGTTTCTAATATTTTCTGACTTACATCATCCCTAAACATCTCAGAATTGTCTTCCAACAACTCACCCTGATAATATCCAAGCATCGCCATCTGCATTGTGAGATAATTCAAAAACACACTCTTATTCATTCCCCAATCTGGAGCAATCAGACTTTCATCATCGGTATCCGTGCATACACGCATAATGGGAATTTCATCTGGCATACGTCTGATAAAATTCATTGCAACTTCAGCATACTCAAACTCATTCATTACCTTAAACGGCAATTTCTCATACATCTCCGCAAACTTTGTTCCCTTAATAATATGAAGATTATGTAGTTTAACCCCATCAATTGGCAACTTTGCCAACTCCTCCGCCGTATTTTGAAAATCCTTGGCAGTTTCTCCAGGAAAACCAATAATCACATGAACAACAACCTTAATCCCCAGAGCAGACAGTTTCAGAATAGCCTGTTTGCTATCCTCCCAACTATGTCCCCTATTCACCAACTTTAAAGTTTCATTATTGGCTGTCTGGACACCAAGCTCAACCCAAACCTCCTCTTTTTCATTCAACTCAACAAGAAAATCTAAAGTTTCATCACCAAGACAATCAGGACGTGTGCCGATGGCAATTGCCTTATGTTCAAAAAGGGAAAGAACTTCTGAATAAATTTTTCTTTGCTGCGATGCTGAAGCAAAAGTACCTGTGAAAGCCTGAATATAAGCCATAAAAGATTTTGCACCATATCTACGTTTTGCAAAACGTATTGCATCACCAACTTGCTGCTTAACATCCTTGGCATTCAGAGTCTGCTGAGCCCGAGCTCCATCCTCAGGACAGAATGCACATCCCCCACTACCATCTTCATCGCGATTAGGACACCCCAACCCCAAATCCAATGGAATTCTAAACAACGCCTCACCATAAACATCCAGCATATAATCTTTATAACTCAAAAATGGCTTTTTCATAACAGACTTCTCACTCTTCCGTACAGACGTGATTTATCGCGTCTCTCTTAGACTTCCTTTTAAACACCCTCTCAAAATTGCCTTGAACTCTCTCAGTCAACTCTTCAACACCAATACCCAAAACCTCCGCAGCAGAATCTGCAATCAAAACAATATTTGACGGGACATTATTACCCACACAATCAATACCAGAGTCTAACAAAACATACTTATCCGGCAACAAATCAGGAGAATCTGTCTCAAGCAGAGTACGATCTTTGGGAACAGCCCTCAACACATCCATATATTTGCTATGCTTACGAGTAATTGTTCCTGAAAAAGAAAAGAAAACATTTAATTTGCAAAATTGTCTCATCATCTCCTTAGAACCAGAGAACGAATGAATAACAACAGGAACATCCAAGTTTGATTTTTTCAAAGTATCGAAAAGCAATTGATATGCTTTCACACAGTGAACTGATACAGGTTTATTTAATTGATTGGCAACATCAATATGCTCAGAAAAAATACTTTTCTGCAAATCATAAGAAAATTTACTAACAACATTCTTATCAAGACCACACTCGCCAACCGAGGAATATTTATGAGAATGCAAATACTCAACTAAAACATCTTTCCAGTCATCATTAACAGCATTCAAATACCAAGGATGTACTCCATACGCAGGCAATACTTCCGAATACTTCTTTACAATCTGCTTCACACTTTCCCAATCATCAGGAGAAGTCCCATTGCAGACAACATTACAAACAGAAGATTCTTTCATATGCAATATTATGTCATCAACAGAATCAATAATCCTCTTATCCTGCAAATGACAATGTGCATCAAAATATTTTGTTTTTTCTGCATCACTCATTACAACTCATTAATATATGGAATAGATGACGAAGCCCCTTTTCGACTAACAGCAATTCCAGATGCTTTATTTGCACCTCTTAAGCTATTCTCAACACTCAAATTTATTGACTGCAAAGCCAAAAAGTATCCAATAAATGTATCTCCAGCAGCAGTTGTATCCACAACTGGGCCAACATCAATTGCTTTGCATTTAAGAACTTCTTCACCAAGCTGATACACAGAACCTTTAGCCCCAAGAGTAAAAATTGTTGCGGCTGGCGGAAAACGACTCAACATCTCATCCATCATATCACTCAAAAGGTCTTTACCAGTAATCGATGCGGCTTCAGTCTCATTTACAACAAACAAATCAATCAGATTTAAAGGAAAAGATAAAACCTCATCAGTCATTGGTGCAGGATTAAACACAATATATAATCCCTTTGCTTTAGCTTTCTCAATTAACTCAGCAGTCATATTGATTTCATTCTGAATCAGTAGTACATCTCCCCAATCAAAGTGCGACAAAACATCATCAATAAATTCAGAACTATTCTGCTGATTTGCTCCGCCAAACAATATAATTGAATTTTCACCATTCGAGTCAACCTGAATTATTGCATGACCATTGGATACATCAACAACCTTCAAGTACTCCGTGGAAACATTCTCCTTCTCAAGCATCTCCTTCAAAAACATTCCCTCTTCGCCAATACATCCTGCATGAAACACAGGTGCACCAGCTCTTGCCAAAGCAATAGTCTGATTAAATCCCTTGCCTCCAGGAAACACCTCAAAACCATTAGATGCCATAGTCTCCCCTGGCTGAACAAAATGATCAACCGAATACACATAATCTATATTTAATGATCCAAAATTTAATATCTTCATCTATTTTCTGACTCTCCATATTTATAATATAGGGCAGACACACAGGTCTGCCCTCTTTATAATTGATTCAATCCTGTAGCCACGTCGGAGGAAGGAGAAACGCGAACATCATAAATAACATGAGTAAAAGGAATTCCACAATTCGTAATTTGTAATTATTAATTCGTAATTGAAATAATTTTTAATTATTTTCTTGCGGTTGTGTTTTAACTTTCCACTCATCTGTTCTAAATGGACTTGCTGGAAGTTCTTCTTTATTATATAGGTTACATCCCTCAGGGTTCATTGCCCATGCATACCGTACAGCAACAGGAGCGGCAACCTTTTCTGAACTCACAACAACAGTTTTTCCATCAATCACTGCATCCGCCCATACAAATAGTTTGTCATCTCCAGCAATAGAGAACTGAGTTAGTTCACCATCTTTTGCAACTAACCCACCACCTATGTTATCAAAATTAATTCTAATTTTATTGCCTTCAATTTTCATTGACTTATATGTTGGTCCAGCATAAACCAAATTTTCTCCATATGCCACCTTGCGTGCAGCTATAGCCATTCTTTTACCAAGATCCTGTTTATTCTTTGGATGAATATTTTGGGCGTCTCCAATATCAATCGCTAGTGCTGTTCCTGTATTTGGCAACGCAAGAGCCTCATTCTGTGATTCTCTCACAACTGGCCAATTGGTATCTTCAGGTGATGTTGGAGCAGCTGTAAAGTTAGCCAATTGAACCCATAGGAAAGGAAAATCTCCCTGTCCCCAACGCTCTCTCCAATCGGATATCATTGCTGAAAACCTCACTCTATAGATATATGCATTACCAGCATTAGATTCCCCCTGATACCAAATAGCACCTTTAATACCATATGGTATTAGACCATTAACCATTCCATTATACAAAACAGTAGCTATATTTGGACTAGTCTTTGCCACTGGCTTCTTAGGCAGTGCAAAAGCAATATCATAACGCCATTTGCCAGACAATGCAACTCTGGAATCCAAGTTCGCTTTTTCATCAACAGGAACTATAAACATTTGATCTTTGGATCCACCCCAAGGACCACCTTGTCCGGCTTGATCAACAATACGCATTGCAATAACTGCTTCTCCTGCTTTAACTAATTTTCCTGGCACAACATACTTACGAGGTTGGTTCCAAAAATCTGTATTCAAAGGCTTAACACTACCCATCCCACCAACAAATTTACCATTAAAGTAAACAGTATCAATCTCATCAACAGGTCCCAGCTCTAAAGCAAGATCTTTACCTGACCACGTTTCAGGTATGTTAACTGTACGACGATACCAGACCTCACCATCAAGCCCAGGATGTCCCTGTAATTCCCAATTCCCAGGTGTAACAATGTCTTTCCAACTACTATCGTCAAGTTCCGGATTTGAATATTTCTCAATATGAACTTGGTCTTTTTCCAGCAACTCAAGCTTTCTATATGCTGTCTTAAAATCTTTTGCACTCTTCGCATAATCCTCTTTTGCCCCCACTACAGGTGTTTTTAATTCATCAAGTTTTGCGATGTCAGCAGATGATCCATCAAGTTTTGAATATGCGGGTCTGCTAATCCAAGCCTCAACTCTTGTTCCACCCCATGAAGTATTGATCAGCCCAATAGGAACATTCAACTTTTTATAAAGATCTCTAGCAAAAAAGAATCCAACAGCAGTCCACCCACCAACTGTTTTAGGAGAAGCAACAGACCAACTTCCACTTACATCATTTACAAGAACAAATTGGATCCGATGTCCAACCTTAAAATGACGAATCATAGGAAAATTTGCACCAGCAATTTCTGCATCTCTATTTTCACAACCGTTAACAGTCATAGCCATATTTGACTGACCTGAACAAATCCATACATCCCCAATTAAAACATTAGAAATAGTTATGGTGTTTTTGCCTTTAACAACTAGCTCCAATGGCTCAATTGTGGCTGAATGCTCTTTAAGATCAACACGCCAATAACCATCTAAATCCGCTTTTACTTTAGCACTCTCTTTACCTAAAACAATACTGACCTCTTCTCCCGGACTTGCCCATCCCCACACAGGAATCTTAATGTCGCGCTGCAACACCATATTATTTGAAAAGACTGCGGGTAAACTAACATCTGCAAATCCTTCAAAGGCTACGCAAAATGTGGTTACAATAACAGATACTAACAACATACTCTTTATTCTCATAGGTATACTCCATTTTAAGTTATAATTTTGACAATACTACAATATACTAAAAAAATAATCAATATTTTCAGCAAATTTATTTTTATTATTGACTTAAAACACTATTTTTGGCATATTACCCCCTCTAATGACACACAAGCGGGTGTTGCTTAGTGGTAAAGCTCTAGCCTTCCAAGCTAGTCACACGGGTTCGATTCCCGTCACCCGCTCCATTCAAAGTTGTTTTCTTTCAGTTTCTTAAGGATTTTGATGTGCATTTTCTTCGACAATTATTCGCCAAATTAGTATTTTCCGTTCTAAGTGCTAAGAAAACAAAGTGTAAACGGTAAATGGTAAACTGTAAACGATGGAGTTACTACGCAACCTATCTATATAAATCCTGCCGGAGGCATTCCGCCATTCTTAATTATTAATTAATTTCCGTATTCCCGCACTGGCAATGGACGGGCAACCATTATTAGGGCAGACACGCAGGTACTGTCCCTACAATATTACACCATCCAAAGATTTATATTATGGCGCACAAAAAATATAATAGCCATACCACTTATGATATTATCTTAGTATTATACGCGTAACGGCAATCCCATTTATGATCTTTATCTAATTATATTATTACACGCACATGCAATGTACGGGCAGACCTATGTATCTGCCCTCTTACGATTTTTATTACTTTTTCCAACAATAATCTTGTCATATCATTGTGATAAATTATATTATATGCAAATGAGAAGACTTAAAATAAACATATCATATGATGGAACAAATTATGGTGGTTGGCAGATTCAGCCTAATCGCATATCTGTTCAGGAAAAAATTGAAAGAACTCTAGCCACACTAACCACCGAAACAATTCGCATTCATGGTAGTGGCAGAACTGATGCCGGTGTTCATGCAAAAAAACAAGTTGCACATTTTGATATTGAGAAGCCTTTCCCAAACCCAAATCTTAAAAACGCCCTTAATTCAATATTACCCGAAGATATAAGAATCAATAATGTAATATCCGTTAAAAATGATTTTCATGCACGCTTTGATGTAAAAGAAAAAGAGTATCATTACTTTATCTTAAATAGTGATACAATATCACCTTTCGATGTGAAATATAAAAGCCAAATCAAAAAAACGCTTAACTTTACTGCAATGCAAAAAGCAGCCACATATCTTGTAGGTAAACATGATTTTGCATCATTTACAGCTAATGCTGGAAGAGAACTTGAAACGACTGTAAGAAATGTCACAGAACTAAAAGTAATCAATTCCGGCAAGAATATTACAATAGTTGCAAAATCCGAGGGATTCCTATATAAAATGGTTCGAAGCATTGCAGGACATTTAATCAGAGTAGGTCTCAATGAAATTGCTCCAGAAGCAACCAAAGCAATTCTTGAAACAGCAACCAGAACGAACGCAGTCAAAACTGCTCCGGCAAAAGGTCTATTCCTCTGGAATGTGAAATATTAGGGCATACACATAGGTATGCCCCTACCAAATTACACCATCCAAAGATCTATCATAATACACGTACAGGCAATCTAATGGCAAATCAACATCCATGATTTTCACCTAATTAACGCTACACTCATATGTTTATGTACGGGCAGACCTATGTGTCTGCCCTCTTATAAATGCCTGCATTCGCGCATTCCAGGAACCAGTGCTTGAATAAAAAACTCGTTAATCATAAAGAACATGAGTGCAATGAATTTCACCATTCTTCATTGGATATTGAGTGTTGGATATTCGTTGTTCGTTGCTCGTTATTGGATGTTGGTTATTCAGTCCATTATGAAAACTCCATGCGTCAAAAAACCAAAAAGCTCCTCCCCTAACTTAGGAGAGGTCACCTCGCGTGCGAGGTGGGAGGGGTATCTTCCATTCTTCATTGTATATTCTTTGTTGAATATTCTCCCTCTTAAAGCCAAAAAAAAAGGTTGTTACCTCGGTAACAACCTTTTTGATTTTGAGAACAATTCCTTCTACATCATAAACATCATTTCTGCATATGATGGTAGAGGCCATAGTTCTTTTGGACAAATATGTTCCAAACGATCTACAGTCTCACGAAGATCATTCATAGCTGCAATAGCTTCTTCCGGATTACAAAGACTTGTGCTTTCAAGTGCTTTTGTCTTTTTAATTAGGTTTTCAAACTCTCTTGCAACTTCCTGAACTAGAAGCTTACTTTCTTTCATATCGCAACCAAGAGCTTCTGTAGCACTAATACTTTCAGCAAGTTCCTTTTGGAACTCAATTACTGGCAATGGAATTTGAGTTCTAGCCATAGTTGCAGCTGTATCTGCTTCAATACGAATAGTCATTCTATATGCTTCCATGTAAACTTCATATCTTGACTCAAGCTCTGCCCTAGTTAAGATATTATATTTTTCAAACAGTGCAATTGCATCTTCATCAATAAGTGCTGCAAGAGCATCAGGTGTTGTACGAAGATTTGCCAATCCACGGCGAGCAGCTTCATCCTGCCATTCTTGTGTATATCCATCACCATTGAAAAGAATTCTCTTATGATTCTTAACAATTTCCCGCAAGCATACTTGTAAAGCCGCATTAAACTCTTTTCCTTCTGCAATAGCTTTATCTAAATCATCACATAGTTCTTTTAGAGAATCAGCAACAATTGTGTTAAGAACAACATTCACGCCTGAAATATTCTGACTTGAACCTGGAGCTCTAAACTCAAATTTGTTTCCAGTGAAAGCAAATGGTGAAGTTCTGTTACGATCCGTAGCATCTCTTGGCATTGGAGGCAGTGCTGAAATACCAATTTTGATTTCGCCACCAGATTTTGAAGATTCTGCTTTACCTTTTTCAATTTGCTCAATAACGTCGAACAATTGCTCACCTAGGAAAATAGAGATGATAGCTGGAGGAGCTTCATTAGCACCAAGTCTATGATCATTTCCTGCTGTAGCAACCGTTGATCTGAGTAATGGAGCCCATGTATCAACAGCCTTCATTAGAGCACAAATCATAGTTAAAAACTTAGCATTGTCATGTGGGTCATCGCCTGGTGTTAACCATTTTTTGCCATCAGCTCCATCTACTGACCAGTTGTTATGCTTTCCAGAACCATTTACACCTGCAAATGGTTTTTCATGAAGCAAGCATGCAAAACCATGCTTTTCTGCAACTGTTTTTAGAATTTCCATGATAATCATGTTGTGGTCTACAGCAAGATTTAACTCTTCAAATAGAGGAGCAAGTTCAAACTGAGCAGGACAAACTTCATTATGTCTTGTTTGAGCTGGAACACCTAATTTCCATAGTTCTCTATCAACTTCTGCCATATAAACAATTACACGACTCTTGATTGCACCAAAGTAATGGTCGTCAAGTTGCTGATGTTTTGCTGGTGTTTGTCCAAAAAGTGTTCTTCCTGTTTGAAGAAGATCAAGACGTTGTGCATAAAATGATTGATCAATTAAGAAATACTCTTGCTCACAACCCAGTGTTATTTCTGCACGCTTGTCTGTTGAGTCAATACCAAAAAATTCACCTAAACGACAGACTTGATCTGACAAGACGTTAATTGAACGAAGTAGTGGTGTTTTCATATCAAGAGCTTCACCATTGTATCCACAGAAAATAGTAGGAATACATAGTGTTACGACATCGTCTACTTTCTTTAAGAAGGCTGGACTTGTTGGATCCCAAGCTGTATAACCTCTCGCTTCAAAAGTTGCTCTCAAACCACCTGATGGAAAACTTGATGCATCTGGCTCCCCCATTGATAGTTCACTTGCCTTAAATTTAGCAATTGCACCACCTTCGCCGTCTGGCTTCAAAAATGAATCATGCTTTTCAGCTGTACTACCTGTCAAAGGTTGGAACCAATGTGTGTAATGTGTTGCTCCATTGTCAATTGCCCAATCTTTCATTGCCTGTGCAATTTCGTTTGCAATTGATGGATCCAAAGCTTTACCAGCATTGATTGTAGATGCCAAAGATTCGTATACCTCTGAACTAACACACTTTTTCATAGTCTTTAGAGAAAAAAGATTTTCTCCAAATGATTTCAATACTTCTTTCATGGCTTTTATTGCTCCTAACTTTTAGTTTGGGACTTATACTCCCTAATAATAAAAAAATAATCGTTACTTGTTTATTAAGCAATTTCCATGCCAACCATTTTGAGCAAGAAAATACGAGCCTTGTAAACAACTATATTACAGGAGCTTACGACAGGCAAGGTTAACATCCCAAAATGCAAAACACACAGATGTTACAATTTTGTAGCTTTCTTTCTAAGAAGCAGCTACATTTTAGTATTGTTTAAAGATAGAATTAGGAGATAAGAGATAGGAGATAAGATTTAAGATATTCTCGTACAGACGAGATTTATCGCGTCTCAAGGAATTCCGGAGCCTCGCAGAGCACGTAAATCTTAGCACATACCACTTAACACTATCTGCCAGAGGCAGATTCAGACCTATGTGGCTGTTCTCTTGTGAATTTACGCATTCTGGGAACGCCGAGCGTGAAGAAAAAGCTCGGCATTTACGCATTCGCGCATTTATTTTATTTAATCGTTGCTTTAGTTACTCTGACAAGAGCTTTCCAAAGTTCTGCTTGAGTTTCAGCTTCCAGAAGCTTATCTTTATTTGCCTGTTTCTGCATAGATTTTGTAATGCCGGCAAGCAATTTAAGATAGAACACACTAGCTGTTGCTGGAATAGCAGCAAAGAAAACAATACTTGTCTGATCTTTTGAAGCAGGATTAAATCTTATTGGTGTCTTCAATGTGGCTATGGCCAAAGTCAAAGCACCACCCTCGACACCTCTAACATGAGGAAAAGCTAAGCCATTCTCAAACCCAGTACTTATAATTGCTTCTCTTTCAAGAGCTTTTTCTACTAGTTTACTTGACTTATCTACAAACTCTTTCTCTTCCAATACCAATGCTAAAGCTTCAAGAACCTCTTCTGTATTCTTTGCTTTGATTTTGGGAAGCATAATCTTTACATCTGAGAACCTTGCAATACCAACTTTGAGAGGTTCACCTCTTCTAGCACTCTTTGTAACATTCCTTGGGGCATCTTCCTGATAATAAATCATTTTGGCACAGTTGGGACAATATTGAATTTCATCTTTATTTCTTAAAGACTGAATAAGACTGATTGGTATATGCATGCCACAACCGCCACATCCACCGGAAGATACCGGAACAATAACAATTGGACTTTTCTTTGACAAACGTTCAAAGCTAAGTTTGACCTCAGCTGGCAAGTTAGATTTCATCTTATTAATGGATGCGTTTAAATTATCTAAGTGACAATCACCTTTTAACAATTTCTGTTCATCTCTAATGTATACAAGCTCTTGAAGCTGTAAAATATGGTTTTTCATTGGTGTCATAATATATATAATCCATTCGTTTTTTAAAAGATAGGGATGGCTGGTCATTTATAAAGTAGTTTATTGCATATTTTGGACAACAAAAACCAACATTACATTAAACAGGAAGCCCTAAACAAGGGTTGAAACATCTAGCTAATAATGCATTACAAAAGTCGTTATGCAGAAAGGCAGCGTGTTTGGTTAATTTATTAAGAAAATTCTTTCGTGATACTACAACAATATAATCTCAGTTTCAAGTGTTATATTATACTTTTTTTCAACAGCAAATTTAATATGATTAATAAGAGCAAGAATATCCGAACTTGATGCTGATTTATCTACACATATAAAATTGAAATGTTCTTTTGCCACAAATGCTCCTCCAATATTTATTGGAGTTTTAAATGCTTTCTGAATTAGTTTCCCTGCATATGTATCTTTGTCTGGATTTTTAAAAGCCGAACCTGCTGTTCTATACTGTTTCTGCCATTGGCGCTTTTCCCTATATGCTGTTTGAAGGCACATATCTTTTTCTGTTAGATTCTTAACCTTCATAACAACTTTAGTAACTATTTTGTTTTTTAGAGCTTCAGGAGCTTTTCGATAATCTGGTGTCATCTGCTCCCGCGTTAGTGTTACGATTTTTCCATCATAAAACTCTATCGATTGAATATAATCAAAAATTTCACTACCAAATGCGCCAGCATTCATCATAATTGCTCCACCGATCGTTCCTGGCACACCTGTAAGAAACTCTAATCCTCCAAATTTGTTTTCATGCATATACTTCAAAACACTGGAATTGGCTACTCCTGCCCCAACTGTAAGACAATGTCCATCATGTTCAATCTTGTTATAATCTTTCAAAAATCTACATACAATTCCCCTGAAACCCAAATCAGAAACAAGAATATTACTGCCTCCACCAAGAAACTTCATCTTTAGATGGTTCTGCTTTGCAAAATCATAGACTTGTATTAATTCATCTTCACTAGAAACTTTTGCAAAAAAATCTGTATTGCCACCACATCCAAAAGTTGTCTTTTTGCCAACAGGCACATTCTCCGATATATAACGCTGCATATTTGCAGGTATTAATATCTTTTCTTTTAATTCCAAACTCTGAATTGAAGTTGCCACACCATTAACAGTTCCCGCTCCGGCAACAAGAAGAAGGTCACCGGCAACTAAAGTAGAACGATAAAATTCACTCACCTCTTCAATTGAAAGAGAAAGTATTGGTTTAGGTATTGCTGAATTACTCTTCCGAGCTTCAAGAAAATTCTGATAAAGATCAAAAACAGTTCCTCCCTCAACCACAGATTCTGAAGCAGAATATACCGGGAGCAGAATAAGTTCATCAACCCCCTCAAACACTGCAGGAAATTCCGCACCCAAAATTTTAGTTCTTGTATATCTATGAGGCTGAAAAACAACTCTACATTTTTTATAATTCTGCAACCTAGCTGTTTCAAACATAGCTTTAAGCTCTGTTGGATGATGAGCATAATCTGTAACAACTCTTATATTGTCTTGATTAAAAACCGTCTCAAATCGTCTTTTAGGTAACGATATATTTTTAAGACTATTTTTGATAACATCATATGAAACACCAAGTTCCATGGTCATAGCAATGGCGGCTACAGCATTTAAAACATTATGATTTCCCTGTAAAGGTATAACAAAATGATAATCTCCTAGAACAGTCTCTACACTAAAACTTGTTCCCTCTGTTGACATGTTCTTAATATTATGAATTACGTAATCTGAACAAGATGAAACGCCAAACGAAATAGTACTATCAAGCTTATCTAAAAGAGTACAGCATGTAGAATCATCTTTGCAATATATAACTTTATCTTGAACACGACTGATAAAAGTTTTGAAACAATCAACAAAATCATCCTTAGAGTCAAAATAATCCATATGGTCAAATTCAATGTTGGTTATAACACCATACTCCGTTTTATATAGAGCAAGGGTTCCATCACTCTCATCACTCTCAGCAACAATACACGCCCCTGAACCAGCCTCGGCAATTGAACCTAAATTACTATTCTCACCACCAATAATCCATGAAGGAACTTTGCCGGCAAAAAATAATATTTGCGCAATAAATGTGGAAGTTGTTGTCTTACCATGAGTGCCACAAACAGCAATTGAATCAGAATAATTATTAAGTAGTTGAGCAAGAATTTCCCCGCGAGAAAATATTGGTATATCAAGTTGCGATGCAGTAATTAGTTCTGGCACTGAGTCTGAAACAGCAGGTGTTCGAACAACAAATGATATATTTTCATTTATATGTTCAGAACTATGTTTGTCAAAAACTTTTATACCACTATCTTTAAGCCAGAATTTTAGAGAATTACAACATTCATCACATCCTGAAACATTAAATCCCTGTTTTGCAAGCATGTATGCCAAACCAGCCATGCCGATGCCGCATATACCTACAAAATGGACATGCCCTTTACTCTCAAAAATATTTTCTAAATTTGTTGCCATATCAAAAAAAAAGGCCGTCTCAAAACTTTATTTCCATGCCCACGGGACACGGCTACAGTAGGTAATCATGCATAAAAAGTTAACTTTATTGCATACCAGCTGTAGCCGAGTCGCGTCGGCTCAGAGAAAAACAACGTTTTTCTGAGTTTTAGGACAACCCCAATCCAAAATTATTTATATAATTTGAGCACTTCTTGCCCAGTTATAATGTTTTTCATTCAACTCTTGAACATCCGGCATTCTGTATTGAAAAACATCTTTACCATCTGTAAGATAAACACCACTTCTAATGACATTAAAAGAGAATGATTCAACGTGACATCTATTTAAAGTCTTAGTACTTTTCACACTATTTCTCAAACTCTCAACACAATACTTCAGATGTCTTAGATTATGATCATAAAGACTTCCAATATTACCTGTGTCACTTAAATCATCAAAGTTGATGACTTTCAAGTCAGCAAAAGCAAGCTTAGGAATATAAATTTTCTTTGATTCAGTTTCAGAAGTAATATGTTCACTAAATTCTACAGGAGTAAGATTACTTACAACCAATGGGTTCACAGGACACAACTCCTGATAAACATAATAACTTGGTTTTAAATTTTCAGGAATATACTCTCCCTTTTCAAGACGCAAAGTACTACCATCCCTTGTTGTGAGATACATAGACTTGCATGCATCCAACGGTACAGTTTCTAAAGATCTATATATCGACAGATATACCGAGTTCTTAACTCGACCATCATCATGTAAAACACAATGCGCCTCTGCATAATCCCAGTCAATACCTTCAAAACCAGGCTCAATTTCAATAAACACCATTCTTTCAGCACTACCACGACGATTACCGGTTGCCATGTATGCCCCAAAATGATTAGGCTCTAGATGAGAAGCAACAATTGCTTCAGTTGGAAACAGCGATAGATAATAATAAATTTTCATAATAACATCCTTTTTGATTTTAGGTCTAAGTTCTATGTTCTAAGGTCTAAGAAAAACAAATTGCAAACGGTAAATGGTAAACTGTAAACGATGGAGTTGCTCCGCAACCTATTTAATGAATACCTACGGAGCAGTTCCACACTTCATCATTCAGCATTTAGCATTCATAATTCTTTTAAAATAATAACAGCTTTATATCATCTTGGCAATAATTAAAGCAACAACACTCATCAATTTAATAATGATATCCATTGCCGGACCAGCTGTATCTTTAAACGGGTCACCCACTGTATCACCAATAATAGAAGCTTTATGAGCTACAGAACCTTTACCACCAAAGTGACCACTCTCAATGTATTTCTTTGCATTATCCCATGCACCACCAGCGTTAGCCATAAACAATGCAAGCATAACACCAGAAGCTGTAACACCAACCAAAGTACCACCAAGCATCTCTTTGCCTCCAATAAAACCAACAAGAACAGGAATAACAACAGCAGCAATACTCGGAACAACCATTTCAGAAATAGCTGCTTGTGTAGCAATGTCAACACATGCAATATAGTCGGGTTTAGTATCTCCTTCAAGAATACCCTTGATTTCTCTAAACTGCCTTCTAACCTCTTCAATCATTTTGAAAGCAGCTCTACCAACAGCACCCATAAGTATAGCACTAAATACGAAAGGTAGCATCGCTCCAAAAAGCAATCCACAAACTACTTCTGCCTTTGTTACGTCAATCACCTCAATACCCGCAGTCTCCTTATAAGCAACAAAAAGAGCAAGAGCTGTAAGAGCTGCAGAACCAATAGCAAAACCTTTACCAATCGCAGCTGTTGTGTTACCAACAGAATCAAGTTTGTCAGTTCTTTCACGAACAATAGCATCTAATTTTGCCATTTCAGCAAGACCACCAGCATTATCAGCAATTGGTCCATAAGCATCAACAGCAAGCTGAATACCTGTTGTTCCCAACATACCCAATGCAGCAATAGCAATGCCATAAAGACCAGCAAAATGATATGCACTCATAATAGCAATAATTAAAATAATAACAGGTAAACCTGTGGCCATCATACCAACTTGAAGACCAGCAATGATGTTTGTTGCAGGACCAGTCATTGACTGCTGGGCAATCATTTGTACTGGCTTACGATTATCAGCAGTATAATACTCAGTAACAATACCAATCAAAATTCCACCAATCAAACCAGAAATGATTGCAAGGAAAATACCATTAACACTATAAACAAGTTCAGTTCCTGGAAGAGCAAGACCTGCCGGAACATACATATGTAAGAATGGATATATCAAAATCAACATTAGTCCACTAGCACCCATTGTGCCAAGATTCAAAGCAAACTGAGGATTTCCATCCTCCTTTGTTCTCACAAACAATGTTCCTACAATAGAAGCAAGTACACCAATGGCAGCAATAGCAATTGGAAGAACAACAAAACGATAATCATGCACAAGTTCTGCACCCAAAACCATTGAACCAATAATAGCGGCAATATAACTTTCACACAAATCACTACCCAAACCAGCAACATCACCTACATTATCACCAACATTATCTGCAATTGTTGCAGGATTTCTTGGATCATCCTCAGGAATACCAGCCTCAACCTTACCAACAAGGTCAGCACCAACATCCGCCGCCTTTGTAAAAATACCACCACCAACACGTGCAAAAAGTGCAACCGAACTGGCCCCAAGAGAATAACCGGAAATAATTTGCACAATAAAGTCAAGATCTTCAATTCCAAAAACAGTCGTATAAATAATAGTAAGCAAAGCAAGACCAGCAAGTGCAAGACCAACAACAGTAAGTCCCATAACACTACCGCCAGTAAATGCAACATGTAGAGCCTTAATAAGACCATCTTTAGCACTATGAGCTGTTCGCATATTAGCTTTTGTTGCAGCCTTCATACCAATCAAACCAGCTAAACCAGATAAAATAGCACCAGTAACAAAACTAACAGCAATAACTTTTTCGTGACCCTGTTTAAAAACGGAAAGCAAAATAACTACAGCCAAGACAACAAAAAACATTATCTTATATTCACGCTTCATAAAAGCCATAGCACCATCAGCGATAAATTGACCAATTTCTTGTAGTCTCTCCCCACCAGGATTCTGTTTCTTAATCCAAGAGTATTTTGACATTGCAATTAAAACCGATACAATACCGATTGCAAAAGCTGCCCATATCATTACTGTGTCCATATTATATATTCCTTCTGTTTTTGGTTTGAAAAATTGCGCCGGAGTATATAAAAACGACACTAAAACATCAAACCTTTTCTTGTCTTTTTATGACAATGGGGTCGTTCTCGCTTCCAATCTCGCATTCAAATGTTGTCTTTTTGCTTGGGAGCAGGAACCCCTCCGTCATGCTTTGCATGCCACCTCCCCTAAACAGGGCAGGAGCTAATACATCCTCATCGGCATCTTTCTTATCTTCTTATGAGAACGGGGACGTTCTCGCTTCAAAACTCGGGTCACACTCCCAATCCTGTGATGCATGGTGCTAAGTAATATGTATCATGCATGTATACATTCGCCTATCGCTCCTAACAAGGGTAACGCAACGATCTTCGTTGCAAGTGCAAACGCCTACAACCTAGAAGGTTGTGCTACCCCCCCCCCACATCCTTCAGATAAACATCCCAGAAAGGCTTGCTCCACTTAGTATCAACATCACCCCACTCCACTCTCATACGCTGCAAAGCACCTCTAAGTTCACGCACTTTATCAGCAAAATCAGGACATGCGGCCAAGTTACACATTTCAAAAGGATCAGTCTCAACATTAAATAGTTGAGTCATATTATGCTTGCCCTCAACAACATATTCAATAAGTTTATATTCACCAACTTTAACAGCTCTATGCATATGAACATATGCGAAATACAAAGAATCACGAACCTTATCATCTCCATCAATGGCATCCTTCAAAGAAGTACCCTCAACTGATTCAGGAATTTCAGAACCAATCAGATCGCAAACTGTTGGGAAAATATCAAACAAATATGCATACGCATCAGTTCTCTTATTCTTTTGAACTCCCGGCCCTGCAAAAATCAGAGGAACTCTAACACTATGTTCATAGCAGTTCTGTTTGCCAAACAAACCGTGCTGCCCCAAAGCAAGACCATTATCCCCTGCAAAAATAATAATTGTATTCTCATAAACACCCTTTGCCTTTAAACCTTCAACTACACACCCCAATTGGTAGTCAAGATGAGAAATCATTGCATAGTAATCGGCAATATGTTCCTTGGTATTATCTGGATCTCTTGGAAAAGGAGCAAGCATTTCATCTCTAATTCTCAAATGTCCAGTATCAAAAGGATGCCCACCAAGAAAGTTTAGAGGTAATTCCATATCCTCAGCCTTATACATGTCCTTGAATCTTTGAGGCATAACTCGTGGGTCATGAGGAGCCAAAAATGCAATGTACATATAAAAAGGATTATCAGCATCATAATCATCTAAAAAGTTCAACGCAGCATCGCAGACCATTTCGCTGGAGTGTTTTCCGGCATTTATATGATCACATCCAATACTGACAGTCTCCTTGCCCTTAAACGCATCCACGCATTTAGGCTGACAATTATTATACTTACCTTCCGGATCATAATCATAGGCAGGTACATTCCAATGGTCAGCCATTCCGCCAAAAAATATCTCACCACCGTCACTGAAACAACGATTAAAAGTCTCCTTGCCGCTATGCCACTTTCCTGTGCCGAACGTTCGATAGCCATTCTTTTGCAGCATCTCACCAATTATTGTATGCTCTTCAGGAATAGTCTCCCCTGCTCCGCTAAGAGAAAA
>Ga0307987_1000727_pt1 | contig 19203 bp, 16 predicted proteins | sample EllFjometagen181_FD_203157 | JGI IMG/M metagenome (GOLD analysis project Ga0307987, IMG submission 203157) | Marine microbial communities from Ellis Fjord, Antarctic Ocean - #181 | ecosystem: Environmental > Aquatic > Marine > Unclassified | place: Southern Ocean | collected 2014-10-08
TCGCATATTTTTCAAATTTTTTTAACAAATTGTTTAAAAACGTGCTTTTCCCACACCCATGGGGACCATAAAAAATATAGATACGATTTTGCTGGGCACCGTGGCGCAAATATTCCATCTGTTTCATGAGCCGGTTGGCAAAAAGCATATCCGGGAAATAAGCATTGATTGAATCTTCAACAAAGAGTCTTGTGCAGTCATAATTTGTAAACTTAAGTTTTTCCAGATCACCGGTAATGGATTCTTCGGGTTCGTCCACATAACTTTTGATCATATCATGAAAGGACTGAAATATATTCCTCAGAATTTGCGAGGGATTGGCCTTTAAAACACTTAGAAATTCATGAAATCCAATGGGTTTGAGCCGATGATAATCTGTTATATTCTTATTGATCAGCTCAAGGGCCTGGTCCACAGATTCTGTCGGGGATGGACTTTTTTCCATAATAACCTATAACTCCCGCTTATTGAGTTTACGATTTTCCATCAGATAGCGCACTCTCTTCCATTGAATTTCCAAGGGCTTCGGGGCCTTGGGTACTGGTGATGACGGATCCCAGAAAGCGGTGTAGTTAACAGAAGGCTTACCTTCGGCAACTGGTTCACTGGTTTCTAAATGAACCGGACCGCCCCAAAGGTATTCCATACCCATCATGGCATTTTCAATAAAATCAAGTTTCAGGGGCTTTTCTTCGAACAAATGGTTTAAATACAGAACACCGTTGACAGACTTGTCTGCATCCACCCGAACCTCGGGGGGGTGATAAAGGGTTTCTATAATCATTTTTTTGTAGTCTTGGGCTCGTTTGGATTTAATATAATATTCCCAGGTCATCCGGGTTTGATTCAATCGTTTACCCGATACAAACAAGTGGTGTTTTGTTAAAAACTCCTGGTCAATATACCGGTTGATAAAGGTAAAATCATTTAGATTTTCCCTGACGGTAAAAATATAGTGGTTGCCTGAGCGTTTTGACGCATCATATTTTTGTTTTTTGATTTCATCTTTCTGGCAATAGTAATCAAAGGAATAGCACCCCTTGTCCTCCATTCGTTCAATGTGCTGGAAAAGTCTCATACCAAGGGCGTAGGGGTTTAAACCCACCTTAGGCATGGCCGTGACGCTGGCATTGACCTTTGCAAAGTCTGATTCATGTCCGCAGATTCTGTCATCTTGCATGAATAGATATTCGTGCCAATAACTTGCCCATCCTTCGTTCATTATTTTGGTTCTTATCTGGGGCTGAAAATACAAAGAGGTATTCCTAACAATCTGGATAATGGTCTTCATCCAGTTATTTTCATCCAACTTTAAAAACGGGGAATACTGGATAATATATTCCATGACATCCGGTTCAGGGCGTTTGTTTAACGCCTTTTCTCGTTTGTAGAGTTCCTCAAATTCAGGGTACTTACCAATGACGGGATCAAAAAAATCTGTCCCTGTTCTTTGACAAGAATTGAAGCGAGCCACCTCTTTTAAATAGGTGTTATGGGAAACCTGCTTGCGCTGCTGTAAAAAAACATCAAAATAGTAATCAATTTTATTCACCTGATGTTGATTCCTATTGTCTGGATTCTCCCTTGTGATAATATGATTGAGTTCCCGATAATACCCCACCAGATTGTCCATCCCCCGGGAAAATTCTATCACATAATCCACCAGCCGTCCCTTTTCAGATCTTAGTTTTGCAATCAGCCGTTTGTCTGAAAGGGCCTGCCCTGTCAGATCAACATCCCAGGTGTTTTTATAAAAAAGATTGTTCTGGAAAAAATCAATATGCCCCAAAACATGGTAAAAGATCATGACATTAAGCCAGTCCGGATTGTTATCATTATAATAAGAAATGGCAGGCCGGGTATTGATAACGGTTTCGTAAGGATTCGAAGGATAGGCCTCATACATGCCTTTGCCGGACAATACTCTTACGTCATGAACCCAGTAGTCATAGAGGGTGGGGATCATAATTTTGGGGCTCAGTTCGATCATATCCCGGTTGGTGACAATATACTCAAGGGTCTCGTCATCAAAACACAAGCCTGCATCCCGTGCCCGAACCTTGCATTCTTCCATTATGCCTTTGACATGTTGACTTACAAGTTCCATGGATCTTCGCCTCCCTGGCTAGTCAACTCAGGTTAATTAAATCTGGTTAATCAACTTTGGCTAATCAATGCGGGTGAATCAACCCAACCCTTAAAAAAATCAAACCGATTGTGACAAGGGTCAGGAGATAAGCCGTTTTATGCCCTGGATAATTCTTGCATCATCCGCATTTTCATCCATCACATCCAGTTTGATCAACTCTTTGTGCTTGCTCAATATAGAGGACGCTTTTAAATATTTTTCAACTTCCGTCTGCTTGCCGCCCACATAGGTATGTTCCACAATGGAAATACCAATCCTGGCCACATAGGCCATCATTCGCTCAATTTCGGCAATGGTCTGGGTGCCTTCTTTATCCCAATCGTCCCCGTCTGTTCCGTGGAAGACATAAATATTATAGTCCCTGGCCAGACTCTCTCTTTCCACGATATCATTTACCAGTTTAAATGCGGTAAACACCTTGGTGCCCCCTGCCACCTTGTAGGAATAATATTTGTAAAAATCAGCCACTTCCTTGGCATCTGTATCATGGAGAATAAACCGTGTTTCCACCTGTTTATCGTATTGATACATGAGCCAGGAATAGAGCATTACATGCTGGGAAACAACGGTCTGGGTGACCTTGCCTCCCATGGAACCGGAATAATCCCTCAAAAAAAATACCAATGCCTGGGATTCAAACTCCTTTTCCCGGGATAAAATCCTATAGATCATATCCTGGGGAGATATAAGAAACTGGGTGGTATCGATATCGGAGATGTCCGGGATGCGGCCCAGCATAATATTGGTCTGGACAATTTTTTTCAGGGTGGCTTTTTTATCCAGAAACTGACCCACCCCTTTATTTTTATCCGTCAGATCGTAAACATATTTGGCCAGGGTTCTTTTTTTACCCTTGTCCTTTAAATTGGGCAGTTGAAAATCCTGGGACAACACCTTACCCAGTTCATAGGCATTGGCCTCAAATTCATGTTCCCCCCCCTCTCCTTCTCCCGGGCCTTCACCGGAACCTTCACCCTCTCCCTCTCCCTCTTCGGGTCGGACCGGCTGTTCTCCGATGATATCGCCTTCCTCTCCTTCTCCTGTTCCCCCAGAGGGTTCCCCTTCTCCTTGTTCCTGATCCATATTGATTTCGTCATGGATTAGTTTTTCTTCCACGGTTGTCGGCACCACGATAATCTTTTCCTTGCCTCCGGAACCGGGTTTTACAATTTGTCCGATGCGAATCTTTCGCTTGAATCCATCCGCTTCTCTTTGTCTGTCTCTTTCAAGGAGTTCATCAAGGGTTGTCATGACAGGGTCTCCCTTCTTGTGAGTTGTGAGATATGGGTTGTGAGAAAATAACGATCTTTCTCAATACTCATAACTCACACCTTTTACATTTATTTATCATCTTCCTGACTGCAAAAATACTCGATGGTCTTCTGGGCACAGGTCTGACAATAGCCAAGTTTTTCGTTCATGGTATAAATCATTCGATCGTAGAGCTTTTGATTTTCTTCATTTGTCCGATTTGCCAGGGCACCGATCAAGGAACCTGCCCCTGCAATATCAGATTTTAAGCGCACATCGGTTATGGCCTTGACCAAATCAAGATTGTCCATGAAATCGTAATTGGCATCCACACTCAATTTTTGCCCGTATATCTTTCGAATGGAATTTCTAAAGGAAGCCCGCTGCTCTTCTGTTTTCAAGCCCAATCGCTCCTCAACATTCTTGATGTAGCGTTCATCAATTTTTAGCGCCCTTAATTCACCGGTCTGGGGATCCTTGTATTTCCACATCATGTCAGGCCCCAGGTGTTCAGCATCCACCCCTATGATCATGTTTACATAATTTAACACATCCTTTTTAATGGCCAGGGGTTCATCCATATAGGCATTGAACATTTCCGTCATAATCCGCTCGCGGTATAGCCCCCGGGCAATCTTCAGGTCTTCTTTAAATTTTGCCCGATCGGACGGCTCCTGGACATAATCTAAAACCGTCCTTTCAAGGGCTTTAAAGATATCCAGGGCAAACATGCACTTGCCTTCATTGGTTTCCGAACTTTCCAGCAGCAGCTGAACTGCCCTTCCCAGGTTCCGCTGGCCCATCCCCTTTTGTCCGAACCGCTTGGTGATCTCGGTGTCCTGGTTCAGGGAATCAATGAGTTCTGCCAGGGTTTTCAAACTCTTTTCACCGGCCACTTCCCCGGCCGCAAGCTTCATGATTTCAACAGGGGTTAATTTGTCGGAACGGGGCAGCCGGCTCAAAACCACGCCAACGGAAGCCGCATAATTTAAGTTGGGATCCTGGTGGAGCACCTCGTGGGCCAAGGAACGTTTGGTGTCGGTACCTATGGCGTACTCGGTTAAATAGCGTTGAATCTTATAATCTGTGTTGTGGGCCACATAACAGATTCGACACCTGTCGATGATGGGGGCTTCTTCCCGTTCCGATAAAAAGGTGTCAAACTCGGAATTGTTGCTGGTGGCAATAATCAGGGTGTCAATGGGCCATCTAAAACCGTCCAGTTCGATGGTCCGGTTCTGGATCACCCCCAGGTAAACCTGAACCAAATCCTTTTTATTCTTATATATTTCATCACTGAAATGAATCCCCCCGCCGGCAACCCGGGCAAGGGCCCCCCGTCGCAGATCAAACCGATAAGGGTTGTTGGAATCAGATATATGAAGCAGGCGCTGGATGGATTCTTCACCCATAAGATCCACAGCAGATGAAGTTATTTTGTCCTTGGCGGGATATTTACCGGTAATGGTGCCAAGACTCTCAATCAACGGCACCTGGATAATTTCTATAAAAGAAAGCATCTTGGTAATATCGTTGTCGCAGGTTTCCCTGATCTGATTCCAGATATAGGCGGAACAAGCCCCTAACGGCCTATATTTATCATAGAGACTTTCTGTTTTCCGGGGTGTAAACTTAAACTTTTTGGACAAATATTCCATGGAACCTTCTTTTGTTTCGTCAAGACTCATGGCAAGAATCATGGGGTCTTCATAGGTCTGGGATTCGATAAACGAGATTTTTCCGTATCCCCCCAATTTGTCTAAATTAACAAACCTGAAGGTGTATTTTCTGTTTTCAGGAATGGTTAAAAACTCCCGGTACCGTGCGCAGAGATATTCCACCAAAAAGGTCTTGCCGTTGCCGGGTTCTCCAACCAGTACAAAGGCCATTTCCCGTGAGGACCCCCCTTCGGAGGCATCCTTTACAAAGGAAACAAGGCTGTTGATTTCATCATACATACCAATCAGATGTTTTTTCCCCTGGCTGAACAAATCAAATTGATAGGTGGTCTTTCCTTTAACGGTAATTTTTTGAATACCGGCATCCAAAATCATCCGGGAAACACCTTGAAAGGCATCTTCAAAAACCTTTTTCTTATTTTTAACCGCATCAACATGGTGTAACAAGGATTTTGGATTTGCTTTGTTGGCCATTTTACCCTCCCTAAGCAGCAAAGAGACAGCTGCCAGTCAATATTGATTGGAATTTTTCAATTGTAGGTACAACAGGCACACATTTGCTGCTTTGCCAATTGAGATTACAAAAAGCTGAGATTTCAAAAAGAGGAGTCAGGCGATGCTCATTTATCAGAACGAAATTTAGGATTAGATTAAGATGAGATACCTATTTGCTAACAATATAACAAGTTAAAAAAAGAGTGTCAAACGATTTGCTCGATTTCCAAAAACGTGGTCGGTCATTTGGTTCAGCATTTCTAATCGCTATCATTACACAGGTCTTGGTTTATTGATTTTCGTAAACCTCCCATAGATATTTCTTTCTGTGTGAAGAAAATTATGATACCAATATGCTATTTAACTAATTTGCCAGGACCTTAATGAACCCCAGAAACGTAACCACTATTGTTGACCCTGATAAGTGCACCGGATGCGGCCTTTGTCTTGAGGTTTGCCCTTCTGATACCCTTTCTCTTATCGATGGCATTGCCGTTGTTACAGGAGAGTTTTCTCTTTCATGCGGTCATTGTATGGCCGTTTGCCCGGTAGACGCCATTAAAGTGACAGCACTTGACGATGAAATGACCTCATTTGAAACCTTTTCTCTGGATAAAAAATGGATGAAATTTGGGGAGTTCCCCACCACAGATCTGGCCAGGCTCATGGCATCCAGAAGATCCTGTCGAAATTTTAAAACCCGGCCCGTGGAACCTGAAATTTTACGGGATCTCATTAAACTGGCAATTTTATCCCCCTCGGGAACCAACAGCCAGGAATGGACTTTTACCTGCCTTTCTTCTCGGCAATCGGTCATAAATTTTGGTACATCCATAAAACATTTTTTCCAAAATTTGAATAAAAAGGCTGAAAATCCATTTTTAAGAAAAGGACTGCGTCTCGTGGGCATAAAAGCCCTTGATGCCTATTATAAAGAATATTATGCATCTGTAAAGGATGCCATGGATGAAATGGAATACCAGAATATTGATCGGCTGTTCCATGGTGCCACTGCCTGTATTCTGATCGGCAGCGGCAAGCAAGCCAGCTGCCCCAAGGAAGATGCCATGCTGGCCGCGGGAAATATTTTACTGGCGGCCCACACTATGGGACTTGGATCCTGCCTTATCGGGTTTGCCGTTGAAGCCATGAAAACAGACAAAACCATCCAGCCCAAAATAGATATTCCAAAGGGCGAGAGGATACATGCCGTAATTGCTTTGGGGTATCCAGATGAAACATATCGGCGCATTACGGGTAGAAGAAAACCCATTATCCGGTTTAAATGAGGCAAAAATGAACCAGGAAAAATCATTATCAATTACAGACATCGCACGAGAGCTCAATTTTGGGATAGTCACCCTAAAATTTATTTTAAAGCGGTTCCGCCCATGGCTGTCCTTTGAGCGTATTGACGGGCATCATTACTATTCGCGCAATACCATCCTATCTTAATTAAAATCCAAGAATCTCTGGAGGCAGGATTGCTGCCATCGGAAATAGATCAGGAACTTAAAACCGGGTCACATGAATTTTCCGATTCAATAAAATCGGGTTCAATGAAATCGGACCCCATGAAATCAAGCCCCATAAACTCTGACCAAAAAATGGACCGCAATTTTCTCGAACAGCCCAATGAAGATATTCGGGTAAGCAAGGATGGACTCACGCTTATTAAATCTTTGTTTGATGATATTGCAATTCAGCAGAACCGGGTGGCCACAGCCCATGAAAAAAGGGCAAACGCAGAGGAAAGAAAAGCCGTTGCCATTGAAAAACGAGCCGAAGCTGAAGAGAAAAAAGCCATGGCCATGAACAATATTGCCAATGCGCTCCAGGAGATGAACCACCACCGACGCCTTGATTCCCCCACAAGGGAGATGGTGCACACGGCAGCACAGGTAATGACCCTTGAAACAAACCAGGATATGGACCTGGCAAATCTCGAGGATACCGGGGATACCGGGGATACCGGGCAACAAGATTACCCGGAAATATTTAATTCTCCAGATCCCTCCATCGATCTATTGGAAGCCAGTGAAATTCAAATGGATGATCTGTCTGATTTAATCGAGGAGGATATTCTCCTTGAAGATCCCCTAGTGGATGTCCAAAATATCCCGGAGATTATTTCTCAAAAACCCGAAGATTCACCCCCCCACGACACAAATAGAACCTCAATTAGACGATTTGTCCGCTCTCATTGACCAGGAGCCAACCCGAGCAGCAAGGGAAGAAAGGGAAGTATCTGAAATTGATGACCTGTCGAGGCTTATAGATGAGCCGTCGGATCCAGCTATGGACGATTTATCGACCTTGATCGATGCGGTTTCAACCCAGGCCTCACCGAAAACAGATGATTTAGATGACCTGTCCCTGTTAATTGAAGACAGCGCTTCTTTGGAAACAGTGGAACTGGACGATCTGTCGTTATTGATCACAGATTCCATGGGTCCCAATTCCCTACCCCCCACGGATAAGTCCATAGAGCCCATGGACGATCTCAGCGCCCTTATCAACGACACGCCGTCTTTAAAACCGAATATCACTCCAGAAAAAAACCTGAAGGAATACAAGGCGGCTGTGATGAAAATAATTTTAGGCCTCAAAACTCAAAATTTGAGTACAGAAGAAACCACAAAACGCCTTAACCAGGATGGGGTTCAAACGATTTCAGGAAAATCACAATGGAGTGAAAAGGCGATTTCCCAAATATACAAATTTATTGATTCTGCCAGATAATTTGAAGGCCAGTCTATAATGGCAGGAATGTGTATTTTTTAATAGTAATCTTGTTCTCGTTGATGCCGAATCGCCAAAATTGTAACCACTTCAGCATTCTCAATCTCAAATAAAGCTACATAACCACTTGCACCAAAGGATATTAGAATCTCCCGCAAAAAGGGATTGTCAATAACTGCTTTTCGGCAGGCAAACGGGGAATTCCTTAAAAACTCAATGCTCTTTTCTATCTCTTTAAGTGCTCGCCGGGCAACCTCAATATCATATTCCAAAAGAAAGCGATAAAGCCGTTTAATGTCATTTTTTGCGCTCCTGGTATAACGGACTCGATAACTCATCCAGCTTTTGCGTTTGAAAGCATGTCATCCAGTTCATTTAATACATCTTCTGCATCAAAATACTCACCGGTCTGTCGTGCTTCTTCCCGTGATGCAAAACCACGTGCAATGAACTCTTTTTTCATCTGTCGATATTGAATACAGGTACGCAGTGATTCAATTACAAAACTTGATAAGGTTTCTCCATCCTGTAAAACACTTTCTGCTGCATGCCGCAATTCTGGATTCACACGAAGCGATGGAATTGTTGCTGTTTTCATATAGTTCTCCTTTCTTTTAGCTGCATCGCATTGGCAACACAATACCAGATTAAAAAAGAAAAATCAAATATGCATTTTAAATTTGTCGAACCATGGCTTTACATTCGCTTCGGATCCCTGAAATTTTATTTATCTGCCAAATAATTTTATTTATTTGGCACCTGCTTTAATTGCAAATTCGGTGTTTACAAATTTTTCCAGGTCAATAAGACTTGTCATAATCTTCATTTTATCCATCATATATTTCTGGATGATATCAAGATCTTCTATTACCGGGAACTGCTCACCTGTGGTAATCCGGTCCGGCGGCATGGTGAGAACTTTTCGGATCAATTCTTTGTCCTGGGATAAAAAGTCACCCCCAATGATGGCGGCAGGTTCTGGTTGTGCATCAATGGCAAGACCCGATTTCACAAAGCTGTTGCAAATTTCCTGAATTGCTTCGGGATGTTTTTCGATAATCTCCGATCTCACGACAAAAACACAACAAGGATGCCCCGGCCAAAGATCCTTTGACAGGGCAAATTCTTCACCATGCCCCTGGGCAATTACCTGGGACCCAAAGGGTTCTGCCACAATAAAACCGCCTATCTCACCCTCTTCATCATATTCAATGGCTTCGGGCATCTGAAAAGGCGCCACAACTTCAAGGGTCACATCAATCCCCTTTTCTGTGGACCGCCCCGGTTTGAGTCCTTTTTCCGATAAAAGCTTGTGAAACAGCATGTTGTGGATGGATAATTGGTAGGGTATCAAAACGGTTTTACCGGCAAAATCTTCTATTGTTTCGATATTGGCGTTTTTGCTCTTTACCAGAATACTTCCGGATTTGTGGGCAAGCAGCAATAATTTTAAGTCCACCCCGGATTTGAACAAATCCATGGCAGTGGGGGCAAGATCACAGGGGTTTCAAAAAATAGTGGGCCAGGGAAAGATCTTCGGGGGTTGTCAGTTTAATATTGAACAACGATCCCTTGGTGACAAAAACAGGAAGCCCGGCATGCTCCATCAAGGAAGCATCATCGGTCCCGGCAAATGAAGTGGCCTCTGCATGGGCATATGCTTTTAAAACCAGGTCAAGGCGAAAAACCTGGGGCGTCTGGGCCTTATATAGAGAATCCCGATCAAGGGTTTTAACAATTTTCTGACCATCCAAAACTTTTTTTACGGTATCTGTAATTTTTACAGCAGGGATACAGGCCCCATTTATAATGGCCTTGGCAATACAATCATCTATTAATGTTTTTTCGATAAAGGGCCGGACCCCATCATGTATCAGCACCATGGTTTTGCCAAGGTCGGGGGATAATTTGCAGGCTTTTTTCAACCCGTTAAAAACAGATTCCTGACGTCTTATTCCGCCACTTACTAAATGAATGGGCGTCTTGAAGGCAAAGGGTTCCAGAATGGTTTCCCTGCAAAATTTTTTATCCTCTTCGGGGACGACCAAAATAATATCACAAATTTTTTCATGGGAATCAAAGACCGTGATGGTCCTGGTTAAAACGGGGATCTTCGCAAGTTCCAGATATTGCTTTTTTTGTCGGGACTGCATGCGCTGTCCTTTGCCTGAAGCCACAATGATCGCAATCTGCCTGAAAGTATTCATCTGATTGAACCTACGCCTAATTCATCTTATCTTATTTATTTTTAGCTCAAATAGGATAATTCTTTGGGCAGAGGAATTCCCTTGCCCATGTGGTCTTCACCATAGTTAACCTCTGCCAGTATAACAAGATCGTTCAATGCCCTTGAATCACCGGTAAAGGCTACGATCTCAACTTCTTCCTTTTTGACCTTGCCCCCGGCCCATTGTATATCAAGAACCGATGAGGCATCAAAAAAATCTTCTCCCACCTGCAACTTCACCTCACCGCCGTAGTGCTGGACAATTTTTGCCACCAAAAGACTGGGGCGACTGTGAAATCCCCTGTCTTTAGGGATGCCCACATGGATGGTGGATCTTTCCATGTTTTCATTAATGATTCGAAAAGCAACTTCCTTACCCGAAGAAAGAAACTTGGCCGCATAAAAAAGACAAAAATTTACCGCCCGGTCCAGCAGAAGATCCCGATCAATCAATTCGGACAAGGCAATACTGACGTTCTTATAAACATCTTTAAATCCAACGTCATACAAATGGCGTTCATAAAAATGCAATAGCCGGCCCATGACCTGCAAAATATGGTAAACAACGGAAAAATGACTGCGGAGCTCATCTAAAATAATATTTTCAGAAACAGACTCAGAATTCACCACATAGGAATCAAAAGAGGATTGAATATTGTGGATCCTCATTTCATAACTGCGAATAATCACTTCATTAATCTTCTCTGGAACCAGTTGATTGATCTTTTTTAAATCATATCGCTCATAAAAAGAAAATTGGTCAAAGTCTTTTATCACCTCAAGAAATTCACTGGCAATCCGGGTTAAATTCTCTTTCTGGTTATCTTTTGCATTAAAATCATCGATGTTGTGATCCAGCTGCTGGGAAGAGGTAATTCCGGGAAAATAACTCAGGTCATACCCGGTTTCAGGAATGGTTATGTCCAGCCGCTTTGCTTCGTCTAAAATAACGGGTACGGCAAGCTTCAAGGAATCCTGGATAATCCTCAGGGTATCTAAAGCCTCTAATTTAAACATGTCCTGGTGACCATTTTCAATTCGGTAAAATTTAAACCGGTTCAACAGATGACGCTGGGAATAACAGGCAAGGGAAAGATGGCGGACGCTGGCACTCAGCTCGCGGTAAAAAACCCACTCTTTATTTTTTTTAGCCCCGTGAAAATCCAGAAAATCTTCCAGGATATGGGAAGTGGTAATAAGTTTGGAATAAAGTTTTTTGGTAAACAAATAATCATCGGATTCAAGATTATTAATGAACAATAAACACTTTAGGTATTCAAAGGAAAAAATATTGGCCTTTTCCTTGAACGAGATATCACAGGCAAGACTCATTATTCACTATCCGGTTTAATAAAATCCAAGTTAAAAAAATAATAAAGTTAAAAAAAAATTTCGGTCTGACCGTCCAGTAAGCCGAATCCTGTCACCCGGGCCGGTTACCCAGCCACGGGCCAACGATCATTCATCTGGGATACATGTTGCCATGCACCTCATGCAACCTACCCGGAAACTTGGGCGGACAGCCCTCAAGCATTTCCCTATTTGGTCTTGCACCGGACGGGGTTTACCAAGCTTTTCCAGTCACCTGGAAAACTGGTGCGCTCTTACCGCACCGTTTCACCCTTACCCTCTAGGATGTTGCCACTCCAAAGGGCGGTCTATTCTCTGCTGCACTTTCCTTCACGTCGCCGCGACTCCACGTTATGGAGCGTCCTGCCCTGTGGTGTTCGGACTTTCCTCGAGGCACTAAAAAGCACCCCGCGATCGTTTAGTCCGGTCAGACCGAAATTTTAATCAATATCTACATAATAAAGGATTCTACTGCATTGGGGACATGAAATCAACGAAGATCCTCGTTGCACTTCAATATAAAGCTGGGGCGGAATATTCATAAAACATCCGGAGCAGACTTCATGGCTGACACTGGTAACCGCAGACCCCTGGTTCATTTTTGATATTTTGCGAAACCTGTCCATCAAAGCGGGGTCCAGGCGTTTGCCAATATCCTTTTGCTGTGCCAGGTATTCCTCTAACAGCTCCTTGTCATCACTGCATTTTTTTTCCATCTCAGCTTGTTGGGCCGCGATCTGTTCTGCCAGCAATTCATACTCTCGTTCGCTCTCATTGGCTATGGTTTCCGATTTTTCCCGTTCATCCATAAATTCGAGCAATTCAGTTTCCAGGGCATCTTTACGTTTTTTATTGTCATCCACCTCACGCAAAAGTACCTGATACTCCTTGTTGGTTTTAACCATTCTTAAGTGTTCATTGCTTTTAATAATCCGGTCATCCACAATCTGGACTTCATGCTCGCTAGCACGACATGCAGACTGGGCACGGGCAAGGTCTTCTCTATTCTGAACCAGGGCTTTTTCAAATTGTTTAAGCCGTGATGCCAATTTTATTTTTTCGGTTTCAACCTTTTCAAGAACCGCCTGAAGTCTGACGATCTCAGTTTCCGCTTCTTGAAGTTTAACAAGTGTCGCAATATCCGGTTTTGATGTATCCTTCATAGTTTATCCTTAAACAGTTTTGAATGGATCTTTTTCTTTTTTAAACCCTTGTATCTTTATATCATATCCAACAGATGCGAGCGCCTGGGCAAGAAGGCTTTCCAGCAAATCAACCACAATGATTTCCGAAGCAAAATGTCCCACATCTATCAGGCCTTTATGGTTCATTTCAACCTGTCTTGCTTCATGGTACTTAACGTCACCTGTTATATAAACATCTGCAGAAGATCCCAGGAAACAATCCATCAAAGAACCACCAGAGCCGGTACAAAGCGCGACTCGATCCACTTGAAGATCAAGATCGCCTATTACCCGAAGATGTTCAAGCCCGAGACGTTCCTTAACGTTTAAGGCCAGACCCTCCAGGGATAGCACAGATTTCAGATGCCCTATCCTGCCGAGTCCCTGAAGTTGTCCCTTGGATTCGTCTAAATGTGAAGCCGCTTTGTTTGAATCCGATATTATCGAATCAGGTATTATTGAATCAGGACAAAGGGATTCATCGCAGTTGACACCCATAATTTGAGCAAAATAATCGTTGAGTCCGTCAACAGCTTTGTCTAAATTGGTATGGGCACAAATTATACTGATTTGTTCCCTGGCAGCCAGACCAATGGCTGATCCCGGCATCTTGCTAAAATCAATGGATTTAACAGGGTTCATCTGCAGTGGATGATGGGACAGCACAAGATCCGCCCCCCAGTCTCTGGCCGCCTCCATAACCTCTTTGGACACATCCAGACTGACCATGATTTTTTGAATCTCCCCGTCAGGATTGCCTGCCTGAAGCCCGGAATTATCCCAGTTTTCGGCAAGGTCAAAGGGGGCAAAGCCATTGATGATATCTATTATTTTTTTGACGGTTAATGGCATACCTCGCCTCCATAAACAAAAAAAGCGTGGTATACTACCACGCTTTTCGTTCTTATATCGCTTTGATATTCAGCAGGCACATTCATATATGACCTGACCATCCTTTTTTCATTTTCATCGCATTCATGGGGTTTGCCTTTTGTTCGTTTTAATGGTGGGCCCACCTGGAATCGAACCAGGGACCGACCGGTTATGAGCCGGTGGCTCTGCCAAACTGAGCTATAGGCCCGTTACCCTGCAAACAAACTTGGTTTATATATAGCAATCATAACCCGGTGTCAAGATTTAATTTTCTATGAAGGTCTTGAGTTTTTTACTTCGGGTTGGATGCCGGAGCTTGCGCAATGCCTTGGCTTCAATCTGACGGATTCTTTCCCGGGTAACCGTAAAGTCCTTTCCAACCTCTTCCAGGGTATGATCGGATTTTTCTCCAATGCCAAACCGCATTCTCAATACCTTTTCTTCCCGTGGTGTCAGGGTTGCCAGTATTTTCCTTGTCTGTTCCGCCAGGCTGAAATCGATGGCAGCTTCAGAAGGAATGGAAAATTTCTTGTCTTCAATAAAATCACCCAAATGGCTGTCTTCTTCCTCTCCAATGGGAGTTTCTAAAGAGATGGGTTCCTTGGCTATCTTGAGCACCCTTCTGACTTTATCAATGGGAATTTCCATTTTTTCGGCAATTTCTTCGGGAGAGGGTTCCTTGCCCATCTCCTGGACAAGATACCGGGAGGTTCTGATGAGCTTATTGATGGTTTCGATCATATGAACGGGAATACGAATGGTCCTGGCCTGGTCGGCAATGGCCCGGGTAATGGCTTGGCGTATCCACCAGGTGGCATAGGTTGAAAATTTATACCCCCTTCTGTATTCAAACTTGTCCACGGCTTTCATCAAACCGATATTTCCTTCCTGGATAAGATCCAGAAATTGAAGCCCCCTGTTCGTATATTTTTTGGCTATGCTGACAACCAGTCTCAAGTTGGCCCTTACCAATTCGCGTTTGGCATAATCAGCGCTTCTCCTTCCCGCGTCAACCCCCTGGGTTATGACTTGCAAGTCTTCTATACCGCCCTTGATAAAACTTTTCCGCTGGTCCACCTGGTCGAGCACCGAACAAATATCTTCATACAGCAAAATGACCCTTTCTTCCTTAAGATCACTTCTAGCCGTCACCCAGCGCAAAAAGGACTCCTGGTCCGACCCCTGCTTTAACATGGTGTCTTTGCGCACATTAAAGGTCTTGGCACATTTTTCCAAAAGCTGATCAACATTTTCAAACCAGGCAATGGTATTGCGGATACTTTTTTCAATATTATCGATTACGTTGGCTTCAAACCGCCACCGTTTTAAATGCTCAAATATGATTTCCGTATTGTCGAATATCTTTCGTTCGAGGTGTTCAAATTTTTTGGTTCCTTTTTTCAGGCTGACCAGCTCTTCTCTTTTCCCCTGATTTTCCTCGTGGATGTCATTAATATGGGTGAGGGCATTGAGAAATTTTTCCTGTTTGGACACTTCATCCACAACCCCGTCTCCTTCATCCACATCCCGCAGTACATGTTTGGGTCTCATGGATTTTTTTTCCATTTTTTTCCCATACATAAAAATGATGGACAATGAAATCGGACAATTGAGCATGGATCGAAGAATCTTTCGTTCACCCGCCTCAATTTTTTTGGCAATCTCGATCTCCCCATCCCTGCTCAAAAGGGTCACCATGCCCATTTCTTTCAGGTACATTTTAACAGGATCTGTTACCGCACCAAATTCAAGATCCGGCTTGTCATTTTTAGGTGAAAAAAGATCTTTTTTGGTGCCTTTGGCGCCTTTGACGCCTTTGGCCTTTTCAATGGGTTTGGTTTTTTTAACCACCTTTTTAACCACCTTTTTTTTAGGCGCTGCAGCTGCTTTCTTTGAAGAAACCTTTTCCTGATCCACCAGCTCAATCCCCAGTTCTTTAAACTGAACCACAATGTCATCAATCTGACCAAATGATTGTAAATCACCAGATATTGCATCATTTATTTCGGCAAAAGAGAGAACTCCATTTTTTGCACCCTTTTCTATAAGCTTACGCATTACATCTTTACTGATCACTACATTCTCTCCAGACGTATTTGTCTTTTTTGCCATATAATGCCTCCCAAAGGCCTAAAGTTGTTGACTATCGTGTAATTGCTGAATTTCAAGCTGTTTTTTTCTTAACAGGTCTGTCACATTCGCATCACAGCCCTTTTCCGCACTTATAATCTTTGTTGTTAAAATATTTTCGGTTTTTTTCCTGATTCTTATAATCCGGTTCATCAAAACATTTGCAGTCCTAGCCATATCATCATTTCCGGAAAAATCATCCATTGCAAGGGATGCAATCAATTCTTGATCCCTGTTATCGTCTATTTTTGCCATAACACTCGTAACAAAACCCTCATTGACCGATTCGGTTGCTATAATTTTCCTGGCAATTTTTTGGAACCGTTTTGAATAAAAACAGCTTAATACATCTTTTTCTACCACCTCTGGGATCAGGTTGGGATAATTCAACATGATACTTAAAATTTGTCTTTCCCTCGGATCCGATACCAGCTCTTCCTTGTCCATGGGGTGGTCTGCCATGAGAGGAAATTGTTTTGTATTTTTTTGAACAACGGCATCTCTCACCTTTTCTAAGACCGCTCGCTCGTCAATATTAAGGGTTTCTGAAAGCTCCCTTACATATAAAGATCTTAATGCGGAATCTTGAATCAACGCCAGGTGCTGCTTCATCTCATCTAAAATCCTAATCCTGCCCTCTACGGACAAACCATGGGTATCCATGGCAAGCCCGAGTAAAAACTGCATAATGGTTTTAGCTTGGGCTGCAAGCTCTAAAAAAGAATCTTTGCCATGCTTCATCACAAAGGAATCCGGGTCATGCTTATCCGGCAAAACCAGAATTCTTGTATCCACGGACTCCCCCATAAAAATCTGGATGCTTCTTTTAGCGGCATTGATTCCGGCATCATCGGAATCAAATACAAGAATCATCCTTCCAGCATACCCTTTTAAAATTCGGACATGTTCCTGGGTCAGTGCCGTACCCAAACTGGCAACTGTATTTTTAATCCCATGCTGGTAAAGGGATAAAAAATCAAAATACCCCTCCACTATATAAACGCTTCCTTCCCGTCGGCAATATTGCTTGGCAGCATGCAGGCCGTAAAGAATCCTGCCCTTGCTGTAAACGGGGGTTTCAGGGGAGTTCATATATTTGGGCATGGCATCATCCATGACACGCCCACCAAAACCCGCCACCTGCATATTGATGTCAAAAATAGGAAACATGATTCGATTTCGGAACCTGTCATAATACCCGTTGCCCTGTTTTCTTGGCAAAATCAGACCGGAATTCACTGCAATCTGGCGGGTCACCTTTTCTTTTTTTAAAAAATGGACAACATCATCCCAAGCGTCATGGGCAAGTCCCAAATAAAATTCATCAATTATATCCCTTGTCATGCCTCTATTTTCAAGGTAATCCCTTGCGGCCTTCCCTTTGGAGGTTTCATTGAGAACCCCGGCGTAAAGGCTCATTACTTTTTTATTCAGCCGAAGCAAAGATTCTTTAACAAGAACTTGTTTTTTCCTGGCCGGATCCATTGATTCTGTCTCCAGGACAACATTATATTTTCTTGCCAGCATTCTGACCGCTTCCGGAAAAGATATCCCGTGATATTTCATGATAAAGGACAATGCATTCCCTCCGACACCGCAGCCGAAACAATGAAAAATCTGCTTGTCCGCATTCACGGAAAAAGAAGGTGACTTCTCAGAATGAAAGGGACACAGGCCAAAAAAATTCCTGCCCGATTTTTTAAGAATAACAGATTCTGATACAATATCTACAATATCTGAAGTGTTTAAAATTTCTGAAATTTTCTCTTCAGGAATATACATTTTCCGTGGTGCTGGCTCCCAAATTTCAACCGGTTATACAAGGTTATACAAGGTTATATAAGTTAAGTACGTAATAAACCATGTCAATAATCATCGGTAAAGATAATAGTAATCATTTAAAATCAAGGTAATAAGGATTGTCTACAAACTGCCTTTGCTGGAGAGGGGCCCGGAAAGATTCTCGTTAATACGGGTTGCACTATTTAATGACTTTCCCATGGCCTTGAAAATAGATTCAAGAACATGGTGCTCATTAACACCATAATATGAATTTATGTGAAGGTTAAATCCGCCTTTAACACTGAATGCCTGGAAAAACTCCCGGGCAAGATACACATCAAACACGCCCCCTGATTTCAAGTCTTCTGGAAAATGGTATACAAGATAAGGGCGATTAGACAAATCCACTGTCACCCGGGACAATGCCTCATCCATGGGGATACAGCTGTCACCGAACCTTTGTATTCCTTCTTTTTTTTCAAGGGCTTCATGGAAAGCCTGCCCAAGGACAAGCCCGGTATCTTCTATTGTATGGTGCAAATCCACTTCAATATCACCCTTGGCACGGATCTTAAGATCGAAAAAACCATGAACGGTAAAGGCAGTCAGCATGTGATCAAAAAACGGAATCCCCGTAGAGATATCGGCCTCGCCTGTGCCGTCTAAATTCAGCTCAATTTCTATTTGTGTTTCTTTTGTTTTTCGGAAAACATCTATTTTGCGGCTCATAAACCCATCCTTGTGAAACACTCTTTGAAACCCATTATTGACCCATTCTTACAAATAAGATAGAATAGGAGCAACTAAACGCTGTATCCACCACCTCTCGTTCCAAGAATTAATCTGAACGAATCCTTCTAAAATACAATATAACCGCTTATATGTCAATTTGATTATAAGAATAGATCCGAATATGGTGTTTTGAAATTTCAAATTTCTAAATAATTATGGACAAATGGTTGCATTTTTCTCTTAAAGTCTTTAAATTTATAGGATTAAAAATAAAATCTGATTTTTCAGGATGATGGGCGATGAACATAAACAGCACTAATAATTATTCACCCGGCAAGGGATATTCTGGTGGGAATCTTGCCAGGGCATCCATAACTTCGGGCCAAAGCAAAGGCCAGTTCCGAAATTACCATGCTCCGGGCCAAACAACAGGCAGAAACGAATGAAGCCAATGCCTTTGGGAACCTGAAGCAGGCATCTGGTTCCTATACTAAAGTCAACAATCTGCCGGAAAATGAGACCAGCACCTTCAATCTGGCCGTCTGATCTGATTTTTCCTTAGGCTTCATTTAATCAATTTTACGATCTGCTTGAATTCTTCCCCGCTGG
>Ga0307987_1000728_pt1 | contig 19186 bp, 15 predicted proteins | sample EllFjometagen181_FD_203157 | JGI IMG/M metagenome (GOLD analysis project Ga0307987, IMG submission 203157) | Marine microbial communities from Ellis Fjord, Antarctic Ocean - #181 | ecosystem: Environmental > Aquatic > Marine > Unclassified | place: Southern Ocean | collected 2014-10-08
TGATTTTTTGCCAGGGAATAATCTTGTGCAAGATAACAAGTTCATTGGTCGAATTATTAATGTTGCGTTTGATCCATTCTTCGCTGAAACCTTCAATTTTTTTTTAATCATTTCCGATCCCCCTCTCACCATAAACATTCTTATCTGTCGGATAATAACATTGTGGTTTTAGATATTGAAGTATCTTTTGAATCTTTTAATGAAGAAAATACACAGGACAGAATTGATATTCTCCTATATACTATATAAGAAGGATACTAAAACCCTCCAATTTGTTGAAGCAAAACATTATTCAAATAATGAGATCTGGTCAAGAACAACACCAAAAGTAATTAATCAAATTAACAGATATGAATCACAAATTTCGAGACGAAAAATTGAAATACTTTCAAGTTATAGAGGATATGTGAAGATTCTTAATGATATCTTTAATATATCACTTCCAGAACCTTCAAATATTGAGGACAGAGTTACGTTATTAATTTTTGGTTTTGACAGGGATCAACAAAAAGGACGATTGAAGACATTGATCACGGGGAATTCTGAATATTCAGGGGTAAAGAATTATTCCATCGGCAATATTAAAAAAATTGTTATGGAAAATTTTTGGAACGTAAAGGAGTTGTAAAAATAAAATTTAAAATCCACAGAGGGACAAAAGAAATTGGAGGGTCCTGTGTAGAAATTTGGACCAAATCCACCCGAATTGTTGTAGATTTTGAAATGCCTTTAGTTAACCCGTTAATACAGATACATCTATGTCACTCATGCTTGCTTCTTTTCTGAGAAATTTTAAAGTGATGTTAATAATGGTATGTTGTCTATCGCTCAGATTATTCGTTTGTTCTATTAAAAGTTCTTCAAGAAGAGTTTCGATTCTATCTGCATCCTTGTTTGCTGAGTTAAGAAACTCTTTATTATAGCGCCGTCGTTTCAGCAGATAGAGACAAGTCAATATGCAATTATCAAAAATCCTCTCAAAATTTTCTTCTGTTATTTGTCCATTAAGAATCCTTATAATTCTGCTTACAATGTTTTTCAGACGTCTTTCTGGAATTATATTAGGTTGTAACGCTGCATCTCGAAAACGTACAATATTTCGGCATGCACGTAGCCAGTTATTTACTTTGGTGGTTCCCTGTGAAAGTCTTTGGTCAAGTGCTATAAAAAACAATTCAATATCTTCAGAATTACACCAGCATAGCCCAATGGTATGCAGGTCCACCTGATTTACTAAGAAAAGCTGTTGTTTTAGATTCTTTCGTACCCTGCTGATAATTGCTGGTGGGCATGCCAAATACATCCAAGATGCAGTTTGTTGAATCTGATTTCTTTGAGCCGAGGTTGTTCTTTCATGCACAAACCTCTTTGCGCATTCATGAGCAAATTCTTTCATCAATGTAGGTGATGAAACTTTCTCTAAATCTCCATCTGAAGGACATACACCATAATGTCGAAAGCTATCTCCCTGTGGTGATTTTCCTCGAAATTCATCGTAGGTATCAGCCAAAGGCCACAGGTTGAATTTTCCAGGTTCCCTCAAGCGCTTCATTGCATTTATCAGTCCGTTGCCACTATTTCTCAATTCATCGATTGCCCTATCTACATAAGGGTTCGCACTCTCCCACATTTCCTCATTATGTACCACTCTTGAAACTTGTGGAAGATATGCCAGAGGCGGCGGCGGTGGTTCACCACAATCTTCCATAGTTCGCCAATCTAATCTTGTACGGAAAACACCGTCATTGACAGAATCAATGAACACTTTGGCAAAACCTTGCCCAGGCCTGAGGTGGGCAAGAATTTTGACCTCCTCATCGATTGTCGTTGGTTTTGGAATCTCAGCTGTTACTCTTCGAAAATGCGAGGTGATGTTTTCTTCAGTTCGACGAAGAGTAAGGGTCAGTCTATTCTCGCCCTGTTTTATATACAGACCTCGAACTGATTCTTCAGATCTGTACTCTTCTCCAGCGTCTACTGTTTTTCCTTTAACAAGAGACTTATAAACATTTTCATAATCTCCTTGTTCATTTTTCCCATGGTAGTGGATATCAACAGGGATAATCGTTTCTCGGTATGATGGTAAATTATGCTCCAACGCATATGCCGTTATTGCAGCTCCTCTCGCAGCCTCTTCACCATTGAAAATATTGGTTTCCAAGCCCTCAAAAGCTTTTGCAATAAAATTCCCTAATGAACGATTTTCAGAGATGGATATGGTTGAACAAGATCCATCTACCACGACGCCAAGACACCTCTCTTGTGCAATGTTAGAGATGTTCTCTAATTGTTTTTTGTAAATTTTCGATAAACGTGCTCTAAAATCTAAAGGAGATAAACTTGGAGAACCCGAAAACATTTCTTTCCACCCATCCAATTTAGAGAATGAACTCTTTACCACTGGGGAAAAACCATTTTCTATACATCCCCTTACTAAGTTATAGTTATCGGTATTCGCAAATCTATCATCAACGAGATCACCATAGAGGCCTCTACCGAAAATGGTTTTCCATATATCTTCCAGCGAGCCTTCTCCTCGACTCGCCATCGCCAAGAAAAGATTCACTCCCAGTCTTGGAAATTCCCCTCCACCAGCAACACGATTACGAATTGGGATAAGCCACAATTGCTTCCTGTAGACCAAGGCTCTTATTTCTATAGGTACAACTTCCCAACGATCAAACGGCAAAGTAACTACAAGAAGATGGCCAAGAGTAATCCATCTTTCGGATCGAATATAATCGTTCGCATGGTTGGCTGCATTCTTCCGGCACCACGACATTGCAACTGCTATTGGTCGCGGAATAAGAAAAGCACCGCAATTATCAATTAGTGCCTGTTGAGCTGCTTCTCCAAGGCTGTCTGGGACCACAACAACCGTTTTTTTAGATAGGTACTTCTTCTCCCAGGCCTGAACAGAATCAGCGACAATCTTTTCTGCTGAAGAGTGAATCATTTTTTGTCCAGGTGGTTTCCAGGAAAATTCAGTATCACCAAGCCGTCCTGAGAACTGAGCCAATCTTGACCAGGCACAAACTATCGGTATACGCCCCGACCCATTCTTATAATCACCTCCGACCGGTACCTGGCACTCTGGTGGCCAATTGTATCCAATACCTCTTCTGTGTTTATGAGCAGCTGCACCAACTATTATGGACTCACCTTTTAATGCCGGTAACAATGCTGCCGGAGGACTACTTTCTGGAACACTGCTTTCGACTTCACTGGGACCTGAAGCGATAGCCAAGTGTGGCGTGCTTTGGGTTAGGTCTATGCCAATACAATCACTCATATTTCCTCTAATATGCCATCTCTATAGCGATTTGAATTCCGGCTTTAAAATCTCCAATTAAATTCTCAAATTCAGTAGATGATGCCCGCTCAATATTGAACGGTATTTTCAACACAACTGTTTCAGACTTTCCGGAAATAGGCCATGTTTCAACTTCAACACCAGGGACATCTGAATTGTCTTGGTCTTCAGTACTCAGCAAAAGGCCATAACACCTATAGGACGTTCTAATATAGCGATGAAGATCTGAAGTTAAGTTTCTAAGGGCAACCCCAGCACCATTTAACATTGAAGAAATCAGCGATGACGATCCTGTCGAGTAAACAAACCATACTGCTACTAATGTGTTACTTTCAGGCCAATACAGAACCTGATCACAGCCGATACTGCCAATATACGGGGCAAAATCAAATGGTGGGTTATCTATCCATTCAGTTAAATTAGCAGTAACATCCCTTGAATCAATCACATAACACCTACCGCACTCTGTCTCAAAGGGCCCTGGCGAAACTGGCGTTTCAGTCCATATGCCATTCTCACCTTCCGTGCGATAATACGGAGTACTGGTATATTTTTCAATATAGGATTCCGTCATCGCACAAGACATGAGTTGTCTTGCCGATTCAGACCATAAATTGCGTTGCCACTCCCAAGAATCGTCAATCACACGCTGCTCTCTTAAAAGTTCTTTATATGTTTTATGAACTTTTGAATATCTGGTATCCATTTGCAACGTATAATTGGGCTGGACTGGGTGATGAAGATGATCAGTTGAAACCTCCTTCAGCCCCTCTATCCGCTGCCAATCTGTACAGCGCCTATTGCATCTGGCCACAAGCTTAACCCTGCTGCTATCCAGATGATGATTATTGACGGCTGCATAACTCCAGGATCTTTCCAACATACGCCCCAATACCCAAGTGAAAACTCGATTTTCCAAGGTGTCTCTTGATTCAACTCGTTGAACCGACAAAAGTTCTTGCCTTGAACCTGCTTTTTCGAAAACAGTACGGCCTGGTCGTCTGGCAAAATCCCTAATACATGCAGAATCAAGCTCCTGAATTCGACCTAAACTCGTGTTTTGCCTTTGTCTTAACAAAATATGCCTAGGGCTTTGTGCAATTGATTCAAATAGTTTTAGGAGTTCGCTGTCTTGGGCTAACTTCACAATTAGCGCCATAATTGCTTCATCCGCTTTATTTCCTATCCAGACCTTACGAACAGAAGACCAATTAAGCCGTATGACACTTTTTGTCTTTTCTTCCAGCTCTCCCAAGGCCAAACCATTGTCGGAAAGCTCTCGAAAACAGTGGATCTGCCAGTCAATGAACCCTTCAACATTTTTACCAAATTCGTTATCATATTTTTTTGAGGGCCTCCCTACGATATCTGTTTGGATTAGTTCATGACTGATATCTCTTATAGAAATTTTCGTAGTCAAATCATGAAGACCATTATTTGGCTTGGAATCAGTGGGGAGTTGAAAAGATGAATAGACTTTCCCATCCCAGCGAAAAGGGAAAGAAACACGCGGTAATGGTTTATTCTTAGCACCATATTTGGGATACAAACCTACGGGTGCTATGAGTCGTGGACAACAGGTCCCAGGTATCTTGGAGCCTGCCTTCTCACCATCAATAACAGATAATTGAGAGGTCCCTTCCTGGAACCCCCATGGGGTCAAAGAAAGTAATGGCGCCATTAAAAAGATTGCTCCGTTCTATCAAGGCCTCTCCATATAAATACTTGCTGTTGCGATTTTGCACCTTTTTCGAATGCTTTCAATAAGGACTCATCATCACACTCCCTTATAACAGACAGTATCTCGTTTAATGGCTGGTCTGCCTCATCAAGTTCAATACCGCGTAGCTTAGGCATAATCCTCTGCTCGATTTGGTCAGCCATTGCCAAATTAACTCTATTGGGAATCCAACTCGGATAATTCGCAACATACCTCTGTATTGCATGCGCAACTCGATAGCCAAATGGGCGATCCAATTGAGCCATCGCATCATTGAGTTTGTTGATCCAACCATTAACTCTCTCTTTATTTTCAGGGGGCAAATCATCTTTCAAAAAGGATTTCCAATTCTCATAGGTTAAGCCCTCTGAGGTCGGAGGGATGGGTTGCTTTTTCGTATGCTCAGTGATTTCTTTTGGTCGTCCAAATCTTAAAACACAAGATCTATCAAGAACTTTATCGGACAATGCCTGGGTCGTTTCATCTTCGTTCATTGTTCCTGAGAACAAGACATTTTGCCCTGGGAATAATCTGATCGGTTTCTCCCCTTCGGTTAAACTCCCCATTTCAAGGGCTATTTCCGCTTTCGTTCTCGCTTCAGAATTATTTAGATCAATTCCCCTTCTAGTCTCAAGGCGGCTCAAAAACTCACTGAAATAATATTCAACACGGGATAGGTTCATCTCATCTAAAAGAACAAGTAACATTCGATCTGAGCGATCATAGTCCCACTCCTTTGGTAATGCCCATTGCGAACGATTGAACTGCTCAAACTGAACCATTGCCCGAGCAAGTTCTGTAGCCTTGTATCGCTCCTCAAGGTAATTGTAAAAGCCAAATAAATCTTGTGGGCTATCCCAACGTGGCTGGACTGCAAGAATAACGGAATGCATTCCCATACCCTCGGCGTAACACCTTGGGAGTTCACTCTTCCCTGTTCCACTAATACCAGCCAAAACAACCAACGGAGAAATATCATTTACTTTGAGAGCGGTATGAAAGGCGTGCAAAACTCTTTCTGGAAAATACAGGTTTTGAGCTTTAATGTACTCGGAGGTCTTTCTGAGTATTTCTTGCTCATTGAGGGGAGTGTTGCTTGGCTTCAGTGCTGGAAATGTAACGGGTTGCCACAAGTCACGATATTTTGATCCACCACCATCACCACCATCTTCAAACCCCAGCGATTTATTGTATTTTTTGGCTAACACCTTAAGTGTGGAAATAGAAGCCTTGAGTGAAGTCTCTTCAGTTTTAAGTTTTTCTATATCCCCTCGGTTCTGATCTACCTGAGCATTTATTTGGGTTCTTTCTATTTTCTTTGTTGCTAACTCTTGCTCAACCTCTGAAATTTCAGATTTTCTTTCTTTTAATGTGTTTCGTATTTCATTTACCTGCAGCTTAATACTTTCAAACTCGCCTTTAAGGCTTTTCATCAAGCCTCCCAAACTTTCAAGATCGCGTTCAATAAGTGATTTTTTGTTATTAAGATCCTTTATCTCTTCATTATAATTTTTTACTTTTCGGGCAATTTCATCTTCGAGTCGCTGCTGTATTGCCACTTTATTTCGTATGTCATCCAGTTCCAGCCGAAATTCCAGTATCTTTTCACGGATCAGATCAACCTCTTGCTCACCTTCCCGCAAAGTATCAATTTTACTTTTCAATGTATTATGCTCAAATCGAAGGGATTCAACCTCATTCTTAACTTTTCTTGATGTCTGCTCTAACTCAAGTAATTCGGAGTTTTTCTGTTCTTGAAGTGCAGCTAACCTGACACATTCTTTTTCGAGTTCCAAATTCCTTAACGTAGACTGCCCAAAGCTTTTAGTGAGCTCTTCTTTTTGACTCTGAAGTTGTTCTATCTTTTTTTCTGATTCACCAATCTCTTGCTCCAGCTTTTGAAATTTTTCTGCGAGCAAATGTTTTTTGTTTTCGAGGCTGCCAACTTCATTTCTCAAAGATCGATTGAATTCTTCATTTTTTGCACATTCCTGCTCTATTCGCTGTAACTCGGCTTGTACTAAAATTTGATCCTGACGTTCGGAAGCCAGACTTTGCAGCTCCTCCTTTTGCCTGGCCATCCAATCTCGAAGAACATCCTCATCTTTCTCCAATTGTGCTACTTTGCTGGCCAAGTCTGCTTCATTATTTCCATCACCTACTACCGCTTGCAATCTCTTCCGGTAGTATAGGTATAAGAACATTGCTATCAGTATCACCATCATACCAACCGCTGATGAAAAAGCCCAAACCGAAAGAGGTATAACTTCTTTAAAATTTAACAAGTCCATTTTATTTCCATTTATAATTTAACATTATTATATAATAACTCAGACGTGTCACTCGCTGGACAATGGTTTGTCCTGGCTTTCCTTAAGCACTTTTTGAGCCCGGCTTGCTATTTTTTCGAGTGCTTGTTCTACGCCATCTACCTTAAGCGAGAGGTCTGTAAAATCCTTCTCAAGGCTGCCAAAAGAAAGGTTCATTCCATCCAGTTTCCCGTCAAAATTGCTCTGAATAGCAGAAACTCTTTCCGATAACTTTCTGGTAACTTCTTCAATATCATTTAGAACTTTCTTAAAAGCGATTACCTGAACTTCCATATCCGGAAAATCTGCAATCTCCTGTATAAATGTATCTATATTTTCCCTCTGAGATGTTAAGTCAGTAACTACAGCAATGAATTGTTTACTCGTTTGGACAAGTTCTGTGTTGGCTGTTGCCATCTGTCCCAAGTTTTCTTTCATGGCTTTTACATTTTCACTTACTATTCCTTCATCAATTCCAATATTTGTTGCAGTACCTTTTATATTTCCTGCAATATTTTTCATTTGCCCTGATATTGATGTTACATTTTCAATCTCAGATTTATATTCTTTGTTTTGTTCCTTAAACCCGGTGATTTCTTCTTTTATTGAAACATTAGATTGTGCGATAGTTTTTGCTTCATTGGTCAAATTTACAGTCTGTTTGGTTAAGTCAGTAACCACAGCAGTGAATTGTCCACTCGTTTGGACAAGTTCTCTGTTGACTGTTGCCATCTGCCCTAAGTTCTCTTTGATGGCTTTTGCATTCTCACTTATTATTCCTTCATCAGTTCCAATATTTGTTGCAGTACCTTTTATATTTTCTGCAATACTTTTCATTTGTCCTGATATTGATGTTACATTTTCAATCTCAAATTTATATTCTTTGTTTTGTTCCTTAAAATCAGAGATCTCTTCTTTTATTGAAGCATTAGACTGTGCAATAATTTTTGATTCATTGGTTAAATTTACAGTCAGTGAAGATAGTTGGTCTTTCTCTTCAGCAACACCAGTAATTACCTCTTTCAGATCTTTGATCCGTTCGCCTGCAATTGCCTGTGTTTCATCCATTTTTTTTATAAATTCTGTCAGTTGCTTGCGTGTATCATCAAAGTTACTATTTGCGGCTGCTACATCTTGGATGTATTTTCGTTGATTTTTTAATTGCACTTTGGCTGCACGGATGTTCTCTTCAGTAGTTCTCAATTCTATCTTTTTATCTGTTATTCTCTGTTCTGTTATTTTTTCGTTTATATTTAGCTCTGCTACTATTTTCTCAAGCTTCTGCTTCTCTTTTCGTAACGTTTTTTTTTCGTTGCTAAGTTCTGAAATTGTTGTATTAACAGCACCAAGTTTTTCAACGACCTCAGATTTAGAAGCTTTTATTTTATTCAATTCATTTTTATTCTTTTCAACCTTCTCATTGCTAAAAGCTACTTCTTTTTGGGCATTCTCTGCCCTTTTTTCAAGTGGTACAATTTCCTGAGTAAGTATCCTCAACTGCTCCTCTTTATCCACAACATCTCGGATTATCTTTGCATAAGACTCATATCGGGCTTTTAGTATTTCAATTACTGCCTTTTCTTTTTGCAGAGAAAATACCTTCATACCTACAATGATATTAAAAACCAGAACAATCCCCACCATTAAAACCACCAACCACCTTGAAGGGAAGAATGTATCAAGTGTCTTTTTGTTTTTCACCAGTTTGCTCCCTCGAGAATCAACATCTTGTTTACGGTCATCCGACCTATCCATATGATCAGTCATTTTCACTCCAAGCTGTTACAATTTTTTCAACATAACCATCGAGATCTTCCCTTAACTGATAAACCCAGAATCTCATGACAATCCACCCCATCCCTTGTAACTGAATATCACGCCAAATATCATCTTTTTTTCTTGAGCCGTCTCTGTTGCGATGATACCTGTCACCGTCCACTTCTAAATCAATCTTTTTAGAAAGGTTTCCCTCTCCTACAAGCGCCATATCAAGCCTTCGACCAGAGACAGGGTATTGAGGTATTGGATTTAAGCCTCTTGCGACAAGTGCATTGAATAATATTTCTTCCCATGGTGATTCATGTGGATACCATTTGCCCTTCTCTGCTTGCCTGTTATTTCGTTGAATGGGCCTTGCCAGATTTTGAATGTGTTTAATACCGCAATGTTCCGCCCATTTTTTATTTCCAATAACATGCATAACTGCTCTGGCTCGACTAACTGCAACATTAAACAAATTCCCGGTTTCTCTGAGAAATGCCCGGGACCCTTTCGGCATATCCTGACCGGCACAAAGGCTGAAAATCATCACATCTTTTTCATCACCTTGAAACCCATGAGATGTATCAACGTGGAAATGAACCCTATCCAAATCCTCAAAAAGCAAGCCATATGCATAAATGGCATCTTGGATTCGGTTGGCTTGTTGTCGAAAAGGTGTAACAATCCCCAACGATCCTTGGAATCTGTTGTCTTTCAAAATTGTGCCAACAAGTTCGACTACTGCTTCAACTTCTTGAGTACAAAAGCACCCGCTTCCCCCTGCAGATTTAACGTCCCCATCAATATTAGTCCAGTGTATTCCTGTAGAGGTACCGGTGGGAGTCTTCAGATGTGATGATTCTGTGGCCACACGCAGCTGTCCATTATAGAAAGTTGTATTCGAATATTGCGCAATTGAATCAACGCTTCTATAAGTGTAGCTTAAAAAGGTGGGGTTTATATGAGATGATTGTGCAAAAAGATCGTACAGCGAAGTCGCAGTGTATGAATATTTTAAGTCCTCAAAGCTTGATAATCCAACCCTTTTTCTAAGCAATGTTTCCTTCGCAATAGATAACTTGGATGTATGTGTTAATTGATTTGGATCACCAACTACTGCAGCCCTTTTTGCCCTGAATAAAATTGGTAATGCTGAGGGGATATCTGACTGGCTGGCCTCATCTATAACAGCCAAATCAAACATACCAGGGGAAAGTGGCAACCTGGATCCGATTGAAAGATTAGTCACTGCCCAGACTGGAAAATGATTTAACAGATGAGGAATATTTCTTACCAGGACTTCATTTGTTTTTCGTTTTTCACTTTCATTGATAAACCCACCACTACTCTCGGCTTTAAGAGCAACTCGTAAAGATGCTAACTCTTCTCTGAGATTGCTTCCAGGTGGCAAACCACTCCTACGATCAAGATCCAATGCCAATGCTTCTGATGCTGCAGTCGCAATTCGCTCACTTGCTGTTTCAATGGAAGAAACAAGATTTTCGAAATTCGGATACTCCTTCTGTTTCGAAACAAGCGGTGCTGTTTTTCCCTTTAGATCAGCATAATTGCCTGCAAAGACAAGCAGATTTATAGAGTTTTTTCCTGAGTTCGGGTTTTTAATAAGCCCGAAAACAGGGAATTCTAAACAACTTATATGTTTCTTTAATGTTGACCGAACATACAACCATTTCGGAAGGGTCAATATTAGATATGAACTCTTGAAGAACTTTGAGAAAATACAAGCGCCCTCTCTGCTCGAATCATTGGTTGAAATAATTTGATTTAATCGTCTGATGCTTTCAATAGGGTATTCCTTATATTTTTCATCTAAAACATTCATCACAACATTTGGAATCTTATCTGCCAACTCAGCCAATTTTCCTTCGTATTCACCTATCTCATCGCGAAGCATTTGCACTGCGTAGGCCAATTCTGCGTCTTTTCCTCTTGTCTCAAGCAATGATCTGAGGTCAGAACTTATCTTTTTAAAGCGATCTATGGTTGTTACATCACAATTCGCTGTAAGTATTTCTGTAATTGCGGACGAAAAAGTATACTTTAGCGTTGGTTCCTCTTTGGAGTTAGTTCGAACGATTAGCGGCCTGTCCTCTTTATCCCTAAACCTGTTGACTACCGCATCTATTGCTTTGTGGTTTCTGCTTGCAAAGATAGCCGTCTGACCTACTAAACGCGCATTTGCAATTCCACTGCACACTACCTGACTTTTGCCTGTACCAGGAGGGCCAGTAACCACAGATAAATTTTGGGACATCAAAGCAGCAACCGCCTGCCTCTGATTCGCATTCATCAATTCAGTATCTATGACACATGATTCATGGTTCTTTCCAGAGGAGGACTCTTTAACCGTAATCTCTGAGTTTTCACGAAATATGTATCTTAGTGCAGTAGAATCAAGGATTTCATCCTCTGCATTTTCAATGACAGTTAGCTCGTTTAATAAATTTTTTGTAAATCTGGTCCTGCTTCCTATCATTATTACCGCTTTATTATAAATCCCTGTTTCGAAAGGTGTACTCAATGGTTTGGGTGATAGTTCATCAGCAAGTAGAGGTTCTCTGATTTTTCCAGACAGGAATACTGATAGATTAGTTGTAAGTGTTCCAAGGTCAGGCATTCCATGACCTATCTCATAATCTTCAACTTCATCTATATCACTCGCGGAGGTTATTAATCCACATGCGGAAAGAAAATTACGTTGCTGTTCATGAGTCTGAAAAGCACGCTTCAACCAATCCAAGCATATTTCAGGTCGGTTGCTTTCTGTGGAGATAGTCAGCCCGCCATTGCTAAAATTTGCTTTCAAAATATATTGAAAAATCGGACGAACCAATGCTATTTCAGGCTCGTTTTCCTTTTTTATATATACAGCCTTTAGAGGATAACCCAGAACAACGACAGCGCTCTTACCGACCTTACCCAACTCTGCTACAAATTCTGCGAGGTGAGGTCCTATGGGGATTGTATAGATCCAGGATCGCCCAGGTTTTGGATACCACTCACCTACTCCAGAAAAGTGCAAGAACCTTTTCCCATACTCATTGAGAAACGCCGAAGCGTCGGCTCCTTCTTCATTCCTTACACACTCTTTATAGTATGCTACTATTTTTCGAAATTTTGACCAGGGGCCTTGAGCTTCAAAAATTTCTTGTGCTGGATTGGATGATTCAACTACGGGGCCTACTTTAGGATTCTGCTGCTTCGATGGAGAAAATGGACTATTCGGGTCCACAGAATTTAGAGCACCCAACCCGAGAGGAGAAAGCCGAGGAAACTTTAATCCGACTGAATCATTTTCTATAAATCTTTCTGATCTTTCTTCGTTACTATCAACAAAAAACCATTTGCCATTTCTAAAGTGTAAAATTCCCTCGTTCGAAAGCATTCTCAATGATCTGGTGATGAGATAATCAGATTTTTTACGTTGATTAATTGAATTAACGGAAGAACAGATCTCCTTTATAGATAATGGCCTTTTTGATAGTTGAAGGATTTCAATTAAGGTGTCTCTTTCAAGCGAATCTTTGTCGTCCACATCTAAATTGCTTGAATTATATATCATTCCGGTATTTCTCCACAAGCAAGGAACCGAAAACAATAGCACTGCTGTATATTCTATTTTTAGTTTTTTCCATTATCTTAATTTTTTCCACTATTTAACCTTATGAATCTCTATCATGTGGATTTACAACATTCAAGGAATAAGCTGCAATCTCCATTTTAAACATTGAATAAAGTTTCGATGTGCGGACTATATTTATACGTCCACGCCCGCCCCTCCTAAAAAAACAATAAAGTGACTTGTTAAAATTTTAATGACAACTCATTTCTTCCACATTCAAAATCGCTTTTTCTGTCTCCACAGGATAGGATCTTGCCCTGTTATCCTCTCTTGTTACATAAATCCATTCCCACAAATCAGAAATCAAAAACCATCTGCAAAAAAAAATTATACTCAAAATCCCAAAATATACCCTCTCAAAACCCTGAAAACCGTCCTAAAATCCATTATAAAACAGATCCTTATATATATTAATAATTGAATTAACAAGGAGATTCAACCCGCCCGTTTTTAACCCAAAATCCAAAACAAAAAGGAGAACAACAAATGGATTTTTTAACAAACCCCTGGTTTATTGCAACCATGGCAATCAACATCATGGCACTGCTCTATCTATCTATTAAATATTATTACAGGAGCAAAGAAGAACCCACACTCTTTGAAAAACTTCGAGCTGCAGGTATCTTTCCAACAATCCGAAAACCACCAAAACCATCAGATTTGAAAGGAGGTGATCCAGAAAACAATATCGATATCAATAACCCTTAGCCAAAAAGGAAACACGCCTATTGAAAAAACACCTGTTTAAACTTTTGATACTTTTATTTGTAATAATCTTGATGATTTCATCGGGAATTACACTTTGTTATCAGGTTACTGGGTCAACATTTGATCCCATAAAAAAGGTTCAAGAATTACAATCCCAGAACCGGCGGGATGAAGCACTGGATCTGGTCCAATTCTATGAAGAAAATAAAACCATTGAGCCCAAAAAGATTGAAGAGCTTAAAGCTGAGCTTGAATATTCAATTGCTGAGAAATTTAAATCAGTTGCAATGGGTGCCATAACAGGAAAAGTCTGGGATACATTTTCGGGTATTGGTGCCATCGTTTCTGACTTTTTCGTTTTTGGTGACATCAGAGATCTTGGGATACAGACATGGAAGTTTTTGAAGAATGAAAAAACTGATGTAATAGTGGCCACATTGTCTGGGATTGGAATTTTTCTTTCTGTCCAACCATATGCAGATGTTGCCGTTTCATTTGGTAAAAATTCGGTTAAATATTTGAAGAGAATTTCAAGCTTTGCTGGTAACAATAGTATCCTTAAAAAAGTATTTAAAGGGGCATTATCTTTTAAAGAATCAAAATTGATCTTTAACCTATTAAAAAAAAACTCGTGGAGCATTCCCCGCACCACAGCAATTCTTTCTAATATCCGCAACATAAAATATCTTGAGTCAGCCACAAAAATAATCTCAAAATTTGGGAACACAGGGAGGGTCTTTATTAATCTCACTGGAGATGCAGGACTGTTCTTATATTCAACCATCCCCAAACGCTTCAGAGCTCTATATTTAAAAGGATTTAAAATAAATCCTATAGCATTTGTGGGACTGACCAAGTCACATCTTATAATCCATACGTTGAAAGTTTTAAAGAAGTATTCGCTATCTGGGTTGATGATTCCATTCTTGGGACTGTCACTCATCTTATCTTTATTACCGCTTTGGTTGCTCTGGATTATATTCATTAGTTCGAGCAGTTATATAGCGTTCGTCATATCAATAAAATTCAAACCAAAATTTAAAAAAGGAGAAACACAAAATGCTTAATCAAGCAGTATTAACAGGGAACATCGGACAAGATCCAGAAGTGTTTTTCACCAGTGAAGGCAATCCCATCGCTAAATTTTCAATCGCATTCAAAGGAGCAAAAAAGAAAACCTGCTGGATCAAAATAGTTTGTTTCGGTCGTCTGGCAGAATTGACAGAACAGCATCTTCACCAGGGTGCAAGGGTTGGAATTATTGGAACTCTTGACGAAAACAAATGGGAAACGGATGGGCGTGGATTTGAAAATAATGAGGATAACAATCAATCTTAAAAACAATTAACAAAGGAGAAATGAACAATGACCGCAAAAGAAATTCAGAAAAGAAATGTAAAGGCAAATCAGTTGAGGGTTATGCAAAGCGAGGACGGGCAAATTTTTGTAGAATCAAGTAAAGGAAAGATCCTATATAACGTTGCCATCGGTGAAAACGAAAAGTCCTGTACCTGTGGGGATTTTGCCAAGAACCATAAGAATGACCCTGCATTTGTTTGCAAACATATCCTTGCTGTTGAAAATTCAGTTCCGGTAGATGGAATTGAATCAGCAAAATTCTTAGATAAGAATACCCCGAAACTGAAAGATAGTTTTGTTAAGGATATCAAAGGAAAACAGTTTTGCTTATACGCTGGGGTCCTATACTTGGCCAATCAAAAAGGACTTCTGAAGCTTGAAGTGGAGTTGTTGCAGTTCCCGACAAAAGAAAAAGGGAATGAAGCCATTTGCAAGGCTGTGGCTGGAACTAAGAATGGAGAGGTATTTTCAGATATAGGGGATGCTAACCCTGGTAATTGTACACCGTTAATTGCAAAGCACCTGATTCGTATGGCCAGCACCCGGGCGAAAGGTCGATGTCTGCGGGATATGTGTAATATTTCCATTGCCTGTCTTGAAGAGTTAGAATCCATGGATGATGTTATTGGTTCTGGATCTGCTAAAAAATCAACTCCAAAAAGAACACCCACTACAGCAAAATCAAAACCTGCAGCGCCTAAAAAGGAACCAGAGGAAAAGAAACATGAACCCAAAACTGAAAAACCCTCAGCACCAGCTCAGAAGGTAAATTCAAAAACATCAAATTCAACTGGTCCTAAAACAACAAACGATTCCAAATCAACGCAAGAAACTCCAGCCATGAGTGAAGCCCAGCAACGAGCTATACATAACCTGAGCAGACCGTCAGGGTATTTCAGTCGAGGATCTGGGCAATTTGGTGATGGAAGATTTTGGTACCACGCTTGAAAAATTATCTTCAGCGGATGCCTCAACTTTTATCAGGACTCTCCAGCAAGCCGCTTAAACATTAATCAATAACAATTCGTATAGGGACAAGAATCACTTTGGTATTGGTGCGTCTTGTCCCTTTTTTTATGGAGGAACTTAAAATGGTTTTAAGTGAACTTAGGAAAACAGAACATTTGAGTGCCAGTAGTATAGGGACATATGTGGAATGCTCGTTGATGTACAAATTTGCCGAAATTGACCATATCCCAATGGAGCAAAAAAGTGACGCTATGGAATTCGGTCAGCTATTCATATTACCCTGGAACATTATTATCGGGAAAAGATGATAGGTGAAAAATTGCTGTTGAAGGATGTCCATGAAATCTTTGAAAAAACATGGAAAAACAGAGCTGAAGATAGAACTGATATTCAATTTAACAAAGGTCATGACTTCAAATCCATTCTCATGATGGGGAAAGATCTTCTTTCTGTTTGGTATCAAAAATTACCTGACGACAATTATAATATCATTGGGATTGAAGAAGCATTCAGTTTTTGTTTGCCAGGAATTTCAATTCCATTCATTGGTGCCATGGATCTAATAGAGGAAGATAACGCAGGCACCATCATTGTAACGGATCATAAAACCAGCGGAAAAGCTTATTCAATAGCGGATGTGGATCAAAATCAACAGTTAACTCTTTATAAAATGGCGCTCAAATCTATGGGATACGTAGATCGGGAAATTCTATTGAAATTTGACACCTTGATCAAAACAAAAAATCCCAGATTCGAGCAGTATTGGACCACAAGATCTGAATTGGACGAGCACCGTTTGGTTCGGAAGGCGATACAGGTATGGGAAGGAATCCAAAAAGGGGTGTTTATCCCAAATGACACTTCCTGGAAATGTAAAAATTGTTCATACAAAGTTGCCTGTGATTCCTGGTTCAGCGAAAAATTCAAAAAAAGGAGATTAGCATCATGAGTACAAAAGAAATTGAAAATATTCAAAATTTTCTGACAATTTATAAAGAGGATGAAAATAGAAGGCACCAGATTGTAAATGTGGAATTGATGTTAAGATGTCATCCTCCAGCAGCGGTAATCAATTTTCTTGATGGACTCCATAGGGAATACGCCAAGAAATTACAAAAAATAATCCGAGAGGATAAGACTTCTTCCCAGTTGAATAAAATCCTTGGAACGAAATTCAGGATCAAGATGGCGATCAATTGCATAAGAAACGCCCAAAAAGAAGGAGGGCAAGCAGCATGAGTGATCTAACATCTGAGCAGTTAAAGGCCGCTGAATCAACAAATAATATAGTTGCTGTCATTGCCGTGCCTGGGAGTGGAAAAACTCGGACAATGATGGAAAGGATTGGAATCCTTGTAAACAAACATGGGATAGCTCCAGAGAATATCTTGGGTCTCACATTTACCCGTAATTCTGCGGATGAAATGAAATCCCGCTTGGCTGAAGTATTGGGTGATAGATCTGAAAGTGTCCATTTATCCACGATTCATTCCTTTTGTTATTTCCTTTTGAAAAGGGAGGGTATGACATTTGGAATTATTTCCGGGAAGGAACAGCTTATTCTTATCAAACAGGTAATGAAGCAATTGAGGATAAAGGATCTGACCATTGGAACCGTAATTCGGGAGATATCACTTTCCAAAAATAATTTAATTTTTGTGGATGAGTTCAGGGATCTGTTTGCCGGAGATAAAACCATGATGAAGATCGCTGATATTTATGAAACTTATGATGAAATAAAATTCATAAAAATGCTTCTGGATTTCGATGACCTGCTTATTCAAACTTATGAGCTTTTAAAGAATGAAGATGGGATCAGAGAAAAATACCTTGAAATGTTCAACAGCATATTAATTGATGAATTCCAGGATACAAATCCCTGTCAGCTCAGTTTGCTTATGCTTAAACTTTTGATCTCAGATAATCAGGAAAATTCAAGTTTTTGGGTATGTGGAGACGATCATCAGAGCATCTATGGGTTTGCCGGCGCTTCAGTTGGAAATATTTTGAATTTTAAAACCATGTTCCCAATGTCTGAGCAGTTTATCCTTGATTTGAATTTCAGATCCACAAAGAAAATAGTACAGGCGTGAAGTGACCTGGCCAAGCATTTCAAAAGACAGATCCATAAAGAATTCAAAACAGATAATGTCGAGGGAGATGATGTTATTATTCTGGAGAGTTCCAATGAAATGACAGGGCGCTGAGTTTGGTAAATGAGATCATCGACCTGAAAGAAAGGAAGGGGTATGAATATAATGAAATAGCAGTTCTGTACCGAGCCAATTTTCAATCCCTGTATCCGGAAGAAGCATTTCTTCAAAATAAGATCCCTTATTTTATTCAAGGTGGCAGTAATTTTTATAACAGGCGGGAGATTAAAATTCTGCTTGATTATCTGAGGGTGATTAATAATCCTGATTGTGATGATGCAGATGATAGTCTTTTGAATATTCTTAATGCACCGGTCAGGTACATCAGCAACAAATCCAAAGCTGAATTAAAAGAGTTTTGTGGAAAAAAGGGTATCCATTTATACCAGAGATTAAAGTCCACCAGATTTGATACCCCCTTCATCAGAAAAAATATTAGGGAATTTATTCAATTTATGGACCCTCTGATCCTTTCCGTTGATACTTTTGCGCCATCAGAGCTACTCAAATTGCTTAGAAATAATCTGGATTATGATCGGTTCATATTGGATGAAGATATGCCAACGATAGACGATATAATTATCGAGAACCTCAATCAATTGGAGCTGTCATCTTCCAGGTACAAGGACATAAAATCATTCCTGGAATATACGGATTCTTTCAAGGACAGCAGTATCAGTGAAGATAAGAATGGGGTCCAGTTAATGACAATTCATAAAAGTAAGGGATTGGAAATTCGGGTTGTCTTTGTCATAGGGATGGTTGAGAATTTATTACCAAGTGCCAAAGGAAATATCGAGGAAGAGCGTCGTATATGTTTTGTTGCTATTTCAAGTTATACTAAGATTAATACAGGCGGTGCTGTCGGAGGGATAGATTCGGCAGGGAATCCCAGAAATCCGATTTTTGTATTATCTCCTGGTGTTGCAGCATCAATTACAGGAGATAGCAATCAGGGGGCCGGTAATGCGACACTTTTTTTAGCCACTATTTATCATACGGGTGGAACCTCTGATCCGACAAGTTCAAGCGGCAAAAAAGAATATTCCTGTATTGTTGACGAAATCGCTGGAACCACTATGGTGACAGGTTTTTAACCATGGATTAAAAATACAATAGGGCTGTCAACCATGATGGAAAAACCTTGAACATGACAACACTCCTTTTTTTATTAGGCAAGGCAAACTTTTTTTCATCCATCCCTTGAAAAAGAGGTATCCCATATGCATTGGAAAAACCAGTTTTGAATCA
>Ga0307987_1000729_pt1 | contig 19166 bp, 14 predicted proteins | sample EllFjometagen181_FD_203157 | JGI IMG/M metagenome (GOLD analysis project Ga0307987, IMG submission 203157) | Marine microbial communities from Ellis Fjord, Antarctic Ocean - #181 | ecosystem: Environmental > Aquatic > Marine > Unclassified | place: Southern Ocean | collected 2014-10-08
GAAAAGGCTAATATGGAAAACCCAGCACCTACCCAGCACATATTTAAGGGTGTCACTAAAACAAAAAAGCCCGTAAACACTGGGTTTAAGGGCTATATGATGGTGGAGGCGGCGGGAGTTGAACCCGCCACATCCTCCCCAAAGCCCCATGGTTATTGACGTTTAATACCCGGTGATCCATATATGATCCATTTTTTCTTTAAAATTTTTTATAAACTATCTGGGTTTTAAGATTCACAAACTCTTTTTTTTGGGAATTGAACCCAGTGGAAAAATTGGGAGTTTAATTTAATAAGAAAAAGGCCGTGAACAGAAAAAAAATTACACAGTTACCCTTTCGGTTCACTCAATTCTCTATCACATTCGAATTGTTTTTAGGAAGCAGTTCAATTCCCAAAATGGGAGTTTAAAAAAATCGAACCCAGGGCAGTCTCCAAACAAAAGTGAAGAGACTTTTATACCGTTTGTATTTTTTCTCTCCCCTCCCTACCCTCTTCCATTTGTTCAACCCCCATAAAAATCCAGCCACTGTCTTAATCTGAATTTCAATTTTTCAAAGAACCCACAGTAATTGTCCCGTATAAATTCTACTATTCAGCACTTTGGGTTGACTGAGTATTTATGATAGGATAATTGATCTTATCAGCTAAAAGAATAATGTTTTCAAATTTATCCATAAACGGTTTGCCAAACTGGGACATCATGATTCTAAAGATATTAATTGGGCTAATGGTCATTGTTGGATTAATGATTGTCATTGTCGGCTATGGATACAGATCCGCCACCAAGCTTCCCGATAATAACCCGGAATCATTTCTGGCATCAGGGAAGAAGACAGAGAAGGTGGTGGTGTGTATCGGAGACAGCATTACACACGGCAGGGTGAGCCATAATTATGTAGATGAACTGGAAAACCGATACAGCGACAGGGATGTCTCGTTTGTAAATGCAGGTATCAACAGCGAGTTATCCTACAACGTTTTGCTAAGGATCGATCAGGTGGTCAAATGCGCCCCTGATTTCATCACTATCCTGATTGGCACTAACGACGCATCGGCAACCTTGAATGAAAAAAACGCCGCCAGATATGTCAAGAAACAAAACCTGCCCCGGATCCCCAATCGCCATTGGTATGAGGAGAATCTGATCGCCATCATCGATATTCTCCAGGAAAAAACCACAGCAAGAATAGGGTTGCTCTCCTTGCCGCCCATTACTGAGGATAGAACACACAGTGGCTACCAGAGAACGGCAGAATACTCCGGGTTTATCAAGAAGCTGGCCGGACAGCGTAATCTGGCTTATCTCCCCCTGAATGAATTGATGGATGAGATTCTGCAAACAAGGGACAGTCAAATAAAAAGTTCCTACGTGGCAGGGAAATACGGGCTTATGTACAAGGCTATCTTCAGCCATTACATTCTGGGTCAAAGCTGGGATGAAATTGCAGAAAACAACGGTTTTGTTTTTCTGACAGACAACCTTCATCTCAATCTCAGGGGTGCCCTACTGGCAACAGAATTGATAGACGGTTTTTTGGCTGTTTCAACCCCCAAATAGAAAACCGAATGGCCCTCCCGTGGTACAAGCCGGGTGTCCACCCCACCTTTCTTGCAGTCTTCCTTGATATCCCTGAAAATCAGGATATGGTTAAGCTCAACCCTCCTATTTACCGAGCACCCGCTAAAAATCATAGATAGCACCTTTAATAACCGACATATACCAAGCAAAATTAACACAGGAGCAATCCCCATTGGCACTGACTATGGAAAAGTTGAAATATCTCTGGAAACAAAAATATCTCAGGTGCTTGCTCAGCTTAAATCTGGAAAAGCTGTTATTGTTTTTGACCCGAAATCTGAAACCTGTACTATTTTGAAAAGTGATGACCCTGCTTTGAAGAGTATTGAGAGGTTGGGCCCAGGATAAATGCCACTTCCCGGATGACCGGAAAAATTGATACGGCCATCAAATTTTTGGTAAGCGAAGATCCGGATGAGATTGGCCAGGCCTATGAGGCCATGGACTTTTATAATAATCAGCGAAAAAACATTGAGAAAGACATGCTGGATCATGCCCGACAACAATATGTTGAGGGAGCTCCTTATGTTATCGCTCATCATGAATCGTTTGATCCCGGGGTGCAGGGGATTGTTGCCAGTAAATTAGTTGATGAATTCGGGGTCCCGGCAATCATGCTGTCCAACTTAAAAGATTCGGATTACATTGTTGGTTCCGGTCAAGCTGGACAGTTCTTGCACCTCAGGGATGCTTTACAGTTTATCGACGACCATTGCCCGGGGCTCCTTAAATCTTTTGGTGGCCATAAAGCTGCAGCCGGCCTGAAATTCCATAAAGACAATCTATTGCTTTTCAAGGAAATTTTTATGGAAGCTGTTGAACAACAATTTAAAGATCAGGATACCACTCCTTTTATCCGGACAGACGGCGCTTTGAATGGCAATCTATGTGTAGAGACTCATTATAATATTAGTCGTTTGTCCCCATTTGGTATGGGATTTTCCACACCTATTTTTAGCGATACAATGAAAGTCACGGAAGCCCGGATGGTTGGAGGGAATCCTGTTCATCTTTCAATGCGCCTTGATGGTATAAAGGCTATCCAATTCTATGCTATTTCTAATCAAGAAGATCCTATGCCGGTCAAGGTTGGGGATACTGTAGATGTTGTTTACAAGACTGATGTAAATGAATTCCGGGAAAATGTGGAATTGCGGTTGATGATTAAACGGATTGAAGTGAATAAATCTATTTTATTAAGGTGTCCTGGCCAAAGCTTGATTTGACAATGGTCACATTCGGGAATGTTCCCTAATGGTGGTTTGAATAATTCATTTATAGGCGAGTTGGCATAATCTGTCTTTTTCTTCTGTTCCAGTTGTTTCCGTGTCGAGAGATATGAACACTCTGTAGCCTCATGTCTTTCTTTTTGTTTAATTTGTTTTTAGGAATATCAGATAGACGATGATGATTCAAGCGGAGTCTTTAAAACACCAATCCACACTGAAACAAGGTAGGAAAATAGGGTTTAAAAATAGACATAATCGCTTTTTTACTACCTCAAAAACCCAACCAAAAATCGATAATAGGAAATCAATTGCATTGTAAATAATTCATCACATTTTTATTTTGCCATATTTAAAAAAATCACAATTTTGATTACTGTTACACATCCTTCTCTTTTTTCATTTCAATATACCAATCTTTCTTGCTATAAAATTTGCCTGAGCACTCAGGGCATGTGCTATACCTGAATTGGGTTTTGGAATACTTCTGAATATATTCTTCTGCTAATTTTTGAGACAATTCCCCGCCGTATTGGTACTTCGGTGATAATTTGCCTGGTGTTAAAACTATTTGCAGATCAGTTTTCTATTAATGATAGCCAGCACCTTTTTTAATTAGCTCATCCGCCACAACCAGACGCCTGATATCAGAGGTTCCTGCACCTATTTCAAATAATTTAGCATCCCTGTAAAAGCGATTGATGGGATATTCCGTAATATAACCATATCCCCCGTGGAGCTGAAGAGAAATATCAGTGGCCCGGCTGGCCATTTCACCTGTGAATAAAATAGCTGCGGCTGCAAGCTTGTGAAACTCGGTACCTTTCCCACCGCGCTTGGATTGATCTGCCAACTTTGCCGCCCTGTAAATAAGGCCGCGTGCCGCCTCAATTTCCGTATACATGTTTGCGAGCTTGGACTTGCCCATCTGAAAATCACTGATAGGCTGGTTAAACTGGTGTCGGGATTTTGAATATTTCAAGCCAAGTTCCATTGCGGTTTCCGCAATACCCAAAGCAAGCCCTGCCACAACTACTCGTTCTGTATCTAATCCTGTCATCAAAACGTGGATGCCGTTGTTAATTTCTCCCACAACATTTTGAACCGGCACCCTGCAGTCATTAAAAATAAGTTCACTTGTGGGCGAACACCTGTTGCCCATCTTGTCCAATTTAGGAAAAACAGAAAATCCTGGTGTCCCTTTTTCAACGATAATAGCTGTTATACCCCTTGCCTTTTTTCCCACGTCGGTCTTGGTGTAAACCATGGCAATGTCCGCCATGGGAGCGTTGGTAATAAACATTTTACTTCCGTTAAGGATAAAATGGTCCCCATCCCTGTCGGCTGTTGTCTGAATACCCACGGCATCGGAACCTGCGTCTGGTTCAGTAATCCCAAGGCACCCGATAAGATCACCAGTGCAAAGGCCTGGCAAATATTTTTGTTTAATTTCCTCTGAAGCATTATGCTCAATATTATGGGCACAAAGATTGGAGTGAGCTACATAAGAAAGGGCTATACCAGGGCAGGTTCTTGCAATTTGTTCTGTTACAAGGGTAAATGTAAACTTATCCATACCGGAACCCTCATATTTTTCGGGTATTCCAATACCCAGAAGCCCAAGATCGCCAAAGGTTTTCCATATACCTTCCGGCAGATGTGCGTCACGATCCAGTTCCTCTGCTATGGGTGCGATTTCTTTTCGCATAAACTCTTTGACATTTTTTACAATCATTTTTTGTTCTCGGGTAAGTCCAATATCCATCATTTTAATTCCTCCTCATATTCTTAAAACGCCATTGGGTGTTTCATTAAATTCACGGTTAAGCGCCACTGACAAAGAAATTCCCAATACCTTACGAGTGTCGGCAGGATCAATTATACCGTCATCCCACAGTTCAGACGTGGAATAATAAGCCCCGCTTTTTTCCTTGTAATCCTTGGCTATATCTTCACTGATTTGTTGAACTTCACCTTCGGACAATGTTTCGCCCTGGCGCTGTAGCGCCTTAAGGCGGATTTGTGTAAGGGTTTTTATAGCCTGTTCCATCCCCATGACGGAAATCTTTAAATTCGGCCATGAAAAAAGAAAACGTGCATCATATGCTCGTCCGCACATGGCATAATTGCCTGCACCAAAACTGCCGTTGGTCATGATGGTTAATTTGGGCACATCCAGGTTAGCCTGTACCATTAACATTTTAGCGCCGTCCTTGGTAATCCCGCCGTGTTCATAGGCCTTGCCTATCATAAAGCCTGTGATATTCTGCAAAAAGATAATTGGCACCCGGTCACGATTACAGATCTGCATGAATTGTGTGCATTTCTGGGCAGAATCGGAAAACAAGACCCCATTGTTACCGATAATTCCAACTTTCCATCCGTAAAGGAAAGCAAACCCGCACACAGCAGTGGTGCCATAGGCTGGCTTAAATTCATGAAAACGGCTTCCATCCACAATACGAGCGATAACATCCCTTATATCGAATTGTTTTTTTACCTCATCAGGAATAATACCATAAAGTTCTTTGGGATCATAAAATGGTTCTTCCGATTCTCGTTTTTCTATTGCAGCCTTGGTTTCCCTGGGGAAGCTACCAACTATTTCACGCACAAGGGCAATGCCTACGGGTTCTGAATCCACAGCATAATCTGCTGTTCCGCTTACAGAGGTGTGAACATCCGCACCTCCTAATTCATCAGCGGTTACCTCTTCTCCTGTGGCAGCCTTTACAAGGGGCGGCCCTCCTAAAAAAACACCCCCGGTGCGGCGCACCATAATGGAATAGTCACACAGGGTCGGTACATATGCGCCGCCTGCCGTACTGTGTCCTAAAACAAGTGCCACCTGTTTTACGCCCATTGCGCTTAGAACGCATTGGTTTCTAAACATCCGGCCTGCCATGTGCCGGTCGGGAAAAAGCCCTGACTGCAATGGTAAAAAGGCTCCAGCCGCATCCACAAGGTGGATCATGGGCAAATGGTTCTCAATGGCGATATCCAGGGTTCTGACCATTTTTTTAACCGTGAGAGGATACCAGGCACCACCTTTAATTGAACTGTCACTGGCCATTATCAAAACCTCCCGGCCATTGACAATCCCTATACCGGAAACAACACCTGCCGAAGGGACTGTTCCGTCATAGGCCAAATTAGCAGCCAGAGTGGAAAGCTCCAAAAAAGGTGTTCCAGAATCAAGGAGCAGGTCAATGCGTTCTCTCACCAATATTTTTTTTTGTTTGCGCAACCGTGTGATATCCCTTTCCGGGCGCTCAAAACGTGCCTTTTGCTGTGCGTCATTCAGTTTTGACATAAGCCCAAGGTTGTGGCGTTCATAGGTTCTAAACTGTGTTGAACCGGTATCTACATTGGATTTGATTCGGCGCATTTTACGCTTCCTCCTTTTCTTTCAGGCTAACCAGTTCTTTCAAAGTGATCCCTCGCCCAAGGAAACGGCACGGCTTCCTTCCACCCAGGGATAAAAAGACTGGTACCGTTGCAACGGAGACTGGAAAAATAAATTGTCATACTGTATATTCCCATTTTTGATGTGTTCAACTTCTAACGGCTCATTGCATTTCGTACAAGTTACCTGAAACGAATCGTCTTCATATTTTTTCTTACAATTCGTACAAAATAATTTCATTTTCTTTCATTTTCTTTAAGAATTAAACCATAAAAAACCCAAATTTCTTGAGGTAAAAAGTTTTCCTCAATTTAAAGTTAATTTTGCTTCTTTTAAATATTTGTATACTGTAGGGTTCGATAAATTCAGTTTATTTGAGACAATGGTTACAGATGCCTTTTTATTGAAATGGCCGGTGATATATAAATGTTGGATGATATGAACTTTATCTAATTTTGTTAATTTAAGAGGATTTAAAGCGGATTCAGTTATGAATTTATTGATGGTTTCCTCAATTTCAGTCTCTACGATGTTCGGTTGGAAATCTTCATCCTTGTTTAAATATACATTTTTTGTCGTTGATAAAATTTGATCCATCAAAAAACCGATGTTTTCAAATCCGGATAGGTTAAGGTTCAGGCACAGAGAGCCAATCAATTCTCCTTTTGAATTTCTAAATGCAAGCGAAGATGATTTCAACGATACCCCTTTAGAACTCTTGTTTCGATAATTAAAGATTCGGTCTGGCAAATCTCCTTTGATTCGTTTATATCCAAGATCAGTTGTTGAATCACCTATTTTCCTGCCAGTTATATGCCCATTCATTATTTTTATTATAGAATGATAAGGCTCTCTAAGATCATGCACAATCACTTCTAAAAAAGGGGAAAACATTTCACTCAGCATATCTGCAACAGAAAAATAATTTTCAAATATTTGCCTATCTTCTTTTGTATATTTTTTTAACATAATGTTAATTATTTAACAAAATATAAAAATTGTCAACAGGCGAATATAATTAAAATAAGTTTCCCGCTACAAAAGGATTAAAGAGAGGACAGGGCCACAGAAAAGAAAAGAGTAGATTAAGATTAACAATAGTGTGTGATTCATGCTTGAACCTCCCCCGATATTTTGGACACCAAGTTAAATTGCTTTTCTATATCATATGGAAGTATTTTGAGATCAAGGATAATCCTATGCACAAAGGTCATGGCCCAATCATCCTTTAGAATATCAGCTATAGTTTCGAGTGTTTTGGGCTGAAAAATTTAATGTTTTTTAACCGGAAAATAAATACCTTTGGGCGACTATATTCTCTATGATTGTGGAGTAGGAAAAACTAATTCCTGCCTCATAACTTGAAAGTATAGGAATTTCCACTTTGTCCCATTATATCATTCAATTATGGTGATATCGGGAAAAATATGTTTAAATGCTGTCCTGAGTTGGTTATCTGATAGGAAATCAAATTTTTCAGATAATGATGTTTTTAAATCAATCTTCAGCGATCATTGGGAAAACTTCAAAAAAGCACACCCCAAATATGACATTGACCAATACGAGATACCGGTTCAAAAGATGCTTGGCTGTAGAGATGCTTCCAACGGTTATAGCGAGTACATTTGCATGTATTGTGGTCAAGATAGGAGGAAAGTTCCATTCAGTTGTAAAAGTTGTTTTTGTCTTTCATGCGCCAAGCAATACGTAGACAATTTTGTCAGTCAAGTAAGTAGAATGCTGCATCCTGGTGTAATATACAGGCACATAGTATTAACGCTGCCGGAACAATTAAGACCAGTATTTTTCAAAGAGCGTTTTAATAAATATTTACTGTCAGGTTTTATGAAATGTGGGGCTGAATGTTTGGAAGATGTTGTCGGCGTGGTAAAAAGAAAAAAGTTGAAAATAGGTAATATAGTCGTTGTTCAGACCCATGGGCGGTCAGGGCGATATAATCCCCATTTACATATTATAATGACAAGCGGTGGTATAAGTACCGAAGAAGAACGTTGGCATGATTTAGGCTATTTCAAGTATGAGATGATTCATAAGAAATGGCAATACCATTTGTTCAACTGGTTCAAAACATATTTTGAATCATCAGAAATCAATCAGCTTTTAAACGTATTATGGAAGAAATATCCCAAAGGACTTGTTGCAAATGTCAGCAAAGGGAGTGTACCGGAATCCTGCAGAGGTTTAGCAGGATATTTGGCCAAGTATGTGGCTTCTCCTCCGACAGCAGTCAGGCGGATAGTAAATTACGATGGGCAGACTGTGGAATACTGGTATAAAGACCATCGAACCAAGTCGAAGAAATTTGAGAAAGTACCTGTGTATACGTTTATTGGCCGTATGGTTCAGCACATTATGCCAAAAGGTTTCCAGCGTGTAAGGTATTACCGTTACGGTTTGGAGGCAACCAGAACGTATAAGAAATGGTCTGAAGTAATTCAGAACGGGATAAAGCGAATAGGCCGAGTAGTCAAAGGGGCTTATCAAATAGTAAAACAGAAAAAATATCGAGCAAGATATAAGGAGATCAGTGGGATAGATCCCATGAGATGTCAATATTGCAAAAATGAAATGGAATTGATGTCAATATGGCATCCTAAATATGGTATTCTATATGATGTTTTTCTTTTTTTACTTGTCATCAAAAGAATTCCAGAAGTTTTTGTCCTTACCTCTCCATCCTTTTCCAAATGATTTGTCAAAGAAGGGGTTTAAGTTGGAAAGCAATTTAGCATATCCATGTTTTCCCTCTATTCGGTCTTTGATAACATTTGCAACATGGTGCTTAAGATTGACAAGTTCATCTTTGGGTATATAAGAGGCAGCACCTTTTTGAATAGATTTCTTTAAGTCTTCAGGGGTCATGGCATGGGCTGTTAACATCAGGGTTGGAATGTTTTTTTTGTAGGTAAGCTCAAGGATATCATATCCGTTGACACCCATGATATCTAAAATTGCAATATCATAAATATTATTTTTAAGCAATTTTTTTGCTTCATCAAAATCGGCAGCTGCATCAAGGGAGCAAATATCAAGAAGCTCCTCAACAGTTTCCAGGATATCTGGTTCATCATCCACAATGAGACCCCGACGTTTTTTTAAAAGCTCGTCTGTTTTGATTTTATTCAGGTCGAATTTTACTGTGGTGACGGGACAAGGGGCTTTGAGGATAATATAGCGGGAGGTCGAACCCATAATAGTTTTTTGAGCACTGGATATTTTCTTGATACCAAGAAATATATGTTCAATGTCATTTTCTTCAGCAAATTTTACCAGATCTTCACCAGGGGTCAGCCCTCTTACTATTTGCTTTGTCTCGTATTTCAGCCCGGTATCTTCCATTAGGCTTGCGGCGAAATTGAGGTCTTTTTCAGCCTTATCTATATTTGCTTTTTTTTCAGAAGCACCGCCTTCCTGTGAAGTTATGACATAAACAAATGCATTTTTAAATTTTGCATAATCCATAGCAAGCAATAATGCTAATCTGCCAACTTCGCCACCATTATATCCAACCAGTATCTTCATAATAAACTCCTGAAATTGTACCTTTTATTCTTAAAATCTTGTTATCGATCTAATTCTGTTTCTTTTTGTTGATTTTATAGCTGATATTAATACATAGCATTTATCTGTGCATCATATTTTTCATAAATTTTGGCTCGCTTGATTTTCATTGTGGCTGTGACTTCATCATCATCATGGTCAAGCTCCTTAGTTAATAAATGAAATTTCCGTATATTTCCCACTGGTGCCAGCCCTTTGTTAGCTTTAGCCACTTCTTCCTGAATAAGGTTAAAAACTTCTGGTTTTTCAGCAAGACTTTTAAATGTGGTGAAGGCCATTTTATTTGCCTCAGCCCATGAAGAGACAGACTCCAAATCAATCATGATCAGTGCTGATATAAATTTTCGCTTGTCCCCGATAACAATACATTCCTTGATATAATGGCTCGCCTTCATGGCGTTTTCGATTTCAGAAGGAGAAAGATTTTTCCCGCCAGCTGTTATTATAATATCTTTCATGCGGTCAATAATCTTAAGAATGTTTCCATCGACCCACTGCCCCACATCTCCTGTATGATACCAGGAGTCAACTATTGATTCTTTGGTGGCTATTTCGTTTTTATAGTAACCTTTAAAAACAGTATCACCCTTGATCAAAATTTCACCCTGATCAGAGAGTTTAAGCTCGACAACTTCAGCAGGGATTCCCACAGTTCCGCAGATCACATTTGATAGATTGTGCGCGGTTGTAAGCCCGGAAAGTTCGGTGGCACCATACCCCTCCACCAGCGGAATACCAACGGTTCTGAAAAACTGAAACACCTGGGGTGAGATGGGTGCTGCAGCTGAAATTGCAAGTTCAACCTCTCTTAATCCCATGGAGTTTTGTAATGCCCGAAAGATGATCCAGTAGAAAAAATGGAGTTTTACCTTCTCAATAATGGTCCACTCCTGGGGCATTTTTTCACGAATGGGTTCACAAACAGACATAGCCCATTGGTAGATTTTTTTTCTAAATCCTCCTGCCTCATTGATCTTAATAAGAATCTCTGAGTGAAGTTTTTCCCAAATTCGAGGTACACCCAGAAAGTAGGTGGGCGCAACCTCACGCAAATCCTGCTGAACCGTCCGGATTGATTCCCCAAAATTGATGGTTGCACCTGAATAGATAGGGCCAAAGTTGGTCATTAATTGTTCTGCCACATGGCATAATGGCAAATAGGAAAGTTCGGAAGAAGTGCTCTTTATTTTTAGCCGTTCAATGGCAGCCCATGCTCCGGCCCGGATGTTTCGATACGTAATAATAGCACCTTTGGGCTTTCCAGTGGAGCCCGATGTATAAACCATTAATGCTTCATCTTCAAGCGTTTGCTTGTCCAGCATGGCGTCGGCAAGACCTGGACTTTCTTTTTGGGCAGCCGTTCCAAGTTTTAAAAAATCTTCATAAGAGATCAAAAGATCGCTCTTGTAATCCCTTAGACCGCGCATATCCACAACGATAATTTTTTTGATTTCAGGCAGTTCATCTAATGCTTCAAATATTTTGTCTGCCTGTTCCTGATCTTCGCAGACAATGGCTTCAACATCTGCGTGGCCTGCAACATAAGCCACCTCAGGGGTCGGGCTTGTGGAATAAATACCCACACAAACAGCAGAAACAATACCCGCCCCCATTTGTGAAATTACCCACTCCGGTGTGTTTTCTGAAAGGACACCGACCTTATTTCCCGGCTTCAATCCAATGGAAACAAGAGCCATGCCAAATTGTCGGGACAGATTATAATATTCTTTCCAGGTGTATGGGTTCCAGATCCCGAAATCTTTCTGGCGCATAGCCACGTTATCAGGTATCGTTCTTGCCTGCTCCCGGAGCATTTGTGGAAGGGTGAACTTGTGTAATGGATTTTCAGATATCATGACAACCACCGCTTACGACGTTTATAGTGTTTGATTTCTCGATAACTTTTGTTTTCGCCATCATCTCCTGAAGCACCAAGGTAAAATTCCTGCACATCCTCGTTTTCCATCAGATTGTCGGAACTGCCGTCTATAACCACCTTGCCGTTCTCCAGAATGTAACCATAGTTAGAAATCGCAAGGGCCAAAGCTGCATTTTGCTCAACAAGCAGCATTGATGTGCCATGCTCACGGTTTATTCGAACTATGATCTCAAAGATCTCTTCCACCAATAAAGGCGCCAGGCCTAATGATGGTTCATCGAGCATAATGAGATCCGGCTGTGCAACCAGTGATCTTCCGACGGCTAGCATCTGCTGCTCTCCGCCGGAAAGATAACCGGCAAGACGATTGTAACGATCTTTCAGTCGTGGAAAATATTCATAGACCAAATCAAAAGAGGCGTTTTTTGGCTTTCTGCCTTTACAGGCATAGGTTGCGGCAATGAGATTTTCTTCCACGGTTAAATCTTCAAAAACATGGCGGCCTTCCATCATATGGAAAAGTCCGCGATGGACAAGCTTATCCGGAGAATCAAGCGCCACTGAGCGATCTTTAAAAGTGATCTTTCCTCCAACAACCTCACCGTCTTCCAGGCTTAAAAGCCCGGAGACAGATTTAAGAACAGTTGATTTGCCGGCTCCGTTAGATCCCAAAAGTGCCACAATATTCCCCTTGGGAACAATAAGGGAAAGGCCTCGCAAAACCTGCACGGCCTTGTTGTAGACAACCTCTATATTATTTATTTCAAGTATATTTTCCATGTGTTACCCGTCTATTTAATTTCGATAACCTCTGAAAGCGGTTCGTATTTACCCTTGGCAGCATTAAGTTTAAAAATTCGGCCAAAGGGGATGGAGTTGTTTCGTACCGTCACAGGAACAGAAGCAATGCCGCCTGTATCCCAATCTTTAATGGAATTTAAGGTGGCCCGAAGGTTCTCATCGGTCAAGGGTTTTCCTGCATCAATTGTTCTTTCTATAACTTCAGCCCAGACCATTGTCTGGAACCAGCCGAACAGATAGAAACTGGGACGGCTTTTTTTATCAGGATGGACTTTATCGTGATAGGCTTTCATGGCATCCCACTTTTTGCCCGGTGATTTTTCCATGTTGAAATAATTAAGGTGCGTAATTCCCAAGTAGCCGTCGGAAACGTCTCTAGCTTTCATGTACATAAGTTCACTTGATGACCAATAGGTGCCCATGAATTTGGTTTTCATGCCAAGTGCTTTCATCTGGGACATAAACTCATTAATGGGGGTGAGGACATATCCGTGGAAAATTGCATAGTCGGGTTTTTTACGACGAAGTTTCAACACGTCTGTGGATACATCTACATTGCCGGCCTTTGTTGTAATAACTTCAACCAGATCAAGACCCAGATCTTTAACCAGGGTTATAGCCGATTCAATGGGATCACGGCCAAAACCTGTATCACTATGTATAATGGCTATTTTGGCACCTGGTTTTTCCTTTGCGGCAAATTGAATCAAAATTTTCATCTGATCAGAATAGCTAGGCCCAGAAATAAAAGACTTGGGGTATAGTTCTTCATCTGTAAGTTCCGAAGCAAAGGAAACACCACTCATGAGAATGTTGTTGCTTTTTTTTAACTCGGGCGAAATAGCTTTCATAAATCCGGTTGAGTCCCCACTGTAAAAAAGTGGATTATGTTCAGCTTTAAGTTTTTTAAAGGTCGCAATGGAACAATCTACCTTATATCCGCAATCTTCGAACACATGCTTGATTTTGTGTCCCCGGATACCACCGTTTTTATTTCGATAATTTACGTAGTCCACAATTCCATCGTGAAGCCCTTCTCCAGCAAATCCAAACACTCCGGTGATAAGTGCTGTTTCAGCAAAAACAATATCCTCCTTGGCAGACACCGGTGATAAGATGAGAAACACGGACGTCAATGTCACCAAAAAAGCAATTAACAATTTCTTCATTTCATTTCTCCTTTTTTGTGTTAACGGGTTAAATATATTTCAGGTTTTAAAAGGCCAAATACGAAAAAAACGTTGAATCCGCCGCCAGAGTTCACACAGGCCGTGGGGTTCAAAAAGCAGAAAGCCGACAATCAACAGGCCGAAAACCATACCCTTTACAGGTGATAAAAGCACTTGGGCATTGGGAAGGATCGGCCCCACTAATTCGGTCATGAGTTTGAGCATTTCAGGCACTAATGTCATAAAAGCCGCCCCCAGTATTGGGCCTAAAACAGTTCCCATCCCCCCTACAATGATAGCGGCAAGATAAAATATTGATGTTTCAAATGGAAAGCTTTCCGGGGTGACAATCTTGAAGAAATATGCCCATAAAGCACCGGCACATCCGGCATAAAAAGAACTTAGCCCAAAGCTCATTAATTTGTATTTTAACAGGTTGACTCCCAGCACTTCAGCAGAAATGTCCCTGTCACGTATGGCGATAAATGCCCGGCCGATTCGGGTTCTCAATAAATTTCTCGTCCCAAGTACTGCTAAAACAGCAAGGGGGATAATAATAAAATACATACGAAAATCGCTATCAAGTTTTATGTTGAAAATAGCGGCATTCTGTAGATTAAATCCTCTGTTCCCACCGGTGACAGATTCCCAGTGAACAAAAATAAAATGGAGAATGACACTGGCTGCCATTGTCGCAATTGCCAGATAAAGCCCTTTTACTCTCAGGGAAGGCAGCCCCACAACCATTCCGACTAAAGCCGTCATAATTCCAGCAAGCGGCAGGGTGAGGGCCAAGGACATTCCGAAAGTATCAGCCAGCCAGACTGCGGAGTATGCGCCAACTCCCATGAACCCGCCATGTCCCAGTGATATCTGACCTGTAAGCCCTACAAGGATGTTTAGCCCTGTGGCGCTGATAACGGCTATACCCACCATGCACCCAAGAAAAAGCATGTAGGGGCTGCTGATAAAAGGAAATAATATGAGTGCTATTACTAATATTCCCATCCATATTTTCTGGGTCTGGGTCCTAAAAATAGTCTCGTCACCACGATAGGTTGAAACTGCGTCTCCGATTCTCATTTTATAGTCTCTCTATTTCTTTGGTCCCAAAAAGACCGTGGGGTTTTAGCACCAGAACAAATGTCAATAGTGTGAAAATTGCAAGCATCTTGTATTCTCCGCCCCATAAAGCACCTGCTAGCGTTTCTATCCAGCCTACAAAAAGCCCGCCAATCAGGGCACCTGCAATTGAATCCAGCCCACCGAAAATAACGACTACAAGGATAGACAGTGCCATTCCTCCGGAATAAGGACTCAACCCCCCACTTGCTGAGACAAGCACGCCTGCAAGAGCTGCCGCCATGCATCCGAAAATCCAGGCAAAATTGAACACTTTTGGCACACTTATTCCCATTGAAAAGGAGGCTGCCTGATCAGAAGCTGTGGCACGAAGCGCAACTCCACCCCGGGAAAATCGAAAATAGATCAGGTAACATGCCAGAATACATACTGCAATTAAGGCGGAATAAGCTAATTTTGATGATATATACAGGTCTCCTATAAAAATAGGCTGCTTTGGAAGAAAGGAGGGAAGAACCCTTGGGCCGCCTCCCCACAAAACCTGGGCTGATCCCACCAGGATATTGGACAACCCTATGGTAACCATAATTACTGAAATAGGAGGTTCTCCAAGCATCGGTCTTATGATTGTTTTTTCTATGATTCCGCCAAGAAGACCTCCGCCTATAACCGCCAGCGGCAGGGCAACAAATGGGTGCCACCCAAAAGTTCCTGCAAAGGTAAGAAATAAATATGCCGAGAGCATCATTATTTCACCAATGGCAAAATTGATCACTTTGGTTGCTTTGTAAATTATTACAAATCCAAGAGCGACCAAAGAATAAAGCGCACCTGTGGCAACTCCTGCTATACTGCTTTCAATAAAAAACGGCCAGTCCATTAACGACTCCTTTTATTTACCCATCTATCCCTCTATGGTTTCAACACCAAGCCTTTGCCGCAAATCAGATACATTCCCGCTGCCAAGATAGGCCTTTATGACTTCCGGGTCATTTTTAACATCTTCGGCACTACCTTTTGCAATCAGTCGACCAAAATTGAGTACCACAACTTTATCAGAAATATCCATGACCATTCCCATATCATGTTCCACCATTAAAATGGTTACACCCCATTCACGGTTAAGATCGATAATAAATCTTGCCATATCTTCTTTTTCTTCCCTGTTCATGCCTGCCACAGGCTCATCGAGCAATAGAACCTGTGGTTCTATTGCCAATGCGCGGGCAAGTTCAATTCTTTTTTGCAGGCCATATGCAAGACTTGCAACCGGAAGGTTGCGAATATGGTCAATCTCAAGAAAATCAATGATCTTGGTCTCTACTTTCTCTCGCAGGGCCATTTCCTCTTTGCGGGCTTTGCCCATATAAAAAAGAGCAGACAAAAGTCCTGTTTTCAGGTGTGAATGTGCGCCCAGTTTTATATTGTCAATAACGGTCATGCCCCTGAAAAGAGCAATATTTTGAAAAGAACGTGCTAAACCAAGCTTGGCACGGGCTGGCGGGTTAAGGCGGCTTATGTCCTTACCCTTAAAATATATTTTCCCGGCCTGGGGTTTGTAGAAGCCGGATATCGAATTAAAAAGACTCGTCTTTCCGGCACCGTTGGGGCCGACGATTGTTGTTATTTTACCTTTGGGAACCTTAAAACTCACATCTGAAAGAGCGGTTAATCCGCCGAAAGACAGTGTTATACCTTCCAATTCAAGAATTGTATCTGTCATTTATGCAGCTTCCTTTGCTAAAAGTAATCTTAAAGTCTGTATCAGGGACTATAAAATTATAAAAACAAGTTGTAAATCAGTGGCCGGCCCATAAATAGGTAGGATGAATTCTTAAATTTTTGTAGGGCGAGAACCTACGAAAAAACGATACTCGTGAAAACGGTTATGAAGTTGGTTTGAAAAGCCCTGTTTCTGCCCAGATTACAGCATGCCGAACAAGCATTTCGCCATGTTTTAGACCTAGCTTTCCTTTAATTCTTTCGCGATAGGTACCAACTGTTTTGATACTGATCATCAATTGAATGGCAATATCTTTAGAAGACATTCCCAGTCCGATAAGCTGAAAGATTTCAAGTTCCCTGTTTGTCAATTGTTTTAAGGGGGATTCATTCACCAGGTTTGGTTGGGTTTGAAACTTATTTAAGATATTACTCATTATATCGGGACTGACATAAATCTTGTCGGACATAATATGGCGGATGGCTGTGATAACGGATTCAGAAGCTTCCTGTTTCATGATATATCCTTTTGCACCTGCCATGATACATCGTTCAGCATGCAAAGATTCATCGTGCATGGACAATACCAGAGAAGAGATGTTTTTATGATTATTGTTAATCTCTTTTACAAGCTCTATCCCATTGCTGTCCTTTAAAGAAAGATCCACGATAACAAGATCAGGTGATTTTTTCTTGATAAGATCTATGGCCTCTGTAACATTTTCCGCCTCGCCAATTACAGTTAAATCTTTTTCAGAGTCAATCATCTCTTTCATTCCCATTCTGAAAATTGGATGATCTTCTACAATAATAATTTTAATTAAATTGGGCATACGTATCCTTTTGATCCTAAAGATATAGTCCTTTGTCAATTTCTAATACAATAAGTGTGCCCCCTTCAGGAGCCTCTAAAATATCAAACGATGCACCTATTCGGGTGGCCCTGTATTTCATTATTCTCATACCCATTCCAATGGATTTGGCATTCTCATTGATCCCTTTCCCGTTATCACTTATGGTGAGTGTGATTTTTTCATCATTATCAGCTAATATGATATTAATTTTTTTTGCTCGTGCATGTTTTACTGAATTATGGACTGCTTCATGGGCAATATAATATAAATGGACTGCCATGGAACTGTCCTTTAACGGTTGGAAAAAGTTGCAGGTTAGTTCGCATGGAATGTTAAAAATATCAGTAATGTAACCTGCAAGCTCTTTAAGCGATGTCTCAAGCCCGTGTTCTGAAAGATTAACCGGAAATAATCCTCTTGAGAGTTGTCTGGTTTTATCAATGCTGTCCAGGATCAGGGTACGGATATTCTTTGCATTTAGGGCCTCATCAATGCCCTTTGTTTCAAGCCTTTGTGCGAGAACCTTTGTTAATACCTCGATTCCAATCAATTGAGGACACAGATCATCATGAAGCTCCATGGCAATCTTCTGGCGTTCCTTTTCACCGATATGTAATATCTCGCTTTCAAGCTGCCTTGATTCCGTAATATCTTCCATGGCAACCAGCATGCATTGCTCTCCCCAGACATCCAAAACTTCAGCTGAAATTATACCGGTTCGTTTTTCTCCCCCTGCGTTTAAGAATAAAAACTCCTGGGATTCAAGATGGTTCCTGCGGCGGATATTATTTAATAACTTTTTTTCTTCCGAAGCATTAAAATAAAAATCCAATGCAGTAAGTTCCTTGCCGATTAACTGTGAAAGACTGTGTCCGGTAATTTTTGAAAAACTATGGTTTGCATTTATGATTTTTGTGTCCTTTATAGTAGCAATAAACATTCCACTGGGGCTGCTCCTGAATGCTTTGGAAAACATTTCTTCAGAAAGCTCTAAGGCTTTTTCACTTGTTCTTCGTTCGGTGACATCCCTTAATACTCCGCTGAATCCTATGGTAGATTTACTTGAATCATAAAGGAGTGAAACAGAGGTTTCAATTGAGCAGGATAAACCGTCATTTTTGAGCAGCTCAAGATCGGAAATTTGTACGGCAATACCGGTTTTTTTAACTTTTTCGAACAATTGATTTAATTTTTCTGAATTTTGTCTGTCCATGAAATCGTTAATTTTTTTTCCGGAAATATTCTTTTCAGATAACCCCAGTATTTTCCCCATGGAAAAATTTAAAAAAATAAATTGACCTGAAAAATTGACTTCAAAATATCCTTCTTCCATGCGTTCTAATATCGTACGGTACTTTCCTTCACTGATTCGTAAGGCTTGTTCTGTTTTATTGTGCTGGCTAATCTCTGATTTTAAGCTGGTGCTGTATTTTTCCAGCCTTTCCATAAAATGGTTAAAATAATCTGCAAGCTGACCTATCTCATCGGTTGATCTGACCGGCATTCGTATGGCAAGATTACCCGATGCCCCGATGGAGAGGCTGTGCATCAGGAATTTTAGAGGCTTAACCACTGTATTGTTAACCCAAAAAGATGTAAGAATTACTAAAATTATTGTCAGGAAAACAGTTATCATTATAATTCGCCGGATGATTTTCAAAGGTCTGTATATTTCATCAAGATAACTTGCTGATGCAATAATCCAGTCATATTCAGGAATATAATTAAAAATCACAATTTTCGCACGTTCAACTGTTTCCTGGGGATTTTTCCAAGAATAAACAAGTTTTCCATTTTTTAATTGGGTTATTTTTTTTACAAAATAATTGCCATGCTGATCTTTTGAATCAAAATAGTTACCGG
>Ga0307987_1000730_pt1 | contig 19131 bp, 17 predicted proteins | sample EllFjometagen181_FD_203157 | JGI IMG/M metagenome (GOLD analysis project Ga0307987, IMG submission 203157) | Marine microbial communities from Ellis Fjord, Antarctic Ocean - #181 | ecosystem: Environmental > Aquatic > Marine > Unclassified | place: Southern Ocean | collected 2014-10-08
GCGGGGTATTTTATTAAAATAAAAAGGCGGGGTCTGCAGGGTAATGGCGGCGGGATAGTTGCGTAGCTACTGTTACAATATTATGCAAACGGATGTGAGGGCGGGTTACACTATTCGCTAGCGCATAGGCGGATCTATCCCCTTCGAAGCCTTAAGATTAGGCCATAAAGTAATAGCAAACGATTTGAATCCGGTTGCTTGTGTTATACTGAATGCGACGCTTAAGTATCCGGCACAATTCGGTCCTGATTTATTGAAAGATATAAAATATTGGGGACAGCATTTAACCAAGCATGTATCAAAGGAATTGGATCATGTTACACCTCTTTCTGAATTGCCAGAACAAGAGAAAATTCATCTTAAAGAGCATTGTAAAGCCTGTCCAGAACATATCCCGAAATTTGATAAAAAAGAATACGACCAGACCGGTATACTATACTGTCGCCAGGTAACCTGCCCTCATTGTGGTGGTGATGCTCCCCTGCTGAATACCTGTTGGCTCAGCAAAGAATCCGGGAAACAATGGGGGGTCAAAATAATACCCGATGGGAAAGCCGAGAACGGTACTGTTAATTTTGAAACATACCGTTTGGCAGATGGGAAAGGTCCAAAAGGAGAAGATCCGAACTTCGCTACGGTAAACAGAGGTGTTGGGCTTTGTATCCATTGCAGGCAGGCCATAGCAGGAGATGAAATCAAAGCTCAGGCCAGGGGCGAATCAGGTCCTGGAAAATGGAAAGACCGCCTATATTGTATTGTTGCCGTTAGATTTCAACCTAAACTGGATAAGGATGGGAAGATACAGCGGTATAAATCAGGAGCCAAAAAAGATGAAATAAAGACTGGAAAATTACGCTTTTTTAGAACACCAAACTCGGAAGACTTTAAAGCATTGGAAGAAGCGGATAGGGAATTAGAAAAAAACTGGGATCACTGGGATGAGTTGGGGTTGATTCCAACGGAACAATTTCCTCAAGGTAACGACATGAGGCCCAAGAAATATGGTATGACCCGTTGGTGTGATATGTTCACGCCCCGTCAATTATTGGGGCATTTATCTCTCATGGAGGAGTTAAATCGATTAAAACCGCAGATTCTTGAAGAAGAAGGGGAAGACAAAGGCAAGGCCATCATCACCTATCTTCAGTTTGCCATTGATAAAGGGCTTGATTACAACAGCCGTCAGACAAGATGGGAATATACAAGAGGCGTTATTAAGGGGACATTCGGGCGTCATGATTTTTCTTTAAAATGGACCTTTGGTGAAATGATCTTTTCCGGCCCTAATTCCGGGGCTGCTTGGGGGTTATCTCAGATACTTGATGCGTACAAAGGCATCGCAGAACTTGCCTATAATCCTGAAAGATCTCAAAAACCATCCGTCTCAATAAGTAACAATACCGCTTCAAATTTGAATGGTGTTACCGATTCATCAGTTGATTTGATATGTATGGACCCGCCCTATTACAACAATGTCCAATATGCTGAATTATCAGATTATTTTTATGTATGGCAAAAAAGAACATTAAAAGATGTGTATCCTCAATTTTTTAACCGGAGGTTGACCAATAAACAGGACGAAGCTGTGGCCAACCCGGACAGAGACGGCGGTACAGCCAATGCCCATAAAAATTACGAGAAAATGATGTGTGAAATTTTTATTGAGAGCAGACGAGTCATCAAAGAGAATGGTTTGCTGACCTTAATGTTCACACATAAAAGTCAGGATGCCTGGGAGGCTTTGACCCAGGCCCTTATTGAATCAGGTTGGATAATAACCGCCTCTTTCCCTGTTGAATCAGAAACCCAGCAAGGATTCCATACCAAAGGTACGGCATCTGCGATTAGTTCTGTTTTTATATCCTGCCGAAAACGACTGGAACAATTGTCCGAGCCCACAACATGGAGCGGATTTGGCGGAACCGGTGTCCAACAAAAAATTCGTGAGACAGTTAAGCAGGGCCTTAAAGATTTTAAATCCCTGAGACTCAATCCTGTGGATGAAATGGTTGCCTGCTATGGCAAAGCGTTAAGCGTTTTATCCGAGCAATGGCCGGTCCTGGATGGGGATGAACCCGTAGGTCCCATCCGTGCCATGAATGAAGCCAGTCGGGTAGTGGCGGAAAACCAAATCACCCAGATTACCAATGGACAACTCAGCATTAACGATCTTTTGTCCGAAACTGCCATGGCGTTGACCCTTTACGGCATTTACGGGTTGGGGGAATTGCCCTATGATGAAGCCCTGAACTTGTCCCGTTCATTGAATATCAAATTAGAATCCAAAACCGGTGGGTATTCCGTAGATGACCGATTCATTGGAATCAATAACCAGTCGGCAGCCGGGCGTAATCAGCAGAGAGCACGGGCCGAAGACCTTGGATTCCATGCTCCTTTGGTTCGTAAAGGTTCCAAACTTAGATTGGCCTTGCCTGAAGAACGAAATGCCAAAAGGCTGGATAATCCACAGACGGAATGGGATCTCTTACATGGATTAATTATTCAGTACCGTGAGGGAGATATCCCAGTTGCCAGGGCCTTTATGTCCAAGCACGCAGAAGGCAAAGAAGAGATACTGATGAATCTTTTGTCTGTCTGGACAACTGAGATGGGAGAGGAGAGCCTTCGAAAAGAAGGGAATGCCATTCTGTTTGGTTTAAAATAAGAGACAGAGATGCCGGAATCAAAAAATACAACTGAATATTTCAAAGACAGGACATGGAAGTTTTCCTACAAGACTTCATCCACCATAGATGGCGATACCCCCGTCAATATTTTACATGATTTTTATATCCCTGCTTTAAAATCGAGTGTTGAATATAACCGGGTTGCCGGATATTTCAGATCCACATCCCTGGCGGCTGCATCCCAGGGGTTCTCTTCCTTTGTGAATTCCGGCGGAAAAATGCGGCTGGTGATGGGAGCAGATCTTGATAAAAATGATGTGTCTGCCATTCTCCAGGGGGATTCCAACCGGATGGCGGACCGGTTGAACCAGGAACTTGATCATCCGGAAACATGGCCGGAACATGTAACCAGAGGAGTCGAACTCTTGTCCTGGATGGTGGCCCAGGGATTCCTGGAAGTCCGTGTAGCGTTCCGAGTGCATAAAGACACTGGTGATGCCCTTTGCTTTACATCATCTGAAGACGGTTATGTCCATGAGAAATGGGCCGTATTTAAAGATCAGAAAGAGGATCGCCTTTATATTTCCGGTTCGTTGAATGAATCCAAAACAGCATTGTTGTTAAATGCTGAAAACATAGATGTTCATGCAGACTGGTGGAACGATATTGAGAAACTCAGGGTTGATGAGGCCCAAACCGATTTTGAGAATATCTGGAAGAATAAATGTCCTTATTTAAGGGTGTTAACTTTGCCCGAAGCCGTTAAAAAGAGACTGATAACTATAGCTAAATCAGTGATAAAATTATCAGAAATTGACGGCACTGAGGTTATCAATCCATCTATCCACCCACCCGCCGCATTGGAACAACTTAAGTTCGCATTGATAAAAGACGGCCCTAAACTTCCACAAGGAAGATATGTAGGAATGGAAACTGCCCCGGTCAAAGCCTGGCCGCATCAGGATGTGGTTGCCCGCCGTTTGATTGAAACCTGGCCCTACAGCTATCTGCTTTGTGATGAAGTTGGACTGGGTAAAACCATTGAAGCTGGTCTTGCATTTAGATCTTTGTATCTGTCTGGTATCACCAAAAGGATTTTGATCAGCCCTCCTGCAAGTTTGACAAACCAGTGGCAAAGAGAAATGGCTTCCAAGTTTCTTTTACCATTTGCCAGAACAATCTCAGGTCCGGAGACCAGGCATCAAACCATTTTTCCCATTGAAGAGACCAGGATCTCAAAAGGATTGTTTGATCCTGACTTATGCATTGTTTCAACCGGATTGCTGAGCAGGGTGGAGCGGCAGCATGAAATTCAGAGAGCAGAACCTTTTGATATTGCCTTTGTTGATGAAGCTCATTATGCAAGAAGGAAAAATCCGAAAAATGGCAATCGTGTCCAACCCAGATTTGGAAACCTTTATAAAACCATTAAAACCCACCTGAGACAAAAATCAAAAGCACTGTTGCTGGCAACAGCGACACCCATGCAGATAGACTGGATTGAAGTCTTTGACCTTATCAATCTGACAAACCGGGTCGGACAGTTTCAGGAAGATCCATCCCTGACCTGGGCATATTATGAAATATTGGGTGCTATTGTTAGAGAAGAAAATGTTTCTGAAGACCTTTGGAAATTTTTAAAAAATTCTATCATATCTTTAGGTCATCATGATCCATTTTATAAAAAGTATCTTGAAAATGCCGTAATTGACGGTCGGATTAAAAATATCACTCAGCAATGGCTGAAAAGGGATAGAATCCCACGGGGGCGTGACAGAACCAATATCCAAAGGGTTCTTTTTTCATCAGCACCTTTATCCAGAGTAATGCTCAGACATACCCGGCCCCTGCTTGAAATTTACCGTGAAAAAGGTCAACTGGGCGAAAACCTGGCCAAACGAACCATATTACCAGTACCAAGAATCGTGTTGAATGCCCTGGAAAGACAGGCATACGATGAACTTGAGGTTTATTGTAGGGAACTGGTAAATAAAATTTCAGCGAATAAACCTACTAATAAACCACCACCAAACCTGGGATTTTTATTAAGTTTTCTGAGATTGAGACTTGCTTCAAGTCTGTTTGCCATTAAAGAGACCCTCAGACGAAGAAAAAAAAAAGTTATTGCTACTATCAACCACATTTCCACGCAACCTGAAATAGCGGATTTCGCAAATGATGTTGAACCCTATATTGACAGTAATAATGAGTCGGATAAGGAAATAGAGCACCTGTTTTTGAAAGACAGAACACCGGATGATCTGGAATGGGAAAAATCAAAATTAACTGAAATGCTCCACACCCTTCAAGACTTGTCTGCACCACCTTCTAAATTCCAAGAACTGTTGAGTGTCCTTGATAAACGAAAATTTTCAGGTAACAGGATCAAGCAACTGGTTATTTTTACCCGGTTTTATGACACCCTGACAGACATCGTCACCAGGATAAGACGTATTGATTCATCCATGCTGATTGGAACATATTCAGGGAAAGGCGGCCAGTATGTCGACTCTGAAACAAATAAACTCAATAATGTTGATCGAGAAGAGATCAAGCACCGGTTCATGAGAGGGGAAGTCGATGTCCTCATCTGTACCGATGCAGCAGCAGAAGGATTGAACCTCCAGACAGCCGATCTGATTATCAATTATGACCTGCCCTGGAATCCCATGAAGGTTGAGCAACGCATTGGCCGTATTGATCGTATCGGTCAGAAATATGACGAAATATTTGTGTTGAATCTTTGCTATGCAGACTCTGCAGAACAGATCGTATATGACCGTCTGTTAAAACGATTGGTACAGGCCGGAGATATTGTCGGAACCCAGCAGGTTTCCATGCTGCCGGTAAGTGTTGAGGAGTTCAATGATCTTGCTGCCGGTGATATTACCCCGGAGCAACTTGAAACTATTGCCAGAGAGCGGATTATATTACAGAACAAACGAAGACAGAGCATGGAGATTCCGGCCAAGGAATTATATGAGATTTATATCCGGCTGAATGAAACCCGGGGTGAAAAGGTTCCCCCTGTTACACTTGATTCAATCTGGCAAACCATTACTGAATCGAATTTTCTTGAAGATAAAGGCTGTCAAACTCTTCAGGATCAATCCAATTCAATAATTCAACTGTCAGGTCTTCCTGGGATCTCTGACGGAACATGTTTAACAACTGACAGAAACGTATTTGAAGAAGGCGGTAAGGATTTAACGGGAAGACTTCACTTTGGATCTTATGGAGATCCTGTATTTGCAGACCTCTGGATTGGTTTTTGACGTTACCGATAGTGTTTCTTTATGAATTTTCACATAAGTGCCTGTAATTATTATATGGCACGATACTTGCTATTGTCCAATTTTTCTATTGTTTGGATATTCCTTTTATATTCAAGCAGTTGTCATAAAAAACAGGGATAAAGTCACGAGGTCTGATTTGATGGATTATTAAAAATATACGAAGAATTTGAACTGCCGAATTGTATTATACGAATGTCTGAAAACATCCCGGAAATAGATACAGAGATGGTTGCATATGCTGTTGCTGTTACAGACAAAAATAATCAATCCCAAATCAAGCTCATTGCCAAATGGTCAGACTTGAAAAATATTAAAATTGACGAATCGGCAGACCTTTCCCAGGTGAATTTAACCACCTTGAAAAAGCAATTACATCATTTTGCCAGAGAAGAGTTTGACCCAACAAGAGCCGTTAAAAGACTGGAAAATTATAACTTAAAATCAGCGATAGCTCAAAAGCTAATGAATTTAATTTGCATCAAGGGTCTTCTTCTTCCCATCGGTGTTTCAGAAAATGATACTTTCTGGACGGTCGTCAAAAACATTGAAGATCTTGTAAATGAAAAAGAAAGATTGATGGTTCCAAAATGCCCGGTTAATTTACTACAGATAATAAAGAATGATCTATTAACTGACCTACAGATACCGCAAACCGGAGAATATGTTACAATAAATCTTCCCATTCATTTTATTTCATCGGCTTTGGATGAGGGTTTCCGAATCGCAGATGCCATGAAAGTAAAAAAAAGTGAACTTACAGTTAGAATGGTGAGAGATAGAATTGATCGGGAAATAAAGAAAATGACAAACCAATATAAGGTTTCCTGAATAATCAAACTTGCCCGAATAAAATTTAAACACTTTTAAAACGATTTAGAGTGGATTTAAATAAAAGAAGATTTCATCAAAACTTACCCGTATTGGTAATTTATCATTACAATTCCATTACAACCGTTACAAGGCCTGTAACAGATTGCAGGGAGCCTGCCACAAATACTTTCTTTTTATTGCTTCCATGGCCTAAACGTGCAAAAAATCGACAAATCAAATATTGTAAAGGGACATTATGACAGAAGAAACCGTAAGCAATGAATGTTCAGATCCTACCCAGAGTTTAACTATCAAGTTGCCATGTCAGATTGTTGAAAGGATTGAAAGGTATGCCAAAGAAAATGAAGTAACGTTGGCAGGTGTTCTGATCGAGGCATTGGATAATTTCCTGAGAATGCAGAGATGATTTTATGACAATACTGAAAAAAGATGAACGGATCTGTTATTGCTTCTGTTATACAGTTGCTGATATTGAATCCGATGCCTTATTCCCACGGAAAAATCTGGAGAAGAGTTAGTCCTTAGCTCCTGAGTGACAAATGCACCAAGAAATATGCAAGTATCCATTCGATTTTAATGACTGGGGTCATAATACAAGCAACAGGTGCTTTGTTCTAATTGCAAATTCAATTCTCTGAAAAGCTATGACCAGGGTCTGACTTGCGATTAGATGACAATACGATATCAAGGATGGGTGACAGCGGATATAGGTCTTATTCACTGGATAGAAAAATCTCATAATGCCCTTAATAAAAAAGGAATTGCTCTATGCATACGGAACAAAAATTAAAATTTTATGGATATGATGAGCCAAAAACATATGAGGAAAGGCTTGAAATATTTAACCAATTGCCACAAGTCCTAATCGACCAATCAATGAAACCCAAGAAAGGTGAGTGTGAGGGACTTAGGAAGCAAATAATAGACCGTATAAACCACCTTTGTTTGCCAGGGTTAAAAGACACTTTGGAATTTCTCAAGCTATTGCAAGACAAACGAGATGTTGGCGTACACTATTACTTTACAGATCGCCCCTCTTACATGTGTGGCCCCCAAAAGTAAAATAATGGTTTAGATAGCCTTTGTTTATAATATTAATCGTCAGCATAAGGATTTCTCTATGCAAAAGAAACAAAAATCAGCCCCAGGGTTCTCCGCTTGTAGTTGATTATCATCCAGCAGAAATTCAAGCCGCCTTGGTGCCAATAAGTCTTCACCAAGTTATAATCATTTAAAGAGAGGAGAGAATTCAGTATGGGCAACAATATAGCAAATTTTTCAGTGCAACAAAGCTCATTCGACACAGAAAGTACTCGATCCCAATTAGATCAGCTTCTGAGTGATTCGAAGCTCTATCAGCAGAGCAAAGACTACAAAGACCTCCTTGATTTTGTAACTCGTCTCCGGAACTTCGCACCATTTAATGCTATGTTACTTCAGGTGCAAAAACCTGGGCTGAGTTATGCCGCTTCAGCACAGGATTGGGGTATGAGATTCGGCCGGTGGCCCAAGGAGGGGGCTCGCCCACTGCTTATCCTTTGGCCATTTGGACCAGTGGCTCTTGTTTATGATGTACTGGACACAGAGGGGAGGGAACTTCCGGGAGGTGTTGCTTCTTTCTCTTCGCATGGTGTCATAGATGAGGTGCAAGTGACTTCCTTCAGACACTTGATTGACAAAAAAAATATTGAATGTTTTCTTGTCGATGCAGGGGACCAAAATGCGGGTTCGATCCGGGTTGTGAAGCGTACCACGACCGAAAAAGAAACAACACTATATCGAATGTCTATCAATCGCAATCATACACCCGCAGTGCAATTTGCAACGATAGCCCATGAGCTTGGGCATTTGTTTCTTGGGCATCTTGGCTTTGACAAAAAACTTAAGGTACCAAAACGACAACAGCAAATAAGCATAGCCCAGAAAGAATTCGAGGCGGAATCCGTGGCGTATATCGTGTGTGAGCGCAATGGCATCACCTCCAAATCCGAGAGTTATCTTACACACTATGTGGATACAAATACCACAATTGAAAATATTGATATATACCAGGTGATGCGGGCAGCAGGGCGAGTGGAAACCCTACTTGGTATAAGCGGTCATACCAAATACTAATCCCGATAGCAGTGAATTATGAATTCAAACGATTTATGGTTTAGTTTACGAATAACACTCCATAGAGATTGGGTCATTAGAACATTATGGGAAAGTGTATTAAATGAAACTTGTCAGCAAATAAGTTGAATCTTAATGCCCTGGTTATATGCTGATTTTACATATATTTTCACTGATCTCATAAATTGTCGCTCTTAACACCTGAAGGCATATCTTAGCCGTGTGTTCTCTCGGGGTAAAACCAGAACTCATCTGTTGGAAAGGATGGATGTAGTTCCTGAAATCTCTGAGTAAATGACTAAATTTAGATGTATCATGTTGAATAAGGTGAGTTTCCCTTGCGACATCTATAAAGGCACTCAGTGTCCATTCTTGAAACTGCTTGACCTTTCCATCCCCGTCTTTCGGGGATGCTTTGGAGCAATTAAATTGTTTTGGGTATTTGATCGCCAAACCAAGGAGAAGCCCCTCAAGTGTACTCCCGGCCATCAGTATGACTGAGAGATATGCGCCAGCGGTAAAACACTGTTCAATTTCCTTAATTCTCTTTTCGAGAATGTCAGACACAACACCTTCCAGGCAAACCTTAGCGACCGACACATTTGAAAATTCTCTTTTCAAAAATTCATCCTCGCTGCTGTTACCGGTCTGTTGTGATGGTTCATCAATTTCAACTTTTTGAAGCCTATAAAAATTAATATCAGCGCCGTTTCTTATTATTTTCCATTTATCAAATGCGAGATATTTGTTGAAATCTATTATATGTTCATCCAGTTCATTGATACGATCAATGAAATTAGCTGGATTTAAAACAGCCCTGATACATTTATCTAACTCAGAGGTACCATTTATCTTTTCAAGCTTTTCATCAGTATAAAACCACCGTGATGGAAAACCCTGACAGTAGGAGTCGCTAAACCCAAGATTATTGAAAAACTTTACAAGCTGAGGCCCCGACCGATATTCCGTCTCCTCGTTAATCAGAAGCCTAAGTTTTTCTAATGATTTTTGATTAAGGATCATTGTCTGTCCCAGATATTGGCATATAACCTTGAGTTAATCTGCATAGGGGCTGTTTCCGCTGTCAGCGTTTAGCATTTTGTTATGTATTTTATTCTTTTTCCAATTAGCATTCTTATATGTTTTTTATATAAACTGCTATAATTTTAATTATAATTTCCAGTTTCAATTCTCTTTAGTAAATATCTGGCAAAAACTATTAGCGTATGATATCGGAATGTTGAGTCTTCTTCGTCTGACAAACCAGGATGGGAACCAGTGGGGTGGAGTCTTTTCCACAACCCATTAATAAATGGTTTATCACAAGATGAAGATGGCACCTCGTTTAATTGTTCAGACAATAGTACCGGGTTCAACATTTTTGGATTAGACAGCCAAACTAAAGCATCACCAAAACTGCTGCATGTTCGACTGGGTATCAAACGGTTTGTGATAGAAATTAGTAGCGATTCCGTAAACGTTCTAAATTGGCCATTCGCACCTGCCCATTTTCCATTTAAATGATTATCAATAGCCTGTTCCAAATGTCCCATTGCAGTATTAAAAGAATATTTTTTCAGCAAACGGAACAATTCATTTTCAACATTTGCTTCTATTAATTCTTCTGGCAAAAGTGAAACTAAAGTCAAATTATTGATCGTATAACCGTCACGCTTGAGCGAATTATATAGCCTATGGTGAGAGTTCATGAAGTGCTTTTCAAAAGGATCGTTGAAAGTATTAGTAGGTCTTGGATTTTCTCTTTCGAATTTTTCTAAAATATACTGGACAGAGTCTAATTGAGCATTGTCAGTGAATGGGCCTTTGTTTTCATTACCAGATAAAAAATCAAGTACAACATTTGCTTTTTTTGCCTTGGAAATATTTTCTCCTGTAGAATTGCGAGGCATTTCAATTTCGAAAGTAAGAAGTATTCTATCCACTTCAGCAACCGTCCAGTTTTCAACAATTGTAATGATTTCTAATAGAGTTCTTTTAGATAGCATAGTAATTTTGTTCCTCAATTGTACTTAACGTGCGTAAAATTTGTTTCTAATTCTCTTCAGTCAAAACTATAAAAAAAAAATATGATGTACAAGGAAAATAATTTTCAACTTTAGTGAAAATTTAATTTATTCAGAAAGATACTGCTGGAATTATAGGTGATCATGGGCCTTCCTCTTGATGCTTTAAAGAGTATCGAATGGTAGGGCATGGGTCAAGGAGTTTTGATCTTTTTAATTTGGCTCTCGATGCTTACAGGTTGTATCATAAAAGCTAATAACTTTTTCAACCGATGCGTTTAATTTTGTTTCGGCTAAAGTGTTTACAGTTGCCTGGATAGCCCCTTCATCTCCGCTCCCGGGAATTGAAGTCATTGTTTTATAGAAATCCTTAAATTCGGATTTTATACTTTGCGGAAGATCCTCTTCTGGTGTTATCCGGCTCAAGGCAGAAATGGCACTTACCCGACTTTGATATTATTGAGATTATTTTTGATCGAAATATAATTTGGTTATTATTAATAAATTGTGATAAAAAGATCTTTTTGTGATAATGCAAATTTTTTTCTGTAAAATTGCCGAGTCAAAGTTCCCGTTTTTCCTTTGTATTTTCAACACCTCTTTAATGGTCTTTCTCCGGCCCCCAAAACTTGTAACTTCGTTCAGGGATAAATCAAGAAAAAAATTGGCTCCTCCCATGAGGATAGGGCTCTCATGGGTCCCTCCCATTTTTTGCTGGACTTATCCCTTCTCTTCGTTGTTTTTTTGGGTGGGGGCCGGAAAAATTATTGGGGGAAGGGACTACTCCATCTCTCCCATAGATAAATACCTCCGGCCGGTTTCCCATTCTTCGCTGGTCTCTGATAATATTGCGCTTACAAGCCTTAAAAGTGAGGCTTCATTTGGGAAAAGCGTGGCAACACGGGTTCTGCGTTTAATTTCCCTATTCAGCCTTTCAACCATATTTGTAGAACGTAATTTCTTCCTATGATTTTCCGGCAAAGAAAATACGGTAAAACCTTCGGGAATATTGCTTTCCATCCATTCTGATAGCTTTGAGGCTGATTTCTTGTATTTCTCGATGCTAAAATCCAGCAACCTCTGAGCTTCTGCCTGATCGGGAGCATTAAAAATATTCCTAATATCACTTGCAACTCCTTTCCGCATATCCATCTTTGGTACATATGGAACCGCATTCCTTTGTAAATGTACCTGACAACGCTGCCAGGAAGGCTGTGTGCGTTGCTGACGAGGTGTTTTAGAGTGCTTTAATTTATAAACTGTTTTAACTAATCGAATAGAAATGATATGGCTTACTTTTTATAAGGAGAATCAAATGAAAATAATAATGTCTGTCTTCGGAATTCTGCTGCTCTGTCTTGTTGCAACAACTAATCACACATATGCAGAGGAATTTTGTGAATCGTCTAAGATGGCACCAGATTTGATCTCAAAGGCACCAATTCAATACGGTAAATATATTTGTACTGTATGTGAGCTGCAAGGTGTGGATGAAGATGAAAGCAGAGATTTCGGAATCAAGAATGGGAAACTGAAAAAAGAAGATCAAGATGAATATAAAATAGATCTTAATGAAAGAAAGCTCACGTTTCTAAATACTTCAAACAACGTAGAGGCAGCATTTTTTTATGAATCAATAGAGGATGGATATCGAACATATTCTGATGGTCCGTATTCTTTTTCTGTATCAATGACAAGTGATGATTTTATATTCCATGTCCTCAAAATGAATTACAGCGTACAATATATTGGGGCATGTAAACCTGATAAAGGCGACAACATAAAGAAGCAAGAAAATAGATTGGAACCTTCGGTATCCAAAGATTCAACTGCAAATATTCCCGGTCAGACCGGAATCGATCCCATCACTGGCATGAAGTTTATCTGGGTGCCTAAAGGGTGTTATCAGATGGGTAGTGTTTCTGGGGATTCAAGAGAACATCCTGTTAATGAAGTCTGTTTGGATGGTTTCTGGATGGGGAAGTATGAAGTGACTCAGGGACAATGGAAAAAAGTCATGAAGAGTAACCCCTCAGATCCCCAATCGGGAGATAGGTTCCCCGTTACTAACGTATCCTGGATTGATACTAAGTCGTTTATCTCTGAACTCAACCGACAGTCTGGTAATATTTTCAGACTACCTTTGGAAGCAGAATGGGAATATGCAGCCAGGAGTGAAGGAAAGGATCAAAAGTATGCTGGTGGGAATGATAGAGCCAGTGTCGGATGGAACAGATACAATAGCGGCGACAGATCGCACCCTGTTGGGACAAAAGCTCCCAATGATTTAGGTCTATATGATATGAGTGGTAATATATCTGAATGGTGTGAAGAAAGTCTAAATCATGAGAATTCAAGATATACATCGATTCGTGGCGATAGCTGGCTTTTTTACTTTGTCGAGCTTAATGAGTTTGTTACAGATAGTCTGGGATTCGATGCTAATATAGGAACTGGTACCATAGGATTTAGGCTCGCTATATCCGATCCCGACTTTAAAGAGATAGGCCCTAAAAGCGTATTAAATAGAACCAACAAGTTCGAAGATACTTTAAAAAAGGCCGAACGTGGTGAGGCTGAGGCCCAATATAATCTTGGGATCATGTATCAGTTTGGAAAAGAAGTAAAGCAAGACCAAAAACTGGCAACATACTGGTACACTAAATCTGCTGAACAAGGGCACCAATTTGCTCAGCATTTCCTTGGTGGCATGTATTTAAGTGGCAAAGGGGTCCCTCAAAATTACAAGCAGGCATTTTATTGGTACGAAAAGTCTGCTAAACAAGGTTGGGCACCTGCTCAGCATTTTATTGGCCTAATGTATTCAAAGGGGAAAGGAACGCCACAAGATTACAACCAGGCAATCCATTGGCTCAAAAAGGCTACGGAACAAGGATATACGAATGCCCTACCTGTACTTGCGGATATATATTATTCTGGTGTAGGAGTCCCTCAAAATTACGAAGAAGCCTTCTTTTGGTACAAACAAGCCGCTGAACAGAGATATCCATCTGCTCAGTATTGTCTTGGACTGATGTATTATTTTGGAAGAGGAGTACAGAAAGATTACAAACAGGCAATCTATTGGTACGAAAAAGCTGCTAAGCAAGGACATGCCAAGGCTCAGCTTAATCTTGGAAGCATGTATTGCATGGGTCAAGGAGTAAACAAAGATTATAAACAAGGATACATCTGGTTCAGTTTAGCAGTGACTCAAGACAACAACAAAAATGTCATAGGAAATAGAGATAAGGCCGCTAAAAAGTTATCACCTCATGAATTACTTGAAGCCCAAAAACTTGCAGCAAATATACAATACAAGATTGACCATCCAGATGATAAGCCCAATAGCACAAATTTCACAAGCATTCCATCCCCTGAAGATAGTTTAAAACTTCCGATAGAACCTCCAAGCAATCAGTATGGCGAATCAATTAATGTTAATGACTCTGACTCCATTCAAAAGCAATTTAAAGAAGTAGACACGATATTCACACTTAATGGAAAACATATCCATCCTAAATTAGTAGAGGAATTTCAGGAGCTTTTATCTGACAGTGGATGTCCAATTACTACTGAGGTTGATGTTTTAGAAGCTCAGGGAACAAACAAATATTATGAAAATGAAGTAATAGTTGATGGTAGACGGATTAGGTATAAGTCTGAAGAGAACTCTTTCTCCTATGAATGGCTTGGTAGACTTAAAAATGGATTACATGTTCTTAGGACAGCAACTTGGACAGGAGGAAGTGGGGTTTTTATTGATCTCATGTTTGTGAATTTCAGCACCAATATTGGGTTAAAAGAGCATCTAAACTCAGATAAACAGATACAAAGTTATGATAGAATAGTCATGAAGATAATCATGAATTATGGACTTGGAGATAGGTTTTCTGGCGAGATAAAAATTCTATCAGAAGAAAATAAGGTCATTGCTCAATATGAAAAGGAAGAGAAGGTTTTAAATCTTTCAGACTCAAGTCTTTGGTCTAAAAGGATGGCCCGTTCTGCTTCGGCCCAGAAGTCAGACCATATAATCTTTGACAGCTTTGATGATTGGTCTGTACGACATGTTTTTGATCAAGAAACGTTGGAGTATAAATACTCTGATGCCAAGACTACTCTTGTAATGCAAGACGGACGAAAAGTCGAGTTCCAGGTCAACAAATCAAATACAGATGATCCGGTTGATTACATCCTTAACGGATGGCTTGATAAAGTAATTATTCGAGTCTCTGGAAAAGAGTTCATTGCGACACAAAACTCGATGCATACTTTCTATGGAAAGGCGGATAAAGAATTGCTTAATGCAATCGCTAACTCTAATGATCGAATAGAAATCGAAGCTATCCAAGATGGCAAGAGCTATATCGGCAGCATATCACCAAAGGGATCAAGTGCCGCACTGCGTTGGATTAGGGCTATCGAATAAAGTGCATGACAATGGTGGTTTATGGTAATGGTCCTCATAGCGTTGTGATAAATTTACAACTATTTAAAGATAATGCACCAAAATAAGGGAGATCGATGAAGCATATACTTGAAGAAGCAATTATTTTTTCAAATAAAAATTCCGAATTGTTCAAGTTCAATAGCCAGAGTTATGCTGCCTACCCTATGGGGATTTACGCCTCTCTCATAGAATTAGCTCAAGCATTCCACCTTCTAATAAGTGGAAATCATTTTACGGGATCACTTTCTATCTATAGGACTTTCATAGAAAATTATGTTGATTTAAGAAATTTAGTTAAAGATCTGAATTATGTCCATCAACTTGAATATGATAATTACCATAACAATCTTCGGATTTTTAAGGCAGCAAAAAAAGGCAACCGATACTTAGGATACTTACACAAGACCGCAGACGAAAAAATCTCTGAGTTAACCTTAAAAAAGAAGGCAAAAAAAACATCTGCCAAAATTAAAATCGTCACAACGATATTGGACAAGTTTATCAAGGCAGAAATGGAAGAGGAGTACAAGGGGCTATACCCTTTTCTTTGTTCTGAAGCGCATAGTAGTTTATTTGCGATACACACTCGACATTTTCAGCATGACGACAATACTGGACGACTGCAAATTAAGATTAATCAACCTGATAACCAATCCTTTTATATGCTTTACACATGCTATTTGGCTGAGCAGTTAGTTCATTCTGGCGAACTGATTGCAACCTTTTTAAATGGACAAAATCTTGAGCAGTTCACCGCTAAAAGGACAGAAATAAGGGACAATTTAGCATCAGCCATGCAAGAGTTTATGTCTACAAATTTTGAACCAAAATAAGGGACTCCGGAATGGATATATTGGCACCACTTCAATTTACCATAGGGGCCAATATTCAACGCTGTTTGACAGTCTTGTTTTTAAAAAATTTGTGCAATACCACATAAAAAATTAAACACCAAGGAGTGCTGTTTTCTAATTCATAGACCGACGAAGCTTAGACTCAAGAGAGTCTTAAGAATCTCGGCGGATACAAAAGCGGATACAAAACGCTATGTATTTAATGTATTCTCATGTATCTCTTGCAACGAAAAACCAGGTGTTTCAGCGTTTACGGGGTGGTATTGAAGTTCTCTCACGCCGGAAACCAGGGTTCGATTCCCCGTGGAATCACCACCAATAACAGCAAGGCTCTTGGCATTTTGTTCGGGGCTTTTTTGTTTTTTGATATTTTAGCCAACAGGAATTAAAACCGTCGCTATCCAGTATTGACAGTGGTTTTATATGCAGAGAGCCCACAACACTGTTATTAATAGCTTACTCTTTATATATTGGGGATACCGGGTGTTTCTCCGCCTTGGTCATGCATTTGAAAAAATCATAGGTCATTGTACCGCCCCACGGATCAGGATCTCAACCGTTCCGATCTCCCGGTCCCCGGTAATTACAACCTGGTGTGGTTCCCCGGGTACAATTGGCCCCACAATCCTGGCCGTCTCAATCTGGTATAGCCGTTGAACCACCTGGGCTGGATTTATCCCCTTGGCCTTGTCTTTGGTCAAGGTGTCTGTAAGCTCATATACTAAACCGCCTGGCCGTCTGGCTCTTGTCATAACCCCTCCATGTAATCAGCTTCGATCCGGTTGAGTATCTTGTCCATGGTGGGCCTGGATGTGCCAAGCTGCTTGACAATCTCCGCATTCTTCCCACCTTTGAAATTAAGATCAATATATTTTATAACGACGTCCTCGGTCGGGCTGTTAAAATGATAGGCGCCTACTAAAGAGGGTGGAGGATATTTTAAGAAATACCCATGGACCCCCAGCTTAACGATCATCAACCGGATAAAATATTCACAAGTGAGGAACTTATCGGCCAGGGCCTTTTTGTCCCACCCGGCTTTTAGTAGCCTGAGCAGCTCCCCAGTCTCCGCCGAGGTCAGCTTAACATTAATTGGAGGTCTTCCCCCGTGGGCCTTAAAATGCTCACGCACACGTTCCCAGGGTAGCTGTAGCGTTTCAGCCATCTGGTCATTTGACGCCCCATTAGTAGCCATCTGTTTAGTTTTGTTGGCCTGCCAGGCGGATAGCTCTGTAAATCTTTTTTTCCACGCTGGATCCAGGATCAGCCCCTTTAGCCTCAGGGCTCGTTTCAGCGTATTGACATGGCACCCGAGGTCTTTGCATACCCATCGCATGGGTTCCCCCTGCTTAAGCCTCGTATAGGCTTCTCGGATCTCTGGCATGGTCAGCATGGTCCGGGTCTTAAGTGGGTTGGTCATTCTTCCCCACCCACTTGCACCAGTCCCCCACGGTTACAGACCTCCTCTGCTATTGGTATATCTACTGGTGCTAAGTCCAATTCCAAGAGTTTATTAATCGGCACCCAAGATACACGATGATGTTCTTTGGCGAATGGTATACCCTTGATAATCTCAACCTGATAACAATACAGTTCATATGGTTTGCCTTTGACCTTAAACTTGTTGGAAGAGACCAATCCGAGGACATTAGTATCCACATCAAGCTCCTCCATCAGTTCTCTTCTAAGCGCCTCTTGATGGGATTCTCCGAATTCAACCTTACCGCCCGGGAACTCCCATTTGCCATCCAAAGCCTCACACGACCGTTGAGCCATCAATACAAGACCACCACTATAAATTATGCCTCCGACGACATCCTGTAATGTATATTCTGGATTCATTGTGTCAGACCTGTAGCAACATACACAAAGATTGTAAAGCAGGGAATTATAATTCATTTGATCAACTTTCTTTAAGGCCTTGTTTTAAATTCAGATTTAAAGGGAAGGACTACAGGGAATAGTCCACAGGTTTCCCCAAACTCTGAAAAGCGTTGATAATAAACAGTAGTCCGGTCTTTTTAAAGCCTTCCTTTTCGGCTTCCGATATCACAAAGACAAAATCAAGATTACAAATGGTATCATTGATATTTTGAACGTCTCTTGGCAGTTACCATTAGGATAATAATTGTTGATTGCGGATTTTTACGTTTTAAGGGTAGAATGGTCACGATCATGAAATTGCCGTTTTAAAAATACTGTTGCCTCCTTTATAAAGGTAGCCAGTTGGTGTTATCTCACCAGGTTTTTTGTCAAAAACATAAAGAAAATTGTAAAATTCATTTTTAACTGGGAGTCGAATAAATGCCTTTAATACATAGAGTTTCTGAAATAGAATTTAAAAAAAACAGATCTTCAATTCCTGATTTCTCCTGGAAATCAAGTTTGCCATTAGAAGAAATATCCAAATCAAAGTATTTGCATTTTGACATAAAATCGTTATTTCCAGGTAAGTTTTCTTACCCATACCATTTTCATCGGAATGCGGAAGAACTATTTATCATTTTAGAAGGTGAAGCCACCTTACGTTCACCGGAGGGATATCAAACAATATCGAAAGGGGATATTATCTTCTTTGAGGAAGGATCATCTGGTGCTCATCAACTTTACAATCATAGTGATGATCAATTAATCTATTTAGACTTACGCACTAAGGCCAATGTTGATGTATGTGAATATCCTGATTCAGGAAAAATCAACATTCTACCCGCAATGGACATATTTAAGGAAGGATCGAAGGTGTCTTATTATACTGGAGAAGAAGGCGTTAAAGATAAGTGGCCAGAAAAACTGTTGAAAAAAATATAACTCCAGACCTCTTGAAATTCATGCTTTAGAGCCATGAATTTTTGGACAATTTTTTTCAAATCGGTGCTGGCCCTACTTCGATCAGTAATTTTTTTCCTATCGGAATATATGCGTTTAACGCAT
>Ga0307987_1000732_pt1 | contig 19097 bp, 17 predicted proteins | sample EllFjometagen181_FD_203157 | JGI IMG/M metagenome (GOLD analysis project Ga0307987, IMG submission 203157) | Marine microbial communities from Ellis Fjord, Antarctic Ocean - #181 | ecosystem: Environmental > Aquatic > Marine > Unclassified | place: Southern Ocean | collected 2014-10-08
GCCGAGGGGCCCTGCCCCAGCACGATGTCGAGCATGAAGTCTTCCATGGCCGGGTAGAGGATCTCCTCGACCGCGCGATTCAGGCGATGGATCTCATCGATGAAGAGCACATCACGGGGCTGCAGGCTGGTGAGGATGGCCGCCAGATCGCCGCCTCGCTCGATGGTGGGTCCCGAGGCCGTGCGGATCTCTGTGCCCAACTCTTCGGCGACGATGTAGGCCAGGCTGGTCTTTCCGAGGCCGGGGGGGCCCGCCAGGAGCACGTGATCCAGGGCCTCTCCCCGCTGCACCGCGGCCCGCATGTAGACCTGCAGGTTCTCCTTGATGCGTTCCTGGCCGATGTACTCGGTGAGGTTGCGGGGCCGCAGGGCCGGATCGGCCTGCTCGAGCTCGGTGGGATCGAAGATGCGGGTCATGGGAACCTGATCAGGGTGCTGTCAGGAGGAGAGATGCCGACAGGGTCCAGCTATCCCCTTGTCGGGGTCACGACAGGAAGAACCCCTGGTCCGTAGCCTAGCGCCCGCTGAGGTGCTTCAGGGACATCCGGATACGTTCGTCCAGTGAGGCTTCGAGCTTGTCCTGGCGGGCGAGCCAGGCCTGGACCCGCTCGATCTCGCTGCGCTTGTAGCCGAGCTGGGCCAGGGCCAGGGGCAGAGGGTCCTGAGGCTTGGCGGGGGACGCGGTGTCGGTGGGGTCGAGGCCCACGGGTACGAACTCCGGTGTCAGCTTGCCCGCCAGGTCGAACACGATGCGCTGCGCCACACGCTTGCCCACGCCTGTGACCCGCTGCAGAGGCCGGAGGTCTTCGGCCGTCACCGCAGTGGCGAGCTCTTGGACGCTGAGGGTGCCCAGCACCGCCAGGGCGATCTTGGCCCCTACCCCGGTGACCTTGAGCAGCAGCTCGAAGGCCTGGCGCTGCGTGCGATCGGGGAAGCCGAAGAGCTGGATGGCGTCGTCGCGCACCTGAGTGTGCACCAGCAGGGTGATCTCGGCGTCGAGCTCGAGATCGGCCACCATGGAGCCAGGCACGGACAGCAGGTAGCCGACCCCACCGACGTCCACGACGAGGGCGTCTCCTTCGGCTTCGACGAGGATGCCGGTGATGCGCGCGATCATGAGCGTTTCCCCCGCGGCGCGACCACGACGGGCCGGGCCTGGGCTAAATGAGTGATGGCCACCGCCAGGGCGTCGGTGACATCCGCGGGACCCTCGACAGAATGCCCCAGCAGCATCTCCACCACACGGCCAAGCTGATCCTTGTCCGCACGACCGTAGCCCGTGACGGCCTTCTTGACGTGGGTGGTGCCGTACTCGGCGATGGGAAGGCCGGCCTGGGCCAGGGCGAGCAACGCCACACCGCGACCGTGCCCCAGGCGCAGCGCGCTCTCGGACGATCGATGCGTGAAGATGGCTTCGATGGCGGCTTCATCGACGGTGTGGGCCTCGAGCACCTGGCGGAGCCCACGGTGGATGCGCACCAGACGGGTCGCCAGATCTTCGCTCCGGGGACCACTGATGGACCCCGAGGCGATGTGTTGATATCGCCCGCGGGCACGCGTCACGATCCCCCAGCCGGTGACGCGGCTGCCGGGATCGATGCCGAGCACCACCATGGACGCGGCGACTAGCCGAGCTCGGCGAGCGTGACGTCGTCGATGTCTGCGTTGGTGTACACGTCCTGGACGTCGTCGAGGTCTTCGAGCATGTCGACCAACTTGAGCACGGCCCTGGCGTGCTTGCCTTCGACGCTGGCGTCGGTGTCGGCGATCCAGGTGACCTCGGACTCGCTGGGCTCGAAGCCGGCTTCCTGCACCGCCACCCGGCAGGACTCGAAGTCCGGGAAGTTGGTGACGACCTCGAATACATCGCCTTCGTTGGTGACGTCTTCGGCCCCGGCATCGAGGGCGACCATCATCAGCTCATCTTCGTCAACGCCGTCGACGGCTACGCGGATGATGCCTTTCTTGCTGAACATGTAGCCGACACAGCCGGTGGTCCCGAGATTACCGTTGTTCTTGGTGAACGCGTGGCGCACGTCGCCGGTGGTGCGGTTGCGGTTCTCGGTGAGACACTCGATGATCACCGCGACGCCGCCGGGACCATAGCCCTCGTAGCGGATCTCTTCGTAGTCGGCGCCATCGAGGGTGCCGCTGCCCTTTTCGACGGCCCGCTTGATGTTGTCGCGGGGCATGGAGTTGGCACGAGCCTTTTCCACCGCTGATCGCAGGCGAGGGTTGGCGTCGGCATCGGCACCGCCCATGCGGGCAGCCGTGCTGATCTCACGGATCAGCTTGGTGAAGAGCTTGCCGCGAATGGCATCCTGGGCGCCCTTGCGACGCTTGATGTTCGCCCACTTGCTGTGGCCAGCCATGGGACCTCCGGTGAGTGCGGGGCTGCTCTGCTATCACGGGCCCGTTAGCGGTTCAATCGTCGTGACGCACCGGTGCTGCTTGGGGCGACCCACGCCGGTGGAGGCTATAGGAGGTCGATCGCTCCTGGAGGCGTCCATGTCCATGCTGCCGCTGCTGCTCATCGCCAGCTCCTTGCATGCAGCCGCTCTGCCCGAAGTGGCCTTGGTGGGCCTGCACGTCGACGACGTGAACACCGACCAAGCGCACCAGGCCATCGCAGCCCTCGAGCGCTCCCTCGAAGACAGCGGCCGGGTGACGGTGGTGTCCTACGACGAGGTGGCCCGCCGCATCGACGGACGAGAAGACATCATCGTCTCCGACGCCTTCCTGGGCCCCGCCAAGGCGCTGCTGGACGAAGGTCGCGTGCTCTACGAGCGCGCTAGCCCGGACCAAGCCATCCCGGTGCTCGAAGACGCCGTGAAGGCCTTCAACGCCACCATGGCGTACACCACAGAAAACCGCTCCCTCATCGAAGCCCTGCTGCTGCTTGGCTTTGCCCACATCGTCATGGGCGACGAGGACACGGCCAGCAGAGCCTTCGGCCGCGTGGTGCTGATGGACCCAAGCCGCATTCTCGACGAGATCAACTACGCGCCCCGCATCGTGAACTTCTTCGCCGGTGTGCGCGAAGACGTCCTGGCCCACGGCTACGGTTCCATCGAGGTCCTCACCCCCCTGCCCGGCGCCGAGGTCTACGTGGACGGTCGCCGCATGGGCGTCACCCCCATGGTGGCCGAGAAGCTCCCGGTGGGCCGCCACTTCCTGGCGGTGGTGGGCGCCGATGGGTACCGCACCTTCGGCATGGTCGAGATCCAGCCCGACCACCGAGGCAGCGCTCGGGTGAGCCTCGAGGACCGCGACCTCGCCCGCCCCGACGACAGCGAACGCGGCCGCGCCCGCCAGACCGAGCAGCTCTACCGGAGCCTGGGTGAATACCTCGAGACCGACGCCATCCTCTTGGCCGGCATGGACGAAACCGGCGAGCTGGGCTTGCAGCTTTACGCCCGCCACACCGGCGCCTTCTCCAAGATCCTCCACACGGACCCGGGCGACACCCCCTACGAAGCCGCCGCGGATCTCGCGCCAGCGCTGGCGGGCTACCTCACCCCCACCGGCGACCTGCGCACCGATCGGGTCAGCCCCTCCGTGCTGGCCCTGGACGTCTCGAGCAACGACCTGCTGGCCGATCTCCTGCTCAACCCCCAGCCCAAGTGGGAAGTAGTGGGAGGCGGAGACGGCAAATCCCGCTGGTATCTGTGGGCAGGCGCCGGTGTGCTGGCAGCAGGCGGCGCCACCGCCGCTACCCTGGCCCTCACCGCAGACGGCGAGAATCGCAACAACCAGGGCACCATCGTGGTGGAGATTCCGTAGCGGGTCTAATCCACCTTGAAGAAAACACGCTCCGTGCGCCCGCCGGGTTCGACGGTGACGCTCTTGGTCTCGTCGATGCCCAGGGCCTCGTTCACCACGCGGATGCTGTGGGTGCCCGCGGGGACCTCGTGGTTGGCCAGCGGGGTGGTGGTCTCGAGCTTCTCGCCGTCGATGAAGACGTAGGCCCAGCCCCGGGAGACATTGACCGCCACGGAACCGGGGGCCTTGGCCACCGCGGCGAGGCTGCGGTTCTGGGTAGTGGAATCGCCGTCCGACGGTACGGTCACATCGAAGCTGGCGCTGTTGTGGCCCGCGAGGCGATACTCGACCCCCGCCGAAGCGCCGGACTGACCGCCCGACCAGGTGAAGGGCGTGCGGCCCGCCAGCGAACCGTCGATGTACACCGACGCACCCGAGGGGCTGGAGCGGAAGCTGACTTCCGGTGAAGGAAGCTCGCTGGGGACGGGATCCCGCGGGGGATCGGCGGGCGGGTCGCCACGGGGATCCGGACGGTCGTCAACGGTGTTGGGATGGGGATCGACAGGGACCGGGTCAACCGGTGCTTCGGCTGCGAGCTCCACCAGCCGCACGGGAATGCGAAGCTTATCACCGGCTTCGACCGTGAACTGATCCTCCCAGGCCTGGTAGCCCTCGGCACGCAGCTCGACGCTGTGCTGCCCGGGGGCGAGGTCGGTGACGCTGACCTGCTGGCCGGAACCCACGGGCTCGCCGTCCACCAGCACCTCGGCATCGACGCTGACCTGCAGCAGCAGCTGCCCCGTGCTGACCACAGGAACAGGTTGAGTGGTCGGCTGTGAGAGCAGCGTGACCGCGACCCAACCCACCACCACGAGCAAGACCGCCAGGATTCCGCCGATGGCCGCCAACACAGGCCAGCGTGGGCCCGAGCTGATCATCGATGCCGCGCTGGGCATGGTGTGGCCGGCGGTGGTGCGTTGTTCTTCCCACTCGGGCTCGAGGTCGAGATCGGGCTCTTGCAGGTGGATGGCCATGGCCACCCGGGTGCCTTCCTCGAGGCGGTCGCGTTCGGCGCTGATCTCTTCCGAGAAGAGCTCCTGGAGGAAGTGGGAGAAGCTCTGGCGGGTGAGATCGGGGGTGGCCGGGTACAGGAACTCCAGCAGGTCGTTCTGGAACTCGCGCGCTTGCTGGTAACGATCCTCGCGACGCCCCGCGAGGGCGCGCATGACGATCTCGTCGAGCCGGGCGGGGATGGAGGGGTTGAGCGTGCTCGGCGGGTCCACGTCGCAGGACTTGATGGTCTCGAGAGTCTTGATGTCGGACTCGGTCTTGAACAAGCGCCGGCCGGTGAGGCACTCGTACAGGATGATGCCGCAGGAGAAGATGTCCGAGCGGCGGTCGATGTTCTGGCCCATCGCCTGTTCGGGGCTCATGTACTCGAACTTGCCCTTGAGCACGCCGTCTTTGGTGTTGTAGGCGTTGGTGGAAGCCTTGGCGATGCCGAAGTCGGCGATCTTGGCTTCACCTTCGTAGCTGATGAGCACGTTGGAAGGCGACATGTCGCGATGGACAATGCCCAGCTCGTCGCCCCGGAGGTTCTCGCGACGGTGCGCGTAGTCCAGCCCCTTGGCGACCTCGTGGGCCACATACACGGCGAACTCGATGGGCAGCAGCCGACGACGCTGGGCCAGCTTGCGCAGCAGCCCCTTGACGTCCTTGCCCTCGACGCACTCCATGGCGATGAACCAGTTGTCGTGCACCTTGCCGAAGTCGTAGGTCTGGATGATGTTGGCGTGCTGCAGCGCCACGCTGACCTTGGCCTCGTCCACGAACATCTCCACGAACTCTTCTTTCTCGGAGATGTGCGGGAGGATGCGCTTGATGACAAGCAGCTTCTCGAAACCGCCGTGGCCGAACGACTTGGCCTTGAAGATCTCGGCCATACCCCCCACGGCGATCTTGTCGACGAGGAAGTACTTTCCGAAGGATTCGGGTTGGAAACTGGCCAAGAAACGCCGGGGGCTGAGGCACGCTTAGCTGCGCGCGATGGCAAGATTCGAGCGGCCGGAGCATAACGCACGGCGCAAAGATGGGTCAATCATCCTCTACGCCCCCTGGACACGTCAACCCGCGCCCCGCATCCAGGACGCCGAAGACTAGTCGAACAAGCCCGAATCAACGGAGGTGTCCTGGGGCTGCTGCCCGCCTTGGCCGTCCCAGTAGTCACCGAGGTCGTCGCATGACCACTCGACACGCAGGTTGTCGAAGTTGGCGCGGCACAGCTGCCGCTCGGTGCGGGGGGTGTTGGCGTTGGACTGGGACTGTCTGCAGGTCTTGAGCTCGTCCTTGCTGACATCGAAGTCGCACTCGAGCGCGTAGTCGTACATCTCGCCGCACAAGGCCTGGCAGGCGTTGTTGCAGCCCGAGGCGAACGCGGCACCGAGCAAGAAGACAGCGATGGTGACGGGGTGGCGCATGGGATCTCGCTTCCGGCAGAGGTCTGACTGAAGGTCACACGGCGGACGCGCTGGGTCAACCGATCACGGTTACGAGCAGCACTCGCCCAGGAGCCTTCATGGATGTCGCGCTGGACAGCTTCGGTGTGCTGCAGGTCGAACCCACCGACCTGTGCAACCTGGCCTGCCGCATGTGCCTCCCACAGCTGGACAGGCCCGGGCACGTGCACGGCGTCCCCGGCGGCTTCATGAAGCTGGATCTGTTCCAGCGCATCTTCGACGACCTGGCGGCCACCGACTGTCACTTTGACCACGTGATCCTGCAGTGGATGGGCGACCCGGCCCTGCACCCGCAGCTTCCCGACCTCGTGGGCATCGCCGCGTCGCGCATGCTGGGGCGCTGCCAGTACCTGCGGGTCGACACCAACGGCGTGCTGCTGGACCCCGAACGTATCGACGCCCTGGTGGACGCCTGGCTGCCCAGCAGGGATCTCCCGCTGCTCATCGTCTTCAGCCTCGATGCGGTCAACCCCGAGACCTACGCCCAGGTCAAGGGCTTGGACGCCTTGGACCGCGTGAAGCGCAACATCCGCTACCTGGTGGACCGCAGAGCCCGCATCCCCGGCGACGACGTGCGCCTCAACCTGCAGCTCCAGTTCGTGCTGCAGCCGGGCAACGCCCACGAGGTTGGCGACTTCGTGCGGTACTGGGAGCGCTTCCTGGCCTGCCGTCAGGATGGCCCCAGGGGCCCACGGGGCTACGACGAGATCATGATCAAGCGCCTGAGCGTCGCCGCTGGCGGGCCAGGCCAGGCCGCCGCCGATCGCCTGTACGATCGCTCGGTGCGCGAGCAGGGCGTGCGACCTCGCGAGGGCGCCCCCTGCGCCGTTGAGATGTGGATGGACCGCCCCTGGGAGCACGACGATGAGCAGCAGACCACCCCCAGGGGGGCCTGCCCCGGTGCATGGATGACCCCGGTGATCCGACACGACGGGCTGCTCACCCTGTGCTGCGTGGATGTCGGCGGCCAGATCGCCCTGGGCAACCTAGCCGAGCATGGCTTCGAGGAGCTCTGGCTGGGCCCGCAGGCCGACGCCCTGCGCATGGATCACGTCCAAGGCCACTTCGACCGCCACAGCACCTGCGCCCACTGCGGCGGCATCGCCTGGTACGGCTTCCCGCCCGCCACGGTGAAGGCGTGGCTCGAAGGAATGGGCCGCATGGACCTGTGGCCGGGCTATCGGGAGCGCATGGGTGTCGCTAACGACGGCTGCGCAGCTCTGAGATGAGCCCCTCGAGGCGTTCGCGTTCGGACCAGGCGTCCTCGAGCTCATTGTTCTTCTTCTCGATGTCCACCTGCGCGTCAGCCAGGCTGGCTTCTAGGGACTCGACCTGCGCGCGCGCCGCCCCCCGGGCCTGCTCGGCACAGGCGATTTCCGCCGCCTGCTGCTGGAGCTTGTCCTGCTGGGACTCGTAGCGGCCCTGTGCGGCCGCAGCGGACCCCTCGAACTTCTCGCACTCCTGCTGGAGCGCCGCCAGCAGCGCGCCCTTGGCGGCGGCGTCGGCGGCGCTATCTGCAACGCTCTGCCGCAGAGCGGCGACCTCACCCCTGGCCCGATCCAGCAACTGCTGGGCGACCCCGTGCTCGGCACCGCTGCGGAAGCTGTGGGTACGCAGCTCGACGAGTTCGCCCTGGACCGCCTCGGCCGCCCGGAGCTCCTGGGCCAGGGCCTGCTGCAGGGACTCCAGCTCGGCGCCCTTCTTGGCGGCGTCCGCGCGAGTATCACCCAGGGCCGTACGGTTCGCGGCGCTGCGGCTGCGCAGCTGATCCAGGGCGAGCTGCATACCCTCGAACTCGGCGCTCTTCTTGGCGCTGTCGGCCCGTGCGTCCAGCAGTGCGCCGGTTTCGGCGACCGAGCGGGCCCTGAGCACGTCGATGGTCTGAAGCAGACCGACCTCGCGCAGTTCGCTGGCCGCCACCTCGGCCGCGGTCTTGTCCGCAGCCTCGAGGCGGCTCTGCAGGGAGGCAACCTGGTCCCCCAGCAGCTGCGCCTGGCGAGCCTGGGCGTCGAGCTCGACAGTCTTCTTGAGGGCGTCGGCCTGGGCCGCCTCGCGGGCCTCGTTGGCCACGTCGCGCGCGGTGCGCAGGGCCTGCACCCGGGCAGCGGCGCCGACCAGCTGCGCGCGCAGATCCTGCATGCGGCCTTGTTGCAGTCCCTTTTCGCGCAACGCGGCCTCGAGCTCGGAGCCCTTCTTGGCCACATCGGCTTCGAGGGCCGCGCTGTGGGCCTGCTGGGCACCCAGCTCTTCCCGAGCCTGGGCCTGGGCGCCGCCGAGCACAGCGATGGCTTCGCGCTTGAAGCCCGCGATCTCAGCCACGGAGCCAGCGAGCCGCTCGGTGGCAACGCTGAGCACGCGGCTCTGCTGCACCAGGCCCGCCACCTCGCCGCGCTTGGCCTCGACCTCGGCTGTCAGCCTGACGATGTCCGCCTGCGCGGTTCGCTCGAGCAGCTCGGATCGGGCGGCGCGGGCGCTGACTTCGGCCAACTCGCCCAGGGGGGTGTCACGGCGCTCGCGCCGGGTCGGGGCCTGCAGCCAGGCCAGCAGCGGAGCCTCGCAGCCCGCGCGACCGAAGCGCCCAGTGGCCAAGGATCGCGCGGCCTGGGACCGCTGCGCCAGGGCATCGGGGTCATCCATTACCGTATCGATGGCTTCTTCCACGGACAGCCCCACCAAGCCCGCGCCCGCGTCGCGGAGAGGCTCGGCGAGCACATGCTCATCGCCGACGATCATCGGGAGACCACAGCCCAGGTAGTCCATGTGGCGGAACGCGACGGCCATGGATCGCTCAGGGGTGGGGGCCATCATGTCGATGGCCGCCGATGCGCCGGCGTAGGTGGCCAGGAGCTGGTCGTAGGGCAGCACGCCCCCGAACTCGAGCCGCTTGGAGGCCGGCAGCTCGGCCTGCAGATCACGCACGGGGGACTCACCCAGGATGGGCCTGTGGCCCAGCACCAGCAGCTTACCCCGACGACGTTTGTCCAGGTGAGCCACAGCGCGGCCGAGGGCTTCGGTGGGGTCGATCCACGGCCAGGACACGCCACCCATCACGAACAGTGGGCCGCGCGGCTTCTTGCGCTCGGGCCCCTGAGGCGCCACCAAGGGGACCACAGCACCGAACGCGTGGCTGCGCAGGTCGACCCCGGCCAGCGCCAGCAGGCCTAGGAAGTAGAAGCGCTGACGGTGGTTGGAGAACAGGAAAAAATCGCCAGCGCGGATGGCCCGCAGGGTGTTGACTGCTTCGAGCCCCGCCGCGTCCTGGAACTGGGCCTCGAGGATGCGTGGCGCGTAGAGATCCACCACCATGGGCAGCTCGAGACAGGCCAGACCGGGGGCCTCTTCCGGCTGAACCACCAGCAGGACATCGGGTCGAACCCGGCGAGCATGCTCCACCAGCTCCGGGGTGCTGGCGAAGGTGGGCGGGCCGTCGGGCACCGCATCCTGACGACGCGTCACCAGGTGCACATCGTGGCCAGCCTCGCGCAGCGCCTCGGCGTGGTGCCAGGCGCGCAGCGCGCCGCCGGCGACCGGGCGACCGGGGGTGGGAAACCAGCCGTGAAAGACGATGAGGATTCGCATGGAGAATACTGCCGCGGGACCGTGGACTCCGAGCGCGTAACAGGCCGTACGGCACGGAGCGTGTGCATGAGCGAAGTCGTACAGGCTACAGCTACACACTACCGTACCCCCGAGGCCGCCGACCAGCATGCCGACACCGCGCCACCTCGAGCAGGACCTCCGCATGTTCCTGTCCCGCGCCAGCACGCGTTCGCTGGCGCCGCCGGACTGGCTGAGCATCAACCTCACCCTGCGCTGCAACCTGCGCTGCTCCATGTGCACCACCTGCTACGAGGTGGCCGACGAGATGAGCACCCAGGAGATCCTGGACGTCATCGACCAGGCCGCGCTGTGGGGCGTGCGGGTGCTCAACCCCCTGGGGGGCGAGCCCTTCATGCGCACGGACCTCGAGGAGATCCTGCTGCACGCCGCGCGCAAGGACTTCCACATCACCCTGACCACCAACGGCACGCTCATCGACTGGAAACGCGCGGCCAAGCTGGCACGAATCCCCCCGGAAAAGCTCCACATGAGCTTCTCCCTCGATGGCCTGGGGGACAACCACGACGCCATCCGGGGCCCCGGCAGCTTCGAGCGCACCATGCAGGGCTACCGGCAGCTGCGCCGTGCCGACGCCGACGCCCGCAATCCGCGCCGCAAGATCCTGGCCAACACCCTGGTCACCGCGGCGAACCTCGACGAGATCCCCGCCATGCTGGACAAGCTGGCCGAGGAAGGCTTCGACGGCGTGCAGCTGCTCAACCTCTTCAGGCGACCGCCAAGGACCAGCGCCCCCGCCGACCCTGAGCGCGAGGCCGAGGTGGCCCGATTGTGGATCGGCCCCGAGCAGATGCCGGCCCTCGAGCGGCTGGTGGACCAGCTCGAGGAGCGCGTCCGGCATCCCCCGTGGCCCTTCTTCCGCATCCAGAACTCCGAGCGGGACATCGATCTGCTGCCGTCCTACTACCGCGACCAGCTCCAGCCCCTCGAGGCCCCCTGCTGGGCCGGATGGAAGGAGCTCTACGTCAACGCCGACGGCTCCGTGATCATGTGCGACGGGCAGCTCGACTTCCTGGCCGGCGAGTTCGGCTCGGTGCGCCAGCAGACCCTCCAGCAGCTCTGGGCCTCCCCTGCCCTGCGTCAGCGGCGCAGCGTGGTCAAGCAGTGCTCCACCCCCTGCATCCAGAACTGCTACCTGCGGCGTTCATCGGACCGGCTGCTGCCCCTGGTGGGGCGCGCCGCACGCATGGGGGTCGGCCGCGTGATCAGCCACCTCCCCGAGCGTCCCCGCGCCGTCACCGAGCGGCAGACGCACCCCGATGGCGTGATCACCATGGGGCTCACCGACACCTGTGACTGCACCTGGGACGGCTGCGGCACACCCTCCGAGCGTATGCGCGGCCTGCTGCAGGATGCCCCCGGCCCCATGGACATCTGCTACGAGCATCCCCGCACCTGGCACCAGTGGCGAGACCGTCACTACGTGGACTTCGGCCGGGGCTTCATGGGCCTCGAGCTGGTCAAGCGCGTGGTCGAAGACCTGCGAGCCCACGGGCCGGATTTCGGCACTCTGGCCCTGCGCTGGCGCGGTGAGCCCCTGCTGCATCCCGAGATCATCCCCGTGATGAAACACCTCATCCAGGTGGTGGGGCCGTCCCGACTGTTCGCAAAGCTACGCATCCACACCAACGCCCTGCTGCTGTCCGAAGACCTCGTGGACATCGTGCTGGGTCATCCCGAGGCCCCCACCGAGTGGTGGCTGGACCTGGACCGCATGGGCGAGCATCAGCTCGCAGCCTGGCAGCACGTCGAGCGCCTGGCCTGGGAGCGCGGCGCCACGGTGCGCCTGGTGGTGACCCGCACAGTGCCCGAAGACGGCCTCGACCTCGCCACGGTCAGCGCGGATCTCGAGCGCTGGAGCGACCGCCTACGGGAGCCCGCCCTGGTGGCGGGGCTGCTACCCCACGGCGGCGACGCCTACTGGCTGCGCCGAGGAGACCCCCGCAGCTTCGTGGGCGACCAGGCCGCCGAGCGAGCCCTGCGCACCGTGGCCGACGCCGCTGGCGCGGTCCTCGCGCTGCCCGACCCCACCCAGCCCCGCCACTGCCCCGGTCCCTTCCAGACCCCGGTGATCTCCTGGGACGGCAAGGTCACCCTCTGCCCCTGGGACCAAGGCATCGAGAACCAGGTGGGCGAGGTCACCTCGGGCTTCTTCCATGAGGTGTGGTCGTCGGACAGGATGCGGGATCTGCGGCGCGACGTCGAGTCCCGGGGCGTCCCCGGCCTCAACACCTGCCGCGACTGCCACCAGATGTTCTCTCCGAACTACGGCAAGAACCCACAGAGCTAGAGCCCCAGCACGTCCTTCATGCCGTAGCGACCGGGCTGGCGACCGTGGACCCAGCGCACCGCGCGCAGGGCGCCGGTGACGAAGGCCTGGCGGCTGGTGGCCACGTGGCGCAGCTCCAGCCGCTCGCCCTGGCCCGCGAGCATCACGGTGTGTTCACCGACAATGTCCCCGGCCCGCACCGCGTGGATGCCGATCTCACCATGGGGACGCTCGCCCACGTGGCCTTCTCGGCCGTAGCAGGCTTGGTCGTCCAGGCTCACATTGCGGGCGCTGGCCAGCGCCTGAGCCAACGCCAGGGCGGTGCCCGATGGGGCGTCCCGCTTGTGGCGGTGGTGGGCCTCGACGATCTCGGCGTCATAGTTGGCCAGCACGCGGGCAGCGAGCTGCACCAGCTCGGTGAGCAGGGTGACACCCGTGGAGAAGTTGGGCGCGAGCACCACGGGGGCCAGCTGCGCGTGGGCGTCGAGGGACGCCTGCTGCTGCGGGTCCAACCCGGTGGTGCCCACCACCAGGGGCCGGTCCCCTGCCAGCTGGAGCAGCCGCGCGGTGCCCGCGGGCAGGGAGAAGTCCAGGAAGACATCCACGGCGCCGTCCATACCCGGCTCGAGGGGCTCGATGGGACGCCCGCAGGCTCCAACCCCCGCCACCAGGCCAATATCGCGACCTAGCATGGGGTGGTCTTGGTGATCACAGGCCAGGATGAGCTGCATATCGTCGGCGCCCAGCAGTGCGGCCGCGAGCAAGCGGCCCATGCGCCCGCCGGCGCCTACCAGACCCACACGCAGCGCCATCAGGCTTCCACAGCGTCGAGCACGAAGTCGGGCACCGGACCCTCGAGGGGTACCAGGGGCAGGCGGAGCTCGTTGGGGCACAGCCCCACGGCCGCCAGCGCGGCCTTGGCCGGCCGGGGGCTGGTGGTGTGGAACAGCCAGTCGATGATGGGCAGCAGGCCGAAGTGGAGCTCGCGGGCGGTGCAGAGATCGCCGGAGAGGGCGGCTTCGTACAGCGCGACGGTGGCCGCAGGGGCCAGATCGGAGATCACCGAGATGACACCGGCGCCCCCCAGGGCCATCAGGGGGAAGAAGGTGCCGTCATCGCCCGAGAGCACGGCGATGGGTGTGTTGGCCAGCAGCGTGTTGGCGTAGCCCAGATCGCCGGTGGCTTCCTTGACGGCCACCACACCCGGAGTGTGGCTGAGCTCTGCCAGCAGCAGTGGGTCCACCCGTTGTCCGGTGCGACCGGGCACGTGGTAGAGCACCAGGGGTAGGCCGGGGGCCGTGCAGGCCGCGACGTGAGCCCGGAGGCCGTCGGGCGACGGCTTGTTGTAGTACGGCAGCACCAGCAGGCCCGCGTCGGCGCCCAGGGCTTGGGCGCGCCCGATGCGGTCGAGGGTGCTGGCGGTGTTGTTGGTGCCGACCCCTGCGGTGACGGGAACAGAACCCGCCGACACCTGGACGGCGGCGCCCACGACGCGGTCCCACTCGGGCTCGCTCAGGGTCGGGGTCTCACCCGTGGTGCCGCAGGCCACCAGCCCGTGGATCCCGGCGCGGAGCTGACGCTCGCACAGGGCTCGGTAGGCGGGCAGATCGAGATCACCGTCGGAGAAGGGGGTGACGAGGGCGGTGTGCACGCCTTCCCAGCGCATGGCAACCTCCTGGGAGTAGGGGTTCGGAGCGGTGTGAATCGTTCAGAACTGCACGGTTCCCATGAGCTTCCCGCCGAGGGCGGGCTTGTCGAAGCCGCCGCCCAGCTCGTCGTCTTCGTACGAGCTGTAGTACTTACCGGGCAGGAACACGCCGAACATGCCGCGCAGGGCAAAGTGCTCGTAGGGCTCGTAGGTGACGGTGGCGTCGACTTCCCAGCCGTAGCCCTTGTTGTCTCGGTCGGCTTCCGGCAGGCGCGCGGCCTGGGCGCCGAAGACGGCCACGTCCGCGGTCAGCTCAGGGAGGAAGCGGTAGCCCACCCGAGGCCGCAGGTACATCGCGTTGCGGATGCCTTCGCCGGTGAGCACGGCGTCGTAGTCCCGACCGCCGTTGGTCTCGTTGGCGGTGGTGGCCTCGAGCAGAGGCATTGGCTCTTCGAACATCATCAGCGTGAGGTTGTGATCACGATCGAAGGTGAAGGTCTTGATGTTGCTGTCGTCGGGCTCGGCATCACCCGTGGCCAGGCCGACCTCGACGCCCACAAGGATCTTGTCGAACTCGGCATTGCCGCGGAGCATGGCGCCCACCGACGAGATGCGCATGTCGTTGGCGCCGCCACCCAGGTTGCCAGCGCCGAACACACCCACAACCTCTGTCTCGATCTCCACCGAGCCCATCTGAGCGCGGGCCCAGAGGTCGCCGGTGTAAAGAGAGAGACTCTCGCTGGGCTGCCAGCGGTATTGGTTGTGGAAGCCCACACCGAGGCTCTCGGTCTGGTAGGCGAACGCAGCGTTGAGGGACTGCATGTCGTCGGGAACGTTGAGGTAGCCCTCGTAGTTCACGTCCCAGGCGGCCATGAGGTACAGCACGCCCACACGGCTGGTGAACTGGATGCGATCGGCGGTGTCGCCATACTCGGCATCAGGCGAGAAGCCGTCGTTCTGCCAGATGCCGGCGCCCCAGTGCAGGGGTACGCGACCGAAGCGGAAACGACCGATGTCGGTGTAGATCTCACCCCAGGCCCGGGTGACAGCGATCCCCGAGGGGGTGGCCGCGCCGGTGGTGGTGGTGGGGGACACCAGGGTCTGGTCGTAGGCCAGATAGGTGGAGTCGCCGGTGACCGGGTCTTCCCACGCTTCGATCTGCTCGCCCCACGGCACCAGGTTGAGGGCGTCGAACTGTGCGTACAGCCCCACGCGCTCGGTGATGTGGAAGCGAGGCTGCAACCGCAAGCGATGGTCGAACAGGTTGCTCGTACCCTCGGACTGCGCGTTGGTATCGGACAGACTGAGGGAGTCGTAGAGCAATCCCCTGGCCCGATAGTGGCCGGCCCACTCGAGCTGAGCGGCCGAGGCGCCGGGTGAGGCCACGAGAAGGGCGAGCGGAAGGAAGATGGACAAGGGAGCTCCAGCGTGAGAGCAGGGGAACACACGAGCGGCGTCATCTATGCCACGTCCAGAGGGGGGTCAAGACGTTGACGCGGGCCGAGCAGCGGGTCAGGATGAAGGCATGCTCCAGGCGATGAAAAGACTCTGGCGTGGCTGGCGCAAACTGGCCCACGGCATCATCACGGTGCAGAACACCATCCTGTTGGGTGTGGTGTTCTTCGTCGGCATCGGCCCCACCGCCATCATGGCCAAGATCACCGGCCGCAAGCTGCTTGATAAGCGCTCGATTCCCGAAGGCGAACAGCCCGAGACCCACTGGACCCCCATCGAGACTCCGCCCGCGGACCTCACCTCGGCCCAGCGTCCGTTCTGATCGCCACACAGCCCGATAGCGCAGGCTGCCGGCGCTATATTATTGTGTAGACGAAGGGCAGCACCGGGCTGCTCTCAGCGAACAGGATGAAGGCCACCATGGCCAGGATCACCAGGATGATGGGGGTCAGCCACCAGGCCTTGTTGTGGACGATGAAGTCCCAGAACTCGCCCACCAGGCCTCGCTGCCGAACCTCGAGTTGGCTGAGATCGGGGGCGCCCTTGTCGCTGTCGCTCATGCTGGCTCCTGAATGGCTCCGTGTGCCGGGATCATCGCCCGAAGCACCCCGCAGTGCAAGGGGGTTGCGCCACAGAAGGCTCAGCCGTCCTTGCGAGCCCAGTCGTAGGGGATGCTCGGGTGGTCCGGTGGGATGCGGATCTCGTCAGGATCTTCGTGGCGATACGCCCGAGAAGGAAAGTTGATCACCATGGCCTCGGCGCCGCCGATGGCCTTGAAGCCGTGGAACACCCCGCAGGGGATCTGGACGAGCATCGTGTTGTGCTGGCCGATGAACAGCTCGTTGATACGCCCGTGGGTGGGGGAGTCGGGGCGGCCGTCGAAGAGCACCAGCTTCACCATGCCGTGGACCGCGGCCATGTTGTCGATCTGCTCGCGGTGCAGGTGCCAGGCCTTCACCACGCCCGGGTAGGCCGTGGTGAGGTAGGAATGCGCGAAGCCGACGAACAGATCCGAGCCCTCGGAGTACAGCTCCATCAGGCGACCGCGCTCGTCGGGGATGGCCCGCAACTGCTGGGTGCAGACGCCGGCGATGGGTTCGGGGTGGACGGCCGAGGGTTCGGGGCTCACGGCGACTCCTCGGGAACCAAGGGCTCCCACCAGGAACGGTGCTCGAGGTACCAGCGCACGGTCAGATCCAGGGCGGCGTCGAAGGGCACCGTCGCCCGCCAGTCCAGCTCAGCGGCGGCACGCTGGGAGTCCAGGGCGTAGCGCTGGTCGTGGCCCAGGCGATCAGCGACATGCCGCACCAGGTCCGGGGAAACCCCCAGGCGCTCGAGCACACCGTGCACCACCTGCAGGTTGTTGCGCTGCTGGCCGGCGCCCAGGTTGTAGATGCGGCCGGTGGCGCCCTGCAGCGCGGCGCGCAGCAGCCCTTCGCAGTTGTCGTGCACCGAGATCCAGTCCCGCACGTTCGAGCCCGTGCCGTACACCGGCAGTGTCCTGCCCCGCAGGGCGTGGCCGATCATCAGGGGGATCAGCTTCTCGGGATGCTGGCGGGGGCCCAGGTTGTTGCACGAGCGCGTGATGACAGCATCGACGCCCCAGCTGCGAACGGCGGCCAGCACCAGCAGATCGGCGGCGGCCTTGCTGGCGGCGTAGGGGCTCGACGGCGCGAGGGGTGAGGCTTCATCGGCCTGCTGGCCTTCAGCGAGGGAGCCGTAGACCTCGTCGGTGGAGACCTGCAGGAAGCGGCCGCCGCCGTAGCTGTTCCAGGCCTCGAGCAGCACCTGGGTGCCCTGGACGTTGGTGTGCAGGAATGGGGACGATCCGGTGAGGCTGCGGTCCACATGGGACTCGGCCGCGAGGTTGAGCAACACGTCCGGATGGTGCTGCTCCAGCACGCGAGCCACGACCCCGGCGTCGGTGATGTCGCCCTGAACCCAGGCGAAGCGGGGATCCGCCAGCCCGGGCTCGAGGTTGTCCACCCGCCCGGCGTAGGTCAGGGCGTCGAGCACGACGACCCCATCCACCGGAGCCTCGACACCACCCGCGGGGGGTGGGTCCACCGCCAGCAGGCGCCGCACCAAGGCGCTACCGATGAAGCCGCAGCCACCTGTGATCAGCCATCGCATACGCCCAGCCTAGCTGCTCCCACCGCGACCCGTCCAGCCGCAGGGGCACATCTGCGATAAGGACCGCCGATGTCAGCGCGCACCGCCGTGGTTCTTCCCTGCCTGGGCCTCCAGAGCTCCCTGGACGCTCTGCTAGCCCAGATCCCCGATCCGTTGCAGGTGTTCGTGGTCGACGACGGCAGCCCCACCCCCCTTCGTGCGTCCCGGGGCACCCTGCTGCGTCACCCCAAAAACCGAGGCTACGGCGCCGCCCAGAAGACCGGCTACAGCGCGGCACTGCAGGCCGGGGCCGAGCGCGTGGTCCTGCTGCACGGCGACGGCCAGTACAGCGCCGCCGACACCATCGCCCTGGCCGCCGGCCTGGACCAGGCCCACGCGGTGCTGGGTTCGCGCTTCCGACCGGGGGGCGCCCAGCGCGTGCCAGCCTGGCGCCGCGCGGGCATCCGGGGCCTCACCGCCGCGGCCAACCTGCGCTTCGGGACCCACTTCGACGACCTGCACAACGGGGCCCGGGCATTCCGCGCACAAGCCCTCCAGGCTGTGGACATCAGCAGCCTCTCCGACGACTATCGTTTCGACCACCAGCTCCTCAGCGCCCTGATCCGGGGTGGCGCCAACATGGTCCAGCAGCCGGTGGCCATGCACTACGACAGCACCGTGCTCTCCATCACGCTGCCCCGGGCTGTGCGCTACGGGCTGGGCTGCCTGGTGGACCTCGTCGCCCCGCCATCGCTGATGCGAAGCCTCGACGGCTGAGTCCGTCGAACTCGCAAAATCTCGTAAAATCCGTGCGAAACCTCCCGGGAGAGTGAACGTGTGCGCGCCAGCGCCAGCACGCTCCCGCTACGGTGAAACAGCCCGGCCCCACGACGGCTCCAGGGAAGTGTGGGGTCAACAAACCCGGCCCCCGCCGACACCACGTCGTACCGTCCAGTGACAGGAGTCCCCATGACCACAGCGCTGCTGTTCGTCCTACCCTTTACCGCCGCGACGTTTGCAGCCGAGCTCGACCAGGAGCAGATCGCCACCCGAGCGCAGCTCCTGGATCACTTCGACACGGTCACCACGGCGGGCCCCATCGGTCCCCACGAGCGGGGCCTCTGCCTCACCGGCCTCGTGACCGACCTGCGGGCCAACTGGGAGCTGTTCGAGACCTCCGATCAGCAGCGCATGGCCGACTACCTGGCCCCCTGGGGCAGCGGCGACCTGTCCCCCATCAACCTGCGCCCCCCCAGCGACGAGCCCCCTCCCCCGCCCCCGGCGGATCGGGACGAGCCCTGCATGGGGCACCAGTCCAACGACTACATCGTGACCGACCATTTCTCGGTCGAGTGGGAGAACGGCGTGGACCGCGACCTGGCCGAGGCCTTCGCCGATGCGCTCGAGTACTCCTGGGACAAAGAGGTCACCGAGTTCGGCTGGGCGCGCCCCGTCGGCACCGACACCTACCCGATGCTGGCCTACATCGCCGACCAGGACAACTCCGCCGGCGCCTACACCACCGTCGAGAACTGCAGCGGCCAAGGCTACGTGCCCTATATCGTTGCCTACTCGGGCTCCTGGTCCAGCCCCACCTGGGCCGACGACATGGCCGCCCACGAGTTCAACCACGCCATCCAGTTCTCCACCAGCTACGCACCGGAGTTCTGGTACTGGGAAGCCACCGCCATCTGGATGGAAGAGCAGGTCTACCCCAA
>Ga0307987_1000733_pt1 | contig 19089 bp, 13 predicted proteins | sample EllFjometagen181_FD_203157 | JGI IMG/M metagenome (GOLD analysis project Ga0307987, IMG submission 203157) | Marine microbial communities from Ellis Fjord, Antarctic Ocean - #181 | ecosystem: Environmental > Aquatic > Marine > Unclassified | place: Southern Ocean | collected 2014-10-08
CCCTGTTCTCCTCCAGCAGGTAGGCGATGACCGCTTGCTGACGACGGCTGGCCCAGCCAGCGAACAGGAACAGGAGAAACTGCAGGGCGATGGGTACAGCGGGAGACGACATGACCAACAGCTTCGGTCGAGACCAGCACGGAGCGCAACATGAACCCGAGGCGACCTCGCTGACTCGGGATTATGGCCGATTCTCCAAGTGACCACTGTCCTCGAGCGAAGGCCGGTATCGTCGGAAGAAAGTGTGGTTCCATTTTTGGTACACCACGGGATCACGCCCTTCGGCTCCAGCCCTCGAACCTTGCGAAGCATCTCGAAGAAGCGTTTCATGTGGATGGCGTAGGTGACCACGCTGCGGGCCTTGCAGCGGGTGTCCTTGGTGTGTTCCGACAATCGAGCCGGAAACTGTCAGCCTCGGCAAAAATAAAGGAAGCAGGCGGGTAAATCGCCCTACTGCTCCCCAATCCCCTCGAAGTTGCAGTTCAGCAGGTTGCAGGGGCGCGTACAGTGAGCCACCTGCCAGCGCCGATGCAGTGCGCGGGGGTGGGTCCACCAGCGCTCGGTGGGCTTGTTTTCGGTGATGTCCCCGATGGGATCCAACATGAAGCACAGGCGCAGCTTGCCCTGGGCATCAACCGCCAGATCACTGTGTCCCGCTCGGCACGGCAGCCCGTTGTGTACATCGGGAGCCCGAAAGTATTGGCGGATGCCCTCGAGCTGAGCGATGGGGTTGCACACCGGGCCCCAGACCTTGCGCTCGGCGATGAGGGCGTCGATGGCGGTTTCGAGCGGCGCCAGGTCCCGAGGCCAGAGCTCTGAACGCTGGTGCCAGGTGGGGTCGTAGGGTTCGTCGAAGGTCTGATACAGGGGCTGTATCACCAGCTGGATTTCACGTTCTCGCACGAACTCGATGAGCCCCGGGATTTGGGGGGCGTTCTGCCCGTGCAGGATGCAGGCCACGATGACCTGGGGGCCGTCTTCGATGGCGCGCAGGTGATCGATGCCGGCGAGGGCTCGGCGATAGGCGCCCGCCCGGTTGCGGGTGCGGTCTACCAGTGCCTCGTCGTTGCCGTCCAGTGACACATAGACGATTGACACACCCGAGGCGGCGATGCTGGCGGCACGCTGCTGGGTCAACAGCCAGCCGTTGGTGTTGAAGGTGGTGGTGAAGCCCTTGGACACCGCGTGGGAGATGAGCTGCTCTAGGTCGGTGCGGAGTAGGGGTTCGCCACCGGCGAAGTTGACCCCCACGTCGGTGTCCAGCCAGCTGGCCACATCGTCGAAGAAGCGCAGCCAGACATCGGTGGGGAGGTCGGTGGTCTTCTTGCGGTGGATAGCGCAGTGCACGCAGGGCAGGTTGCAGCGGTCCGTGACCGACACGTGTACCTGGGTGGGTGGGCCCGGCGCGGGTCGCAGGTGGGCCAGCTCGGCTGCCGCCTTGATGCGGGCAGGCATGGGACTCATGGAGCCTCCGATGTGTCGGTGCTGTGTCGGCCCTGGGCCCAGCGGGCGTGGCGCTCGATCTCGAGGGGCTCGATGCCGGTGTAGTTGGCCGAGCGAGGGATGAAGCAGTCCCCGCACAGAGGCAGTCCGCTGTAGTCGCCCTTGGCGACTTGCCGCCGTCGGGCCTCGGCCGGGGCCCCCCACCACAGCTCGGTGAAGGGGGTCCGCCGGAGGTTGCCCAGGCTCAGGGCCAGGCCTGCGTCACGGGTACACACGGTGACGTCGCCGTTCCAGCGCACCACGGGGCTTTTCCAGAAGCCGCTGCAGGGACGGGGATTGTGGGCCTCGACCTGGGGCGGCGCGGCATCGCCACCAGGGAGCACGAGGCCCATGGATGCAGCGACGGTGCGGAAGATCCGGTTTTGGCGGGACTGCTCTTCGGGGGTGGGGCAGTCGAGCTGGCGTAGGAAGATCACAGCTTCGTCGCCGTCGCCGCCGGGCACAATCCCCGCCGCCGTGACGACCCGAAGACCGGCGCGACGCAGCGCCCGCGACCAGCGCGCCTGGAACAGCTCGGCTTCGTCGGCGTTGCGGTCGCTGACGATGAACTGCAGCACGATGCGAGGCCAGGTGGCGCCCAGCTGACCCTTCATGCCGATGATGCGCTCCACGGCGCCTTCGACCTGGTCGAAGTGATCCCGGCCTTTGATGCGTCGGTAGGTGTGTCGGTGGGCGGCGTCCATGGTGAGGTGCCAGACCTGGGGCGTGGACGCGCGGTTCAGGGCCACCCGGGTGTACTGCTCGGTGAGTGCCACGGCGTTGGTGTGCAGCTCGATCTTGCCGAACACCTCGAAGCGGTCGTTGAGCCTCAGCAGCATGGGGTAGAGGTGTTCGAAGTGGGGGTGTAGCAGCGGGTCCCCCAACCAAAACAGGATCAGTGTGTCGAAGCGCGCTCCGTTGGCCCCCAGATCCCGCATGAAGCCCTCGGCCATGGCCAGGTCCAGGAACGGGCCACCGTGGGCCTGCTCGTCGCAGCCCACCGGGGGGATGCTCGAGCGGTCGCAGTGCACGCAGGCCAGGTTGCAGGTACCCGTGGTCTCGAGCACCAGGTAGCTGCCGGGCATGGCTGGTGGGGAAAGCATCATCCGAGACTAGCCCGCATGTGCGCGGGCTGCCCACACTTTTCGGTCAGCCTCGCCACAGAGTGCCGGCCCAGGACTCCATCCGCCAGCGTACCTGTCGCGGGAGCATGCCGATGGAGGCCTCGGCCGCCAGGAGCAGGCGCTCGACCCTGCCCTCGTGCCGCAGGGTGTCGGCGTCGGGTTCGCCCTGGAGGATCCACTCCCGCTCTGTGGCATTGCCCAGGGCATACAGCCCCATGCTGCCGTGGACCGTGGCTCGGCGGTCCCCCATGACCTCTCGGAAGATGTGTTTGGCCCGGGGAACGTGGTAGGCCGATGTCACCACCAGCAGGGGGCCCAGCCCAAGCTCGTCTATGACCGTGGCGGCATGGACGGCTTCGTCCCGTGTGGATCGGGAGGTCTCGCGCAGCACCACCCGCTCGGATGGCACCTGCAGGGTGGTGAGGTGGTCCGCCACGATGGCGCTGCCGGCTCGGGGCTGACCCCGAAGGCGCGCCTCGAGGGACAAAACCATGGTGGCGCCTGCCCGCTGGGCGGCGCTGGCCGCGGCGGCGCGGGCCCGCAGCTCGCGCCGGCAACGCTCGGCATCACGACCCTCGGCCTTGCCCAGCACCAGCACCGCCTCGAAGGGAAGATGCATGGTCGCTCCCTAGGTCCGGAGCTCGAGCACGTCGCGATCCTGCAGCACGTGGGTGCGATTGACGGTCTGGCCGTCGAAGGTGCCGGAGCCCCAGATACGAGCGCTGCGCATGCCCTTCGCCAGGTCCTTGTGGATGCGGGTCGCGAGCTCTTCGACGGTGGTGCCGATGGGCACGGTGAACGGGCGCTTCATGTCGGGGTCCTTGCCCGGCTGCTTGGTGTAGACCCGCAGGATGCCGGCTGCCTGGAAGGTGAGCTCGCGGAGCTCGTCGAGGCCCTGGCCCGTGACCGTGGAGCACAGGTGCGTGGGGTAGGGAACCTCCACCAGCTCGCGCATGATCTCGAGGTTCTCTTCGGCGTCGGGGAGGTCCGCGCCGGTGACGACCAGCAGCGTAGGCTGGGGTACCCAGGCCCAGTCGAGATCGTCGGGAGACTCGGTGAAGGCGGGGTAGAGGTGGATGCGCTTCTGGGAGAGGTACTCGTGCATCAGCTCGTAGCCGCCGAGGGGCTTGTCGCCACGGAGCACCAGCCAGACCATGTCCGCGCGGCGGTAGGCGTCGAACAGCCAGTGCTCGTTGAAGTCGCGGCGGATGGGTGGCAGATCCACCAGCTGGAACCCGACGTCCTGGTACATCATCATGCCTGGCAGGGGGGTACGGGTGCTGCCGGGGTAGGACGCGACCTCGGCCTTGGCGTTGGTCAGCGCCGCCACCAGGGCCGACTTGCCAGCGTTGCCCGGCCCCGCCAGGGCGATCTGGGCGGCGCCTTCCTTGTCCACGTTCATGCTGAAGCCGGCGCGGGTGGCCTTCTTCTTGGGCTGCTTCTTGAGCTTTGACAGGCGAGACTTGATGTCCGCCTGCAGGTGCTCGGTCCCCTTGTGTTTGGGGATGAGGCTGAGCATCTCTTCGAGGCAGGCGATGAGGTCAGGGGTCTCGGTGGCCTGACGGTAGCGCTTCTCGGCGTCTTTGTAGGGCTGTGAGACGTTCGTGGGCATGGCTACGCGGGGCGAAAGGGTGCCCTGAAGGCGTATCCCTATGACTCCGCGCTCTCCACCCGCACCGCTGCCACCCCGCGGCCAAGGCGCAGCTCCAACAGCTCGCCAGGGGTCAGATCGGTGGCGTCCCGAACCGCGCAGCCGTCACGCAGGGCGATGGCGTAGCCGCGCTCCAAGACTGCCAGGGGCGACAACGCACGCAGGCGGGCCGCCTGGAGCTCCACGGCTCGGCGGCTGCGCTCCACCCTCAGCGCGGCAGCTCGGCGCAGGCGCGCGTCGAGCTCATCGGCTCGCAGGCGCGCCTCGGTGACCCGGCGGCGCGGGTCCCGCAGCTTGATGGCACGCAGCCGGTCGCGCTTGCGCAGGGTTTGGCGGGCAACGGCCAGGGCCAGGCGGTCGCCCAGGTCGTTGACCAAGGTGAGCAGGGCGTCGCGCTCGGGCACCACCAGCTCGGCGGCGTGGGAGGGGGTCGCGGCCCGGACGTCGGCAGCCAGGTCGCAGAGGGAGGTGTCGGTCTCGTGACCCACGGCGCTGACCACGGGGATGCCGCAGGCCGCCACCGCGCGCACCACGGGTTCTTCGTTGAACGCCCAGAGATCCTCGGCGGACCCGCCTCCGCGGCCGACGATGATGACGTCGGCCTTGCCGTGGGCTTCCACCAGGCGCAGGGCCGCGGCGATCTGCTCCGCCGCCGCGTCTCCTTGCACCAGGCAGGGGGCGAGGTAGATGGGCAGGCCCGGCCAGCGCTCATCCAGCACCCGCAGGATGTCCCGCAGGGCGGCGCCCGTGGCCGAGGTGACCACGCCTACGGCCCGGGGCACGGCGGGCAGGGGGCGCTTGCGCTCCGGGGCGAAGAGCCCTTCGGCGGTCAAGGCTTTTTTAAGGGCCTCGAGCCGGGCCAGCAGATCACCGGCACCCGCGCGTTCGAGCCGGCGCACGATGAGGCTGTAGCTGCCCCGGGGGGCGTAGATGCTCAGCTCGCCGGTGGCCACCACCCGGTCGCCTTCCTGGGGTCGCCAGGACATACGGCTGTTTGTGCCTCGGAACACCGCGGCGTCGAGCACGGCGCCTTCGTCTTTGAGGGACAGGTACCAGTGGCCCGAGCGGGCGAAGGTGATGCGCCCCACCTCGCCGGTGACCTCCACCCGCCCGAACTCGTCGTGGACCAGATCGGACAGGGCTTGGGTGAGCTGGGAGACGGTGAGGGGTGCGTGCATGGGGTGGGTTTATCGCGGTGGTCCGGCGTGGTCGCGGAGCTTCGACACCCACCGCGTGGTGGGGTCCGGGATGTCGTTGGAGGGTTAGGACAGGGGAGATGCGCAAGAGAGCCCTCATCATCCCGTCCCTGACCCTGCTGGCCAGTCTGGCGGCCATCGAGCTCGCTGCCCGTGTCTTGGAGCTGGACCAGCTCCAGCGCGAGGCCATCGCGGTGGCTGCGGGCGCCAACCAGGGGGAGTCCTGGCAAGATGAGAGCTCGCGGGAGGCCTGGCTCGCCGCGGTGGAGCGGATGGGGGTCGACTACCTGCCCGACGAGTTCCGCCTCGAGGACGACGGCTTCCACAGCCGCTGGGGCTTCTGTGCGTTCGACTTCGATGGGCTCACGGTCTTGGCCATGGGCGACAGCACCACACGCCAGACCATGATTCGGCTCAATGGTGTCGACTACGGCGACCAACCAGAGGACACCTGGCCTGTCCTGCTCGGAGATGAGCTCGGTCCGGGGGTGCAGGTGTGTGTGGTGGCCGAGAACGGGTTCCACCCACGGGATCTGGCCATGATCCTCGATGCGCTACAGCCTCGGTTCGAGCCGGCCGCAGTGCTGGCGCTGCTATGCGAGAACGACTTCGATGAGCTGCCACCCCGGGTGCGCGTGGAACATGGCGACGCCTTCGTTTTTTACCAGGCGGTTCCTCGTCGCAAGGTCCTGGCTCCCCTGTACCATGAGTGGTTGTACCCTCGGTCCGAGGCCTACCGCTTCATGCACTGGCGCCTGTCGCTGCTCTTCCCGGCATGGGCGGCGGAGGTTCGCATCGAGCTCGATGACGCCCTCGGTGTGGCCGATGCCTTCCGGCGCATGGACGACCAGCCTGGTGAGTTGGCCATGTTCTACCTTCCGATCTTGGAGCCTCAGGCTGCCACCCAGGACCCCCGTGCTGCGGCTCTGGCCAGGCGTGCGGGGGTCTCCATTCGGCCGGTGAACCTGCCGAAGCCCGCGGTTCCGTTCCGGCGCACCGACGATGACGCAGTGCACCTGAATCAGGCGGGTCATCAGCACGTAGTGGACGCCATGCTGCCGGTGGTCCGGGGAATGCTGGGGCAGGAACCGTGATCCTGGCCCCTTCCTGGCGCGGCCCACGAGGATAGGCTGGCAAGGATGCTTTTGTCCTCTACCTTCGCCCTCGTCCTGGCCTCCCCGGTTTTCGCCTGGGATCTCGACGATCCTCACATCCAGCTGGCGCCGGCGCCCGCTTGGGTCGAACCCAGCGAGCCGCCGGTGGAATCGCCTGTGCCACAGGGCATGGCCCGCGAGTCGGTCCAGTACCTGCTCGTGGACGATCAGGTGCGTGTGGGCGCCGACGAGGTCGAGCGCTACGCCCACACCACCTACCGCATCGTCACCCGCGAAGGGCTCGACCTGATGTCCCGCCTCGAGGTGGTCTTCGACCCCGCCTGGTCCAGCGTCGAGCTTCACGAGCTGCGGGTCTGGCGCGGCGGGGCCTGGCACGATCGCCTCGAGGGCGCACACGCCACCGTCATTCAGGAAGAAGCCGCCCTGTGGCAACACATCTTCGACGGTACCCGCAAGCTGGTGGTCGTGATGCCCGACATCCGGGTGGGCGATGTGGTGGACATGGCCTGGTCGGTGGACGGCCTCGACCCGGTGTTCGACGGGCACTACAGCGAAGCCTGGCCCATGGCTTGGGGTGTGCCTGCCGAGCAGCGTCAGCTCCGGCTGCTGTGGTCCTCCGAGCGCGAGATTCACGTGCAGAGCTACGATGTCCAGGCTCCCCAGCTCCGCAGCCTCGAGGACGGCTGGCAGGAAGCCCGCTGGGATCTACGGCACCAGCTGGCGGTGCTCGAAGAGTACGAGCTGCCGGTGGACTACGAGCCCTACCCCTGGGCCCAGGCTGCCGATTTTTCGAGCTGGGCCGAGGTGGCCGACTGGGCTGTGGATGTCTACGCTGTGCCCAGCCCCGCCGATCCCGCGGTCCAGGCCCTGGCCGATCAGCTCTGGGCACAGACCGGCGCGCCGGATCTTTTCCTGACCGCAGCTGCCCGCTGGGTTCAGGACGAGGTGCGCTACTTCGGTATCGAGCTGGGCGATGCCTCCCACGTGCCCCACCATCCCACCCAGGTGCTACAGCGACGCTACGGCGACTGCAAGGACAAGACCCTGCTGCTGGTCAGCCTGCTTCGGGCCCGTGGGCTGCAGGCCTGGCCCGCTCTGGTCAGCCGCGGCGAGGGGGCGGCCATCGGCGACATGCTGCCGTCGCCCACCGTCTTCGACCATGTCATCGCCGTGGCGGTGGTGGACGGCCGGGAGATCTGGATCGATCCCACCGAGAGCGACCAGGGCGGCCCTGTGGCCGAGACCTGGGTCCCGGGCTTCGGTAAGGCCCTGCCCATCCAGGCAGGCGTAGGTGCGCTGGCCGATGTTCCGCTGCCGGCGCTGCCCCTGGGTCGCGCCACCGTGCGCCACCGCTACGACTTCACCGACAATCCCGACGAACCCTCCCTCATGGTGCAGACCCGGTTCGAGGGTCATCGCGCCGAAGAGATCCGTCGGCTGCTGGCGGACATCAGCTTGGCCCGGCTGCAGGACGACTTCCTGGACCACTACGCTCAGATCGGCACCCCGGTCTCCCCCGAGGCCAACATCACCATCCGCGACGATCGCGATGGTAACGTCGTGGAGATCGGCGAGCGCTACCGCGTGGCCTACGCCTGGCAGCCCGTCGACGAAGATCAGGAGCAATTCTGGCTACCGCCAGCTGCGATCTTCGACTGGCTCCCCGGCGTGGTGGTGGCTCGCAGTCAGCCCCTGGCCCTTCCCCTGGGGCTCGATGAGCACGAGCACATCACCGTGCAGGTCGATCCCGACTGGGAGCTGGAAGAGGTCGAGGCCGAGGTGGTCTGTCCGTGGTTCGAGTTCACCACTGTGAGCGAGCCCGGTGAGGGTACGATGCACCTCGCCTACCACCTGAGGGTGCTGAAGGACCGGGTGGAGCCTCACGAACTGAGCGCGTACCAGGCCTCGCTGCAGGAGATGCACGAGGCCGCCGACTACGCTCTGGTGCGCGGTGGTTCGGGCTGGGCCATCCCCTGGGACTTCATCGAGAAGGTGCTGGCGTTCCTCGTGGCGGTCTTCGCCGTGATGGTGGCGGTGCCGGTGTCGGTGTTCGCAGCCTCGGTGCTGGTCTGGCTGGGCATGCCTCGCCGGGCACTCAAGCCGAAAGACTAGGCTTCCGGCTTCCGAACAGCGTCGAGCCAGGGGCTACTTCGCGCCCAAAGCCTGGGTGGCTCCGAAGCGCCGTTGGTGGGCGCTTGGCCACACCATCGCCACGAGGCCAAGCAGGAACGCCAGGCCCGCCAATATCAGGCTGGGCCGCAGCCACACGGGCTGGTAGGCGAAGCGGATCTCGTGCTTCCCTGCGTCCAGCTCTACGCCTCGGAAGGCCATGTTGGCGGTGTGGATGGGCACGGGCTGGCCGTCCACCGTGGCAGCCCAGCCGGGGTAGTGGGTCTCGGCCAGCACCAGCAAGCCCGGGCGCTCCATGTGGGCTTGCATCAGCCAGGAACGGTTCTGATGGTCGAGGATCTCCACGGACCCCGGAGCGTCGCTGGCTTCGCAGGCAGTGAGTGCGGGGGACAGCGCGCCTTCATCGTGGGGCTCCACCACTGCCATGTGGGCCGGATGTAGGGCCTGAACCGCTTGCCAGGCTTCGTCCGGGCTGTCGGCCTGGACGGCGCAGCCCACCACCGTGGCCAGGGGCTGAGCCGTCAGGTTGCGGTACAGCTTGACCGGGCCGCCGCGCAGGGGGAGCAGGCGAGGGTCTTGCACATCGTGGGTGGTCAGCAGGTAGCGGAGCCCCAGGAAGCTGGCCACGGGTAGGTTCTGCACCAGGGCCTGGACCTTCTGTTCGCCAGTGGTGGTGCCCAGATCCAGTCCCACCATGCCCAGAATGAGCTCGTTGCGCACCAGCAGCAGGGGGCTGGTGATGATGACGTCTTGCAGACCCCAGACCAGGCCCAGGCTGGCGCTGGCCATCTCGGTGTCCAGCCAGGTGTCCACCTGGCGGTCCAGGGCGGTGACCCGGTATCGATCTCGATCGGCGTCCATGAGCTGTAGTGCGCTGGGCTCGGCCTCGGCGAAGCTGGTGGACATCCGCGGGTGGTAGTCGCCACCGAAGTGGTGCAGGTCCATGAGCAACAGCGCCACGGCGGCCATGCCCATCCCGTAGCCGGTCAGGCGTCGGCGGCGCACCAGCACAGCGCCCCCCAGCACCAGCACCACCTGCAGCAGGGGCCAGAGCACCCGGCTCGAGGCGGGGGAGGTGGCGTCGTCGAGGCTCCGGATGATGCGCTCGACTTTGGCGGGCACAAGCGCCGGGTCCTCGGGCTCGCCCGCGGGGAGCGCCGCTTGTTCGAGGGGGCCGAGGTCATCGGGGGGAGGGGGCAGCGTGGTCTGGGCCATAAAGTGCCCGGTGAGCGTGGCACGCACGGCGGGTTCGCCCACCGTCAGCCCCAGGTTGATGGCGCTCAGACCCCCGAAGCCCAGCACTGCCAGCAAGCTCACCACCCCCAGCCAGCGCTTGAGCTTGGCGGGCTGTGACTCGGCCACGCGCACCAGATCGTCCAGCCCCCACGCCGCGAGCATGGCCATGGCCATGCACAGCCAGATGGCGAAGCGCACGGGGAACCGGAAGAAGCCCATCCCCGGCAGCATGCGGAACAGCCCCCACACGGGGGTGAAGCGGCCGAGCATCAGCAGGACCGCCAGGCCCGCGACGGCCCACCAGAAGCGCTCGCTGCGGCGCCACAGGGCCCAGCTGGCCAGTACGATGACAGGGATGCCCAGGTAGAAGGCCATCTCCCAGTGGTTCTCGCCCATGCCCCAGTAGCCGAGCCCCCGGTGGTGGTAGCTCAGTGCGATGTCGGCGGGACGATCGATGCCGAAGAAATAGGGCAGCACGCCGTTGATGAGCTCCTGGGGGGGCAGGCTGCCGATGCCTGCGAAGGCCGCGGCCACACCGCCGCCACGCATGGAGAAGCGAGAGAGCTCGAGGGACGCCACCAGCTGGGGAGACGCCAGCGCCATGGCGCCCACGGCCGCCGCGATGAAGCCCACGATGGGCCACAGGGCACGGCGGGGGGTGCGGAGGCAGGGCTGCAGCCGCCACAGCATCACCAGCCCCACCAGCAACCACGAGAACACGGCAGCCTGGATGTGGCCGGCCAGGACCATCAGGCCCAGGCCCAGTCCGGCAGCCGCCCACCAGCGGCGGGGCAGGCCAGGGGGGCCGCCGTGCAGGCTGCGGGTGGCGTGGACCACCGCCAGCAAGGTGAAGGGCAGCCAGGCCAGCACGTGCTGCATGCCCAGGTACAGGGTGTGGGTGACCAGGAAGCCGCCGAAGGTCCAGGCGACCCCCGCCAGCAGAGCGGCGGGACCGGAGCGGCCCAGGGCGCGGGCCAACAGGGCTGCGCCCAGCCCGGCCCACCAGTGGTGCAGCAGCACGGACCAGGCCATGGCGAGGGGGCCCGGCAACAGGGCGAACAGCAGCATGGTGGGGGGGTAGAGCACCCCGGTCTGGCCGTCTGCCAGCAGGGGATAGCCGTTCCCGGCGCCGGCGCACCACAGGGGGATCTCGCCTGCCAGCCAGGTGGCGGCGGACCACACCCGCCAGGGGTAGTGGTGGGTGCGCAGGTCGTGGTGCCAGTAGGTGTCGAGCCCCAGCAGCGCGTCGGGGGCCCACAGGACCACCAGCGCCGCGAAGATCAAGCCCAGGCGCAGTGTGGGGCTGCCGCGGTCCAGCAGCTTGGTCCAGGCTTCGCCAATGTTGGCCATCAGTCGATGTAGCCCAGGGCGCGCAGGCCCTCTTGGGTCGCGGCGTCGACTTCCATGGGCTCGAGCTTCAGGCGGTCGGCGTCGGGGGTGACCACCTTGCGCGCCTGCTCTACCAGATCCGGGTGCTTGGCAGCGATGTCGTTCAGCTCGTCGGGATCGCCTACCAGATCGTAGAGGGACTCGGAGTCTTCGTCGAGGTCCCAGATGTACTTGAGGGGGCGACCTTCCTGTTCGTGGGGGCGGCCGGTGCGGAAGCCCAGCAGGGCGCCTCGGTCCAGAGCGCCGGTCTTGCGTCCCACCAGGGTGGTGGGAAGGGAGGCGTGGCGGAGCTTCTCGGCGTAGCCCAGCAGCTCGCGGCCTTCGGTGGGCTCCAGGGGGTCGAGGCGCAGGTAGTCCAGCACGGTGGGGGGGATGTCCATCACCCGCACCTGGGCATCCACCACCTGGGTGCCCGGGCGCAGCGTGGGGGCCCGGATGGCCAGGGGGATGCGCACCGCTTCGTCGTAGATGCTGTGATGGTTGAAGTGGTAGTCGTGCTCGCCCAGCATCTCACCGTGGTCGGCGGTGACGATGACCAGGGTGTCGTCGGCGTGGCCGGCGTCTTCGAGGGCGTCCAGCAGATCCCCCAGCCGGGCATCGGTCCAGGTGACCTCGTGGCCGTACAGGGTGCGCAGCTGCTGGATCACCTCGGGCGTGTACTCGACGTCGCGCTCGTTGGCGAGAATCCAGCGGTGGTCCACCTCGGGGAGAGGCTGGCCGTCGGCGTCTACAGCGGCGTGGGGCTCGTAGGGAGCGTGGGGCTCGAAGTAGTGGACCCAGCACAGGAAGGGGCGGTCGCCGCGGCCCTTCAGCCAGGAGATGGCGCGTGCGTTGGTGACCTCGGCGCTGCGCTCGAGCAGGAAGGGCACCTGCAGAGGGTCGCCGAAGCGCATGACCACCCGCTGCAGCAGGCCCACCAGGCGGATCTCGCTGACACCGTGGACCATCGGCACGAAGTCGTCGTCGTAGATCTGGAAGCCCTGGTCGAGCCCGGTGCGGGAGTCGACGGCGAAGGAGCTGACAAACGCTGCGGTGGCGTAGCCTTCGTCGGCGAGGCGCTCGGCGATGGTGGTGAAGCCGGGGTGCAGTTGGTGGCCGTTGGAGATCACGCCGTGGGTGCTGGGGTGCAGGGAGGTGAACAGCGAGGCGTGGGACGGCCCGGTCTCGGGCAGGGGGGTGATGGCGTCGGTGTACAGCACGCCCTGCTTGGCGAAGGCGTCGAAGCGCGGGGTGGGTACTGCCTCGGGTTCGCCGTAGGCGGACACGTGGTCGCGGCGCAGGGTGTCGATGGTGACGATCAGGACGTTCTGGTCGTCCTCGAGGGCCATGCCGCCGGTCTCGTCGATGGAACGGACCAGCCACGAGGCGTCCACCACCGCCAGCAGCAGGGCCGCCAGGAAGCTGATGGGCAGCCAGCCCAGCCGTGGCGTCCAGCCGACCTCGACCTTGCGCAGCCAGTGACGCGCGTTGAACAACACGGTGCCGAAGAAGCCGATGGGCACCGCGAAGCCCGCCAGGCCACCGGCCCAGCGGCCCTGTTGCACCAGGCCCCAGCCCATGGGCCAGAAGTACCAGGCCGCCAGCATGAAGCCCACGACGCCCAGGCCCAGGGCCTGGCGGTGGGAGGGGGAGGCTTTGCGCTGGGTGAACTGAGAGAGGATGCCCGCCGGGATGCCCACGGCCACGGCTACGGCGGCTCCGGCCAGTAGGCTGGCCAGCATCAGCAGGAAGGCTTCGCCCCAGGACAGCTGCAGGCGGACGGTGGTGGCGATGGCCAGGCCTTCGAGGCCGCCGACCAGCAGACCGATGCCCGCGGACAGCAGGGGAACCTTCAGCCAGGTACGCTCGGGTCTTTCAGCGCTCATGGGATGCCCTCGTCGGCACCGACCATTTCCACCGACAGTGTCGGCGGAAATGACGGCACCGCATTTTTGGGGGGAAGACAGATTCTTCCCCCCCTATCCGAGGCGGACACCGCCTCTCCCCCTCATCTTCGCCGCTCGATGAGCGGCGCGAGGCTGCGTCCGCAGCTCCGATGATGAGCCATCTTGGCTTGTCGAACTGTCGGCGAAATGGGCTCATTCTGATCGGTGCCCCCTCGTCACTCGATGTAGCCGAGCTCGCGCAGGGCATCCATGGTGGCTTGGTCGCTGGAGGCTTGCTTGATCTCGGCACGGCCCTCGAGGTGGTCCGCCAGCACGCTGTGTAGGGCCTGGGCTTCACCGGCGCGTTCGGCGGCGACGTCGCGGGTCTCGCCCGGATCGAGGGTGAGGTCGTACAGCTCTGCGCCGCCGTCTTCGTGGGCGATGAGCTTGAGGTCCCGGGCCCGCAGGGCGTGGTCCAGGGGTGGGTCTTCCATCAACTTGCCGGCCACGGTGGTGGCATAGGCGTCCACGGGCAGGCAGTCGCCATCGGCGCCGAGCATGGGCAGCAGGGAGCCGCCGTCCCGTGGGTGTTCGTCGGTGGGCAGGCCTGCGGCGTCGAGCAGGGTGGCGGCGACACTGACCGTGGAGACCTGGCAAGGCACGCGCTCGCCCGCACTGATCCGGTCGGGCCAGCGCAGGATCAGGGGCACCCGCAGGGAGGGGTCGTGCAGGTTGTCACCGTGGTCGAACAGGTAGCCGTGTTCGGTGAGGCTCTCCCCGTGGTCGGCCACCAGCAACACCACGGTGTCGTCCAGGCTGCCGTGGGTCTCGATGCGCTGCAGCAGCTCGCCGATGAGCTGGTCGCTGTACTGGATCTCCGCGTGGTAGGCCTGGCTCAGCCAGTCGGTGCTGGTGATGCTGCGCAGGGCCGGCGGCCAGTAGCCGGGCAGCTCGAGGGGCGCGCCCTGGCGGGGGGGCTCGGCCTGCATGTCGAAGGGGGCCGGCGCCTCGTAGGGGCCGTGGGGGTCGAACAGGTGTACCCACGCGAACCAGGGGCCGTCGTCGACGCTGTCGAGCCACTGGGTGCTGCGGCGGATGACACCGTCGCCCCGCCGCTCCCGCAGGGTGCGTGCCGGCAGGGTGAGCTGGTCCCAGGCCTTGACGATGGCCAGGCGATGCAACCCGGGCATGCGGCCGAAGTCGTCGTCGTACACGTCGAAGCCCTGGGTCCAGCCCCAGCGCCCGTGCAGGGGGAAGCCAGCCACGAAGCCGCCTGTGGCCCAGCCCGCCTGCTGGAAAGCGCGGGAGATCAGGGCGGGTTGATCGCCGAAGGCCGTGCCGTTCGAGACGATGCCGGAGTGGGTGGGCTCGAAGCCGGTGAGCATGGCCAGGTGGCTGGCCTCGGTGAGCGGTGCGGTGGCCACGGCCTGCTCGAAGACCACGCCTTCGCGGGCCAGGCGGCTGATGGTGGGGGTCGCCACGGGGCCGCCGTAGGGCTCCAGGGCGTCGTGGCGCACCGTGTCCAGGGTGATGAGCAGCACGTTGGGCCCGGTGGCGCCGGCGGTCGGCATCGCGGGGGGGTGCCCGCGCGTCACGCCCACAGCGGCGGCCACCACCGCCAGAACCAGGCAGGCCAGCTCGAAGCGGCCGCCCAGTGCCCGCAGCGGCCGCTCGGCCATCCACCCCAGCACTAGGCTGGTCACGGCGATGCACAGCAGGCCTCCCCAGAGCACGGGGTCGCGGACGAAGGCGTTGACGTGCAGATCGAAGCGCCAGTACAGGGCGCCGTGCACCAGAGCCAGGCTGGCGGCGGACAGGCCCAGGGCCGGGACCCAGGGCAGGAAACGACGCAGCAGCAGCAGGATCAGGGCCGCGCCGGTGGTCAGGGCCGCGCTGAGCAGCGCAGCTACGGCGAGCCAAGCCAGCCTCTCACCCAGGTCCATGCCCAGCCGAGGGGCTGCGCGCAGGGCGATCTCGAGGCCGCCGGCGGTCAGCCCCAGGACCAGGGCGGTGCGGATCACTCGGAATGGGGAGGGGGACGGTGCTGGCACAGGACACCCATGGCTTGGCGGCTGCGTTGTAACCAGCCGCGTGGGGAAGGGGAGCGCACCGCCTTCAACGCGTGAGCAAGGCCTTCCAGTTCCCGATCTCGGGATCATTCGGCCCGGCCGCGGTCGCTTCCACCCACAGCGCTTCTAGCTCGGAGACTCGACCCTGCCGCCAGCGCACCAGCCCCTGGTTGGTCCGCAGCGCCGCGGGGGGCCCTCCCAGCTCCAGCGCCCGGGCGTAGTGATTCCACGCGGCTTCGTGGTCGCGCGCGCTGTAGGCCCGGTGTCCTTCGAGGGCTGCGTCCATGGCGGGGTCCTCATGGGCTGAATCGGGCTGTGCTTGCTGGAGCGCGGCACCGTGGTGGTCCAGGCGCCAAGGATCGTTGTCCAGAGGTGCGTCCCAGTCCGCCGCAGGGAGCAGCCCAGCGCGGTGGGCACAGGCGGCCAGCAGGGAGGCGATGTGGGCGTGACCACGGGGGCTGGGGTGACAGGCGTCCACGAACAGGTCGTTGCCAGCGATGTTGTCGCGGGAGCGGGCGTCGAGGCCGACGGCCACGTCGCACAACACGGCGCCTTCTGCGGTCGCTACCTCACGGACCTTGGCCCTCAGCTCCGTGCTCGAGCGGTTGGGCCGCGCCATGACCAGTTCAGCCTGGTCCAAGAAACGTCGGGCGGCCTCGGTCTGGCCCAGGTCCAGCAACACCCGGCCCATGTGGTAGAAGGCGCGCTCGTCGTGGATCTGGGGCCAGGCATCCTCGGCATACGCCAAGGCAGCGGAGATGTCCCGTCGTATCCGGAGACCGTCCATGTGAGCCAGTAGGCTCTCTTCGGTGGACGTCAGGCTGCGGCCTGGCGGGTCATCCACCCAGCCGGCCCGGTTGTCGGCGACGGTGGCCAAGATGATGGGCACGCCGGCGTGAGCGGCGCTGCGCACCATGCGGGTGAGGTTCTCCCCGTACAGCTGCAGGGCCAGGGCACGATCTCGAGCATCGGCGGTGGTGGGAAGCTCGTGTACCGCGGGCGTTCCTTGGCCCAGCGGTGCGAAGGGGGCCAGGCGGTCCATGCCCAGGACCCTCTGTAGGGCACGGTACATGTGCAGCCCATGCAGCCGGCGGCGCGTACGCTCCAGGTTGGCTCCGTAGGCCGGGGAAGCGTGCTTGAGAGCCCGGAGCTCGTGAAACTCGTTGTTGCCGGCGTACACTACCGCCAGCTGTGGGTGGAACGAGCCCAGCCCAAGCTCGAGCAGCTGGGCCACCTGTCGGCTGCCCACACCGCCCCGGCCCAGGTTGATCACCTCGGCTGAGCGCTCGGGCTGGGCCTGGAGCAAGCGTCGCTGCAGCTGGTGGGAGAACGAGGCGAAGGCCGTGACGCCGTCCCCCGCAGTGGCGGAGCCCCCCAGGGTGATGACCCGTAAACCCTGTGGCTGGGCGTGGAAGCGCACGCCGCCATCCCAAAACACCCAGCCGTCCTGTGCAGGCAGTGGGGTCGCCTCGTTCTCGAGCTGCTGGAACAGCAGCGGTGAGAGCAGAAGTTCCTTGTCCATCCACCCCGAGGCCCGTAGGCCGATCTCCACTGCCGCCAGCACCAGCGTGGTGACCAGCAGGCCGTAGAACAAGCGGCGGGTACGGCTCACGGGTGGCTATTCCCCGGTGGGCGGGGCCGGAGGGGGCTTGGCGCAGCCCTCGTCCTCTTTCGGCTCCACGGGCTTGGTGTCGCAGCCGGGCTCACCGGCGCCTCCCAGGGGATTCAGGCCCGGGATGGTGGTGCCCAGGAGGATGGGTATGGCCGGCGGAGGGGCGGGGGCCGCCACGGGCGCTTCTTCGGGCTCGGGTTTCGTGGCCAGGAAGGGTTGTGGGGTGGGTGCTGGTGGCGGGGACGTGCTTGGCGGCTGCCGGTTGTCGTCGGTGGCAGGGGCTAGTTCGCGCCCATCTTGCTGGTGGCTGTCGAGGGGCGTTGGTGGGCGCTTCGGCTCTGGATCAGGCGTCGCCGCTGGCGGCGGTGGCGGCGGTGGCGTTGGTTCTGACGGTCCGCCACATGCCGAGACGGAAGCCCACATCAGCAGCGAAAGCGTCCGGTTCATTCCTGCACCCAATGAAGGCTCCTAGGGCTCATAGCTGGTGAGCTCGGTGACGTTGGACTTCACCTGACCCACGCCGCGGGCGATGTTGGAGAAGCCCTCCCCGTCGCCTGAGAACTCGACGTACAGGGTGTCGTAGGTGCCGGCGGGCACGGTGACCTCGGCTTCCTCGATGACCTCCTGCTGGACGGTGCTCTCGAAGGGGGAGGGGTCGCTGACGTGGGTCTGGGTGGTGCCGACGTAGCGGGTGGTCCAGGTGTCGCCGATGGCGATGTCCAAGGGGAGCAGCAGCGCGGGCGGCTCGTACACCGAGTCGCTCCAACCGTCGTAAACGGTGTCGCTGTAGTCCATGCTGTACTCGGTGTACTGGCCCAGAATCCAGTAGCCGTCGTCGTCACAGCGGTAGTCGGTGGTGGTGGTGGAGGTGATGGTGTAGTCGGCGCTCACCAGCACCGAGTAGCTCTCGGCGCTCACCAGGCCGGTGCCCGCGTTGTAGTCGGTGACCTCGTTGTCCACCGTACCGCTCAGGTTGGCGTCTACGAAGTTGTAGGACCAGGTGGCGCCGGTGCCCTGGACCCCGGTCCAGGGTCCGCAGAGATCGATGTCGCCGTCGCTATCGCTGTCGGAATCCGTGTCGGAATCCGTGTCGGTGTCACCTTCGGGATCCGAGCTGTCGTCCTTGTCGCCGCAGGCGGTCAGGCCGAGGCCTAGCGCCAAGATAAGGGCGGACAGGGGGATGCTGCGCATGGGGGGGCTCCGAGAGGGGGGTATCCCTCGGACCTATCCCGCTTCCGGCTTGGCTGGGGCTCAGTCGCGCCTGCGCGCAAGGCCCAGCAAGCCCAGCAGGCCCAACAGGGCGCCACTGGGGGCCGCTGCGCCCGAGGAGCAGCCGCAGCCGGGCATGCCGACGCCGCCTTCGCCGTCCGGGGTCTCGGGGAGGTCGTCCACCGCGTCGTAGCCGGTGTCGTCCGGATCCTCGGTGTCGTCCGGATCGCTCTCGTCACCCAGCTCGGCGCTCCAGGTGTAGGACCAGGACTCGGCGTTGTCCCAGTTGTAGTGGTAGCCCGAGGCGCTCTCGTCCCACGGCGCCACCACCAGGTAGCTGTCGCCGCCCGCGAAGGCGATGAAGCCTTCACCTTGGTGGTTTTCGTCCAGCTCGATGCGCACGGTCTCGACCACTCGCCGACCTGCGGTGCTGACCAGCACCGCGAACCACTCGTCGGGGCCGGCTTCACCTTCGAAGGTGACCAGGAGGTCCTTGCCGGAGTCCAGCCCGTCGTCGAAGTGGATGTAGTTCTGTCCCAGGGACTCGGGCTTGTCGGAGCCGGAGGAACCGCCGGTGTCGGGCAGGGATGAGACCGACTCGTGGATGTCGATGGTCGAGAAGACGTTCTGCTCGTCGAAGTCCATGACCGTGTTGGCCGCGAGGAAGCCCACGAAGACCTCTTCCCAGTCCAGGTCCACGCCGATGCCTTCGACATTGTCCCACACCGTCAGGGAATATTGGCCGCTGCGGCCCGCTGCGTAGTCCCACATGCCCTTGACCGACGCGTGGCCATCGTACCAATTATCCAGGAAGAAGTTGAAGATCGCTCCGCCGTACATGTGGTAGAAGACGTCTTGGTCCTGCTGGCTCGAGGCGGTCAGGCCGATCCATGGGTTCTGGGTGTAGGCGTCGACGTAGTACGACCAGTAGTTGCTGTTGGGGTAGACCTGCTCTTCCATCCAGATGGCGGTGGCTTCCCAGTACCAGAACTCCGGTGCGTAGCTGGTGGA